>Ga0318498_10000663_pt1 | contig 10163 bp, 8 predicted proteins | sample GRESIP109b1f24_FD_203488 | JGI IMG/M metagenome (GOLD analysis project Ga0318498, IMG submission 203488) | Tropical soil microbial communities from Luquillo Experimental Forest, Puerto Rico - GRE.SIPMG.109b1f24 | ecosystem: Environmental > Terrestrial > Soil > Tropical forest > Bulk soil... | reverse complement strand
CGACGTCCAGAACGCAATCGCCTGCGCGGAATCGGGCATCGGCTTCTGGCATACTGCCCGCGCCGACGTGCAGCCTGACGACGGCCCGGTGTACTTCCCATCGGTCCAGTGCATGTCCAGGATCGCAACGATGCCGTTGGAGTTCAGCAGGTTGACGTAGGCAGTGACGGCGCTGATGTAGGTGGCGCCCGCGTAGGCGGAGTTGACGTAGGACTCGCCGTTCCAGCAGGCCTCGTTCAGCGGCACACGGACGGCGGTCACGTTCCACGACCTGATCGCGCTGACCGCCGTCTGGTCCATCGGGCCGTCCCAGACCCCGGTGCCATTCACACATGAGTACTCACCGCCGGACCGGTCCACGCCGTGCAGGACGACCTGCTGGGCGGTGGCCGAGTTCACCAGCTTGGTGCCGGACACCTGCAGTTGCGGCGCGGGACCGCTCGGCGGGGTGATGGTCCAGGTGAAGGTGGCGGATCCGGAGCCGGCTGGCTGCTTGGCGGGGGGCGGTGAGCGCAGCGATAGTGGTGCCCATGATCCTTGTGACGGGCGCGACCGGTAACGTCGGCCGGGAAGTTACTGCTCAGCTCGTATCCGCGGGTATCGATGTCCGTGCGTTCGCGCGAGCTACTCGAGCGCCCCGCCTGGTGGACAGTGCGGAGGTCGCGGAAGGGGATCTGTCCGTTCCAGGAACCCTGGAGCGGGCGTTGACCGGTATCGAGGCGGTATTCCTGGTCTGGCCCCTCCTCACCTGCGATGGCGCGCCTGCCGTGCTGGCCGCGATCGCACGTACGGCCCGGCGGCTGGTGTACCTGTCATCGTCGGGAGTGAACGAGAACACCGAACAGCAGACCGATCCGATCAATCAGCTGCACGCCGACATGGAGAGCCTGATCGAAGCCTCGGGCCTGGAGTGGACCGTCCTGCGAGCGAACACGATCGCCTCCAACGCACTGGGGTGGGCCGGGCAGATCCGTGCCGGGGGTGTCGTCCGCGGTCCCGACATCGCCCCGACGGCGGTGATCGACCCGCGCGACGTCGCAGCCGTCGCGGCACGGGTGCTGGCCGAGGACGGGTATCCGGGTGCGAAGCTCGTACTGACCGGCCCGCAGGTGCTGAGCCGCGCCGAGCAGGTCCGCATGATCGCAGAGGCGATCGGCCGTCCGCTGCGCTTTGAGAAGGTCCCCGCCCGGGTCGCGCGCGAGCAGATGCTGGCCGATGGCAGGCCGCCTGCCCTGGTAGAGGCGCTGCTGGCCAGTGCGGAAACGCGGCCTGCCTCGGATGTGGTCACCTCGACGGTCGAAGCGATCACCGGAACGGCCCCGCGAACATTCCATGAATGGGCCACCGACCATGCCGATGAGTTCCGTTAAACCGATGCCTGCACCGCGCCATGTGAGGCAGGCCAGCAACGACCCGCCGATGCACTTCAACCCGGAACGCTTGCACCGTGCGTGAGATCGCTGGCTTAGGCGTCGCGCGATATCCGCCTGATTGGCGCGGTTTCGAGCTCCGGGCCGATGGCGAGGGTGGCCCCGCATATCTGGGCATTCTGCGCATGGAATCGCGGGTCGGGACCACGGCCGGCCCAGCCCGCAAGCGAGCGTCATCAGCGACGGGACGGCTCCGGTATGAGGCTGTAGTGTCGTGCCATGACGCTTGCAGCTGCGTCCGAGGGGCCGGAGGGACTGGTGGTCGCGGTCGGTGGCCGTGTCATTATCGGCGGTAAGTGCGTGGGGCGGTGACGGCGTGGCGCGGCAGGCGGTCGTGGTGCTTGGCGGCGGCGTGGCGGGTCTGACGGCGGCGCATGAGCTGGCTGAGCGCGGTTTCGCGGTGACCGTGGTGGAGCCCAAGGCGCTCGGCGGCCGGGCCCGGAGCATCGGCGTCCCGGGCACGGCCACCGGCGGCCGTCAAGACCTGCCCGGCGAGCACGGGTTCCGTTTCTTCCCCGGCTTCTACCAGGACGTCATCGAGTTGATGAGCCGGATCACGCTGCCGGACGGCACCGGAACGGTCGCCGACAACCTGGTGGAAGTGACCGAGATGATGTACGCGCGCGCGGAGCGGCGCGACGAGGTGGTAGTCGATATTTCGACCATCGAAGACCTGACCATGAGCACGCTGCTGCGCCGTATCGGCGGGTGGCTATCGCAGGGCAGCACGCTCGCCGCGGACGAGGCGCTGTACTACGCCAACCGGCTGATGGTGTTCCTGACCAGCTGCCAGGAGCGCCGCCGCGGGCAGTGGGAGTACCTGCCGTGGTGGGACTTCGTGGCCGCGGCGGGCGCGTCGGTCGAGTACCAGAAGGTCTGCGCGATCGGCACCAGCCGCAGCCTGGTAGCGGCCAGGGCCGAGGTCGCCAGCACCAAGACCATGGGTACCGTCCAGGAGGCCTTCGTTCTGAACAACGCGGGGTGGGCTGGTTACGTGTCGCCGCCGGATCGGGTGCTGAACGCGCCGACGAACCAGGCGTGGATCGACCCGTGGCTGGCGCACCTGGCCAGCCTGGGCGTCCGCTTCCTGACCGGCTGGGCTGCGGGTCGGCTGCGGCTGACCGGCTCGCGCATCGAGTCAGTAGTGCTGCGGGACCGGTCCGCAACGCTGGAGGAGATGGCGGCAGACTGGTTCGTGCTCGCGGTGCCGCTCAGTGAGGCGGTTCGGCTGACCCAGCCGGACCTGGTGGCGGCGGATCCGGCCCTGGCCGGGCTGGACCGGCTGGTATGCGACTGGATGGTCGGGCTGCAGTTCTACCTGCGCCGCCCTACGCCCATCCTGCACGGCCACGTTCTGTACCTGGATTCGCCCTGGGCGCTGACCAGCATCAGCCAGGCCCAGTTCTGGCAGCAGATCGACTTCGCCGCGACGTTCGGCGACGGCACCGTGCAGGACTGCCTGTCGGTGGACATCTCCGACTGGGACAGCCCCGGCCTGTTCGGCAAGCCGGCCAGGGAATGTACCCGTGAGGAGGTCGCCGCCGACGTGTGGGCGCAGTTGTCGGCGGCGCTGAACGGCCGCGGCGACCAGGTACTGTCCGATGACCTGGTTCATTCCTGGTTCCTGGATCCCGCGGTCACCGGCCTGGGCGGGCCCGGGCCGGCGAGCAACGCCGAGCCGCTGTTCATCAACACGGTGGGCTCGTGGGACGACCGTCCTCAGGCCGGCACGGCCATCGGCAACCTGTTCATCGCCGGCGATTTCGCCCGCACCGAGGTCGACCTGGCGACGATGGAGGGTGCTGCGCAGAGCGGGCGCGCCGCGGTCAACGCGCTGCTGGAGCGCTCGGGTCATGCCTCGCCGCCGTGCACGGTAAGCCCGCTGCCCAGCCCGCCGCAGCTGGCCTCATTGCACGGCATCGACGAGCAGATGTACCGGCAGGGACGGCCGAACATCTTCGAGATGGCTCCGCCGTGGAGCCATGAGACGGTCAGTGCCGGCGGGTGACGACGAACCTGGCCAGCGACGCGAGCTCGGCTGACGCGGTGAGGGCGGCATGGTCATCGGTGTGCGCCGGCTGCTCACGCAGGTGCCCCAGCGCCGACCTCAGGTGCCCGTTGGCGCGCCGGTGCGCCCAGTCCCGGCCTCCGGCCAGCGTGACCAAGGCGGCCGCCCTGTGCACGTCAGCCTCGCTCAGGTAGTCGCGCTGCGCGTACAGGCATCCGAGCTGGTCTGCGGCCGGATGGCTGGCGGCCAGCGCCGCGACCACCGGCGCCGACTTCTTCCGTGACCGCAGGTCTGACAGCACGGGCTTGCCGGTCGCGTCCGCGATCCCCCAGACGCCGAGGACGTCGTCCGCGAGCTGAAAGGCCCTGCCCAGGTGTTCGCCGAATGCGGCGAGCCGGTCGGCGGCCTGGGGCGCTGCGCCGCCGTAAAGCGCGCCCAGCCGGGCAGCGGCGGCCAACAGCGACGCGGTCTTGTCCGCCTCCATCGACAGGCACTGCTCGATCGTCACCGTGTCGGTTTGTTCGAAGGCGAGGTCAAGTGCCTGACCCCTGGCCATGCGGGCCACCGCCTCGCCCAGGGCCGCCGCGGCGGCGCAGGCGGTATCCACGCATTGGCCGCGCCGGAAAAACCCCTCAAACGCCAGCGACATCAGCGCGTCAGCCGCCGCGAGCGTGTCCGCGGTGCCGAACACGGTCCAGGCCGCGGGACGATGGCGGCGCACCGGGTCACGATCCATCACGTCGTCGTGCATCAGCGAGAAGGCGTGCACGAACTCGACACCGACCGCCGCGGGCACGGCATCCTCAGCGGCACCGCCGACGGCCCTCGCGCACAGCAGCACCAGCGCGGCGCGGACCGCCTTCCCGCCCGCATTCGCAGGCTGGCCCGCGGAGTCCCACCAGCCAAGCTGGTACCCGGCGACCAGCCGGGACTTCGGCTCGAGGCAGTCGGCCCAGTGCCTGGCCTCAGGCTCGAGCAACTCCCTGGCCCAGCCGAGCAGGTCAGCTACGGGCCGTTCCCGGCTCAGATCTGGGCCGGGCCCGGCCACTGCGGAGATCGTCATAGGAAATTTCCCCAGCCGGTACTCGCCGGGGCGGCCAGCACGGGGCCGGCCAGCGTGCACCACAGGCCCGCTGCCGCGACCACGATTCCAGCGGCCAGCGCGACCACCCCGCCGCGCCGGCGGAGTGGGCGGCCGACTGCAGCCGTGGTCCGGCGTGACATGGCGTCCCGTCCGCATCGCATGTCACCCCGGCGGCGCAGCGGTTGCCAGCCGGGCCTGGTGCTCTCGGGTATTTCAGGATGCATCAGAACCCTCCCCGCCAGGCGAGCCGCACCCGGCGATTTCATGAGCCGCCATGACACGGCACTGCCGGTAGCGTGCCGGACCGCGATGCGGCTGTCGGTCACCCGGCCGACACGGCTCCTGTCAGCCTGCTGACACGCGGCTTCGGCGGCCTGCCGCCGCACGGCCGCGATCGCGGCCGTGCGGGCGGAGCGGGCCGGCATCGCGGCGGCCAGCGGCCGGATCCACCGCATGCGGTCCACGGCCGCCTCGGGGTGGTCGCCGAACTCCTGGGCGTGCATCGGCCCAGGCCGTTCGGAGTGCCAGTCAGGTTCGAGTGGGGTGGATTCGCGCTGCCCTCGGTCCAGGTGGTGTACCTGTGCGCGGTGACGGTCGGGGTGCCATATGAGCTGGTTCCGGCTGGCGCGGCGCTGGCGGCGCAGGTGCTGCAGGACGGCGAATCGCCCGCGCTGGGGTGGGATCGGTTCGAGGCGCTGCGCTAGGCCGGCCTGGCCGCGCTGCTGCCAGGCGGCGGCCGCGGAGCTGGACCGGGTCAGCGGCCGCCGCGCGGCGCCCGCGGCCTGACTCCGGGCAAGCAGCGGGTCGCCGAGCTGGTGGCCAGCGGCCTGTCGAACAAGGGCGGACGCCGGGCAGCTGTACCTCAGCGTCGCCACCGTCGAGGCACACCTGTCCCGGGTGTGCGCCAAGCTCGGCGTCCGCTTCCACGCGCAGCTCGCCCGGCGCCCCGGCCTAGGCCCGGCGGTCGGCCGGGCCGCCGGTCAAAGTTCCCAGGTTTCCCGGATTCGCGCCCATCCCAGCTCGCGGCCGGCCAGGCCCGGCCCTGGTGACCCGCCACCAGCCATCCATCAGGAAGCGAGGACGCATGTTCGCACAGCAAGATCAGGCCGTCGGCATCCAGGAACGCCCGCATCCGCCGACGCCCCTCCTCAGAGCCGAGGCTGCGGTGCGGATGTCGCGCCGGAGGACCTCGACGTTCGGAGCGTCTATCTTGGTCAGGAACCCAAGCTGCAGGTCGGTGGCGATCACGCGCCCGGCCGAGCCGACCACATCGGACAGCCACCGGGTGATCGACCCTCGGCCCCCGCCGATCTCCAGGCACCTCGCGCTCTTACGGACTTCAAGACGCTGAATGCGCCGCTTCGTGAGCAGGCCGAGACGTTGCTCCAACAGCTCAAGACGGCGCGACTCGTCCAAAGCGGAATGCGGGAACGCATAGTCCGGAGCCTCACCCACAGCCAGGATCATAAGCCGCGGTACGCCTCGCCGCCCGCCACGCGCCAGCCCTTGACCCCGAACGCGGAAAGCCACGCGAGCCAGCAAGGCCTCCGGATGAGAACGACCTGGACCGGGCACGACCCGCCGCTGATCGGCGCAGCGCGGTGACACCGCCTGCCCGTCACACTGCGTCGTTGCCCTATGAGCCGCGTAACGCACGTGAACCGCCGTTCGGCGCGCCTATATACCTCGATGCCTGTGGGGCAGGGTTAGCGCATAGCTGGGCGTTCGGCGCTGCTATCTCGAGGAGTCGGCCTCCGGACCGGCCGGGACGGCAAGAGCTACCCCGCGCAGATGCCGCCGCCGCTGGCCTGGCGCTGGCGGGCAGTGACCCTCACCCACCGGCACTGCACGAGCTGGGCTACAGCCAGCGGGCCGTGCAGCGCGAGCTGGCCCGCCGCGGCTACCGGCGCAGCCTCGGCACGGTCTGCTACGACCTGAGCCGCCCGCTGCCGGGCTGTGCCCGCTGCCGCGGGGCCAGCGGGCCCGCCGGCAAGCTGACCCACGTCGGCCATCCGGCAGGTTGACCCAGGTCCACCCGCCGGCGGACCGACCCAGGCCGGCCATACGCAGACCAACACAGGCCGGTTCGCCAAGCGGATGACGCGGGCAGGCCCGGGCGGGATGCAATCCTCCCGGGCCTGCGGCGAACTGGACCTGTGGTCTAGCACTCTCCCTAGGCAGGCTGCGCGGCGAGCGCCGGGGCAGGCAGGTGGGATGCCCGGATGCCGAGCCCGGCGGTGCGCACGAGCACCATCGCGAGCGCCATGAAGATCAGCCCGTCGGTGATGGCCGCCGCGGTGACCTGGTTCGCGATGGCCCAGCTGGCCAGCGAGGCCTTGAACCAGTGCGCGGCGCCGTAGGAGAAGGCCGCCCGGGCGCCGATGATGACGATCCACAAGATCGCATAAGGCACCCCGGCGCTGCTGACCGGCTTGCCGGTCTCCGGGCTCCGGTAGACGCCCATCAGCGCAACGGCAGCCAGGCCGCCGAGCACGCCGGCGATGACGCCGGCGATCTCCACGATCAGGCCGGTGCCGTGGGTGACCGGCCAGTAGAGGAACAGCGGGACGATCACCGCGGCAGCGATCACGGGCCGCAGCAGCCGCATCGGGCCGATCTTCCGTGCGGGGCCCAGGTCGGTGGCCAGCACCGTGGCGAGGACCACGCCGTTGACGATCATCGCTTCGGTGAGTTGGGAAAGCATTGTGTGCTCCTGGTAAGTCGGTCCGCATCTGACGAATCCACGATCGCCGGGCGGGGGGCCGGCTGGCATCAGCGAAATCGCCAGTCGGGATCGCCAGTCGCCGGCGAGCGCAGGCCTGCGCGGAAATGCCAGCACGGGTTACCATGCGCGCTATGACCGGGTCCGGGCCGCAGCTTGCGGGCCAGGGCCTGCTCGGACGTGAGCCCGAGTGCGCGGCCATCGACAGGCTGCTGGAGGACGCCCAGGCGGGGATGGGCGGGGCCCTTGTCGTACGCGGTGAGGCCGGGATCGGCAAGTCAGCACTGCTGGACTTCGCGCGGCAGCGGGCGGCACCGATGGCGGTGCTGTCCGCCACCGGGGTGGAGGCCGAGTCCGATCTGGCCTTTGCCGGGCTGCACGAGTTGCTCCGGCCGATCCTGGACCACCTGGGCGAGCTGCCGGATATTCAGTCTCAGGCACTGGCAGGTGCACTCGGGCTGGCGCCGTCCACGCATGCTGATCGCCTACTCATCTCGGCCGCGGTGCTTAGCCTGCTCGCGGCAGCTGCCGAGGACCGCCCCACGCTGTGCGTGGTTGATGACGCGCAATGGCTCGACCGGCCGACCGCCGATGCACTGGTGTTTACCGCCCGGCGGCTGCGGGCCGAGCGGCTGGTGATCCTCTTCGGGGCGCGTGAGGGCGAAGCGGCCCGGTTCGAGGCCGCCGGCCTGGCCGAACTCATCCTCACCGGGCTCGCCGATCAGCCTGCCATCGCGGTTCTCGCTAGCCGAGCGCGGCAAGCGCCACCCAGAGTTCGAGACCGGCTGCTCGCCGAGGCTGCCGGGAATCCGCTGGCGCTAATGGAGCTAGCCAGCGGCTTGTCAGATGAGCAGGTGCAGGGCCTGGCCCCGCTGCCGGAGGCGATGCCGCTCACCCCGCGCCTGGAGACCGTTTTCCGCCAGCGGATCAGCCGGCTACCCGCTGCGGCGCAGACCGCGTTGCTGATCGCCGCTGCGGACAGCGCAAGTGAGGTGCCCGCGGTGCTGCGCGCCGCAGCCGCGCTCCAGCTTCCGGCCCACGCGCTCGATCCCGCGCAGCGGGCTGCCCTGATTCAGATCACCGGCACCACAATCACCTTCCGCCATCCGCTGGTGCGCTCGGCGCTCTACCAGGCAGCCACGCTCAGCGAGCGCCAGCGGGTGCACGCGGCACTAGCGGACGCGTTGTCCGGTGAGGAGAATACCGACCGCCGCGTCTGGCACCAGGCCATGGCCACGCTCACCGGTGACGAGGAAGTGGCTGCCGCGCTGGAGGCCTCAGCCTGGCGGGCGCAGCTGAGGGCGGGCCACGCGTCGGCAGCGACGGCGTTCGTGCGAGCAGCCGAGCTGAGCACCGACGAGGCCCGCCGCGTGCAGCGGATGGCTGCCGCCGCGCAGGCTGCCTGGGACGCCGGGCAGCCCGTCCGCGCCCGCGACATCATCTTCCAGGTGCTGCCGCAGGCCACGGGCCAGACACGGACGCGGCTGCATTACTTGAGCGCGGTCATCGAAGCGCGCACGGGCAGCCTGCGAAAGGGCTACGCCATGCTGCTCGAGGCAGCGGACGCCAGCACGGATCCCTCGCTCACTCTAGAAATGCTGTCCGAAGCGATGGAATGTGCCTCATTCTGCGGCGATGCAGCGGCTGTCGTGGAGATCGGCGAGAGGTCCACGGCTATCTCGGTCACTGGTGAGCTGGACAGCTTCAGGGTGGTGTGCCTGCAGGCGTTCGGGCTGCTGCACGCCGGAGATCACGCCCGGGCTCATGTGCTGCTGACGGACGTTCTTCGCCGTACCGCCACGCTGACCAATCCGCGTGCGCTGTTGTGGGCGTCCGTCGCGGCGGACGTGATCGAGGGCCTTGGAGCCGGTCTGCCCTATGTCAACCGCTCAGTGGACCTGGCCCGCCGTAAGGGGCTGCTCAGCTTGCTGCCGCTGGCCATGCGCCGGCAGGCAATGGAGTTGTTGTGGTCCAGCCAGTTCGACTTGGCCTACGCCGCTGCGCAAGAGGGACACCGGTTGTCACTCGATCTCGGCTACGGCTCCGGCGGTCATCTGGAGAACATGGCCGCCGTGGAAGCCGTGTGGGGCCGGGAGCAGGATGCCCGCAAGCACGCGGAGCAAGCGCTCGCGCTGGGCCAGCGGCGCAGCTCGTGGTTCCCCGCCGTCATGGCCGAGTGGACGCTCGGGCTCATCGACCTGGCCGCAGGCCGGCCCACCGAGGCCGCGAACCGCCTGTTCGGCGTCACCAGCTCCGACCACCCCGACCACAATCCCGTCGTCGCGCTGGATGCCATGCCCGACGCGATAGAAGCCTCGGTCCGGGCTGACCTGCGCGACCAAGCCGTTGTGCGGCTCGACGAGTTCCGTGCGCGGGTCAGGGCGGCCCCGACACAGCCCCAGCTGGCGTTGCTGGCGCGGTGTGAGGCGCTGGCGGGAGCCCGGGATGCGGACCAGGCGTTCGGGGAGGCCATCGCGGCGGCACCCGCGCTGCCGCCGTTGCAGCGGGCCCGGACGGAGTTGCTGTACGGTGAATGGCTGCGGCGGGAGAGGCGGCGCATCGATGCGCGTGGTCATCTTCGTAATGCCCTGGAACTGTTCCGGACGTTGAGCGCGGTGCCGTGGGCGGAGCGGGCCGAGGCCGAGCTGCGGGCGACGGGGGAGACGGCGCGCAAGCGGGACGTGTCCGCGGTGGAGCAGCTGACGCCGCAGGAGCTGCAGATCGCCGGGCTGGTCGCCGAGGGGCTGGCCAACAAGGAGATCGCGGCGCAGCTGTTCCTCAGCCCGCGCACGGTGGATTACCACCTGCGTAAGGTGTTCACCAAGCTCGGCATCACCTCTCGCGGCGAACTAATCCGCGACGGCCTGCCCCGCCCCGGGCCGGCCTGAGCACGCAGACCGGCTCGGCCCGGGGCGGGGC
>Ga0318498_10000662_pt1 | contig 10166 bp, 9 predicted proteins | sample GRESIP109b1f24_FD_203488 | JGI IMG/M metagenome (GOLD analysis project Ga0318498, IMG submission 203488) | Tropical soil microbial communities from Luquillo Experimental Forest, Puerto Rico - GRE.SIPMG.109b1f24 | ecosystem: Environmental > Terrestrial > Soil > Tropical forest > Bulk soil... | reverse complement strand
GGGGAAGAGTCCGACGAAGCGGCTGCGATCGACGCGACCGCTGCGCGTCTTCTCCGCAGCCTCCTCCCCTTGCCGTGCGGGGGGAGAGGGAGCTGGATGCACGAGAAGCCGCTGCCCGGTTGACACCCCCTCCCCCTCCATCTAGAAGGAGGCCCCACCTGCCCAGGTGGCGGAATTGGTAGACGCACCAGATTCAGGGTCTGGCGGCCGCAAGGTCGTGGAGGTTCGAGTCCTCTCCTGGGCACTAGAGAGCCGGCGAAAGCCGGCTCTCGTCGTTTCAACATCGGCCCGGCGCAAGCCGGCGTGTCGTTTGGAGGCAGCCGGCGCTTCGTTTTCGCAGGCCGGCGTGTCGTTTCGATGACGGTTCGGCGACGGCCGGCCGCAAGGCCGGCTCTCCCTCGCCCCTGATCGGCCACCGGGTTGACAGCGGAGCCCGATGCATGTTCATGCATCGGTATGCATAGCCTCTCCGCGGCGGTCATCGGTGCCTCCGGGTACACCGGGCTCGAGCTCACGCGCATCCTCGCGCGCCACCCGGCCCTCCGCCCCTGCGCGCTCTACTCCGACAAGTGGTCCGGGGAGGCCGCGGGCGACCGCCTCCCGCTCGCCGGGCCCGCCGCCGCTCTCCGCTACCTGCCGCTCGTCGAGGCCAGCGCGGTCGAGGCCGACGTCGCCTTCCTCGCGACGCCGGCCGAGGTCTCCGTCGAGCTCGCGCCGAGGCTCCTCGCCCGCGGCCTGCGGGTCGTCGACCTCTCCGGCGGCTTCCGGCTCGAGGACCCCGCGCTCTACCCCACCTGGTACGGCTTCACCCACGGCGCGCCCGAGCTCCTCGCCGAGGCGCGCTACGGCCTCCCCGAGCTCGCCCGCGAGCCGCTCCGCGGCGCGCGGCTCGTCACGAACCCGGGCTGCTATGCCACCGCCACCGCCCTCGCGCTCGCGCCCCTCCTGAAGGCCGGCCTCGCCTCGCCCGAGGGGATCGCCGTGGCTGCGATGAGCGGCGTGTCCGGCGCCGGGCGGCAGGCGAAGGAGGACTACTCGTTCGTGGAGATCGACGAGGACCTGCGCGCCTACCGGATCGCGAGGCACCAGCACGTGCCGGAGGTGGAGCAGACGGTCCGCCGCGCCGCGGGCGCCTGCGGCCCGATCTCCTTCACCCCGCACCTCGTCCCGATCCGCCGCGGCATCCTCGCCACCTGCACGCTGCGGCTCGTCGAGGAGGCCGCCGCGGCCGACGTGACCGCCGCGCTCGAGGCCGCCTACCAGGGCGAGCGCTTCGTGCGCGTCCTCCCGCCCGACCGCGTGAGCGTGAAGGACGTGGCGCGCACGAACCGCTGCCACCTCGGCGTGGCGGTGGACGCCAGGGCCCGGATGGCGGTGGTGGTCTCGGCCATCGACAATCTCGTGAAGGGCGCCGCCGGTCAGGCGGTGCAGGCCGCGAACGTCGCGCTCGGGCTCGACGAGGGCGCGGGCCTCGACCTCCTGGGAGGGTGATCGGTGCGCACTCCGAAGGGTTTCCGCTTCGGCGGCGCCGCCTCCGGCATCAAGCCGCAGCGGCGCGACCTCGCCCTCGTCGTCTCCGACGTCCCCGCCGCCGCGGCCGGCGTGTTCACGGTGAGCAAGGCCGCCGCCGCGCCGGTGCTCGACGCGCGCGCCCGCGTGCCGGCCGAGGGCGTGCGCGCCATCGTTGCGAACTCGGGCAACGCGAACGCGCTCACCGGCCCGGCCGGTCTCGAGGACGTGCAGGCGATCCGCGCCGCGGCCGCCGCCGCGCTCGGCGTACAGAAGCGCGCGGTCCTCACCGCCTCCACCGGCGTCATCGGCGCACGCCTCCCGGCGCAGAAGATCGTGGACGCCCTCCCCGCCCTCGCTGCAGACCTCGGCGACCGCGCCGAGCAGGCGGCCGAGGCGATCATGACGAGCGACACCCGCCCGAAGATGGCCTCGCGCGAGGTGACGCTCGGCGGGAAGACCGCGATCCTCTCCGCCGTCTGCAAGGGCTCGGGGATGATCGCGCCCCAGCTCGCGACGGTGCTCTGCTTCGTCACCACCGACGCGGCGATCACGCCGAAGGCGCTCTCCGAGTCGCTCGAGCGCGCGGTCGCCGGCAGCTTCCACATGGTGAACGTCGACGGCGACATGTCGACGAACGACACCGTGTACGCGCTCGCGAACGGCCTCGCGGGGAACCCGCGCATCGCCGGGCCGGGCGACGACCTCGACGTGTTCGAGAACGCGCTCTCCGACCTGTGCGGCGAGATGGCGCGCGCCATCGCCGCCGACGGCGAGGGCGCGACCCGGATGCTGGAGGTGGTGCTCTCGGGCGCCCCGTCCGACGAGGCCGCGCGCGACTGCGCCCGCGCCATCGCCGGCTCGCCGCTCGTGAAGGCCGCGCTCTTCGGCGCCGATCCGAACTGGGGCCGCCTGCTCGCAACGGTGGGCGCCCGCGCCGGCTCGCAGCACTGGCCCATCGACCCGTACAAGGCGAAGGTGTCGATCCAGGGCGTGACGGTGTACGCGGCCACCGGCCCTGTGGATCACGACCGCGAGGCGCTGCGGGCGAAGATGCGCGAGCCGCGGGTCGACGTGCTCGTGGAGCTCTCGGACGGCGACGCGAGCGCGACGGCCTGGGGCTGCGATCTCACCTACGACTACGTGAAGATCAACGCCGACTACGCCTCCACCATCTTCCAGAAGCCGGACGGCGGCGTCGCGCGGGACGACCGGGTCGCGAACTACAGCCCCGCGTTCAAGCGAACGCTGCTCGTGGAGGCCCTGAAGTACATCTCCGCCTTCTCCGGCCAGATCGCCGTCATCAAGTACGGCGGCGCCGCGATGGTGAAGGAGTCGCTGAAGGCGGCCTTCGCCGAGGACGTGACGCTCCTGAAGCGGGTGGGCCTGAAGCCGGTGGTGGTCCACGGCGGCGCGCCCGAGATCACGAAGACCCTGGAGCGGCTCGGCGAGCGCTCCGAGTTCGTGGACGACCTGCGGATCACGAACACCGCGAACCTCGCGGTGGTGGAGATGGTGCTCTCCGGCAAGGTGAACCAGGAGCTCGTGGCGCTGCTCAACGCGCGCGACGCAGGGGCGGTGGGCCTCTCCGGCAAGGACGGCCAGCTCGTCCGCGCGCGGAAGCTCGCGCACGAGAGCGGCCGCGATCTGGGCTGGGTGGGCGAGGTGGCGAGCGTGAACGCGGAGTTCCTGCGGATGCTGCTCGACAAGGGCTACGTGCCGGTGATCTCGCCGATGGCGCTCGGCGACGAGGGGCAGTCGCTCAGCGTGAACGCCGACGACGTGGCGGCACAGGTCGCCGTGGCGCTCGGCGCGCGGAAGCTCATCTACCTCACCGACGTGCCCGGCATCCTCGAGTCCGCTCCCGACGGCGAGCTCGTGCGGCAGGTCACCGCCGAGGACCTCGAGCGGCGCATCGAGGCGGGCTCGGTGGTGCGCGGCATGAAGATCAAGGCTCGCTGCATCCTCGGCGCGCTCGCCGGCGGCGTCGAGCGCGTCCACGTCCTCGACGGCCGGCAGCCGCACACCGTGATCGCCGAGCTCTTCACCGACCGCGGGGTCGGGACCCTGGTGACCAAGTGAGCCTCGCCGATCGACGCCGGGAGGCGGTGGCCGCCATCATCCGCGCCCGGAAGATCGGGACGCAGGAGGAGCTGCTCGAGGCGCTCGCCGCGGCCGGCTTCCGGGCGACGCAGGCCACCCTCTCGCGCGACCTCGCGCGCCTCGGGGCGCGGCGCGTGTCGGCGCCCGAGGGCGGCACGGTGTACGAGCTCCACCCGGAGGACCGGCGGGACGGCGTCGCCCAGCTCCGCGGACTCGTCTCCTCGGTCGTCGCGAACGGCTCGCTCGTGGTCGTGCGCACGCACCCGGGCTCGGCGCCGGCGGTCGCGCGCGCGATCGATCTCTCCGGCCTCGACGACGTGCTCGGCACCATCGCCGGCGACGACACCATCTTCGTCGCCCCCGCGCGCGAGCAGCGCGCCCGCGCGCTCGCTACCGCGCTCGAGCGGCTCTTCGCGCTCCCACGCGCTCAGGCGGCAGCGACCCGCGCCCACTCCTCGCGCGATCGCGCGACGCAGTCCTCGAGGGAGAGCCCGGCGAAGTAGTTGCCGGTCACGCAGAGCCGGCTGCCGGCAGAGAGCCGGTCGATCTCGCGGACGATCTCCTCGTGCCCCAGCACCGGCGACGGGAGCACCGTGCGCCGCTCGGAGAGGTCGGCGAGCTCGCCCTGGCCCAAGCCGAGGAACGCCGCCGCGCGCGCGAGCTTCTCGTCCCGCGAGCGGCCCGGCTTGAAGTGGAACACGAAGGCGCGGTAGCGCGCGTCCGGCACCGAGTCGCGCGTCACGATCGAGTGGAACACGTCGTCGGAGGGGACGAGGAACATCGAGGTGGGGATGCGCGTCACCTTCGCCGCCTCGACCACGAGCCCGAGGGACTCGACCACCGCCTCCTTCACCCGCGCCACCTGGCGCCCGAGCTCGGGCGCGACGCCCTGGAGGAGCGCGGCCGCCGCCGAGGGCGGCACCGCGATCGCGACGACGGGCGCCTCGTGCCGCTCCCCGCCGTCGAGGGTCACCGCGAAGCCGTTCCCGTCGCGCTCGAGGCGCGTGGCGGCGCGCCCCGCCACCACCGTCACCTTCGGCTGCCGCGCGACCGCCTCGCAGAGCGCCTGGAGCCCGCCGTTCAGCGTGAAGCTGCGCGGGAAGTCCTTCCGCCGCGTCTTCCGCGACTTGAACAGCATGTCGGCCGGGAAGGCGTCGGCGTTCTGCGAGGGCACCGCGGAGAACATGGGGCCGAGCACCTTGCCGTAGTTCCTCCGGCCGACGATGCGCGAGTAGTAGGAGTAGACGGTCTCGCCGTCCTTCTTCGCGGAGAAGATCCGGGGGAACGAGCGGGCGGCCTCGAACAGATCGAGCCGGCGCAGGAGCGCGCCCATGTTCGAGCCGGGCAGCACCCGGTCGCCCTCCATGAGGCGCAGGTGCGTCTTCGCGCGGGCGATCACCTCGCCCCGGATCCCGCACGCCTCCACCACCTCGGCGAGGCCCGTGTAGGAGTTGTAGCAGGTGTGCGCACCGAGCTCGTACCAGTAGCCGGCCGGCGCGCGCCGGGAACAGACCGCGCCGCCAACCCGCTCCTCGCGCTCCACCACGAGCGTGTCCCGGCCAGCGCGGGCGCTCTCCCACGCGAAGGTGAGGCCGCTGATCCCACCGCCGATCACGAGGACGTCGTGCTTCGCCATGGGCTCGATCGTTGGCACGACCCCCTGAGACGCGCCAGGGATTTTCACGGCCAGCGGAGGCCCTGCGACACGGCTTCACGCCGCGCTGGCCGGGCCGCAACGGGGGGAGTAATGATCGCCCCATGCGCATGCGCATCGGATTCCTTGGCCTTGGGACCATGGGCTTCCCGATGGCCCACAACCTCGCCCGCGCCGGTCACGCGGTCACGGTGTGGAACCGCACGCCGGCGAAGGCGGAGCCCCTCCTCCGGAAGGGCGCGACCCGCGCCGACACGCCGCGCGACGCCGCCGCCGGCCAGGACCTCGTCTTCACCTCGCTCGCCGACGAGCGCGCGCTCGACGCAGTGCTCTCGGGGGAGCACGGCCTCCTCGCCGGGCTCGCGCCGCGGTCCGTGCTCGTCGACACCTCCACCATCGGCGTGGGGGCGACCCGTGCCGTCGAGGAGAAGCTCCGCGCGAAGGACGCCGCGCTGGTCGCCGCGCCGGTGCTCGGCTCGAAGGCCGCGGCGGAGAAGGCCCAGCTCGTGGTGGTGGCCGGCGGGCCGGCGCAAGCCCTCGACCGCGCGCGCCCCGCGCTCCACGCGATCTCGGCGCGGCTGGTGGAGCTCGACTCCGCTCCGCACGCCGCGCTCATGAAGCTCGTGGTGAACGCGGTCGGCGGCGCGATGATGACCGGCTTCAGCGAGGCGCTCGCGCTCGGCGCGAAGGGCGACCTCGACCTCGCTCGCGTGATCGAGACGCTGCAGGCCTCGGGCTTCCACTCGCCGCTCTATCTGATGAAGGGCGAGCAGATCCTCCAGAACGACTGGGCGCCGCGCTTCTCCCTCGCCCTCGCCGAGAAGGACCAGCGGCTCGCCCAGGAGGCCGCGGCGGAGCTCGGCGCGCGGATGCCGCTGAACGCGGCGGTGCGCGACATCATGGCCCAGGGGGTCGCGAGCGGGCACGGCGAGCAGGACATGGCGGCGGTGGCCGCGCTGTACCTCGAGTGGGCGGGTGTGAAGCGATAGTCGGCCCCGCCGCCGCAGGCGATGCGGCGGCTCCCCGTCAATAGCGCCCCAGCGCGCGCCGTACGGCCTCGGCGAAGTGTCGCCGGGCCGCGGGCGGCGCGACCACCTCCGCGCCGCCGCCGAACGAGAGCGCGAAGCGCGTGGCCCAGTCGTCGCTCGCGCCCTGGATCTCCACGGTGGCGCCGCCGTCCTCCGCGCGCTCGACCACGCGCAGCCCGGGGCGAGCCAGCGCCCAGCGCGCGGCGAGCGGGTCGAGCCGGATCCGGACCGCGTCGCCCGCGGGCTCCGAGAAGAGGCGCGCCCTCGCCAGCTCCGCCGCCGTGGGCGGCTCGAAGCGCGTGTCGAGCACGTCGGCGCTGCGGACGCGGTCGAGGCGGAACGGGATCGCCTTGCCGCGCGCGGCGTCGTGGCCGAACAGGTACCAGTGGCCGAACTGCTGGGCGATCGTGTACGGCCGGACCACGCGGTCCTTCTCCTCGCTCCGCGACGGCGTGAAGTAGCGGAGACGCACCTCGCGCCGCTCGGCCACGGCGCGCCGCAGCCGGCCCAGCACCGAGTTCGGCGCCGGAGGCGAGCCCGCGTAGATGCGCCCCACGAGCTCGTCGAAGCTCTTCCGGCGGTCCCTCGGCACCGACTCGCGCAGCGCCTCCACGGCGCGCTCCGCCCCCTCGCCGCCGAGCGCGCGCGCCGCCGCCGCGAGCGCGGCCGCCTCGCTCTCGGTGAAGCGCGGAGGGCGCGTGAGGCTCTGGTGCAGCGCCACGTACACGCGGTCGCCCTCGACGTAGAGGTCGAGGAAGTCGTCGGGCGCGAACGGCGGGCAGCCCACGCCGAGGAGGAAGTCGAGGTCCTCGAGCAGCTCGGCCTCGGAGACGCCGCAGCGCTGCGCGAGCTCCTTCACCGGGATGCCCGGGTTCTTCACGGCATAGGGCACGAGGAAGAGCACGCGGCGCAGCCGGTCGCGCGCGTCCTTCGGCGGCGGCGCCTTCGCCCTCGCTGCCCCGGACTTCCCGGGCTTCGCGGCCTTCGCGGCCTTCGCGGCCTTCGCGGCCCGGGCGGCGGGAGTCGAGGCGCCCGACTTCACGGCGCGCGGGCTCACGCGCACCTCTTCGCGAGCTCGGCCAGCACCGCGCGCGCCCGCACCCGGAGCGCCTTCGGCTGCACGATCTCCGCCCGCTCGAGCGAGAGCACGTGCCGCACGAGCGCCTCGCTGTTCGTGGTCTCGAGCTCCACCGTCGCCCCGCCCTCCTCGTCCTTCACCGCCGCGCGCGGCCCGAAGGATGCGCGCGCCTCGGGCGCGACCGGCGCGTCGAGCCACACCTTCGCGCGCACCGGCGGGTGCACCGCGAACTCCCACGGCTCGCGCGTCGCGTGTTCGGAGAGCCGGAACCCGGCGGGCGGCGCGAAGTCGGGCGTGCGCGGCGCCGCGGCGTTCACGGACAGCTCGAGGATGCGGCCCACGTGGAACGTCCGGAGCGCCTTTCGGAGGTGGCAGTAGCCCACGACGAACCAGGCGCCGTGGCTCTGGTGGAGGCCGTACGGGTCGACGTCGCGCTCGGTGGAGGCCGCGCGCTCGGCGCCGCCGTACACGAGATGTACCCGCTTCTTCAGCGCCACCGCGGTGGAGAGCTCCTCGAGGCGCGAGGCGACGTCGCCTCCACCGGAGTCGCCCGCGGCGCCGGAGGAGAGCGCCTGCGCGGAGGAGCCGAGCGTCTCGAAGCTGCCGGCCGCGCGCGCCGCGAAGGAGAGCTTGTTCATCGCGTGCGCCAGGTCCTTCGCGTACGGGAAGGCGCCCTGGGCGAGCGCCGCCGAGCCCGACACGTAGAGGAGCGCGAGGTCCTCGGGCGCGAGCTTCAGGTCGGGGAGGTAGAACTCGTCGCGGTCGAGCACGTAGCCCGCCGGCAGGTCCTCGTCGCCCTGCACCCAGCGCACGGGGATGCCGAGCTCGAGGAGCTCCGCCTTGTCCCGCTCGAACTTGCGGATCGCGGCCTCGCCCGTGCCGGCGTAGTCCTCCGGGAACTGCTCCTGGATCTCGCGCCAGGAGACGGGCTCCGCGGCGCGCAGGAGGAGCGCCGCGAGATCGAGGAGCCGCTGGGCCTTCTGCATGGAGGAGCGGAAGTTAGCAGGCGATGTTGGGCAGTCAATCTGCGTGGTAGAGTAGGCAGACTGTCGAGCGGGGGTGTCATGGCGGGTCTCGGCATCGGACCAGAAGAGTTCGAGCTCTTCGAGATCGGCGATCCGGACGAGCGCGCGGACGCGCTGGATTCGGTGCTCGCCCCGAAGCTGCATCGCGTCGGCGACGTACTGGTGTCGGGTCTCGGCCGCGTCGTCGGTCATGAGCTGGTCGTGAATCCCGTGCGCGCCACCCGCCGCAAGGGCGTCGCGCCGGGCGAGGTGCTCGTCGCGTTCTGTCCGTGCGACAAAGCGCCGCAGAAGGCGCCCTGCCTCGCCGTCGGCGCTTCGCGCTGGCACCTCCACGCCCGCGTGACCGCGCGGCCGGGCGCGGATCGGGACGGCGCGCTGCGCCGGGCGCTCGAACGCGACGCGGCGAACCTCGCGAAGAAGGGGAAGCCCTTCCGCAAGCTGCGGCCGTTCATGGAGTGGGACGGCGAGGAGCTGCCCGAGATCGCCCCCGCGCACTCCACGGCGTTCTGGAACGAGCTCGCCGATGAGCTCGCGCCGGCCCGGCCCGGGCTCGACGTGGGCGTGGCCTGGACCGCCGAGGAGGCGCGCAGCCTCGCGGTGGGCGACGTCCTCGGCGCGTTCCGGGATCTGGCGCCGCTCTACAAGCTGCTCGCCAACGCCTGAAATCGGCGCATGATCGGACGGGGCTTGCAGCCCCGCCCCGTCCAGCAAAGCTGGCCGGGGGCCCACCCCTGCTCGGCGGGGCCCGTGAGCCTGCTCCGTTCCGTCGCAGGCTCCCCGCCGCGCCGCCTTTGGCGGCGAGCGTCCCGCTACGTCGCGTGCCGGCCTCTTCAGGCCGACGGCTTCTCGTCGGACGCCGGCGCAGCGGCGGGAGCCTGCTGGGTGCTCGCGAGCCGGGCCTCTTCGCGCGCGGCCTGCCGCACCGCCTCGATGAGCTCCTCGTGGTCGCGCTTCAGCGCGTCGTACCGCCGGCGCAGCTCGCCGTAGCGGTCGTTCGCGAGCTCGAGCTCGCCCTTCTGCACCACGTAGACGCGCCGCTCGGTCTCGACCCGCCCGCGCGCCGCCTTCAGCTCCTTCTCCACGTCGGAGAGCTTCTTCCGCAGGTCGGTGCCGCGGGCCTCGGCCTTGTCGGCGCGGTCCTTCTCGGCGGCGACCTGCACCGAGAGGGCGTCGAGCTTCGCCGTGTCCGAGGCGGGAGCAGCCGCGACGGCGACAGGCGCCGGCGTGGGGGCCGCGAGCGCCGCCTTGCGCGCCTCGCGCTCCGCCGCGAGCTCGGACTGCGCGCGAGCCAGCGCGGCATCCGTCGACTTCGCGCGCTCCGAGGCCTGCGTCGCCTCCTCCCGCGCCTCGGCGACGCGGTGGGTCAGCTTCTCGATCTCGTCGCGCAGCGCGGCCGCGCCGCCCGCCTTCTTCGCGGCCTCGGCCTGCTCGAACGCCCGGCGCTTCGTCGCGTTCAGCTCACCCTCGAGCTGGCGGGCGGCCTCGCCGCTCCGCTTCGCGTCGGCGCGCGCGGTCCCCTCGGCGGCGCGGGCCTTCTCGGCCTCTGCCCGGGCCTGCGAGAGCTCTCCCTGGCGAGCTGTGGCGGCGGCGGAAGCGGTACGAGCCTGGAGGAAGAAGACGATCGCCGCGGCGACGCCCGCGAGCGCGAGGAGGAGGAAGAGGCCGGTCATGGGATTTACCCGGAGGTGGTGAGCGAGGGCGGTGGAGGTGGACTGGTGGCTGTCGCTCCGACACTGACACCCGCACCCCGGGAGCCGTCAAGCTACGCC
>Ga0318498_10000659_pt1 | contig 10170 bp, 9 predicted proteins | sample GRESIP109b1f24_FD_203488 | JGI IMG/M metagenome (GOLD analysis project Ga0318498, IMG submission 203488) | Tropical soil microbial communities from Luquillo Experimental Forest, Puerto Rico - GRE.SIPMG.109b1f24 | ecosystem: Environmental > Terrestrial > Soil > Tropical forest > Bulk soil... | reverse complement strand
GTCGCCCGCCGACCGCAGAGCGGCGCGTGTTCTTTCGGGCGGTCGCGCCGGTCGAGCCGATCGGCGCGGCGTTGGTGTCAGACCGGGCGCGGTGCTACCTGCTCAAGGCGGGCATCGACGTGCCGCGGGCGGGGTCGCACACGCTCAGGCACACGTGTGTGCAGCGGCTCGTGGACGCCGACTTCGCGTTCAAGACGATCGGCGACTTCGTCGGGCATCGCTCGCCGCGTTCGACGGAGATCTACGCCAAGGTCGCCGTCGAGCCGCTGCGGCGCGTCGTGCTCGGCGGCGACGGCGAGCAGGTGCTGTCATGAGCCACAGCGAGACCATCGAGTTGGCGGTCGAGCAGTTCCTTGCGCACAAGCGCGCTCTGGGGCGCAAGTACCACACCGAGGAGGAGGAGCTGCGGCTGCTGGTCCGCTACGCCGCCGACCACGCTGCGCTGCGGCTAGACGATCTCACGCCCGTGCTGCTGGATGGCTTTCTGCGGTCACGACCCCGCGCACGGCCACGGAGCTTTAACGCTCTGCTCGGGGTGCTGGCGCGTCTGCTGGACTGGGCCGTGAGCCAGCAGCTGCTCGCGTCCTCGCCGTTGCGCGCTCGCCGCCGGCGGGCCACGTCAGCGCGGATCCCGTTTTTGTTTGATCCGCTCCAGGCACGACGCCTGCTTGACGCGGCCGGCGCGCTGGCGGACGACGCTCACGCGCCCCACCGAGGAGCGACCTATCGGACGCTGTTTGCGCTGTGCTACGGGCTAGGGCTGCGCGTCGGGGAAGCGTGCGGACTGAGCTTGGGCGACGTCGACGGCGAGCGTGATCTGCTGGTGGTCCGCGCCGGCAAGTTCGGCAAGAGCCGGCTCGTTCCACACGGACCGCGGATCGCCGCGCTGCTTGAGGAGCAACTGGAGCGTCGACACCGCGATGGGGCGATCATCGATGCCGAGCCGCTGTTTACCTTCGACGGTTCACGCAGCGTTCGCACTGGCACCGCCAGCAAGACCTTCCGCCAGCTCGTCCGCACGCTTGAGTTGGTGGCGCCCGAAGGGGTCTCACCACCAACGTTGCACTGTCTTCGGCACAGCTTCGCGGTCGGCTGTCTGCTGCGCTGGTATCGGCAAGGGCTCGATCCCGCCAGCCGGCTGCAGCAGCTCTCGACGTTCATGGGGCACGTCGATCCGTCCTCGACCGCCGTCTACCTCACGATCACCCCGGAACTGCTCGACGAGGCCAACACGCGATTCGAACGATTCGCCGAGCCCGCCTGGCGCGAACTCGGGAGCGGGCAATGAGCCCGCAAACGCCGCTCGGACAGCTGATCCAGTCGTTCTTCCTCGATCACCTGATCGCCGTCAAAGGACTCCGGCCCGCATCCGTGCGCAGCTACCGCGACACGATCCGGCTACTGATCGTTCACGTCGCCACGCAGAAGCGCTCCAGGATCACCAAGCTGACGGTCGGCGATCTGACGTTCGAGCGGACCGTCGGCTTCCTGCGTCACCTCGAAGACGACCGCGGCAACCACATCCGCACCCGCAACCAGCGGCTCGCCGCGATCCACACCCTGTTCGAGTACATCGCGACCCGTTTCCCGGAGATGCTGATGACCTGCCAACAGGTCGCGGCCATCCCGACCAAACGCGTCCCACCGCCCGAGACTCGGTTCCTGGAACGCGACGAGATCCAACAACTCCTCAGGAGCCTGCCGAACCGCGGCCGCCACGCACTCCGCGACCAGGCGCTGATCCTGTTCCTCTACAACACCGGCGCCCGCGTCCAAGAAGCAGCCGACCTCCGCGCCGGCCAGCTCAACCTCGACGGACACCCCACCGTTCGCCTGCACGGCAAGGGCGACAAATGGAGAACCTGCCCACTCTGGCAGGCAACCGCCCACATCATCGAGCAGCTCCTCGAGTCCGAGAACGGATCAGCACCGCCGCCCACGACCCCGGTGTTCACCGCCCGCGGCCAGCCGCTGACCCGCTACGGCATCTACAAGATCGTCCGCCGCCACGCCGCCCAGCTCGACGACCCAAGAACCGGCCGACGGATCGGCCCGCACACCTTCCGCCACACCGCCGCCGTCCACCTGCTCGAGGCCGGCGTCGAGGTCAACGTGATCCGCGGCTGGCTGGGCCATGCCGACCTCACGACCACCAACCGCTACGCCGAGATCAACACCAAAGCCAAACAACAAGCTCTGCTGGCCACCGAACCTCCCGGCGTTACCGCGGGACACCGCACCAACCCAATCTGGCGCTCGGACGAAACCCTGCTGAACTGGCTCGCATCGCTCTGACCATTATGTGGCCGGCAGCGACCACACGACGCCGCCAGCGCCCGTGATCACAGGCCACGTCCAGCTACCGGCCACATAACCCAGTCGGGAACAGAACGGCGGCAAGGGCGACGCTTACGAGTTCTGCAAGCGCTGCCATCCCGGCGCGATCGCGCCGACCCGCACACGCGACTGGGTGCGCGACGCGATGCACCAGTGGTACCAGCGATACGGCAGGCCACCCTCGTCAACCGACTGGTCGCGAACGCACGCCAGCAGACGTGGGGGCGAGGCACTCGAGCGGTTCCTGGCTCGAGACTGGCCGGCGCCGTCGACCGTCATCGACATCTACGGGTCCTGGCCTGCCGCTCACACAGACGCGTTTCCCGACGGCTGACGGACAGCGTCTGCCGGGGGCCATCGGCCGAGACGCCCGGTACCTACGAGTCGAGGTGCCCGGCCAGCTCTCGCAGCACAACCACGCTGCCGACCCCCAGGGGGCGGCGGTCGACGGCTGGCATGAGCTGTCCGTCGCCAACCCGACGTTCCTGCTCGAGCGCCTCGGCAGTGAGTGCACCGACCTTCAAGCCCTGCGCGAGCTGACCGTCCACCGGCTCGACGCGATCAAATTTCAGGACCCAGACCTCGAAGACCAGGCTGCCCGGTACCACCCCGGCCGGCACGTGCTCACTATCAACGACGACGTCGCGATCAGCGACCTAATCGCCCACTGGCAGGTCCGCTAACCGCGGCATCCCCCCGGCGCCCTCGCCGTGATCGACACGCCCGTGCGCGAATGGTTCTAACCGGCCCCTGATGACTGAAGTAGACCGTTTCCCAGCATCAGCTGCGAAAAACGAGCCGCTCTTCAGCCGGCTCAGACGGGTGCCCCTGGTCAACGCGAGGCGACTCAGGTCCTCCGTCGTGGTTCGTTGTTCCCCAGCCGTTCCCCCGAGCTCCGGCTCGAGAGCCGGCATACACGCTGGTCAGCTTCGAACCGACAACCCTGTCCTTACCATGGAAGGGTACGGGTTTCACGAACGTTCACGGACGCCCTCAACCGGCCATGAAATCCCTGCAAATCCGACAATGTGGGATGTACGGGCGCGGTGCCCGATTTGCGCTCGTTCTCGATCTAGTGGACGCGGACTGGACGCGCTGCACTCCCCCGTCCGGCTTCCGAATCTCCAGGGCTGACACGGGTCCCCGCCCGGCCAGCGGCGACGGACCGCCGGGTCCGTCCGCAGAGGAAGCTAAACAAGGGACGTGCCCAGGTCAGCCGAGCCGATCGACGAGCTGGCGCGGCGTGACGACCTCGAACGAGAGCTGCTTCGGGTCGACCGCGAGCAAGTCGAGATCGCCGGTGACGATCGCGTCAGCGCCGCTGGCGGTCGCGAGCGCCACGAGGTAGTCGTCGTCGGGATCGCGGCAAACCGCCGCGTGAGGACCCGGCGGATCCGCCACTAGGGTCGACTGAGCGGCCAGGTCGCCGATGAACCGAAGCGACTCCTCGGAGGAGAGGTACCTGCGTAGTCGCGGTCGCGCCAGCACCATCGCGATCTCTCGCAGCAGCAGCGGCGAGATGATCAGCTCCAGGCGACCGTCAAGTGCCGCGTCGAGCTTCAGCACCGACGGTGCCTGCGGCGATCTCGCCAGCGCCGCGGACACGAGCACATTCGCGTCCGCGACGACGCGCATCAAGCCGCTTTATGGCGCTCAGCCCGGGCGGCCCGCAACTCCTCGCGCACAAGCGCCATCGCCTCGTCCTCGTCGAGGTCACTGCGCTCGCGGACACGGGCTATAAGCGAGCGCAGATCGTAGGCGCGGATCGCTCGGTCAACGATCTCGCCCTCGCTCAGGCGCGCCTCAGCCGCGTGCGCACGCAGGATCGCCGCGACCTCCGCGTCGAGATCGATGCTCATTTGCTCGCGGGTGGCCACAACAGCAAGGCTATCGGTCCGGCTCGCTGTCGCCCACTTCCGACGCCCCAAGCTCGCCGGCCCGAGGCGGGCGGCGGGGCTGCTCCTGCACGCCTGAAGCGACCGTCCTGGGGCCAGGGCACATATATTGCGTATAGGCACTTGAGACTGGTGTGACGAGCGTTTTATTCCATCGATCTGCGCAGAGGTGAAAGTGCCCGCACCATGCTCACCCGCTTCGCGACCGGTCGTCAACTGCGGTGTGGGTGGCCCTACGGGATCCGGTGGTTTACCACCCGAACGACGGATTGAGGTCCTCGAGCGCCCGTACGACGGCGAGGCGCAGCTCATCACTGGCGTGGCTGTCGTAGAGGGGGCTGGATCCATCGACCAGGAGCAGGCGAACCTGGGCGACCCGCGGGCGGCGAGCAGTCCGGGCGAGAGCAGACGCCCCGCGAGCTCTTCGAGCTCCTGGGCGGCCTCAAGCACCGCCTCGCGGTGCAGCGGAACCGTCACCCGTGATATCCGTCGTGGTCCGCGCGCTTGCTCGAGTACGTGACGGATTCGCTCCCCGAGCATCGTCCGGAACCCGCCGTGGCCGAGCGCTTCGGCGCGGAGCGCGAGCGGCGCGCTTGCGCTCGGCGCCACGCCGCGCGCGAGCTGGCCATCGAGCCGCGTGCGGCGCAGGCGGGCCATGAGCCTGTCGCGCCAGCTCGCGCGCCGTGCGACGACGACGTCGGCGGTGTCCACCGTGGGTCTGACCAGCACGATCGGAGCCATCACGCCACCACGGATGCCCTCGTCGCGCCCATGCGGCGAGCGCCGATCACGATTACACCGATCATCTTTTCTGCGCTTCGGGGTTGCATCACGGCGATCTTGAGCCAGGCGGGCCGCGCCTACAGCGGTAAATCCACGTCATCGCACGGGAAAGCGCCGACGGAGCTACGTAGTCGTGACTGGCCTTGCGAGTGCCGCCCGAGGGTGGGACCCTGTGGATGAGTGCCGCGCATGCTCTGCCCCAGAGTCGTCGGTAGAGCCGACGAGCTGTCTTGGCTATCGGCGGGGCTCGAGGAGTTGCGCGCAGGCCGCGGGCGATGCATGTTCCTGATCGGGGAGCCGGGGATCGGGAAATCGAGGCTCGCCGACGAAGCGATCGCCGGGGCCGAGAGACAAGGCAGCTGGGTGCTGTCAGGACGCGCCAGCGCGACGGGGCAGGTGGTGCCGTATCAGTCGTTGAGCGCGGCCGTGCTCAGCGGGCTTCGCTCGCGGCCGCTGCGCGACATCTCCCGGATCCATGGGGTCCGGGCCGGGCTGGCGACGCTGCTCCCTGGCTTCTTCGAGGGCCCAGCGGTCGATCCCTCACCGGGTCTGTTGGGGGAAACGGTGTTGAGGCTCGAATCGGCCGTGAGCGACGACAGCGGGGCGCTGTTCGTTTTGGAGGATCTGCATTGGGCATGCGGTGACACGCTCGCGGTCACCGAGTACCTGGCCGACAACGCGGCGGCCGAGCCCGTCCTGGTCCTCGCGACGTTGCGGCCTGAAGGCGCCGCGCTCGATCTGGTCGACGCGCTCGAGCGGCGCGGCAGCGCGACGTTCCGCACGCTCGAGACCTTGAGCGATGCGGACACGGCCGAGATGATCACGGCGTGCCTCGCCGGAGGCGAGCGCCCTCTGCCGGGGGCGCTCAAGGAGCTGATCGGCGATCGAGCCGAGGGTATGCCGTTCCTGGTCGAAGAGCTGCTCGCGGCCCTGGTCGGCCGGGGAAGCCTGGTCCCCTCGGCGTCGGGCTGGGTGCTGACCGGCGAGCTCGATCCGGTCGACGTCCCGCTCTCGTTCGCACAGACGGTGCACGAGCGACTGAGGGCGCTGCCCGAGGCCGCGTGTCGCGTGCTGGAGTTCGCGGCGATCCTCGGCCGTGACTTCGACTGGTCGCATCTCCCGGGGGTCGCCGCTGAGAGCGAGAGCGACGTGCTCGACGCGCTGGCACGCGCGGTGGAGCTCCAGCTGGTCGAGGAGGTCGGAGGCGACCGCGTCCGCTTCCACCATGCGCTGACCGTCGAGGCCATCCTGGCCGAGATGCTGCGTCCCGAGCGGCTGCGGCTGGCCGCCCGCGCGCTGGACAACCTCGTTGCGGATCCCGAGCGCGTCGCACCCGAGCTGCTCGAGGTCGCCGCCCACGTGGCTGCGCAAGCCGGTCGCGTCGTCGACGCCTCGCGGTACCTGACCGAGGAAGCGCGCAGATCGCTGGCGGGCGGGGCACTGGCGACCGCGATCGCGACCGCCCGCCGCGCGCGGTCGCTCGTGCCACCCGACACGCCGGAGGGGCTGGCCGCTGCGGAGGTGCTCGTGTCGACGCTCACGGCGGCCGGAAACCGCGCCGCCGTTGAAGACATCGGGCCCGGGCTGCTCGCCTCGCTCCGCACGCGCGGCGCCTCCGCGGAGCGCCAGGCGGCGCTGCGACTGCAGCTGGCCAAGGCGTCTCACGTGGCGCTGGATCTGGGACGAGCCCGGCAGCTCTGCGAGGAGGCGCTGGCCCTCGATCCGGCCGATGAGCGGCTGCGGATCGAACTCGATCTCATGCTCGCTGAGATCGCGTTCACCGAGCAACAGAACGCGGCCGCGGTGACCGGCGCGAGGGCGGTCCTTGCCGAGGCCGACGCGGCCGGCTTCGCGGATCTGGCGTGCGACGCGCTGGAGCTGATCGGTCGCGACCGGATGTTCATCGCGGTGGAGCTGCGCGAGGCCGAGCCGTACTTCGTGGAAGCGCTGCGGCGAGCCGAGGCCGCCGATCTACCGCTCACTCGGTTACGGGTCCTGCAGAGACTGGCGTTCCACGACCTTGCCCGCGGCGCCGGGCGCGCGCGGATGCAGGAGGGGCGCCAGCTCTCGCTCGAGTTCGGGGCGCTCGCCTCCCTGGTCGAGTTCGACCACATCCTGGCGACCGACTACCTCATCGCCGACGAGCTCGACGACGCCCGTTCATGCTGCGAGCGAGCGCTGCGCGAGGCGCACCGGTACGGGCTGGCCGAGCTCGAGGCGATCCTGCTCGGACTCCGGGCCACGATCACGGCCATGCGCTGGGACCGCGGTCAGGCCGAGCGCCAAGCGGCTGACGCCGCTGAGCGGGTGGAGCGGCTCCCCCTGCTGCGCTCCGCGGTCAGCGGTGCCGCGGTGGTCCTCGCCGCGCTGGGGGACGACGACCTGGCCGCCGCGGCTCAGCGCGTGATCGAGACGCGGGCGCAGCTGCCGGATCGGATGGTCTTCTGGCCGCCGTTCCTTGGCAGCTTCTACGGCGTGGCCGCAGTCGTCAAGGCCGCCGCCGGCGCCGGCGAGCTAGTCCAGGGGCGGGATTGGGTCCCAGCCGATGACGTCTACCAGCATTCGAGCTTCTGCGTGGCGCAGGCCATCGTCGCCGGGCGCGCCGGCGACGGCGAGCGGGCCGCCGCGCTCTTCGAGGACGGCGACGCGGGGCTCGCAGCGGTTCCGGCGGTTCGTGCGCTCTATCGCCGGTACGGCGGTGAAGCCGCCATCCGGGACGGCTGGGGGGACCCCGCCCCATGGCTCGCCGAGGCCGAGGTTTACCTCGAACGGCGCGGGAACGAGAAGCTGGCGCGCGCATGCCGGTCGCTGCTGCGGTTGGCCGGCACGTCGCCGCGGCGCCGGCGCGGCCCCGCAGCGGACCACCGTTACGCCGGGCTGGAGCTGACCACGCGGGAGGCAGACGTGCTCTCACTCCTGGCCGAGGGGCTCACCAACAAGGCAATCGCGGCCCGCTTATATCTGTCTCCCCGCACGGTCGAGAAGCACGTGGAGCGAATCCTGACCAAGACGGGCCAGGCGAACCGCACCGCGCTGGCCGCGTTCGCCGTCGAGCGCGACACCGACTCGCCGACTACGTAGCGGTCTCGCTCGCTACGTAGCAGCGCCGCCTCCCTCGATCGCAGCCGACGTAGTTCTACCGCTGTGCGGCCGCGGAACGGCCCGCAACATGTCGAGCCATGCCGTCCCAAGCGAAACGAGGAGTAACGATCATGCCCCGCCTTGCCCACCTCGATCCGGCGCCCGTCGCCGAGGCCGAGCCGACCGCGCCGATGGTGCGCATGCTGTGGAACCGGGTCACCGGCCGCGACGGTCGCGTCCGTCTCGTGTGCCAGTGGGTTCCCGCCGCCGCGTAAGCGGTGAAGTGACCCCGACGCTTGCCACCGTCTTGGCCCACGTCCACCTACGAAATCGAGAGCCATTCACATGAACCGCCTTTCCTACCCTGATCCGGCCGATGTCGCCGAGGCGATGCGCAAGTTCCCCGTCCCGTTTCGGCAGATGCGGATCGGGCGAATCGTGTCGCACGCGCCGACGGCCGTCGATGCCTACTACGCCACGTACGCGGCCGCGCTTCAGGACCTCGCGCTCGACGCCAAGCTCCGCGAGCTGGCGATCCTGCGGGTGGCCGAGCGTGCCGACGCCGAATATGTCTTGGTCCAGCACCGCCCGGTCGCACGAATGGCCGGCCTGACCGACGAGCAGATCGCGGCCGCCGGGGACGCCACTCTCGACAGCCCCGGCTTCACGTACCTGCAGAAGCTGGTGCTCGCATTCGTCGATGAAGTGACGGCCGCGCCGCACGTACCCGACGCCCTGTTCACGCGGATCGAAGGGGTGCTCACGCCGCGCGAGATCGTCGAGCTGCTACTGGTCATCGGCTGGTACTGGACCGCCTGCCGGCTGACGACGGCCTTGGAGATCGAGCCCGAGCATGCCTTCGGGCACGGCGTGCTCGCGATGCAACAGCTCGAGCAGGCCAAGCGCTGGGGCAAGCAGGTCGTCGAGAGCCCGTCCGACGACTACTCCGTGTACTGAGGACACGGCCATGTCCGCGGCACTGTCGATTCCAAATCTGACTCTCCCCGAGTTCGTGCTCGGCCGGGCCGGGCGCCTCGGACCGCACCGAGCGCTGGTCGAGGCCGACACGGGAAGGGAGATGAGCTACGCCGAACTGGACGACGCCGTGCGCGCGGTCGCCGGCGGGCTGTTCGACCACGATGTCCGCCAGGACGACGTGGTCGCGTTGTGCGCGCCGAACAGCATCGAGTTCGTGCTCGCGTGGTACGCGGCCTCGTCGATTGGTGCGATCGTCGCGGCGCTCAATCCGGCCTCGACCGCCGACGAGCTGACGCACCAGCTCCGGCAGGCCGGCGCGCGCTGGCTGGTCACGACGAGCGATCTCTACGAGGACAAGCTGCGCGACGTCGCCGAGGCGGCGGGCATCGCCGAGAGCTACCTGATCGGCGGGGCCGGCGAACGGACGGGAAAAGCGACCGGATTCGACGCGCTCCGCGACGGCGTCGATGCGGGCCCACCGCCGGTCATGGTCAGCCCGCGCGACCTGGCGTTTCTGCCGTTCTCGAGCGGCACGACTGGGCTGCCCAAGAGCGTGATGCTCACGCACCGCAACCTGGTGGCCAACCTGTGCCAGATGCGGCGCGCACACCGTCTGCGCGAGGACGACGTGGTGCTAGCGACCCTGCCGCTGTTTCACATCTTCGGCTTCCAGGTCACGCTTAACCTGTCGCTCGCGGCGGGCGCCACCGTCGTGATCCTGCCGCGATACGACCTCAAGGCGCTCCTGAACGCCATCCAGACCTACGGCGTCACCCGGGCCGAGGTTGTCCCGCCGATCGTGCTGGGGCTCGCGAACAGCGAGCTGGTCGACCGCTACTACCTCGCGAGCCTGCGCACCCTGACCGCCGGCGCGGCGCCGCTCACCGCCGAGCTCGCCGGCGCCTGCGCCGCGCGGATCGGCTGCCGCGTCAAACAGGGCTACGGGATGACCGAGCTCGGGGGCGCGTCGCATATCGCCCCCGACGACGGGCCCGATTGCCCCGACGGCATCGGCCCGGCGCTACCTGGCGTGGAGAGTCGCGTCGTCGACCCCGACACGGGGAGCGACTCCGGCCGGGGTGAGCCGGGAGAGCTT
>Ga0318498_10000651_pt1 | contig 10233 bp, 8 predicted proteins | sample GRESIP109b1f24_FD_203488 | JGI IMG/M metagenome (GOLD analysis project Ga0318498, IMG submission 203488) | Tropical soil microbial communities from Luquillo Experimental Forest, Puerto Rico - GRE.SIPMG.109b1f24 | ecosystem: Environmental > Terrestrial > Soil > Tropical forest > Bulk soil... | reverse complement strand
CGTCCGGGTCGAGCAGCAGGTCGAGCGCCACCCGCTGCTCGGCGCTGGCGCTCTGCGCGGGCCTGGAGGCCGTGATGGAGCGCCGCCAGCACCGCAAGCTCGTGGTGTTCCGCCCGCTGTACGCGGTGGGCGGCCAGGAGCTCGGCTACCTGCCCGGCTCCGAGGCCGACAAGATGAACCCGTGGTCGCAGGCGGTCTACGACACCTTGTCCGCCGTGACGTCCCAGGATGTGATCGATGAGGTGCTGGCCAGGGACATGCTCGAGGTGCTGCCGCTGACCCACATCCGGGGCCGGTCGCTGCACGACTCGTTCGTGATCGTGGATGAGGCCCAGTCCCTGGAACGCGGTGTGCTGCTCACCGTGCTGTCCAGGATCGGCGGCGGGTCACGGGTCGTGCTCACCCACGACATCGCGCAGCGCGACAACTTGCGGGTCGGCCGGCACGATGGCGTGGTGGCGGTCATCGAGAAGCTCAAGGGCCATCCGCTGTTCGCGCACATCACGCTGGTCCGCTCGGAGCGGTCCCCGATCGCGGCGCTGGTCACCGAGATGCTGGAGGACGCCGTTCTCTGAGCCGGAGCAGCGCCTCGGCCACCTCAAGGTCCCCCGGGTAAGTGATCTTGATGTTGCGCTCGCTCCCCGCCACCAGGCGGACCGGGACGCCGGGCAGGTAGCGGTGCACGATGCCGCAGTCGTCGGTGGCCGGGCGCTGGGCGAAGCCGGGGTCGGCGTCGGCCAGCTCATAGGCCTGCCTGATCACCGAGAGCCGGAAGCCCTGCGGCGTCTGGCAGCGCGCCAGGGCATCGCGTCGCGGCATGCTCGTCACCACGCCGTCGCTGACCTCGACGATGGTGTCGGGTGACGGGACGGCGACCCCGATGGCCCGGTCCGCGGCGAGCGCGCTGACGCAGTCGGCGATGATCCGCTGGTCCACCAGCGGCCGGGCCGCGTCGTGGAACAGCACGTCGCACTCGGCCTCGCCGAGCGCGGCGATGGCGCAGCGCGTCGAGTCCGTCCGCGTGGCCCCGCCCTCGATGACCGCGGTCACCTTGCGATAGCCGCCCGCGGCCGTGAACCGCTCCCTGGCCTGGCCGGCGAGGCCCGCGGGCATCACGACCATGATCGTGTCCACGCCCGGGGCTCGCTCGAAGGCCGTGACCGAGTGCTCGACCAGCGTCCGGCCGGCCAGCACGTGCAGCTGCTTGGGCCTGTCACCGCCGAACCGCTGACCGGTCCCGCCGGCCAGCACGACCGCCACCGTCCGCATGAGGGGACACTACCCGCCGGCGGCCACGGCCGGCGCGGCCCAGGTGCTAGGCCTGCCTCCCACGCTGCCGGGGTAGACCTAGGTACGTTAGGTCGCGGGCCTCTCCTTCATCGATCTCCGCTGACCGGACGCGGGCGATTCGCGGGGGAGGATCAAAGGCACGCTGAGCGGGCTCGGGCAGAACGGGAGCCGGATGGGCCGGATGATCGCGGCCGGGCCGGGTGCTCGGCTCACGGGAGCGCGGGCATGACCGTGCCCGAGGCGCTCGACAGCCTGCCCCGCCGCCTGACCGGCTGGGCGGTAGACCGGTACCTGGCCCCCATCTCGGTGAGCGGCATCTCGCTGGCCCTCGGCCTGTGCGCCGCGGTCTGGTTCAGCGCCGGCACCAGGTCGGCCAGCGTCAGCGGAGCGCTCGCGCTGTGCGGCAGCTACCTGGCCTTGCGCGCCGCCCGGGGCCTGGCCGGCCTGGACGCCGGGTCCGTGGCCGCCGGGACGCCGGCCGCCGGGGCCATGACGCGCCCGGCCAGCGCGGGCGCAAGCTCGCTGGCGGAGTTGTGCGGGACCGCGTCGGAGCTTGCCGTCTACGCCGGCCTCGCGGTGGGCGGCTACGAGGCGCACTCGCCCGGCACCTGGCAGCTGGCCGTCGTGGCCGCGGCCGTGCTGGCGGTGCGCCGGATCCTGGTCGCGTGCAGCCGTCCGGCCCTGCGCGGTGACCACCCCGTGGTCCGCGCGCTCCGCGTGCTCCTGTCCTGCCCGCCCGGAGGGCGGATCGCGCTGATCGCCGTGACCGCGCCGGTCTGGGGCGCCCGGGTGACGCTGCTGGCGCTGGTGGAGTGGGGGATCGTGGCCACCTGCTACGCGCTCGCCGGGCGCGGGCCGTATCGCGTCGTCCCGGCCGGAGCGCAAGGTCCCCAGCCGTCGGCTCCGGTGACGGGCGGGCCGGTGCCCTCCGCGACGGCGGACCCGGATGGCGCGCCAGTGCCAGCCGGGACAGTGCCGGCCGCGCCGCCGCCCACGGTGCTGAGCGGGATCACGTTCACCGTGCCCGCCGGGCCGCGGGAACCGGAGGTCAAGGCCGTGGCGGATCCGCAGGCCCTGGCGACGCTGATGGCGTGCCGGGATGACGGGTCGCTGGCGGTCCGGCTCAGCCAGCTGGTCAGGGGGGAGTTCGTGCCGCTGCCGCCCGCAGTGGCCGGGCTGGCCGCCACCTGCGCCCTCGCCTGGCTCGGCATGCGGAACCTTCCGGGGATCCTGCTGCTGACCCCGCTGGTCGTGATGCTGCTCGCGGGATTCGGGGCTACCCACCCGCACTACGGGCGCCTGGACTGGGTGACGCCGGCCGTGCTGCTGGCGGGTCAGCTGGTGTACCTGGCCACAGTGGGCTTCTCGTTCCGGATCCCCGCCCCGGTGACGTTCGGGGTGTGCGCGCTGACCGCGCTGCGTTACGTCGAGCTCGCGACCCGCGCCACCCCGCCCACCTGGCACCCCCCCGACACCCGGCTCGGCTGGGAGGGGCGGATGCTCGTGGCCGGCCTCGGCCCCATGTTCGGGATCGCGATCGTCGGGTACCTGGTGCTGGCCGCCTACCTGGTGGCGCTCGTCTGCCGGGGAGCCGCGGCCAGCTATCTCGCGGCGCGGAACGCGCCAAGCCAGTAACGCGTGCCCCGCCTGCCCCATGCGTTCGTAAACGCTTCTGGGCTGGCCCCCAGCGCACGCTAAGCTTTGCCGGAGTGGAGGATTGTCTACGATCATGCTTTCGCTGAGGGCAGCGCCGCCGCAGAACGCGCCGGGTGACCGGGGCGGGTGGCTGCCGCCTGTCAGCGTTCCCCGCTACTGGGCGGCCGCGGCGTTCGCCGTCTGCGCCGCCTTCGCGGGCGGCGTGGCGCTGTTCAGCACGAATGACCTGCACCGGCTATGGGGACTGATCGCCGCCGGCGCCTACATCGCGGCGGGGATGGCGGTGCTCGCCTGGCGGTCGCGGGGGATCGACCTCGCCCTGCTGCTGAGCGTGGCCGGAGCGCTGGTCACGCCGCTGTTCCTGAACGCGGCCGACGGGCAGAAGCAGCCCGAGGTGTCGGTGATCGCCCGGTCGGCCGGGCAGCTGGTGCACGACCACTCGCCGTATCAGAGCGTGGCCTCGCTCGCCACGACTCATGACCCGAACGCCTACAACCCCTACCTGCCCGTTATGGCGCTTTTCGGCATTCCGCGAGCCCTGTTCGGCTCCCATGTGATCACCGATCCCCGGGTCTGGTTCGGCCTCGCCTTCCTGCTCATCTTCTGGCTGGCCCTGAGGGCGGCCGGAGCCCGGCACGCCATTCGCTGGACGGTGTTCATCGCGGCGTCGCCGGTGATCGCGTTCGAGCTCGCCGTGGGCGGCACCGACGTGCCCATCCTGGCGCTGATGTGCCTGGGCTTTGCCCTGCTCTGGCGGCGCCCCCGGTTCGTCCTCGCCGGGATCGCGCTCGGTCTGGCCTCGGCGGCCAAGGCGACGGCCTGGCCGGCCGTGATCGTCGCGGCGGTGCTGATCGGAAACCGCGATGGCAAGCGGCCGCTGCTGGTCTTCCTCTACTCCACCCTGGCCGCGTGCCTGGCGGTCGTCGGCCCGGTCGCGCTGCTGTGGCCGAGCGCCCTGCTGGACAACACGATCCTGTTCCCGCTGGGCCTGGCCGACATCAGGTCGGCCGCGGCCAGCCCGCTGCCCGGGCACGTGCTCGCCGATACCGGGCACCTGGGGCACCTGATCGCCGTGGGGCTTCTGGTGCTGGCCGGCGCCGCGATCGCCGCGTCGCTGGTGATCCGCCCGCCGAAGACCGTTCCGGCCGCCGTCTGGCGGCTCATCATTGGCCTGACGCTGATGTTCCTGCTGGCACCGGCCACGCGGTACGGCTACTTCATCTACCCCGCGTCGCTGCTGCTATGGCTGGAGGTATCGCAGCTCGGGCTGCGGCAGTCCCCGGCGCAGGAGGCGGCGTTGGCGGACGGCGAGGCGCTGGGGCATCAGGTTGCCTCGGCGGCTGGCCCGGCTTAGCGCCCGGCGGGCCGGGACTCGGCCAGGTCCGCCATCTCCGCTTGCCAGCCGGCGTACCAGGCGGCAAACCAGGATTGGTGTGCGGCCAGCGGGACGATGTACGTCACGGTCTGCGCATAGTAGGCCCGTTGCTGGTCGGGAGGCAGGTTGCGCAGGGTCTGCACGTTGCTCGCCCGGTCGGCGAGCTTGACCAGGATGGCGTCGGGCGGCGCGTCGCGGAGCCGTCGCAGGTAGTGCTCCTTGACCGCGGCGGCGTCCTCGCCCGGGCCTGGATCGGGGATCGTGACCCAACCGACGAGTTCGGCCACCCGCGGCCCGAACGCGGCGCGCAGGTCGGCCGGCGTGCACGGTGTGTCCTCGACGACGTCGTGCAGCACCGCGGCCACGAGCACGTCGCGGCGGGTCACCCCCGCCCCCTCGACCAGGATCTGCAGCGCCTCGAGCAGGTGCTCCAGGTAGGGCGCCCCGGTCTTGCGCCGCTGGTCGCCGTGGTACGCGGCGGCGAAACTCACCGCCGTGGCCAGCTCGGCGACCACCTCGGCGGGCAGCCGCCGACGCAGGCCGGGCTCGGCGTCGGCCCAGGCGTGCCAGGCGGTGAAGGTTTCCATCCCGGTGCTGCCCGCCATCCGGACCGGCGGTCAGCCGGACGGGCTGTTCGGGCCGACGAACGCCGACTGGTTGCTGCAGATGTTGGTGTTCGCGGTGATGCCGCTGTCGGCCTGGCTGAGGCTGGCCACCGACGGGCCGGACGAGGACGGCGACGGCGTGGGCGTGGCGCTGACCGAGGTGAAGCTGGAGCCGACGATCAGGGTGATGGTGCCCGGGGTCAGCGTCGCGTCCTGTTTCACCTGCACGCTGCTGAGCCGTGACTTCAGCGTGTTGACCGCGGGCAGGTCGGAGGCGGCCGCGTACTCGATCACCGAGTCGGTGTAGCTGAAGTTGCTGGCGTCGCCGGTGCCCACGACGTCGAAACCGAGGTTGGTCAGCTCGCCGCCGGCCTGGCTGGCGATACCGCTGACCCCCGACCCGTTCGCCACCTGGACCTTGACCTGCGAGGGGGCCGTCGTCTCGACTGCCGGGGGAACCGCCGCCTTCTTGTGCCTGCCCTTGCCCTTGGCCGCCTTGGCCAGGGTCGAGTCGTGCGCGATCGCGGTGAAGAGCTGGTCGGCCTGCGGCTGCTCGAACACCACGTCGTTGATATTCGCCGGGTAGGGGACGTTGGGCGCGGTGACGAACCGGATCGACTTGGAGGTCACGCCGCGCAGGCTGTCGGCGATCTGCAGCATCGCGTTCTGGTCCAGGCCGGTGTCCGTGGTCATCGCGTCGGTCGCGTCGCCGACGACCCTGAGCATCTTGGACGGGCTGCCGAGCAGCCCGCTGTGCTCGATGCCCTGCACCAGCGCGGCCATCTCGTACTGGTCTCGCTGGATCCGCTGGAGGTCCGAGCCCGTGCCCACACCCTCCCGGGTCCGCCAGAACGCGAGCGCCTCGCGCCCGAAGACATGGTGCACCCCCTTGGACAGGTTAAGGCCGGACTGGGGATCGTCGATCGCGAACGGCAGGCAGATTCTGACCCCGCCGAGATCGTTGATGATCTTCTCGAAGCCGGTGAAGTCCAGCTGGATGAAGTGATCGACGTGAATGGCGGTGACGGCCTCGAAGGTCTTCCAGGTGCAGGCCGGGCCGCCGAAGGCCAGGGGCGCGTTGATCAGCTCCATCTGGCCCGGCTGGGCGGTCTGGCCCGGAGTGCCATCGCTGGCCGCGCAGGCCAGGATCGGGACCATCGTCTCGCGCGGGATATTCACCACGGTGACGGCGTGACGGCCCGGGGAGATGTGCAACAGCATCAGAGTGTCGGAGCAGTTGCAGCCGACCCCCCCGCCGATTCCGCGCTGCCCGACGCGGGTGTCCGAGCCGATCAGCAGGATGTTCTCGGCATTGGTGTACTTGGGCGGCTGCGGGCCGATCAGGCCGGCCACGTCGACGCGCCGGATGCTGTCCCAGAAGCTCCGGTACTTGGCGTAGGCCACCAGCGCGCTGGCCACGAGCACGCCCACGAGGGCGACCGACGTCCATGCGGCGACTCGCTGGCCTGGCGAATGCCGCGAGCGGGGGCTGCGGGACTGCACCCCGCGGCGCCCTCGCCGCGGTGCCTTCCGGCTTGCGTCGTCCACATCGTTACGGCGGCTCATCATTCCTCCGGGCAGAATCCTCGTCCGCCGGGCGGGGAGTCCGGCCGTTAGGCTGCGCCCATGATACGTGCGGTAACTGAGAGGATTCTTATGTAGTTGGCAAAGCTCGTGGTTAGCGATGCCGCGTGCGACGACCGGATGCCGTCCCCCCGGCGATCCCCTCTACAGTGGAATCCGTGCGCTCTGGCGACCGCCCGATCGACGACCCGGCCTCGACTGACCAGTCGTCCGCGGCCACGGAGGTGACCGGCCTCCCCGAGGATAGCGATGCGGGTCGGCCAGCGTCGGCCGTTCCGGCGACTGACGAGGTAGCCGGGGATGCCGTCCCGGCCGCGGCGGCCCCGGGCGGGGAAGCGGACGCGGACAGGTCCGAGCCGGGTGACAACGCGGCGGGCCTGGCGCCCGGTGAGCCAGAGGTCGGAGCCGGGGCGACCGCCCCCGGCGACGAGGGGCTGGCACCGCCCCCTGGCCGGCCGTCGGCCCGCGCGCGGCTAGCCGGCGCCGGCGCGGGCGGCTGGGCGGGCGCGGTTCGCCGGGTGCACCGGTGGGCCGACCGCCACCCCGGCTACGCGGCGGCGGGCGGGACCGGGTTCGCCAGGATCACCGTGCTGCCCACGATCCTGCTCATGGCCTGGCTGCTGGTCGGCCTGCCGCTGTTGCTGGCCGGGGCGTTCTTGCCGGCGCCGGTGCTGCTCATCGCCGTGCCGGTGGCCGTCGCCCTGGCCGCGGGGCTGCGCCAGGTCCCCGCCGCCTGGCCGCGCGCGCTGCCCGGGGCAGCCCGGGCCGAGGACCGCGCGCGGCGCCGGGAGCCGGAATGGGCGGCCTGGTGGGGACTCGCGGGCACGGTGGCGGTCGCGGCCGGCTTCACCCTGTGGCAGTTCCTGTTCAACTCCGAGAACATCATCGTGCTGCGCAGCCCCGGAGCTGCCCTGCAGACGGGCTACTGGATAGCCCAGCACGGCTCGCTGCCGATCCCGCAGACGCTCGCGGCGTTCGGCGGCTCCCACCCGGCGCTGCAGTTCGCCAGCACCGGCTTCTTCGCCCAGGGCACCTCGGTCGTGCCCGGGCTCATGACCGGCCTGCCGTTACTGCTGGCCGGGGCGTTCTGGGTGAACGGAACCTCGGCCGCGGCCGCGATGGGACCGATACTCGGCGGGCTCGGGGTGCTGGCGTTCGGCGGCCTGGTCGGGCGGCTGGCCGGGCCGCGGTGGGCCCCGGCCGGGGCGCTCGTGCTCGGGCTCACGCTTCCCCAGCTGTACACGAGCCGGGCCTCGTTCAGCGAGACCGCCGCGCAGGTGCTGTTGTTCGGCGGGCTCAGCCTGGTCGCGGACGCGCTGACCCTCGCTCGCGCGCGCCGGAGCAGGCGCCTCGTGCTGCAGGAACCGGCCACGGTGGTGCTGGACCTGAACGCCCCCGGCCGGGGAACAGGGCCCAGCCGGCGCGTCCCGCGCCTGCTCAGCGTCCGGTTCACCCCGCCGCAGGTGCTGATGGGACTGGGCGGCCTGGCGCTCGGGCTCACCGCCGTGGTCCGGTTCGAGGGGCTCCTCGACGTGCTCCCGGCGATCCCGTTCATCGGCATCCTGCTGCTTCGCCGGAGCAGGACGGCCCTGCCGCTGGGCATCGGCCTGGCGGTCGGCGCGGCCTACGGCCTGGCTGACGCCTACCTGCTGGCCCGGCCGTTCATCGACTCGCTCCAGCCCATGCCGGAGCTGATCGGGCTGCTCGCCGCGTGGCTGATCGCGCTGACCCTGGCCGGGGTGGAACTGCTGCGCCTGCCCGGCCTGCGGCATCGCGTCCGGGAGGGGCTGGCCGGGGCCCCGGCGCGCTGGCTGCCCGATGTGGGCGGAGCGCTGGCGGTAGCCGTTCTGGTCGGCTTCGCGATCCGCCCGTACCTGCAGACGGTGCGCGGGCCGGCCAACCGCGCGGCGGCCTACTATGTCGCCGGCCTGCAGCGCCTCGAGCACCTCCCGGTCGATCCCGGGCGGCTGTACGCCGAGGACACCCTGTACTGGGTCATCTGGTACATAGGGCTGCCGACGCTGCTGCTGGCCGGGTTCGGCCTGGCGCTGCTGGTGCGGCGGTGCCTGCGGGCCTTGCTGTCCTGGCAGGACCCCTCGGGCGTGGCCCGCATCTGGGCGCTGCCGCTCGCGGTCATCTGCTGGGGCGCGGCCGCCGTGTTGTGGCAGCCGGCGACCCTCCCGGACCAGCCGTGGGCCAGCCGCCGCCTGGTATCGCTGGTGCTTCCCGGGCTGATCCTGTGCGGGATCTGGGCGTCCGCGTGGCTCCGCGGCCGCGCACGATCACGGGGCGCGGGCCGCGGGGCGGGCGTGTTCGTCGCCACATGCTGCGTGGTGGCGATGCTCGTGCCCACCGTGACGACCTCGTTCGGTCTCGGCTTCACGCACTCGGGCAGCAACGGCGGGCTGCGCCTGCAGGCCAGCGGCCTGGCCCTGAAGCGCACTGGCCAGGGGCAGTTCGGCGCCGTCGCCGGGCTGTGCTCGGTGCTCGGGCCCTCCGCCACCGTGGTCATTGTCGACCCGGTCGTCGCCGCGCGGTTCACCCAGGTGATCAGGGGAATGTGCGGAGTCCCCACGGCGTGGCTGGCCGGGCAGCCGGCCGGCAACCTGCAGGCGGTGCTGGGCGGCATCGAGCGCGCGGGACGGCGGCCGGTGCTGCTCGGATCGCGGCCGTCGCAGCTCGCTGCCTACGGCACCCCGGTACGCGTCATGAACCTGCGGACCCTGCAGGAGCCGCACACGCTCACCCAGCCGCCGACCACCCCCTGGCCGGCGCACTACGTCATCTGGATGGCGATTCCCAGCCCCTCCGCGGCCCGGGTCTGAGCAGGCCAGCCCGCGGCCCGTGCCGTCCCGGCAGCGGGATTTGCCTGCCGCCCGGCGAGGCCATAAAGTTAAGGAACCTCAACGCGGGGTGGAGCAGTTCGGTAGCTCGCTGGGCTCATAACCCAGAGGTCGCGGGTTCAAATCCCGCCCCCGCTACCAAGGTCAGGGGCCGATCCCGAGCATGGGATCGGCCTTCTGCATGCCGGATGCTAACGGGTCCTCTAACGAAGGCCTTCTAAAACTGACGGACATCGTTGACACCTGGTCTTTGATGATCTGCTGTGACATTGCGGTGCTTCCTTGCTGTGTCAGTGGACGGTTGCGGTCTGCGACTGTGCCTGGGTTGGCCGGACTGCGGGCTGAGCAGGCTGAGCGGGCAGGAACAGGACGGCTAGGAGGGCCCCGGCCGCGGCGACGGCGCCGGCGACGAGGGCGCCGACGGTGAGGCCGCGCAGGAAGGCGTTGGCGGCGGCGTGCTGCAGCGCCAGTCCCAGGGCCGGATGGCCCAGGGCCGCGATCTTGCCGGCGGCCAGGTACGCGGCGCCGACGGACTGGTGCGCGATCGCCGCCACCCGGCCCGGCACGCTGGTCGGCATGGTGGAGGCGAGCCGCGATCCGTAGACGGAGGCATAGACGCTGCCGATCACGGCCACGCCGAGCGTGCCGCCGACGAGCCGGGTGGAATCGTTGACGGCCGAGCCGACGCCGGCCTTGGCCCGGGAGATGGCGCCCATGATCGACTCAGTGGCCGGCGCCGAGGTCAGGCCCAGGCCGAGCCCGTAAACCACCATCTGAGCTGCGATGATGCCGTAGCTGAGCGTGGCGCTGGTCGTCACCGCCGGGATGGTCGCGATGGCCGGGTTCTACGTCTGGGTGGCGGTGACGACCAGCTTGGTCC
>Ga0318498_10000648_pt1 | contig 10252 bp, 7 predicted proteins | sample GRESIP109b1f24_FD_203488 | JGI IMG/M metagenome (GOLD analysis project Ga0318498, IMG submission 203488) | Tropical soil microbial communities from Luquillo Experimental Forest, Puerto Rico - GRE.SIPMG.109b1f24 | ecosystem: Environmental > Terrestrial > Soil > Tropical forest > Bulk soil... | reverse complement strand
CAATCAGGACATGCCGGAGATCATGGGGGTGACCATGCTGGCGGCGTTCTTCATCATCATCGCTAACCTCGTCGTAGACATCCTCTATGCGGTGGTCGACCCAAGAGTGAGGCACTGATGGCGGCCTCCTCCGCCGGCAATGCGCGATCATGTCGGGAGGCCGGCGGCGGGACGTGGGCACTGGGCGAGCGATCGGCGCGCGGCGAGGGCCCGGGGCCGATAGCCGCGGCCTATAGGCCGATAGCCGCAGGCTCTGGCTCACCCATCCGGACCGGGGGCGACGGAGTGATGCCGTCGGCGGCATCGAAGAGGATCTGCTGGAGCGGGCGGGGCAGGTGGCCGTCCCACACCACGGCCGCCGTCGCGGTCAGCGGATGATGCTCGAGGCCGACTAGGACCATGGCGCGGGTGACCATCGGCCGGGGGAGCCGGATCAGCCCTGGCTGGCTTCCGGTGGGGACGACTGGGCCGGTCAGCACCGCGGTAGGCCGATCCGCGGCCGCGGCGAAGGCCAGGGCCATCGGCAGCGAATGCCGCAGAGGGGGATCGGTGAATTCAAAGCGCGGATTCACCGTCCGCAGCACCCGCGTCCAGGCATCGTAGATCCCCTGCTCCAGGCGGCGCGGCCCGTGGATGATGTCCATCCGGGCCAGCTCGTCGAGGCTGATCGTGCCGCGTCGTGCCGCTGGGTGCGCCGCGGGAATCCACACGTCGGGTTCGAAATCCCCCAGGCTCATGACCTCCAGCGGTTCGGGAAACGCCTCACGGGGGTCGGTCAGCCAGCCCACGCCGGCGTCGGCCCGGTGCTGCAGGATCAGCGAGAACTCGGCGTCGAGGGGCACTTCCATCCAGATGATCTCCACGTCCGCGGCGGCAGCCGCCGATCGCAGCGCGGAGGCGGCCTCGACCGCGAGGGCATCCGGCAGCCCGGCCGGCACGACCACGCGCAGCCGCGGCCGTCCCAGGCCCGCCGCCTGCCGGGTCCGGTTCACCTCGTGGTCCACGAGCGACAGCACGGTGCGGGATGCTTCCAGCAGCACCGTCCCGGCCTTGGTGGGCCGCACGCCGTCACGGCGACGCCGCAGCAGCGGCGTGCCGATGATCTCTTCTAGCCGCCGGATCTGCTGGCTCAGGGTGGGCTGGGCGATAAACATCCGCTCCGCGGCGTGAGTGAAGCTGCCAGCGTCGGCGATCGTCACGAAGTAACGCAGATGCCTCAACTCGATGGCCTGCGGCGCCCCTGGCGCCTCGGGCAGCCCTGCCGGCCCCGCCTGTCCTCGCCCTATATCGGTCCGCCGGTCCTCGCCCGAGGGAAGACTGCCGGATACCGCCAGCTTCGACGGTGCCGTATGCACCGAGTACTTCAACTCTGTCATTGCCACTCCCTGAATCGATTGAGTGACTGACGCATCCATGGGCGGTCAGTTATGGGATATCCCTTCAGGATCGTCTCCCGGCTCGGCCGACGCACCCTTGACATCCCTGGTCCACACCCTGGTCCCGGGCGCCGACGCCACCTGCTCCGCGGCCGAGCTGCCCGCGGCCACGGACTCCCTCGCGTCGGCCTCACCGACCAGCAGTGCCGGGCCGACGTCGCCCCGTACCGGTAAGAACAGGGCATTGACCTGCAGCTTCGACAGGAACATCCAGACCAGAGGCGGGGCGGCGCTGAGCCACCACAACGACGAAGGAGCCACACGACGCCTTGCGGCGTCGCGCCCGGCGCCACCCCCGAGCCGTCGGCCGCGGCCCCTTGAACACCCTGGCCACACCCTGGCCGGCCCGCCGGACCACGCACCGGCGCCGCCTTCCATCACGGCGGGTGCGGCCGACGGCGAACCCGGCGACCCGATCCCGTCCTGGCGTCCGGCTATGCTACCGGCCCGGCGCTGGCGCCATCGGGCAGCGCTCGCGCGAGCTGTCGGCGGGAGCTGATCTCGAGTTTGGTAAACACCTTGCGCAGGTGCCATTCCACCGTGCGGGCGCTGAGGAATAGCTGGGCGCCGATCTCTGCGTTGGTGTAGCCGTCGACGGCGAGCCGGGCGATGTGTGCCTCTTGCGCGGTGAGCATGCCCGGCGCCCCGGCCGTGCGCTTCCGCACCGTCTCGCCGGTGGCTAGCAGCTCGTGCCGGGCGCGTTCGGCGAATGCCGCCATGCCCATCGCGTCCAGCATCTCGTGAGCGGTCCGCAGCTGCTCACGGGCGTCTGCGCGGCGGTTCTCGCGGCGCAGCCACTCGCCGTAAAGCAGGTAGGCGCGGGCGAGCTCGGGCCGCAGCCGGGTACGGCCGAGCCGGCCGATCGCCTCGCGGTACAGGCTTTCGGCCGTCTCCCCCTCGCACAGCAGCGCGCAGGAGCGCGCCTCGACGCCCAGGCCGAAGTCGGTACCGCCGACCCGGGTGAAGTCGGTGAGCCGCCCGAACGCTTCGGCGGCGACGGCCTCATGCCCGCTGCGGACGGCGGCCTCGATCAGCTCGGGCAGCGCCCACATCGAGATGTAGAGCGTAAATGTGTCCTCACTGGCCGCTCCAGCCGCCGCCAGCGCCTCCTCGTACCGGCCGAGGCCGTTGACCAAGATGGCGGCCGTCCAGTGGGCGTAGGCCACCGCGATCCCCTGTCCCCCGGCGCTGGCCTCGGCGATGGTGGCCTCGATCAGCCGACTGGCCTCGACCTGGTCGCCCCGCAACGACGCAAGCATCATCGCGGTGAACGGGGCGGCGCGGCTCCCGGTCGCCTCGCACACCGCATCGGCCTCCGCCACCAAGGCCGCGGCCGCGGCGAAGTCACCGGTCCACGCCACGGCCGTGCCCAGCGCTCCCAGCGTGATCGGCAACTGGTCCAGCGCGCCGGCGTCACGGGCCAGCTGAACCTGCCGGGTGAGCATCGCCCGCCAAGCCGCATCGTCCCACAGAGCGCTGGCCGCCGCCTGAGCGAACCAGCCCCACCGCAGCTCCTCCGCCATGGTCATGCCGACGTCGCGGAAGGCGCTGATGGCGTCGCGCAACATCGGTGCCGCAGCGGCCGGTCCATCGGTGACCACCATGGCCAGGCCGGCCAGCACCAGGTCAGCCGGATGCGGCCGGCCCGCGGGTGCAGGCAGGGCCCGGGCCGCGCGGGAGACCTCCAGCAGGTCACCGGCGCCGGCCAGCCGCCCGGCGAACAGCGCCGCCATCCACGCGGTCAGGTACGTCTCGCGGGCCAGCCCGGCGTCCAGCGGCTCAAGCCGCCTAGCCGCCTTGAGCAACAGCGGCGGAGCATCGCTGCCCAGACCCGAGGCGAACACGATCTCCCCGCGCAGCAGGTCCGCCAGGGCACTCTGCATGTCATCCAGCGGCCCCGCCTCCGCATTGGCGACTAGCTCCAGGGCCGTCCCGAACGCACCAGCCTGCAGGTGAGCCTGCGCCGCCGCCAGCGTCCGCCCGGCGCGGCGCGCCGGATCGACGGTCAGCAGCGCCGAACGTTCCAGGAACGCCGCGGCCGCCGCGAGCCCCCCGCGGGCCTGCGCCCGTCCCGCGGACCGTTCGAGCTCCACCGCGACCTCTTCGTCGGGCCCGGCCGCGGCCTTGGCCCGGTGCCAGGCCCGGCGCTCCGGCGCCGCCCCCGCGTCGGTGGCCTTGGCTAGCGCGCTGTGCACGGCCTGCCGGTCCGCAACCGACGCCGCCCGGTACGACGCCGAGCGCAGCAGCGGATGCCGGAACCGCACCCGGGTACCGAACTCCACCAGGCCGGCCTCTAGCGCCGGTGTGGCCGCCTGAACGGGGATACCCAGCCGCTCGGCCGCCCGCCAGACCAGCGGCAGGTCGCCGTACGGTTCGGCGGCCGCCACCAGCAGCAGCCGCCGGGCGTCCGTCGGCAACGCCTCCAGCTGCCGGCGGAAGCTCTCCTCGATCCGCCCCGGCAGCGGCACCGCGCCGGGCAGCCCGAACCCGCCCGCCAGCTCGGCTGGCGTCAGCCCCCGCGGCAGTTCCAGCAGCGCCAGCGGGTTGCCCTGCGTCTCGGCCACGATCTGGTCCCGGATCCGATCGTCCAGCGGCCCGGCCAGCGCCGAGTCCAGCAGCGCCCGCGCGTCGCCCTCGGGCAGCCCGCCAACCTCGAGCTCGGGCAGCCCGGCCAGCTCCGGGCCCGGTTCGCGGGCCGCGAAGACCATCCCGACCGGGTCAGCCGCCAGCCGCCGGGCCACGAACCCCAGCGCCTGCGCCGATGCGTGATCCAGCCACTGCTCGTCGTCGATCAGGCAGATCAGCGGCTCCTCCCCGGCCACCTCCGACAGCAGGCTCAGCACGGCCAGCCCGACCAGGAACCGGTCCGGCGGCGGCCCGGCGCTCAGGCCGAACGCGGTCCGCAGCGCCTCCCGCTGCGGCCCCGGCAGATGCCCGGCGCGGTCCAGTATCGGCGCGCACAGCTGATGCAGGCCCGCGAAGGCCAGCTCCATCTCCGTCTGCACGCCTACCGCGCGCGCCACCCGGCACCCGCGTGCCCGCCCGGCCACGTAATCCAGCAGCACGGTCTTGCCCACGCCCGGGTCGCCGCGCATTACCAGGGCCTGGCTCTCGCTGGCCCGGACCGCCTCGACCAGCCGGTCGAGCACCCCGCGCTCGCTGCGCCGGTCCGTCAGCCCTTCCGCGCGCCCCCGGGTCACGGAGGACCTACGGGACGCGGCGGGACGCGAACGATCACATCGCCTCCCAGCCGCCTCGAGCACCGACTTTCAGACCGATGGCCAGGAGTCCGGGTCCCGCCTGAGCCGGACCACTGCCTGGTGCCAGCAGCCTAACCCGGCCGGCGAATGCGGGTAAAACAGCATGGTCACAGACCGGTGCGGACGTGGTTCCTGCGATAATCGCACCGTGGTCAACCTGGCGAGCGTCCCGCCGGCTCAGCGGCTTGCCATCCAGGGCCTGCGGGCCGGGTACTGGCAGGCTTCCGGACGATCGCCGGGATGGTCGGCGTGGTCACGGCGGTGCTGGCCGGCTCGGCCGCCGGCCGCAGCTCATTAGCCGATGGCGGTGCCGAACAGGCGCCCGACGCCGTAGGTGAAGGCCAACCCGAGCGCCCCGCCTATGACCACCCGCAGGACGGCGCGGCGGACGCTGCTGCCGCCCAGGCGGGCGCTGAGGGCACCGGTCAAGGCGAGAGCGACCAGGACGGCGGCGAAGGTCACCGGAACCCGGAGGGCGGCCGGGGGCAGCAAGATGGCCAGCATCGGCAGCACGGCGCCGCAGGTGAACGACAGCGCCGAAGCGGCGGCGGCCTGGACCGGACTGGGGATGTTAGCAGGGTCGATGTGCAATTCGGCGTCCAGATGGGCGGCCAGGGGACCGCGGGCGGTCAGCTCGACGGCGACGGTGCGGGCGGTGGCTGCGGAAAGGCCCCTCGCTTCGTACAGGGCAGTCAGCTCGGTCAGTTCGGCTTCCGGGCTGTCAGCGAGTTCGCGCTTTTCCTGCGTAATTTGCGCGCGCTCGCTGTCGCTCTGGCTGGAGACTGAGATGTACTCGCCCAGCGCCATCGACACCGCCCCGGCGACGAGTCCGGCCAGTCCCGCGGTGAAGATGGGGCCGCGGTTCGTGGTGGCCCCCGCTACCCCGAGGACGATGCCCGCCACCGACACAATCCCGTCGTTGGCTCCCAGCACTGCGGCCCGCAACCAGTTCAGCCGCCCCTTGGTGCTCCCGGAATGCGGCTCCCGGGAGTGAGTCGCCCGCCCGCCCTCAGCCGCCTCGACCTGAGCAGCGGACGGCGCGCCATCGTCAGCGCTCATGCCTCCATTAGTACTGGAACATCACCCGACACGCCAGGCGCCGCTACCGTTGCCCAAGGATGGGACGGCCACGTTATTTTCCCAGTGCCGTCATCTGTGTTACGGCATGATGAGTCGGTGCCAGCATCCCCAGACCACAGGAGACGGCCCGCGGCGGGTGCCGGGCGACGCCAGGTGTCGGCGCGCGTGCGCCGCAGGCGTGCCGTCGTGGTGACGGTGGCTGTGGTCGTGGTCGCCGTTGTCGCGTGGTTCGCGATCCTCCCGCACGGCGGTACCGGCACGCACGGGACCGCGCTGCCGCGGGTCCGGGGTACGGCCGCGCCGCCCGGCCTGGACGCCGCTGAGTCCGGCTTGCTGCCGTGGCACCTGGCGGCGCCGCTCAGCCGTGAGGTGGTGGTGCCGGGACCGCCGGGTCAGCTCATCGTGCTCGGCGGGCTGACGTCGGCCGGCACGTCGGCCAGCGGGGTATACGCGGTGCGCACGGCCACGGGGGCGGCGCGGCGGATCGGCGCGCTCAGCGCCCCGCTGCACGATGCCGCCGGGGTGACCTCTAGCGGGCGGGCGCTGGTATTCGGGGGCGGATCGCCGGTCACCGTGGGCACGGTCCAGGCGTTCTCCGGCGCCGGCACCGCCCGCGTGACGGGATCGCTGCCCGCGCCGCGCTCCGACGCCGCGGCGGTCACCACCGGCGGCACCGCCTACGTCGTGGGCGGCTACGACGGGAACAGGCCCGACGCCTCGGTACTGGCCAGCACGGACGGCAGGACCTTCATCACGGCGGCAGCGCTGCCGGTTCCGGTGCGCTACCCGGCCGTCGCCGCGCTGAACGGGCAGATCTACGTGTTCGGCGGCCAGGCCATCACGGGCCCGGACGCCGGCGCGGCGGTGAACGTCATCCAGGCGGTGGACCCGGCCCGGCACACGGCGGCCGTCATCGGCCGCCTTCCCGAGCCGCTTGCGGGCGCTGCCGCGGTCACGGTCGACGGCGAGGTGTTCGTGGCCGGCGGCGACAGCGCCGCGACCCGGCGGCCGACCCCGGGCCTCGGCACCACCCAGCTGTCCGGCTCGTCCGGGGCGCGCGGTTCCGCCGTGTCGACGATCTGGGCGTTCGATCCCGCCGCCAGGCGGCTGCTGCCGGCCGGCCGGCTCCAGCTGCCGGTATCCCATGCCGCAGTCGCGGTGACCGGGTCCGCCGCCTGGCTCATGGGGGGCGAATCCGGCGGCACCCTGGTCTCGGCGGTGCAGATGCTGCGCCCCGACCGCGCCTTCGGAACCGCGGGCGCGGCCGGGGCGGGCTCACCGTACTTCGGGGCCAAGCTGCTCATCGCCGACCGGGGCAACAACCGGCTGCTGCTGATGGACGCGGCGATGCGCGTGGTATGGCGGTACCCGTCGCCGGGCCTGCCGCGGGATCCGCTGCGCTTCTACTTCCCCGATGACGCGTTCTTCACCGACCACGGGACGGCGATCATCTCCAACCAGGAGCAGAACGAGACCATCATCAAGCTCGCGTATCCGTCGGGCAGGATCATCTGGTCGTTCGGCCATCCGGGGCACCCAGGGACGGCACCCGGGTACCTGAACGAGCCTGACGATGCCTACCTGCTGAAGAACGGGCAGGTCGCGGTGGCCGACGCCCAGAACTGCCGGGTGCTGGTCATCGGCGCGAACCGGACGGTCGCGCACCAGATCGGCACCAACGGCGCCTGCGTGCATCATCCGCCGCGCTCGATGGGCTCGCCGAACGGGGACACGCCGCTGGCCGACGGCAACCTGCTGGTGTCGGAGATCAACGGGTCGTGGGTCAGCGAGTACACCCCGGCGGGAAAGCTGGTCTGGACGGTCCGGCTTCCGATCAGCTACCCGTCCGACCCGCAGCAGCTTGGCCCGGACAGGTACCTGATCGCCGACTACGCCTCGCCGGGGCAGATCCTCGAGTTCAACCGCGAGGGCACGATCCTGTACCGCTACCGGGCCGCGTCCGGACCGGGGATGCTCAACCACCCCTCGCTGGCCGAACTGCTGCCGAGCGGCGTGTTCATGGCCAACGACGACTACAACGACCGCATGGTCGCGATCGACCCGGTCACCGGCGCGCTGGTGTGGCAGTACGGCATCACCGGCAAGCCGGGCACCGCGCCGGGAGAACTCAACACCCCCGACGGCTTCGACCTGCTGCTGCCGGACGGCTCGACGCCGACGCACCCGGCGACCGGTTAGTGCGCCATCGGCGCCGATACTCCGGGCCCGCCGGTCGTTATCCGCTGCTCGGCGAGCCGGTGTGGCGTGGAATACCGTTTCCAGGTCACCATCATCAGGGCCCCGCCGAGCAGCGAGTCACCGACGTGCTGAACACGCATGTTTCGGTCGTAGAACAGCGCTTCATGCTGGCTTCATGAGCGCAACGTACTGTTCACCGGACGATCAATAGCAGGCAATACGAGACGACGGGCCTGGAGTCAATGGTGACAGTGAGCCAGAAGTGGGATAAACGCGTCGGGCGATGGCATGACCACGTGACTTCGGCGGCGGCATTCGGAAAAGTGCTTGACCGCATTCTTGTTTCGTCGCAGCCGAAGCCGTCCGATGTCTGCGTGGACCTCGGAGCCGGCAGCGGGTTCGTGACGACAGCCCTGGCCCCGCTGGTGGCCTCGGTGCATGCGGTCGACATCTCGCCCGCGATGACCGAGGCCCTGGCCGAGCGGACGGCCGATGCGGGGCTGGTGAACGTATCGACCGAGGTGACCGACCTGAAGGACTTCCAGCTTCCTCCGTCCTACGCCGACCTCATCGTCAGCAGCTACGCGCTGCACCACCTAGCCGATGCCGACAAGCGGGCGCTGACCGCGCGTGCGGCGCAGTGGCTGCGGCCCGGCGGCCGCCTAGTCATCGCCGACATGATGTTCGGCCGCGGCGGGAGCCGGCGGGACCGTGCCATTCTGCGCCAGAAGGTGACCGCGCTCGCCGCCAAGGGAATCGGCGGATGGTGGCGCATCGCGAAGAACCTGACCCGTTACGGCCTCCGCGTCGGACCGGAGCACCCGGCAACACCGGAGTTCTGGCAGCAGGCACTGCGCGATGCGGGACTGGCCGAGGTGTGCTTCCAGCCGGTCGCCGCCGAAGCCGGCATCGTCTGCGGTATCCGCCCGCCATCGGGCTAGGGCAGCGTCCGGTCGGGGCGAAACAGACAGAGAACAGCCCGGGGTCTGGGCCGGTTCGGGTAACTTTGCCTGGACCAGGCGAGCGCGGGAGGCAAGCATCTAGTCGTGACTTCGGCCGTCAAGGACACCAGGCTGATCCTCGCCGCTGTTCTCGTCGTGCTCGCATTGGTATCGGGCTGTGCGGGCCAGCCGGCGCAGCAGGCAGCCAGGCCATCGATGCCCGCCGCCTCGGCCGGACCTCAGACGCGGACGCCGGCCCCTGCGCCGTCCACGGCCGCCGCCGTTGGCGGCGACGGCGGCTACCGGACCGGTGAACGGGGAGTGACCTTTACCGAGCCCGCCCGCACAGGCCCGGCAGGCCAGCATCTCGGCCGGCGCACACTGGTGACCCGGATCTGGTATCCCCAGGCCCGCGGACCCTCCGGGCCGTTCCCGGTGCTGTTGTTCGCCCCGGGGTTCCTGCAGTGTCCCGGCACGTACTCGCACCTGCTGCAGGCCTGGGCCAGCGCCGGCTACGTGGTCGCCGCCGTGACCTTCCCGCGCACCAACTGCCACCTCGGCGCCGAGGCATATGAGGCGGACCTGGTAAACCAGCCGCAGGACATGTCGTACGTCCTGACCAGGCTGCTCGCGCTGAGCGCGCGGCAGGGTGACCCGTTCTCGGGCCTACTGGACCCGCACGAGGTCGGCGCGGCGGGCCAGTCTGATGGCGGCGACACGGTCGCCGCCCTCGCGGCCAACACCTGCTGTACCGATCGCCGGCTCAAGGCCGTGGCCGTGCTGTCCGGGGCGGAGTGGCCGCCGATGCCGGGGCGGTACTTCCCCGGCGAGGTACCGCCGATGCTGTTCACCCAGGGCAGCGCCGATACGATCAACCCGCCGTGGATGAGCCTGCAGCTCTACCGCGCCGACGCCGACGGGCCCAGGTACTACCTGGACCTGTTCGGCGCAAGCCACCTGATTCCGTACGAGGGAACGAATCCGGTGGAGCGCCTCACGGCCCGCGTGACGCTGGCCTTCTTCGACCGGTACGTGCTCGGCCAGGCTGACGCGCTGGAGACCATGACCCGCGAGGGCAACGTCGCCGGCACCGCGGCGCTGGTCAGCGGCGGCCAGCCTCCGCCGTGACGCAGATCCCCGCCACCAGGCACGACTAGCACGTCAGGGGAACGGAGGAGGCAGGGAACGAGTGCGCGCGGGCCCGCCGCCCGCTTCTGGCGGGCGGCGCTTGCCACCGGGTCGGTGAGCCGCCGGCCCGCCCCAGAACCCCGGATACCGCAACCCCGGTACCGCCCAGCGTGCCGTCGCGGCGGGCCACCGCGCAGGCGCCAGACCG
>Ga0318498_10000632_pt1 | contig 10334 bp, 5 predicted proteins | sample GRESIP109b1f24_FD_203488 | JGI IMG/M metagenome (GOLD analysis project Ga0318498, IMG submission 203488) | Tropical soil microbial communities from Luquillo Experimental Forest, Puerto Rico - GRE.SIPMG.109b1f24 | ecosystem: Environmental > Terrestrial > Soil > Tropical forest > Bulk soil... | reverse complement strand
GCGCTGAAGTTCGCCCACGGCACGATCCTTTTCGCCGACTTCGGCGAGCGCTCGGCCCGCAACCGTGCGCGACAGCGCGGCCTCGATTGGGGCTCCGACAGCGTCGGCCGCATCGGCCGAGGCCAGCGCCCGTTCTGCGGCGAGGGCAGCGGCACCGGCGTCGAGCGCGGCGGCCGCGACGGCCCGGTCGGCCCACGTGGCAGCGAGGGGAAGCTGCACGGCCGCTGCCATCACCTCAGCAAGAGCCGCCGCGCGCCCAGCCTCGCTAGGGCGATCGAGGGACATCCAGCACCGGGTGAGCAACTCCAGGCAGTACGCTCTCCAGCCGCCAGGAATAAGCGCTAGCTCCGCACCGCCGGCCCGGCCGAGGAGGAACTCGATGGCTCGGTCCGGTTGCCCGGTCTCGAACAGGACGCCGGCGAGCCTCACCGCGGCCCAAGCTGTGACAAAACCTTCGTCAAGGTCGCGCGTGAGCTCGACGCTCTCCTCTGCGGTGGCGAGCGCGATATCCAGATCGCCGACGGCGAGTGCGACGGCGGACCGGTTGAAGAGGTTCCCGGCAAGCGCCGGCGGCGACCCGAGCAAACGCGCGGCCTCTATGGCACCGTCCAGGAGCTCGATGGCCTCGGCCAGCTTGCCGCGCACGTACCAAACCCTGGGCAGGACAGGATAGAGGCGGTGCAAGGGATCCCCCTGCCCGCTCGCGCGAGCGAGCGCAAGGGCACGACTCGCGTGCGCGTCGGCCTCGGCGTACAGGTCCAGATATACCTCGGCGATAGCGAGCCATCCCGCCGCGTCGGGACGGAGCGAGAGCTCGTCGTCCGATAGCTCATCCACGAGCGCGGCGGCTTGGGTACGCCGGGAACGAGCGGTCTCCGTCGGCCCGGTCATGGCGTCGGCGAACGCGGGCATGACGGTCGCCGCGGCAATGAGGACGGCATCTCCTGTTTCCTTTGCTGCGCTCACCGCGGGCGCGGCCCAATCGCGCATCGCCTCGTATCTCGAGCGGTAGAACTCGTTCAGCGTCAGCTCGATCAGCAGCTCGGCCCGCTGGACTGAGGCCGGCTCCGGGAGGAGACGCAGCGCTCTCACCAGACGGGCGTGGGCGTGCTCGTATCGCCCGAGAAAGCGCTCAACGCTGGCGCACGCCGTCGCGACGGTCGTGTTGAGCGCACTCGCCTGTCCGGGGACGAGCGCCACCGCCTCCAGCGCCGCCTCATGACTGTCGGTGAAACGGCCCGCTGCCGCCGATGCCCGGGAACGGGCGAGCAGGAGCTCAACGCGGTCCTGCTCCGGCACGGTCTGCGGGAGGAGCCGCAGCGCCCCGCTGTACCACCGTGCGGCGCTTTCGGGCGCGAGGCGTGCTGTTTCCTCCCCGGCCTGGCGCAAGACGGCAACGGCGGTGAGGTCGCCCTGGCGCGCCGACCGCTCGACGTGGTGAGCGCGCGCTGCGGCGGACGCCCCCCGCGCCGCGAGTGCCTCCGCGCACCGCTCGTGCGCCCCAAGCCGCCAGCCGCCAGCGGTCGACTCGTAGACAGCGCGCCGGACGAGCGGGTGGCGGAAACGGAAGCGTCGTGGTACGTCGGTGGTACCGATGAGGTCAAGCCCCAGAAGTTCGTCGACTGCGTGCATTCCCGCCGCCTCAGATGTGGCGGCGGCCGCGGCCGCTAGCTCCGGCTCGAATGGATCGCCCGCCACCACGGCTCCTTCGAGCACGAGACGTCCGACCTCAGACAGCAATGTGAGCTCTTCGGCCAGCGAGGCGGTGACTGCCGCCGGGACGCCGAGACCGGTCAGTGAGATCTCAGGAGCAGAAGTGAATGGAGGCGCGCGCATGGGCGACCGGGCCAGCTGCTCAAGGTAGAAGGGGTTTCCCCCGCTCTCCTGGTAGAGCAGAGCGGCGCGGGCCGCGTCGAAGCGCTCGCCGAGAAGCTGTCGAGCCTCATCCAGGGTCAGAGCGCCGAGGCCGACCCGGGCCACCGCCGCCGAACGGTGCGCTCGCTCTAGCGTGATGGCAAGACGTTCCGGGGTTTGCCGGGGGCGGAGCGCCACGGCGGTGAGCACGGCCGCCGCGGGCTGGCGACGCAACAGCGCGCCGAGCAGCTCCGCCGATGCCGAGTCGGCCCAGTGGAAGTCGTCAAGGACGAGGACGAGAGGCCGGGTCCGCGCGAGATGCTCGAGCAACGCCCGCACCGCACGGTGGCTGCGGTAGCGCTCATGCTGGGGCGATACCTGCCGGCCGCGAGCCAGCGCCGACAGCGATGGGAAGACGTGCGCGAGCTCGGCTTGGACGGCGCCGTCGAGGACGGCGAGCCAGCCCGGTTCCAGGCCCGCGACGTATTCATCCAGCGCGTCGACGAACACGGAGAACGGCAGGTCGTTCTCGAACTCCGATGCCGCACCGGACAGAACGAGATACCCGCGCGCCCCGGCGCGAGCGGCGACCTCCATCAGCAGCCGCGTCTTGCCGATCCCCGGTTCGCCCGCCACCTCGACCGCGCCCGGATGGCCCCGGGCGAGCTCGTCCAAAAGCCGCTCGAGCGAACCGAGCTCGTCGGCTCTCCCCACGAAATGCCCGGTAAGCAGCCTCACACCCTCCTGTTTCGCGCGCCAGGCGGGACCAGTGAGCTATGCGGCCACCCGGAGTCGCCGGCATTCCCCGCCTCCTTACTGAGACTCGCCCTTTGAGCCCGGGCGGCCAGGGGCCGAATGGCCCGGGAACGTAGGGCTGAAAGTCCTGCGGCCAGGCTCGCGGAGGCCAGGGTCGGCGAGCAAGGAAGATCAGGGTCCGGCTCAGGGTGATGCCCCGATGTCAGGGCGGCGGCGCGGCGGCACGTTGGACTCATGGCCCGCTACCTACTGCACCACCGCCACGAGCCGGAGGAGTGCGGCGTGGTGTTTGCCTCGTTCAAAGGACACGACAGCCCGCTTCGCCACCAAACGACCCTGGCCTCGTGCCGTACCGGCGGGCACGCGATCTGGTGGACGGTCGATGCCGACAGCGAAGCGGACGCGCTCCGGCTGCTGCCGTTCTACGTGGCCGAGCGCACCACCATCACCCGCGTCAGCGAGGTTCAGATCCCATGAACAGCGGCGCACAGCCACAGACAGAATCAGCGGCCAGCGGAGGCGCTGGCCGGACAGGGAGATGAGGACAATGAAGCGTGTCGTCGTCGATCACTTCGGCGGGCCCGAGGTCTTGCGGGTGGTTGAGGAGGATGACCCCCGGCCGGGTCCGGGCGAGGTCAGGGTCAGGGTGCTGGCCGCTGGCGTGTCCTACACCGATGCCATGTTGCGCGCGGGATCCTATCTCGGCGTGCCGAATCCGCCATTCACGCCCGGCTACGAGCTCGTCGGTGTGGTCGAGGAGCTCGGCCCGGGCTCCACCAGGCTGCGCGTCGGAGACCGTGTTGGCGCACTGACTGTGTGGGGCGCCGACGCGGAGCGCGTGTGCCTGCCGGAGGCCGGTGCCGTCGAGGTGCCAGAAGACCTCGATCCGGGGGAGGTGCTGAGCCTCGTGTTCATCTACATGACGGCGTACCAACTGCTCCACCGCACAGCGAAGGTGAAGCGGGGCGAGGCAGTGCTCGTGCACGGCGCGGCCGGGCGGGTCGGCACCGCCGTGCTCGAGCTGGGACGCGTTGCCGGGCTTCGCCTGTACGGGACGTGTTCGGCCCGCGACCGTGCGGCGGTGGAGCGGCTCGGCGCCGTGGCGATCGACTACCGCAACGAAGACTTCGTGGCGCGGGTGCGCGCGCTGCCAGGCAAGGGCGTGGACGTCGTACTCGACGGCCTCGGCGGCAAGCTGTCGCTCCGCTCATTCCGCGCTCTGCGGCCCGGCGGAAGGCTCGTCGTGTACGGGCACTCCGCCACGGTCGCGCACGGACGCAGGAGCTGGCGAGGCTGGGCCGTGTGGTACGCGACCACCGCGTTGGTCGGACTGCGGGGCCTGTTGGATCCGCGCCGGAGGGTTTCCGCCTACCGGATCCAGAGGCTCCGCGGCAACCGCCACCAGGCGTTCCCGGTGGCCGGGAGATCACGACCACTTCCAGTCGGCGGCGAGCCGCGCGACCCACGGTGGTTCCGGGAGGACTTCCACGCCCTGCTCGAACTGCTGCGCTGTGGCGACATCCACCCTGTCGTAGCGGAGCGCCTGCCGCTGACCGAGGCGCGGCGCGCGCATGAGATGCTCGAGAGCTCGGCGTCGAAGGGAAAGCTCGTCCTGGTGCCGTAGACCGGCGAGAAGTGGGTGTGACGGTGTGGGTGCGGTCAGGGCCGGGTGGGCTGCAGACGGCCGGCAGGTACCACCTCAGGGAGCGCGGCGGCGCAGGCCTGGGCGAGCGGCAAGAGCACGTCGGCGACCTCGGCCAGGCTGGCGGCGCCCATCCGGTTCCAGGGCCGGGCAGCGGCCTGATCGGTGGCGGCCTCCACCGCGTCGTGCGCGGCGCGGCCAGCCGCGGTCATCGTCGCATCCTCGCCGATCCAGCCGCGCTCGGTCAGCCGGGCGGCCGCGGCGCCCCACTGCTCGTCGGTCCAGCCGCGGACGGGCTGCATGAGATCGCGGGGGATGTCCTTCGCGCACCGCAGTACGACCGCCTCGCAGCCGTCGATGTCGGCGGCAGCCAGCGCGGCGAAGTGACCGTCGCCGCGGTGCTCGCGCAGCAGCGTCGCAGCCTGCCACAGTCGGATCAGGGGTTCGCCGGAGACCGGCAGTTCGGCGTTCGCCGCAGAGAGCACACGCCCGGCGAAATCCAGGTCCTCGGCTGCGCGCCACAGCAGGCCTGCTGCCCTCGCTGCCTCGGCCTCCCGGCCGCCCAGCAGGCGCCGCAGCGAGGCTGCCGCGCCCGCCTCGCGGACCGCGATGGCCTCCTGCGGCGTGATCAGGTCCCACACGCCGGGGATCGCGCGGGCCACAAAAGCCGGCGCGAAGTTGTAGAACGACGCGGTCACCACGGCCGCCTGCGCGCCGCCTAGCGGCGCGGCCCGCCCGGCGAAGTAGCCGCGCCAGTAGCCGCGCAAGCCGGCCTCGGTGAACGCGCGCAGCGCTTCGGGCGCGAAGTACGTCACGTCGTGGACTGGCTCGAACATCGTCCACATCGCCCGCGCAGCGCTCTTTGTGTCCGCCACGACCGCTCCTTCCTGTACAGCGTCCAAGCGTAGGGGAACGGCTGCCGAGAGGGCGATGGCGTGGCTCATGGTCCGCCGAGTTCCTTATCGCCGCGTATCCTGAATCTGATTTGCCGCCTGGTGGGGTGGTGAGGGGTTTGTTGATCGGCCGCCGTAGCGAGCGTGCGGTCCTGGATCGGCTGCTGCGGGTCGTGCGGTCAGGACGCAGCTCGGTACTGGTACTGCGCGGCGAGCCGGGGATCGGCAAGACGGCGCTGCTGGGGTACCTGCTCGAGCGGGCGTCCGGGTATCCCATCGCCCGAGCAACGGGCGTTCAGTCGGAAAAGGAGCTGGCGTTTGCTGGGCTGCATCAGTTGTGCGCGCCGCTGCTCGATCGGCTTGACCGGCTGCCGGGTCCTCAGCGCGACGCGCTAGCGACGGCGTTCGGCCTGAGTGCGGGGGCTGCGCCGAATCGCTTCCTGGTCGGGCTGGCCGTGCTCAGCCTGCTCTCCGAGGCAGCCGAGGTCCAGCCGCTTGTGTGCGCGGTGGACGATGCGCAGTGGCTGGACCGGGCCTCGGCGCAGGCGCTCGGGTTCGTGGCACGCCGCCTGCAGGCCGAGTCGGTTGCGCTGGTGGTCACCACACGCCAGCCGGGCGAGGACTTCGCGGGACTGCCGGAGCTGGTGATCGAGGGCCTGCATGACGCGGAGGCCCGTGCGCTGCTGGGCTCGGTGATCCGAGGGCCGTTGGATGAGATGGTGCGCGAGCGGATCGTCGCCGAGACCCGGGGCAACCCGCTGGCGCTGCTGGAGTTGCCGCGCGGGTTGACGCCGGCTGAGCTGGCGGGCGGGTTCGGGCTGCCGGACGCGCTGGCGCTTTCTGGCCGAATTGAGGACAGCTTCCGCCGACGGCTCGAGGATCTCCCCGCCGAGACCCGGCGGCTGCTGGTCGTCGCGGCGGCGGAGCCGACCGGCGATCCGCTGCTGGTGTGGCAGGCGGCCGGGCGGCTGGGGATCGGGGTCGGGAGCGCGGCGCCCGCGGAGAAGGCGGGCCTGCTTGAGTTCGGCGCCGGCGTCTGGTTCCGTCATCCGCTGGCGCGCTCGGCGGTCTACCGGGCGGCACCGCCGGAGGACCTGCAGAATGCGCACCGGGCTTTGGCAGAGGCTACTGATCCCGCCGTCGATCCGGACCGCCGTGCGTGGCACCGTGCACAGGCGACGCCGGCTCCCAGCGAGGAGGTCGCCGCCGAGTTGGAGCGCTCGGCCGCCCGCGCACAGGGTCGTGGCGGCATGGCGGCCGCGGCCGCATTTCTAGAGCGATCGGCCGAGCTGACGCCTGATCGGGCCCGCCGGTCGGCGCGTGCGCTGGCGGCCGCACAGGCCAAGTATCAAGCCGGTGCGCCCGACGCCGCGTTCAGGCTGCTGGGCGCGGCGGAGGCGGGACCGCTCAGCGAGCTGCAGGTGGCCCGGGCCGACGTTCTGAGGGGCCAGATCGCATTCGCGTCGAGCCGGGGCAGCGACGCCACGCCGCTGCTGCTCAAGGCGGCCAAGCGGCTAGAGCCGCTCGATATCGAGCTTGCGCGCGAAACCTACGGCGAAGCGTTCGCCGCCGCGATGTTCGCAGGGCGCCTGGCGAGCGGCGCCGGTGTGCTGGAGGTGGCGCAGGCGGTGCGGGCGGCGAGACCTGCGGGTGTCCTTGCGAAGTCGGCGAGTGCCGCCGACCTGCTCCTGGACGGCCAGGCGCTGCTGATCACCGACGGCCGCCAGGCGGCGACGCCGATGCTGAAACGCGCGCTCGGCGGGCTCCGCGAGAACCTGTCGGATGAGGAAGGGCTTCGCTGGCTTTGGCTGGGGTGCCGCGTCGCCGCGGATCTGTGGGACGACGAAGGCTCGTTCGCGCTGGGCGCCCGATACGTGCAGCTAGCCCGCGATGCCGGCGCGCTCACCGTGCTCCCTCTCGCGCTCAACTATTACGCCGGCCTCCACGTCCTGGCCGGCGACTTCACCGCCGCGGAGGCGCTGACAACAGAATCGCGCGAAGTCACCGCGGCGATCGCAAACCCTGACGTGTCGATCACCGAGCTGCTCCTCGCCGCCTGGCAGGGCCGGCTGGCCCAGACTTCGGCGCTAGTCGAGTCCAGCGATCTCGACGCCGCCGCGCGCGGCGAGGGGCGCAGGATCGGCGCCGGTGGATACTCAAGCGCCGTGCTCTACAACGGCCTGGGCCGGTATGAGCTCGCGCTGGCCGCCGCCGCGCGGGCCACGGCCTATCCATGGGAGCTAGCGTCCTCGAACTGGGCGCTATGCGAACTCATCGAGGCGGCTACCAGGGTGGGCAAGCCCGAGGAGGCAGCCCGCGCGCTGCGGCAGCTCTCGATGACCACGGGGGCCAGCGGCACCGAGTGGGCGCTGGGGATCGAGGCACGCTCGCGCGCGCTGGTGAGCAGCAACGACGCCGAGGGACTCTACCATGAGGCCATCGAGCGGCTGCGCCGCACCCGCATCCGTGCGGAACTCGCCCGCGCCTATCTGCTGTACGGCGAATGGCTGCGGCGCGAAGGCCGGCGCTCTGACGCGCGCGTGCCGCTGCGCACCGCCCACGAGATGCTCGCCGCGATGGGCGCCGAAGGATTCGCCGCGCGCGCGGCGCGTGAACTGGCGGCCACCGGCGAGATCGCCCGCAAGCGGATCGTCTCCGCGATTGAGAAGCTCACCACGCAGGAAGCGCAGATTGCCGTCATGGCGCGCGACGGGGCATCAAACCAGGACATCGCCACCCAGCTGTTCATCAGCCGCAAGACGGTCGAGTACCACCTACACAAGGTCTTCGGCAAGCTCAGGATCAATACTCGCGGCGACCTTGCAGACGCGCTCGCTCGGCATTGACGCGGGCATGGCTTTAGACCAGGGCCCGCTTTCTTACCCCAAGACACCGGTGACTTGGCGACGCTGATAGCCGTCTTTCTGGCTGACCCTAGTAGTCAGCTCGACCCACGACTAGGGCGCGGGCTAGGGCGGCGCTTGGATGCGAGCGCGTGACCCGCGCCGTGACACTCATTGCAAGTCCACCTGCGCGGCCGGTTACGACCTGCCGTTGCTTCTGTAAACATCCAGCTCCGTTCACCAGGAGGAAGCAGTGAGCACCTCGAACGCCGTCCCCTACGGAGCCGCCCAGGCACTGCGGGCGGCCATCGCGGGGGAGGTTTTCGTCCCGGGCGACCCCGGCTACGACCGGGCGCGCCGGGCGTGGAACCTGGCCGTGGACGAGCGGCCCGCCGCCGTCGTGGTGGTCAGGTCGGACACCGACGTGGCCCGCGCGGTGCGATTTGCCCGCGCGCAGGGGCTTCGGATCGCCCCGCAAGGCACCGGTCACGGCGCCCAGCCGCTCGAGCCGCTCGACGATGCGATGCTGCTACGGACGTCGCGGATGCGGGGCGTGTTGATCGACCCGGCCACCCGCACCGCCCGGGCCGAAGCCGGTGCCCAGTGGCAGGACGTCACGGTCCCCGCGGGAGAGCATGGCCTGGCCGCGCTCGCGGGCTCCTCACCGAACGTGGGCGTGACCGGCTACACCCTCGGCGGCGGGATGGGCTGGCTGGCTCGGCGCTACGGGCTGGCCGCCAACAGCGTGACCTCGGCCGAGCTCGCGACCCCGGACGGCCGACTGGTCCGCGCCGATGCCGAGCACGAGAGCGACCTGTTCTGGGCGGTCCGCGGCGGCGGCGGCAGCGTCGGCGTGGTGACGGCCCTGGAGATGCGGCTGTACCCGGTGCGCGACCTATACGCCGGGGTGCTGTTCTTCCCGATCCAGCGCATGGCGGAGGTGCTGCACGCCTGGCGTGAATGGACCCGCACAGTGCCGGACGAGGTCACCTCCATCGGCCGCGTCCTGCGCTTCCCGCCGCTGCCTGAGGTCCCCGAGCCGGTGCGCGGCCGGGACTTCGCGTTGGTGGAGGCCGCCTACCTTGGCAACGAAGGCAGCGGCGCCGAGCTGATCGGCCCGCTGCGCCAGCTCGGCCCGCAGCTGGACACCTTCGCGACGATTCCCGCCCCCGCGCTCCAGCAACTGCACATGGATCCCGCCCAGCCGGTGCCCGGGCAGGGCGACGGTGCATTCCTGGCCGACGCCCCCGCCGCCGCGATCGACGCCCTGGTCGCGCTAGTCGGCCCAGGCGCCGACACGCCGCTGGCCACCGTCGAGATCCGGCATCTGGGCGGCGCGCTGGCCCGGCCCGCCCCCGACGGTGGCGCCCAGCCCAGCATCGACGCTAAGTACCTGATGTTCGCCGCCGGCATCACCCCCACACCCGAACTGGCCAGCGCGGTGCTGGAGCACACGCAAGCGGTCAAGGACGCCCTCGCCGCCTGGCACGCCGGTTACGACTACTACAACTTCGAAGAGACTCCGGCCGGCGCCAGCGCTGTGCTCCCACCCGCCTCCTACCGCCGCCTGCAGAAAATCAAGGCCAGCTACGACCCCGGCCAGGTGATCATCTCCACCCACCCCGTCTGGCCGGCCCGGGCCGGACGTGAGCACAACGATGCTGTCAAAGACGGACCGGCGGCAGCGCCCGCGTAGCCGGCGATGGCCGAACCGTTCCTCCGGTAACGTCGGGTGGCGGTACGGGGCCGAGCAATGAGAAGGCGCTGATGAGACCCTACCGGGAACCAGCAGACGGGAACGCGGCAGGACAGGAGCGCCCGGCGAGCGCGGGGCCGGGCAATGAGGTGGTCATCCGGACTCCGGACCGGCGGCTGCGGGTGTTCGTCAGTTCCACCCTGCAGGAACTCGCCGAGGAGCGGCACGCGGTGTCGCGCGCCATCTCGGCGCTGCGGCTGACCCCGGTGATGTTCGAGCAGGGGGCCCGGCCAAACCCGCCGCGGGACGTGTACCGGGCTTACCTGGCGCAGAGCGATGTGTTCATCGGGCTGTACTGGCAGCGCTACGGGCAGCCGCCCCCGGGCGCAGGTGTCTCCGGCCTGGAGGAGGAGTTCGACCTGTCGGCCAGGCTGCCTAAGCTGCTGTACGTTAAGGAGCCGGCGCCCGGCCGCGACCCGCGGCTGGCCAGCCTGCTAGACCGGATCAAGCAGGAATCGACGGTGTCTTTTCACACCTTCGGCAAGCCTGCTGAGCTGGACCGACTGGTGCGCGAGGACCTGGCGGCGCTGCTGAGCGACCGGTTCGCCGCCGCGGGCCCTTCGATGCGGGCCGCGGCGGGCCGGGGGCGT
>Ga0318498_10000625_pt1 | contig 10366 bp, 10 predicted proteins | sample GRESIP109b1f24_FD_203488 | JGI IMG/M metagenome (GOLD analysis project Ga0318498, IMG submission 203488) | Tropical soil microbial communities from Luquillo Experimental Forest, Puerto Rico - GRE.SIPMG.109b1f24 | ecosystem: Environmental > Terrestrial > Soil > Tropical forest > Bulk soil... | reverse complement strand
CGACTGGTCGCCAAGCGCCGCGCCGGTGGGCCGGACGCCGGGCACGACCAGGAGCGGCTCGGGTCCGACCGCGGCGCGCACCGCCGCGACCTCGAGGGGGGAGCAGACGAGCCCACCCGCCCCGGCGTCCACGGCCAGCCGTGCCAGCCGGACCACCGCCGCCTCGGGCGGACCGGCCAGGCCGACCGCCTCCAGCGCCGCGGCGTCGAGGCTCGTCAGGACGGTCACGGCGAGCACGCGCACGCCGGGGCCGGCGCCGCGCACCGCGGCCGCGATCATCTCCGCCCCGCCGCCGGCGTGGACCGTGAGCAGCGCCGCACCGCTCCGGGCCGCGCTCCGCGCCGCGCCCTCGACGGTGTTCGGGATGTCGTGGAGCTTGAGATCGAGGAACACAGGGCGGCCCAGCGCCGCCGCGGCGCGGACCGCGGGCGGGCCCTCGGCCGCGAACAGCTCCAGGCCGACCTTCAGCATCCCGACCTCGGGCGCCACGGCGCGCGCGAACGGCTCGGCCGCGCTCCAGCTCCCGAAGTCGAGCGCGGCGCAGAGCCGCCCGCGCCCGCTCACGCCTCGCCCGCCCCGCCCTCGCGGGCGATGAGCGCCGCGGCCTTGCCGGCGACCTCGCCGAGCGGCACCAGCTCGACGTCCTTCGTGCCGCGCCGCTTCCACTCCACCTTGCCCTCGGCGAGCCCCTTGCGCCCGACGGCGATGCGCAGCGGGATGCCGACGAGGTCCGCGTCCTTGAACTTCACGCCGGCCCGCTCGTCGCGGTCGTCGTAGAGGACGTCGACGCCGGCCTTGGCGAGGGCCGCGCAGACCTCCTCGGCCGCCTTCACCAGCTCGGGCTCCTTGCCGAGGGTGAGGACGGTGGCCCGGTACGGCGCGATCGAGAGCGGCCAGATGATGCCGTCCTGATCGTGGTGCAGCTCGATGGCGGCCGCCATGATGCGCTCGACGCCGATCCCGTAGCTGCCCATCACGATGGGCGTCTCCGATCCGTCGGCCTTGAGGACGTTCGCCTTCATCGAGACCGAGTACTTCGTGCCGAGCTTGAAGATGTGCCCCACCTCGAGCGCCTTGAAGACGTCGAGCGTGCCGTCGCAACGCGGACACCCCTCGCCCGCCTTCACGGTGCGCAGCTCGGCCAGCTTGCCGTGGCGGAGGAGGTCGCGCTTCACGTCGACCCCGCGCAGGTGGAAGCCGTCCTCGTTCGCGCCGGTCACCATGTTGCGTCGCTCGGCCAGCGCCGGATCGACGTACACGGCCGCCTTCGTGAAGTTCACGGCCCCGAGCGACCCGGCGCGCGCCCCCATGAGCGGCGGGATCTCCTCCGAGTGGGCCGGGCGCAGGATCTGGGCGCCGGTGGCGGTCTGGAGCTTCGCCTCATTGAGCTCGTGATCCCCGCGGACCACGGCGATGACCGGCTTCTCGTCGGCGATGTAGACGAGGGTCTTGAGCTGTCGCCGCGCCGGGACGGCGTGGGGCGGCTGCTCCAGCGCCTCGATGGTGACGACGCCGGGCGTGGCGAACTTCTCGGGCGAGACGGGTCCCGGCTCGTCGTGCTCGGGCGCGATGCGGGAGGTGGCCGTCTCGGTGTTCGCGGCGTAGCGGCACTTCGGGCAGGCCGCGACGAGGTCCTCGCCCGCGTCGGTGCGGACCATGAACTCCTGCGACGCCGACCCGCCCATCGCGCCCGAGTGCGCCTGGACGGCGACGAACTCGAGACCGCTGCGGGTGAAGATCTTCTCGTACGCGCGCCGCTCGTCCTCGTAGCTCTTGTCGAGGCCAGCGGCGTCCACGTCGAAGGAGTAGGCGTCCTTCATCGTGAACTGGCGGACCCGGAGGAGGCCCGACTTCGGGCGCGGCTCGTCGCGGAACTTGGTCTGGATCTGGTACCAGACCTGGGGCAGCTGCCGGTAGCTCCGCAGCTCGTCCCGCGCGATGGCGGTGAAGATCTCCTCGTGCGTCATGCCGAGGCAGTACTCGCCGTTCTTGCGGTCGCGCAGGCGGAACATGTTGTCGCCCATGACCTGCCAACGGCCCGACTCCTTCCAGATCTCGGCCGGGTGGAGCGCGGGCAGGAAGAACTCCTGTCCGCCGATGGCGTCCATCTCCTCGCGGACGATCGCCTCCACCTTGGTGAGCGATCGCTTGGCGAGCGGCAGGAAGTCGTAGATGCCGGCCCCGAGCTGCCGGATGAAGCCGGCGCGCACGAGCAGCTTGTGGGAGGCGACCTGCGCGTCGGCCGGCGCCTCCTTGAGCGTGGGGATGAAGAGCTGGCTGAAGCGGGCGACGGTCGTCGTCATGGCCCGGCTTTATACCCCAGCCCACGCCCTCGCACAGCGGCGCGGCGTTGGGCGCGGCGCTGGCGCGGTCGGACCCCTGGCTGGCGGACGTCGCGCGGCGGCTCGGCGGCGGCGCGCGCCCATCGCGTCCGCGCCCGCCGCCGCAGTGTGGTTCGCGGCCGCCCTGCTCGGCCGCGCTCCGCGCCGCCGATCGGCGCCTACGGCGCCGTCCAGGTCTCCTGCTGGCGAAGCGACTCGCTGGTCGGCCCGGTCTCGGCGGGATTGGTCGGCACGACCTCGCCGCCGCGGGTGGACGACATGCCTTGCTTCGAGGCGGAGTCGCCCCGGGTCGGCGGCCGGCGCCCCTGCGACATGGCCTGCCCGGGATCGCTTGGCTCACCTGCGCCGAGGCCCTGCTCTTCCACCTGGGCGCCGCTCGGGGCGGCAGGATCGGAGCCCGAGCCCCCGGCCTGCGGGTTGCCCTGATCGCTGGGTGACGCGGCATACAGCGCGGCGGAGACGGCGTACATCGCGAGTGTCGTCATCATGGTGCTGCTCCTTTCGATCGGTGGACGGGCGGCGCGGGCACTCGTGACCGACGCTCCCGGCCACCGGACCTGCTCGACTGCGTTCCGACGGCTCATGGCTCGCGACGCGCGAGGCGCGTCGATCGTTCCCATCTATTCAGCGCGAGCCGCGTTGGTTAGGGGGCGCCGAGCGCCGCGGCCACTTTGGACAGCTCGCCCGCCGGGAGATCCGAGACGAGCGCGTAGGCCAGATCGCCTGCGCGCCACAGCACGACGCGCCAGCCGTCTCGCGAGGCCTCGCCGGCGCGGGGCCACGGCAGCCCCTCTGCGCGGAAGACGAGCAGCGTGGCCGCGTGGCCGCGCGCCGCGTACTCGAGCACGGCCGCCTTGCGGTCGAACACGTAGCCGACCGACCCACCCTTCAGGCGGGCCACGTCACCGGGCGGCATCGGCACGTCGGGGGCGAAGTCGAGCTTCCCCTCGAACCAGGGCTTCACCTGGTGCGAGCCGCCGCTGGCGATGTCGGGCGGCTGCTGCCGCGCCAGGACGCGCAGGTGATCGTGGACCGCTTCCGCGACGAGGGCTCCCGACCCGCGTTCGTCGAGCCCGCCGCGCCCGACGAGGAGCCCGCCCGCGACGAGCACGACCCCCGCGGCGAGCGCCGGCGCCAGCGCGGCGTGCCAGCGCCGCGGGGCTGTTCCGCGCGCCACGGCGCTCGGCGCGACCATGAGGCGCAGCCGCCGGTGCAGCGCCTCGGGCGCACCGTAGCGTGGCGCGCGCTGGAGCAGCTCGTCCAGGACCCGCTCGGCAGGGTCGCGGCTTCGGGGTGGGCTGGTCATCGCGGCACCCGGGTGGCGTAGTCGGAGAGCAGGACACGCAGCTCCGCGCGAGCGCGCGAGAGGCGGGACTTCACCGTTCCCACCGCGCAGCCGAGGACGTCCGCGAGCTCGCCCTCCGTGAGTCCCTCCGCGTCGAGCAGCACGACCGTGCGCGCGTCGTCGGACAGCGAGCGCAGGGCGGCCTCGATGTCCGCCCCGACGAGGCCGCGCAGCCGCGAGAGCTCGCGGTCTCCCATGAACGCGGGCTCCACCGCGGCCGCGGAGGGCTCGGTGGTGTCGTAGGGCTCGTCCCCCTCGCGCGGGTGCTCGCGCCGGTAGCGGCTCACGAACGCGTTGCGCAGGATACGGAACAGCCACGCCTTCACGTTGCTGCCAGGGGAGAGCCGTCCCCAGGCCGGGAGCGCATGCGCGTAGGTCTCCTGCACCAGGTCCTCCGCGTCCGCGGGCTGGCGCGTCAGATACCGCGCCAGGTTGTAGAGGGCGTCGGCGTGCTCGAGCGCCTGCTCTGGCCCCATGGCGGGAGCGCGCCGCGACGTCCGAGCCCACGACAGGAGCGTCATCCTTAGCGCCGCCTTCCGGCCAGCCCCGCGCCGCGTCCTCCGCTCATGACAACGCCGCCGGCGAAGGATCGTTCCATCTCACCGAGGCGCCTCCCCGGTCGTCGCTCCGGCGAGCTGCTTGGCGAGCTCCGCCAGCTCGTCCGGATTCGAATCGGAGACGAGCGCGTAGCCGAGGTCGCCCGCCCGCCACAGCACGGCGTGAAAACCTCGCTCCGACGAGCGCTCGAGCGCCGGCGTCCCTCCGCCCGGGCCGGCGGTGGGCCAGGCGAGCCCGGCGGCGCGGAAGGCGAGGAGCGTCAGCTCGTGCAGCCTGAGGCCGTAGACGACCACGGCCGACTTCCGGTCGAACACGTATCCGACCGAGCCTCCCCGGAGGCGCAGCGCGGTCCCGGCCGCGGTCGGCACGGCGGGCGCGAAGTCGAGCCTCGCGGCCAGCCATGGCTTCAGCACGTGTGCATCGCTGCTCTCCAGCTCGACGGGCCGAGCGGCGGCGAGCACGCGCAGGTGGTCGTTCACCACCTCCGCCACGAGCCGCGCCGGCGCGCCCCGCCCGTCCGCGGCCCCGCGCTGCAGGAGCGCGACGGCGACCACGAGCGCCGCCGCGCCCAGCGCCGCCACCGCGATCGGGAGAAAGGCTCGCCGCGTCATCTCCCCCCGGTGTAACGGCGCCGCATCCTCGCCTCGCCCCCCGCGTGGGCACGGGGTTCACTCCTCCTCCGGGCCGGCGCGCCGACCCCGATGCGGGCCGCGGGAACGGTCCGCGCGGCCGGGCGTTGCGGTCGGCGCAGGCAGCGCGAACCCGCTGCGCGAGCGGAAGCCGCCGGCCGGCGACGGAGGAACCGTGAGCCAGGGCATCGATCGCAGGAACTTCCTCAGGATCGCAGGCGCCTCGCTCGGCGCCGGGGCGCTGTACCGGGTGGCCGCTGCCCTCGGGCCGGAGCCGGCGAGCCGCGACACGGCGCGCCGCCTCGCCAAAGCCAACGGCGAGGCGGTCAAGCCGTTCTCGTTCGTGCAGCTGAGCGACGCGCACGTCGGGTTCCACGGCCCACCCAACCCCACCGGCACGCGCGCCTTCGAGCGTGCGGTCGAGCTCATCAACCGCCTGCCCGAGCCGCCGGACTTCATCCTCTTCACCGGCGACCTCACGCACGACTCCGAGCAGCAGGACGAGCGCCGCGCGCGGATGCGCGAGTTCCAGCGCATCGCTGGCGGGCTCCGCGTCAAGGAGCGGCACACGATCCCCGGCGAGCACGACGCCGGGATCGACGGCGGGGCGCTCTACCACGAGGTGTTCGGCGACTCGAACTACGCCTTCGACCATCGAGGCGTCCACTTCATCGCGCTCGACAACGTCTCGCGGGCGAAGCCCGAGGTGGGCCCGGAGCGCATCGCCTCGCTCCGCGACGACCTCGCGCGGTACTCGCGCACGACGCCCATCGTCGTCTTCACGCACCGCCCGCTGTTCGACCTCAGGCCGGACTGGGAGTGGTTCACGCGCGACGGCGACGCGGTGATGAAGGTGCTCTCCCCGTACGAGAACGTGACCGTGCTGTACGGCCACATCCATCGCGAGGACGTGCACGAGGTGGCAGGGTGCCGTCACCTCGCGGCTCGCTCCCTTATCTTCGGCTTCCCCGATCCCGGGGGCGGGGGCGACAAGAAGCCGCTGCCGTTCGACGCGGAGCACCCGTTCCGCAACCTGGGGGCGCGCGTCGTGCGGGCCGGGCCCAGCGCTTCTCCCGGCGCCGCCACGCTCCGCATCGACGAGGTCGAGCTCACGCTGCAGGAGCGCTCGGGAACCGAGGGGTTCCAGCAGATCCTCAGGCCGTCCACCCTCGAGGGCTGACGCCCAACGGAGCAACACGACATGCGTACGCCATGCTGGAGCTGGCTGGGCGCCCTCGCCGCCGCCGCGCTGCTCGCCGGGGCCGCCGTCGCCGCGACCGCACCGGAAGGGCGGGTCATCGACGTGAAGGCGAAGCGGTTCGAGTTCAACCCACCGGAGCTGCAGCTCACCGCCGGCCAGCCGGTCACGCTGCGCCTCACCAGCGCCGACGTGACGCACGGGTTCTACCAGAAGGACCTCGGCATCGATACGGAGATCTCGCCGGGCCGGACGACGGAGGTGAAGTTCACACCGGTGAAGGCGGGTCGCTACACGATCATCTGCGATCACTTTTGCGGATCGGGTCACGGGAACATGCACCTGGTGGTCGTGGTGCAGTGACGGCCGCCCGAGTGGGGCTCCGAGGCTCTTCGACGCTCGGTCCGGTGTGATCGCGAAGAGGAGGGAGCCATGACGTACGGACGGACAGTCGCCTTGCTGGCAGCCCTATCGGCGGTCGCCGCGTGCGGAGGGAGCAGCGGGAGCAGCACGAGCAGCAGTACGCCGAGCGGGGGCACGCCCGACGGAGGGGCTACCCCCACCGGGAACACGACCGACGGCGGCACCGACGGGGGCACGACCGCCGCCACGTCCTTCACCCTCACCATCCAGGGGCTGGCCTTCTCGCCCGACAACCTGACGGTGGCGCCCGGCGCGACCGTGCAGGTCATGAACAACGATGGCGCGACGCTGCACTCGGTGACGAGCGAGTCGACGGCCGGCTCCTTCACGCCCGGTTCCGTGGCGGGCATCTCGTTCGACACCGGGCTCTTCCTCGGCGTCGGCACGCGCAGCTTCACCATCCCGGCGAACGCCGCGACGGGGACGGTCATCCACTTCTACTGCCGGAACCACATGTCGATGATGGTGAACGCTGCCACGGCGCGGATCACCATCGGACCACCGGGCACGACGCCGAACACGCCGACGACCCCGACGACCACGCCGACGATGCCGAGCCCCAGCGGCTACTAGCGAGCAGCGCCGCCGGCCTCGAAGCGCGCCGAGGAGACCGGACTCACTTGCGGTCGGAGGCGATCCGGATCGCCTCCTCCACGAGCGCGTCCTCGAGCTCCTCGGCCTTCATCCGCTTCACGATCTTGCCGGCCTTGAACAGGAGCCCCACGCCGTTGTGGCCATAGGCGACGCCGACGTCGGCGGCGCTCGCCTCGCCTGGGCCGTTCACCTCGCAGCCCATCACGGCCACGTTCACCTCGCCCTTGAGGTGCCCGAGGCGCTGCTCCACCCGCTCCGCGACGGGGATCATCGCGACCGAGCAGCGCCCGCACGTCGGGCAGGCGGTGAGCGTCGCTCCGCCGAACTTGAGCCCGAGCGACTTGAGGAGGACGCGCGCGACCCTGGGCTCCTCCACCGGGTCGGCCGCCAGCGAGACGCGGAGGGTGTCGCCGATGCCGTCGGCGAGGAGGATGCCGAGCCCGGCGGCGCTCTTGACCGCCCCGGAGAGGAGCGTGCCGGCCTCGGTGACGCCGAGGTGGAGCGGGTAGTCGAACCGCTGCGCGAACAGGCGGTTCGCCTGCACCGTCATGGCGACGTCGTGCGCCTTGAGCGACACCTTGATCTCGCGGTAGCCCTCGTCCTCCAGGAACTGGATGTGGCGCGCGGCGCTCTCCACCATGCCCTCGGCGGTGGGCCAGCCGTGCTTCGCCACGATGTCGTCCTCGAGCGAGCCGGCGTTGACGCCGATGCGGATCGGGACCTGCCGCTCGCGCGCCGCCTTGACCACCTCGCGCACCCGCTCGCGAGAGCCGATGTTGCCGGGGTTGAGGCGGATGCAGTGCATCCCGGCGTCGATCGCCGCGAGCGCCAGGCGGTAATCGAAGTGGATGTCGGCCACCAGCGGCACCGGCGTGTCGCGCACGATGGCCGGCAGCGCCGCGGCCGCGTCCTTGTCGGGGACGGCGAGCCGCACGATGTCCGCCCCGGCCTCGGCGAGCGCGCGGATCTGCGCCAGCGTGCCGGCGACGTCGGTCGTGTCCGTGGTCGTCATCGACTGGACCGAGATCGGGGCGCCGCCGCCCACCTGCACCGCGCCTACCCGTACCGGTCGCGTCTTCCGGCGCGCCGCGATGGCGGAGATCCCCTGGTGGTCGTAGGCACCCATGCGTGGCTTCTCCGGAAAAAAGAAAGAGGCCCGCCGCGGCGGGCCTCTTCGTGTTAACGCGGGCGGCGGGTCGCCGCCAAGCGGGCTGGCTACTTCCTCGCCAGCTCCTGATCGATGAGGCTCTTGAACTCCTCGTACGGCTGCGCGCCGGTGAGCTGGTAGCCGTTGATGAAGAAGGCCGGCGTCCCGGTCACCCCCACCTTGGAGCCCGCTGCCTTGTTCGCCTCGACGACCTTGGCCTTGTCGCCGGAGTCGATGCACTTGTCGAACTTGCCCTGGTCGAGGCCGAGCTCCTTCGCGTACCCCTTCAGCGCCGGGACGTCGAGCTTCTGCTGGCTCGCGAAGAGCTTCTCGTGCATCTCCCAGTACTTGCCCTGGTCGGCGGCGCACTGCGCGGCCTCGGCGGCCTTCGCGGCGTGCGGGTGGAAGGGGAGCGGGAAGTCGCGGTACACGAGCCGCACCTTGCCGTCGTAGTTCTTCATGACCTGCTTCACCGTCTCCTCGGCCTTCGAGCAGTAGGGGCACTCGAAGTCGGAGAACTCGACGATCGTGACGGGCGCGCTGGCCGGGCCCTTCGACGGGCCTTCGGCGGCGACCTCGACGCGCGGCGGCTTGAGGTTCACCTCGACGTTCAGCTCCTTCTTGAGCCGATCGACGTAGGCGTTCTGCGCCGCCTGCATGGCCGGCCGCTCCATGTACTGAGCGATCTGATCCTTGACCTGCTCGAACGGCGGGAGCGGCTGGCGCTTCGACTGCTCGTCGTAGAACTGCTTCATCTCGGCGTCGGTCGGCTTCTTGACCTTTTCGGTCACCTCGCGCTTCCACAGCGCCTCGGCGGTGATGTTCTCCGCCTTGGCCTTCTGCTCGACGAGCTTGCGTACCAGCAGCTGGTCGAGCACCTGCTTGCGCTGGTCGAACATCTGCGCGTCGAGCTCGGCCGCGGTGATGCTCCCGCCGTTCCACTTGGCGACGGGCGCGCTCTGATCGGCGCCAGCCGTCTTCGCCTCGGTGGTGGTGGGCTTCTGGCAGGCCAGTGCCAGGGTCAACGTGAAGAGGCCGAGGACGAAGCGTTTCATGGTGCTCCCAGGGCAGTTGGACAGGGATTCGAAGCGCGGGATTCTGTCGAGGAACACTTGGAGCGTCAATCCATTTCCGGGCGGAAGCCCGCGGCCGTCCGGGGGTTTCCGGCCGCGACGCGCCGGCATGACAAGCGCTCGTGGAACGGCTAAACAGACCGCGCACACCGCGATCAGGGGGAGAGATGGCCCAGCACGAGCGCCTCGTCATCATCGGAGCCGGCCCCGCCGGCTACACCGCCGCCCTGTACGCGTCGCGCGCCAACTTGTCGCCCCTCGTGTTCGAGGGGCTCCAGCCGGGCGGGCAGCTCACCATCACCACCGACGTCGACAACTACCCCGGGTTCCCGGAGGGCATCCTCGGCCCCGAGCTGATGGACAAGATGCGCCGCCAGTCCGAGCGCTTCGGCACGCGCTTCGTGCTCGGCGAGGTGACGCGGGTGGACTTCTCGCGCCGTCCGTTCCAGCTCTGGCAGGACGATCAGCTCTACACGGCCGACGCCGTCGTCATCGCCACCGGGGCGTCCGCCAAGTGGCTCGGCATCCCGAGCGAGGGGGCCTACCGCGGCAAGGGCGTCTCCGCCTGCGCGACGTGCGACGGCTTCTTCTTCCGCGGGGTCGACCTGGCCGTCGTCGGAGGCGGCGACACGGCCGTCGAGGAGGCGACCTTCCTGACCAAGTTCGCCACCAAGGTCACCCTCGTCCACCGCCGCGACGAGCTGCGCGCCTCGAAGATCATGCAGGAGCGGGCGCGCGCCAATCCCAAGATCGATTTCGCCTGGAACAGCGTGGTGGACGAGGTGCTCGGCGACGGCAAGTCCGTCACCGGCCTGCGGCTGAAGAGCACGGAGGACGGGGCGACGCGCGTCCTGCCCGTGAAGGGGCTCTTCATGGGCATCGGCCACGAGCCGAACACCGCCATCTTCAAGGGCCAGCTCGAGATGAACGAGGTGGGCTACCTCACGACGCGGCCGCCCTCCAGCGCGACCAGCGTGAAGGGCGTCTTCGCGGCCGGCGACGTGGCCGACCCGACGTACCGGCAGGCCATCAGCGCCGCTGGCTCCGGCCGCGACGC
>Ga0318498_10000621_pt1 | contig 10383 bp, 9 predicted proteins | sample GRESIP109b1f24_FD_203488 | JGI IMG/M metagenome (GOLD analysis project Ga0318498, IMG submission 203488) | Tropical soil microbial communities from Luquillo Experimental Forest, Puerto Rico - GRE.SIPMG.109b1f24 | ecosystem: Environmental > Terrestrial > Soil > Tropical forest > Bulk soil... | reverse complement strand
CCACCTGCCCGTCGGCCCCGCGGCTGCCACGTCCGGCCCTGATTCTGGTGGCCGTGGTCGCGGTCGCGACCGTGGCCATCCCCGCGGCGTTCCTGACCCTGCCGTTCTGAACGGCTGGCCGGGCCCGGTCAGTCGGTGATCCTGATCCGCAGCCGGCGGAACCCCTTCCCCTTGTTCTCGATCTTGGCGACCTCGATCCGGCCGATCTGGCCGGTTGAGGCGACGTGCGTCCCCCCGTCCGCCTGCTGGTCCAGGCCCACGATGTCCACGATGCGGACGTCGGGCACGTCCTCGGGAACGAGGTTGGTGGCGGTACGGATGATGTCGGGGATGGCGAACGCGTCAGCGCGGGGAAGCACCCGTACGTCGATCCGCCGCCCGGCGGCGATCTCGGCGTTGCAGGCCGTTTCCACCGCATCCTTGAACCCGGCCGGGACCTTCGGCAGGTCAAAGTCCATCCTGGCGGAGAACGGCTCCATGTTGCCGCCGGTAACCGGGGAGCCGTAGTCGCGGAATACCACCCCGCAGAGCACGTGCAGGCCGGAGTGAGTGCGCATGAGCGCGGTGCGCCGCGCGTCCTCCACCGCGCCCCTGACCGTGGTTCCCGGCGGCGGAACCGGGTCCTGATCGGCGGGAATCAGGTAGAGGTCATCGCCCTTCCTAGCCCCTTCGATACGGGTCTGCACCCCGCCCCAGAGCAGCACGCCGTGGTCGGGTGGCTGGCCGCCGCCACCCGGGTAGAACGCCGAGCGGTCGAGCACGATCCCGTCCGGCCCGGCGTCGAGCACCGTGGCGTCCCACTCACGCAAAGTCTGGTCGTCAAGCTCGAGCCGGTGCGTGCGCCAGGCCGTCACCATGGACCGTACGGGCCCATGTGCGTCCCGGTCCCGCCGCTGCGGAAGTCCTTGACCTTGGGCTTGACGTCGGTGAGGTAGATGGCCGCGGCCACGAAGGCGACCACGGCCAGGATGCCGATCGGGAAACTGCCGGTGACGGCGGTGCCGAAGCCGATCACCGTGGCGACGCCGGTGATGACCAGCCACAACGGCTTGGTCTGCTTGCCGGCCGCTACGAACGCCTCGGCCGGGCGGCGGATCGCGTCGATGAACGCGTACGCCTCGAAGACGAACGCGGCTATGGCGAGCGCCTCGAAGAACCAGCCGAGTATCGATACCGAACCTGGGTGCTGGTAAATCACGATTGTCACGCTACCCGGTGTTGGTGGTGCTCGGGCCCGGACGAGCGGTCCTGCGGAGCTTGGTCCTCGTCCGCCAGCCATGTCTCATCGGCCGGCCACGTGCCGTCCGCCGACGCGGCCTCATCCTCAGGCACCGTCTCATCCGGCGGCATCGTCTCGCCGACCAGCACCGTCTGGTTCCGGGCAGCTGCCTCCTTACGGAACGAGTCGTAGACCTCGAGCAGCATCTGCTTCTGCCGCTCGGTGAGCTCCGGATCGGCCAGCACGGCGTCGTGGACGCCGGGCCCGGGCGGCCGGTCCTCCAGGAAGCCCGCCTGCACGTACAGCGCCTCGGCCGAGATCCGCAACCCCCTCGCTATCTGCTGCAGGATGTCGGCGCTCGGCCGGCGCAGGCCCCGCTCGATCTGGCTCAGGTACGGGTTGGAGACACCCGCCGCCTGGGCCAGCTGGCGGAGCGAGATCTTCGCCTGTTCCCGCTGCTCGCGGATGTAGGACCCGATCGCTGGAACGTTCACCGGACTCATGGTTCCAGTCTCGCTCCCAGTGCTTGCATTTGCAAACTAGCCGTCCCGGTTAGCGTTCGTTAGGGATTATGCGTGTTTATCCCTCAGAACGGCAGGGTGGCCCGGACCTCGCCGACGTCGCGGCCGCCGCCGCGTACGGCCGGGCGGGCCAGCGCGTGCAGGGTGGCCCGGTCGGCGCCGGGGACATCATCGGCGCCGAGCGCGCGAAGCAGCGCCACGGTCACCGCCGTCCGGGCCCGCCGGGCACCGTCACCATCGTCGATCTTGAACGCGACGGCCCGGCCGTCCGCGAGCGCGAACGCCTCGACGCCTTCGGCGCCCGATTTCAGCAGCAGGCCGGGTACGGCTTCCACCAGCCTGCGGTCCGGCCGGGAAGTGCCCGAGGTCCAGGCGGGATGCGCGCGCATGGCGTCGGCGACCTGGCGCTCGGGAGAACCCGGGTCGGCGCGGACCAGGGCGCTGAAGGCCCGCGCGAGCCCGGTGAGCGAGAGAGCGAACAGCGGCGCTCCGCAGCCGTCCACGCCGACCGCCGCCACCGGCTCCCCGGCCAGCCGCTCGATCGTCTTGCAGATCTCGACCTGCAACGGGTGGCCGGGATCGGTGTAGCTGGCAACGGGCCAGCCCGCCGCCACGCAGGTGGCCAGCATGGCCGCGTGCTTGCCCGAGCAGTTCATGTGCACCCGGTCCTTCCCGCCGCCGGCCCGCAGCAGCTCACGCAGGGCCTCCTCGTCGAGCGGCAGGTCGGGCGGGCACTGCAGCGCGCCGGTGGTCAGCCCGGCCCCGGCCAGGATCTCCCGCACCCCGGCCACGTGGAAGTCCTCCCCTGAGTGGCTGGCGGCGGCCAGCGCCAGCAGGTTCGGCTCCAGGGCGAGGCCGCACCGGAGCATCGCGGCGGCCTGCATCGGCTTGTTCGAGGACCGGGGGAACATGGGCACGTCCGCCGCGCCGGCCGACATCGGCGCGCCGCTGCCGGGGCGCCGCAGCACGCTCCCGTCCGGGCCCACCGCGGCGATCGCGCCGCGGTGCCAGGACTCCTTGAACCCGGACCGCACGACCTCGGCCAGTTCCGGGTTGCCCGCCGTGATCTCGGGCCCCAGCGCAACGCGTTGTGTCATGGCAGGCAGAATTCCTTCTCGTGCGAGCTGTAGTCCAGCGGGCGAGTCAGGCCAGCGTCGAGGTGAACGGGACGACGGTCGCCCGCCTTCCCGGCCCTGGCCTGGTGGTGCTGGTGGGCGTGACCCACTCGGACGCGGCGGGCACGGCGGCCGCCCTGGCCAGGAAGGTTTACCACCTGCGGATTCTCACCGGCGAGAAGTCGGCCGCGGACCTCGGCGCGCCGCTGCTGGTGATCAGCCAGTTCACCCTGTACGCGGACACCAGGAAGGGACGCCGACCCACCTGGCAGGCCGCCGCGCCCGGCCCGGTCGCCGAGCCGCTGGTCACCGCGTTCGCCGACGCGCTGCGCGAGCTGGGCGCCAGCGTGCAGACCGGCGTGTTCGGCGCGGACATGCAGGTGATGCTGGTCAATGACGGACCGGTCACGCTGATCCTGGACGCTTAGCGGGGGGGCCAGCGGCCCAGGCCGCCGGCCGCCAGGTGCTCTCGCGTGAACACCAGCGCCTCCGCCAGGTCGGCCCGGCGCTCCTCGCTGGTCTCCGCACGGCGGGTGTTCACCTCGAGCACCACCATCCCGGCGTACCCGCGGGACCCGAGGCTGGTGAGCAGTTCCGCGCACGGCTGGGTGCCGCGGCCGGGGATCAGGTGCTCGTCGGGCAGGCCCGGGGCGGTGCCGTCGGCCATGTGCACGTGAGCCAGCCTGCTGCCGAGCTCGTCGGCCATGAGCATCGCGTCCGACCCGGATACCGCGGTGTGCGAGAGGTCGAGCGTGGCGTGCGGGCAGTCGATCTCGACCGGGTTCCAGTGCGGCGCGTACGCGGTCACCTCGGCGGTGCGGGCGCGCAGCCCGGTCGCGCGCAGCGGGTAGAGGTTCTCGACCGCGAACTTGACCTCGGTCTCCTCGGCTAGCTGGGTCAGGCCCGCCTCGAAGTCCCTGGCGTACTCGCGCTGCCAGCGGAACGGCGGATGGACCACGACCACCTTCGCGCCGAGTTTCTCCGCCACCTCCCGGGCCCGGTGCAGCTTTCCCCAGGGGTCACGCCCCCAGACCCACTGGGTGACCATCAGGCACGGAGCGTGCACGGCGAGGACCGGGATGCCGTGATAATCGGACAGCCGCCGCAAGACGTCCAGGTCCTGGCTGACCGGGTCCATGGTGACCATGACCTCGACGCCGTCGAAGCCGAGACGCGCCGCCGCCTCGAAGGCATCCGGCGTCCGCTCGGGGTAGACCGAGGCCGTGGACAGCGCCACCTGCACACCCGCGGCCGGGGTGACGTGACCCAAGGGACCTCCTCAGCTGCCGACCGGGGCTGGCACACGTGGCATCCTGCGCTGCCAGCTTATGCCGGCTCACCCCCCCGGATAGCCGCGAGGAACCCGGCTGTCGGTACTGGCCGCTACCGTGCCAGGCATGGGAAAGTCTGCTGCGGCGGCGCTGTACCAGTGCTCGGAGTGCGGCTGGCAGAGCATGCGGTGGGCGGGCCGGTGCGGCGAGTGCCAGCAGTGGGGCACGGTCGTCGAGGCCAGGGTCCCGGCCCGGGACCGCCTGCTCGGACCGGCCAGGAGTGGCTCGGCCCGGGCTGGCCGGGCGGCCGGCCTGGCCCGCCCGCCCGCGGCCGCGATGCCGATCTCGGAGGTGGACGCCACGGTGGCGCGCGCCCGGCCGACCGGGCTCGGCGAGCTCGACCGGGTGCTCGGCGGCGGGCTGGTCCCCGGCGCGGTGGTCCTGCTCGCCGGCGAGCCGGGCGTCGGCAAGTCGACGCTGCTGCTCGAGGCGGGCGCGCTGGCCGCCGCGACCGGGCCGGTGCTGTACGTGACGGGGGAAGAGTCCGCGGCGCAGGTGCGGCTGCGCGCGGACCGGATCGGGGCGGTCAGCCAGAACCTCTTCCTGGCCGCGGAGACCGACTTCGGCGCGCTGCTGGAGCATGTGGACGCGGTGAATCCGGCCCTGCTCATCGTGGACTCGGTGCAGACCATCACGGCCGAGGGCGTGGAGGGCGCGCCCGGCGGGGTCACGCAGGTACGCGAGGTCACCTGCGCGCTGACGGCGCTCGCCAAGCAGCGGACGCTGACCACCGTGCTGGTCGGGCACGTCACCAAGGACGGGTCGATCGCCGGCCCGCGGTCGCTGGAGCACCTGGTGGACGTGGTTCTGCACTTCGACGGCGACCGGCACGCCCAGCTGCGCATGGTCCGCGCGCTGAAGAACCGGTTCGGGCCGACGGATGAGATCGGCTGCTTCGAGCTGGGCGAGTACGGCCTGGCCGAGCTGCCCGATCCGAGCGGGTTGTTCCTGTCCCGGCTGCGCGACCCGGTGCCGGGGACCTGCGTGACCGTGACGCTGGAGGGACGGCGGCCGCTGCTGGCCGAGGTGCAGACCCTGGTCTGCGAGGCCACGGCGGAGCCGGCCCGCCGGCTGACCTCGGGCCTGGACTCCTCCCGGGTCGGCATGGTGGTGGCGGTGTTGCAGAGCCGGGCCAAGGTGACCATCGGCAAGCGGGACATCTACGCGGCGACCGTCGGCGGGGTCCGGCTGACCGAGCCGTCGGTCGACCTGGCCATCGCGCTCTCCCTGGCCAGCGCGATCAGCGACCTGAACCTGCCCGCCGGGCTCGTCGCCATCGGCGAGGTCGGGCTGGCGGGCGAGATACGCCGGGTCACCGGCGCGGCGCGCCGGCTCGCCGAGGCCGAGCGGATGGGGTTCCGCCGCGCGATCGTCCCGCCTGGCTCGCAGCGCCTGCCGCCCGGCGAGGACACCGTGATGGCCGTCACCGAGGCCGCGGACATCACGCAGGCCATCGCCGCGGCGCTGGGCGGCTGACCCCTGGCTGACCGAGCGCGCCGATACACTAACGGCGATGACCAACCGTCCCCCGGGGAGCGGCTGCCTGAAGTGAGCCAAGGCCGAGACGAGCGTCGCCGGGCCGCCCTCGCGGCGCTGGCGCCCGGCACCGCGCTGCGAGAAGGCCTGGAGCGGATCCTGCGCGGCAGCACCGGCGCGCTGATCGTGCTCGGGTTTGACCGGGCCGTGGCGGACATCTGCTCGGGCGGGTTCGAGCTCAACGTCGAGTTCTCCGCCACCCGGCTCCGCGAGCTGGCCAAGATGGACGGCGCGATCGTGCTGGACAGCGCGGCGCGCACGATCGTCCGCGCCGCGGTCCAGCTGGTCCCGGACCCGGGCGTCCCGACCGAGGAGGCGGGCACCCGGCACCGGACCGCCGAGCGGGTGGCCAGGCAGACCGGGCACCCGGTGATCTCGGTCAGCAAGTCGATGCGGATCATCGCGCTGTTCATCGACGACGCACGGTTCGTCCTGGAGGATTCCGCCGCCGTCCTGTCGCACGCCAACCAGGCCCTGGCCACCCTGGAGCGGTACAAGCGGCGGCTCGACGAGGTCTCCGGCGCACTGTCGGCGCTGGAGATCGAGGACCTGGCCACCGTGCGTGACGTCACGGCCGTGGCCCAGCGGCTGGAGATGATCCGCCGGATAGCCGCCGAGATCGAGGGCTACATGGTGGAACTCGGCACCGACGGCAAGCTGCTCGCGCTGCACCTCGATGAGCTCGTGGCCGGCACCGGCCAGGAACGGGTGATGCTGGCCCGCGATTACGTGCCCGCGCCGCCGCAGGCCCGCGCGGATGCCGCCGCGGCCGCGCTGGCCCGGCTGGAGGACCTGCCCCTCGACGAGCTGCTCGACGTGGCCGCGGTCGCCGCGGTGCTCGGGTTCGCCGGCCCTGAGGTGCTCGACGACCTGGTGAGCCCGCACGGGTACCGGCTGCTGGCCCGGATCCCGCGGATCCCGGCGCCGGCGGTGGCCAGCCTCATCGAGCACTTCGGCGGGCTGCAGAAGCTGCTGGCCGCGGGGGTGGAGGACCTGAACCAGGTGGAGGGCGTCGACGCCGCTCACGCGCGCAGCGTCCGCGAGGGGCTGTCCCGGATCGCAGAGGCGTCCATCCACCTGGAGCGGTACGTGTAAGGCGCCGGCCGGGCCGCGATCATGACCAACGGGTACGCCGCTCCGGTGCTGCGCTGGTACGCGGCGAACGCCCGGGACCTGCCGTGGCGGCGCGACGACGCCTCGGCGTGGTCGGTGCTGGTCAGCGAGATCATGCTGCAGCAGACGCCGGTGGCGCGCGTGCTGCCCGCCCACGCGGCGTGGCTGGCCCGGTGGCCGACCCCGCCGTCCCTGGCGGCCGCCGCGCCGGGCGATGCGGTCCGGCAGTGGGGGCGGCTGGGCTATCCGCGCCGGGCCCTGCGGCTGCACGCCGCGGCCAGGATCTTGACCGAGGACCATAACGGGCGGGTTCCCGCGTCGCTCCCGGCCCTGCGCAGCCTGCCCGGCGTGGGCGGCTACACCGCGGCCGCCGTGGCCAGCTTCGCCTTCGGGCAGCGCCACGCGGTCCTGGACACGAACGTGCGCCGGGTCCTCGCCCGCCTGGTGCGGGGCGAAGAACTGCCGCCGCGCAGCGCCTCGGCCGCCGAGGCGCGGCTGGCCGAGTCGCTCCTGCCCGCGGTGCCCGGCCGCGCCGCGCGGTGGTCGGTGGCGGTCATGGAGCTCGGGGCACTGGTCTGCACGGCCACCAGGCCGGACTGCGCCAGCTGCCCGGTCGCGCGCCGCTGCGAGTGGCGCCGCGCCGGCCACCCGGCCGGACCGCAGCGCCCGGGCAAGCCCCGTTACCAGGGCAGCGACCGGGAGTGCCGCGGGCGACTGCTGGGCCCTGGTCCGCTGGGCGGGCTGGTCGCCGACGGCCTGGCCGCCGAGCTGACGGACGGTAGGTATGCGCTGCCGGGCCCGGCGCCCGTCGCGCCGAAGTTGTCCGTCCGTGGTCGTGATAGCAGCCAGCCACGGACAACTTTGCCGGGGGCGTGAAACCGAAAGCCCCGGCCCGGTCACTAGTGGTGAACCAGGCCGGGGCTGTCCGGCTGACTACTCGGCGCTCAGCCGTCCTTCCGTACCGGTGGCAGAGCCGCTGCTGGTGACGCCCGACGCGGCCGGCCTGGTCTCGATCTCGGTCGGAGGCGCGTCCGGCACGGCGTCCGGCTTGGGCTCGCCCCGGAAGACGAACTGCGCCTCGGGCCCAGTGCCATCGGCGTCGACGATGACGATCTGGCCCGCCTTCAGCTCGCTGAAGAGGATCTTCTCGGACAGGCTGTCCTCGATCTCCCGCTGGATCGTCCGGCGCAGCGGCCTGGCGCCGAGGACGGGGTCGTAGCCCCGCTCGGACAGCAGGGCCTTGGCGGCCGGCTTCAGCTCGATCCCCATGTCGCGGTCCTTCAGCCGGTCATCCACCTTGGCGATCATCAGGTCCACGATCGCGAAGATCTCCTCCTGGCTGAGCTGGTGGAACACGATGGTGTCGTCCACGCGGTTCAGGAACTCGGGCCGGAAGTGCCCCTTCAGCTCGTCCGCGACCTTGGCCTTCATCCGGTCGTACGACCCGCGGGACTGGCCCGCGGTGCCGAACCCGACCGAGACACCCTTGGAGATGTCCTTCGTGCCCAGGTTGGTGGTCATGATGATGACCGTGTTCTTGAAGTCCACCACCCGGCCCTGGGCGTCGGTAAGGCGACCGTCCTCCAGGATCTGCAGCAGCGAGTTGAAGATGTCCGGGTGGGCCTTCTCGATCTCGTCGAACAGGACCACGGAGAACGGCCTGCGGCGCACCTTCTCGGTGAGCTGGCCGCCCTCCTCGTACCCGACGTAGCCAGGCGGTGAGCCGAACAGCCGCGACACCGTGTGCTTCTCCATGTACTCGCTCATGTCCAGCTGGATCAGCGAGTCCTCGTCGCCGAACAGGAACTCGGCGAGCGTCTTGGAGAGCTCGGTCTTGCCGACGCCGGAGGGGCCGGCGAAGATGAACGACCCGCCGGGCCGCTTGGGGTCCTTGAGGCCGGCCCGGGTGCGCCTGATGGCCTGCGACAGCGACTTGATGGCCTCGTTCTGGCCGATCACCCGCCGGTGCAGCTCGTCCTCCATGCGCAGCAGCCGCTGCGACTCCTCCTCGGTGAGCTTGAAGACCGGGATGCCGGTGGCCGTCGCCAGCACTTCAGCGATCAGCTCCTCGTTCACCTCGGCGACGGCGTCCATGTCGCCGGCCTTCCACTCCTTCTCCCGGGTGTCCTTCTTGTCGATCAGCTGCTTCTCCGTGTCGCGGAGCGCGGCCGCCTTCTCGAAGTCCTGGGAGTCGATGGCCGACTCCTTCTCCCGCCGCACGTCGGCGATCTTCTCGTCGAACTCGCGCAGGTCGGGCGGGGCGGTCATGCGCCGGATCCGCATCCGGGATCCCGCCTCGTCGATCAGGTCGATCGCCTTGTCCGGCAGGAACCTGTCGCTGATGTACCGGTCCGCCAGCTGGGCCGCCGCGACCAGCGCGTCGTCGGTGATCGACACCCGGTGGTGGGCCTCGTACCGGTCACGCAGGCCCTTGAGGATCTCGATCGTGTGCGAGATGGTCGGCTCGGCCACCTGGATCGGCTGGAACCGGCGCTCCAGCGCCGCGTCCTTCTCCAGGTGCTTGCGGTACTCGTCCAGCGTGGTCGCGCCGATGGTCTGCAGCTCGCCCCGGGCCAGCATCGGCTTGAGTATCGAGGCCGCGTCGATCGCGCCCTCCGCGGCACCCGCCCCGACCAGGGTGTGGATCTCGTCGATAAACAGGATGATGTCGCCGCGGGTGCGGATCTCCTTGAGGACCTTCTTCAGCCGCTCCTCAAAATCACCGCGGTACCTGGACCCCGCCACCAGCGCGCCCAGGTCGAGGGTGTAGAGCTGCTTGTCCTTGATGGTCTCGGGCACCTCGCTCTTGACGATCTTCTGAGCCAGCCCCTCGACCACCGCCGTCTTGCCCACTCCGGGCTCGCCGACCAGCACCGGGTTGTTCTTGGTGCGCCGGGAGAGCACCTGCATCACGCGCTCGATTTCCTTCTCCCGGCCGATCACCGGGTCGAGCTTGCCCTCGCGGGCCGCGGCGGTCAGGTTCCGCCCGAACTGGTCCAGGACCAGGGAGGTGGACGGGGCCGTCTCCGACGGCGCCCCGGCCGCGGCGGGCTCCTTGCCCTGGTAGCCGTGCAGCAGCTGGATGACTTGCTGCCGGACCCGGTTCAGGTCCGCGCCCAGCCGGACCAGCACCTGGGCGGCGACGCCCTCGCCCTCGCGGATCAGTCCGAGCAGGATGTGCTCGGTGCCGATGTAGTTGTGGCCGAGCTGCAGCGCCTCGCGCAGCGACAGCTCGAGGACCTTCTTGGCCCGGGGAGTGAACGGGATATGGCCGGACGGCGCTTGCTGGCCCTGGCCGATGATCTCCTCGACCTGCTGGCGGACCGCCTCCAGGCTGATCCCCAGCGACTCCAGCGCCTTGGCCGCGACACCCTCACCCTCGTGGATGAGACCGAGCAGGATATGCTCGGTGCCGATGTAGTTGTGGTTGAGCATCCTGGCCTCTTCCTGAGCCAGGACCACGACCCGTCGCGCCCGGTCGGTAAACCTCTCGAACATCTCGTAGCTCCCTCGCGGGGCGGTCAGGCCGGGACAGACCTTGTTACCCC
>Ga0318498_10000609_pt1 | contig 10466 bp, 5 predicted proteins | sample GRESIP109b1f24_FD_203488 | JGI IMG/M metagenome (GOLD analysis project Ga0318498, IMG submission 203488) | Tropical soil microbial communities from Luquillo Experimental Forest, Puerto Rico - GRE.SIPMG.109b1f24 | ecosystem: Environmental > Terrestrial > Soil > Tropical forest > Bulk soil... | reverse complement strand
GGTGGAGTGGCCGGTCGGCAGCTGCGCACCGTACTTGACGTGCACGTCGATCGCGGCGTCGGAAATCTCGTTGAAGAAGTCCGCCTTCCAGTACCACTGCAGCCCGGCCGGGTAGAGGCCGTCGAAGGCGCTTTGCAGCACGGTGAACGGCATCGGATGCAAGCCGACCAGCAACGGCGAGCCGTAGGCCTTGACCGGCTCGAGCACCTCATCGGCCCGGTCATGCGGGCCGGTGTAGCACCAGACGATGCCGCAGGCCTTGCGTCCCCACAGCTGTTCGGGGAATGGCGGCGCGGGCGGGATCGTAATCAGCGCGATCCAGCCGTTCAGTTCCTCCGGCAGCGACGGTAGGAGTTTCCGATACCAGCGCATCACGTCGGGGGTGTCGGCGAGATCGTAGAGGACCGGGCCGCCGATGATCGTGCCCGCCTCGCCGATGTCGTGGCAGCGGAAGGTGAACGAGGTGACGATGCCGAAGTTCCCGCCTCCGCCGCGCAGCGCCCAGAACAGGTCGCTGTGGGAGTTCTCGCTGGCGGTCACGAACGTCCCGTCCGCGAGGACCACGTCGGCGGCCAGCAGGTTGTCCACCGTCAGGCCGAAGCGCCGGGCGAGGTAGCCGATGCCGCCACCCAAGGTCAGGCCGGCCACGCCGGTGGAGGCCAAGAAGCCGGAGGGAGTGGCCATACCGAACGCGACGGTGGCGTGGTCGACGTCTCCCCAGGTGCATCCGGCGTCGACGCGGACCGTATGACCGTCTGGGTCGACCGTGGTGCTACGCAGCATCGACAGGTCGATGACCAGGGCGCCGTCCCACACCCCGAAGCCGGCCGCATTGTGGCCGCCCCCGCGGACCGCGATCTCAAGGCCATGCTGGCGGGCGAACCGTACGCAGGTGATGACGTCGGCGGTGTCCCGGCAGCGGGCGATGGCCGCCGGGTGCTTGTCGATCATGGCGTTGTAAACGGCGCGGGCCTGGTCATATCCGGGATCGCCGGGCAAGATCAGGTCACCGCGTACGGTAGTGGCCAGTTCCGTATAGGGAACCGTGGTGGTGGCGGAGGTCGTCATGTCGTCCCCTTCGGGTCTGTCGGTTGAAGTCCGGTACACGCCGAACGTACGGACCGCTGCGTTCGCACAGCGTTCGCGGCGCTACGCCGTCGGGGGAACGCCCGCAGCGGGAAGGCGAACGTTCCGGCTGCCAAGGTCACGTTCGCAGCGCCGGAGCAGCGCCACGCTGCCGTGCGCCGAGGCCAGCCGGGCGGCGGAGCGCAGGCGCGCGACCGCGTCCTGCTCGCCGTCATGGCCGGCCCGCATCCGCATCACCTCGGGCAGCCACCACACGTCGTCGTGCACGCGCCCGGCGGCGAGAGCGGCGTCAAGGGTGGCCCGCGCGTCGCCGGGCTGGCCGTCCTGGGCCGAGAGATCGGCGAGCAGCGACAGCCAGTACGGCATGCGTGCGAACGCGCCCGCCGATTTGAGGTTGCCGATACCGCGGCGGACCAGGTCTGCGCCCGAAGCACCCTCGCGGGACCAGCCGTCCAGGATCAGCGCCCACTCGCGGTAGTAGGCAAAGTCATACCGGTCGCACAGCCAGCGCAGCTCGTCGACCATGTTCCTCAGCTCGGGCAGGTCACGGCGCATCTGGTGGGTTACGCCGCCGTAGGCGAGGGCCAGCGCCTGGCTGTACGGGTGATCGATCGCCCGGGCCAGCGTGATGGCCTCGTGACAGGCGGCCAGCGCTTCATCCTCACGGCCGAGCAGCCAGTGGATATGTGCGGAAAAGGCCTTCCCGTGCACATCGGGACGAGTACCGATGGTCAGCCAGACGGCACCGCCCGCCAGCTTCGCACCCAAGGCCAGATGACGCAGCCCATCGGCCGGCATCCCCAGGCTGAAGGCCGAAAAGCCGGCCACGACATGCGCCTGGCCGGCCAGCTCGGACTCGGGATCGGCGAGGTCCAGCGCGCGCGTGGCGGTCCGGTGGCTGTCGGCCGTGCGTCCCTGGACGAATTGCGCACCCGCCAGGGCGGCCAGGCCGGCGACCCTCGAGTCCCAGCGGCCCAGCGAGGCGGCCAGGACGATCGAGCGCTCCAGCGCCTGCTCCAAGTGCGGGGACGAGTAGCCGTACCGTGCGGTGAGCGGTGCCGCCATCGCCTCCAGCACCGCGAGCTCACGGGAGTCCCGTTCCCGTCCCGGCGGCCTGGCCACGATAATGGCCAGCGCCTTTTCGTGCAGCCGGATCTGTTCAGCGTGGGCGAACATGCCGGCGGCGACATCAGCTGCCCGCTGATAGTAGGTCACCGCCCGCTCGGGGCGTCCTGCCCGTGCATACTGGTCGGCGAGCTGGGCCGCGACGCTATCCCTATCCTCGCCGTGGAGTACTTCCAGGCCCTGGGCGATGCGCCGGTGCAGCAGCCAGCGCCGGGGCGGGCTGATCCCCGCATATGCGGTTTCGCGTAGCAGGTCATGGGAGAAGTCGTAGCCATCTCGGAACTCCCGGATGATCCTGCGCCGCCACAGCTCGTCGACGGCTTCCACGACCAGGTCGGCGTCCAGGTCGCTGCCCTCGGTGAGCAGGTCGAGGGTGAAGTACGTGCCCACCGCCGCCGCGAGATCGGCTACCTCCCGGGCAGCCGCCGTCCCCTGGTCCAGACGCTTGCGCAGCACCGCGGCGAGATCACCCACCGGGACCGACGTCCCGTCAGAATCGGCGGTGCCGCGCGCCGCCTCGATGATGTACAGCGGGAAGCCGCCCGTCGCTGCTTGCAGCAGGTCCGCGCGAGCCCCAGGGAGAGGCTGCCCGGAAACCGCCTCGGCGAGACGCGCCGTGTCGGTGGCCTCCAGCGGGCCGAGCGGGATCTCGGTGAGCAGCCCGGTAGCCCGCATCCGGACGATCCAGCCTGGCAGCTCGGGGTCTTCGTCAAGGTCGTCCTGGCGCAATGTCGCAGCTATCAGGAGCCGGGCGTCATCGGCCAGGCCCAGGCAGAACGTGATGAAGGCCAGCGTCTCCTGATCACACCATTGCATGTTGTCCAGCACCAGCAGCAGGGGTCGCCGGACTGCGATCAGCGCCCGCGCCAGGCCTTCGAAGAAGCGATGACGTTGCCAGGCATCCGCCATCGCTCTCGAACTGGTCCGGCGGTCTCCGTCCGCCCCGGCGGGTATGAGCCGGCCGACTTCGGTGCGCCAGGCAGGGTCAAGAGTCGCCACCGCTGACTGGACCGCATCGTTACGCAGCCAGTCCGCCACCGGGGCCAGCGCGAGCCTCCCCGCTGTCCCGAAACACCGGGCAATCGCGACCACCGCGCCATGCGACAATGCCGTCTCGGCAACCTCGGCTACCAGGCGGGTCTTCCCGACACCAGCGCCGCCGCGGACCAGCACGAGACCCCGGCGGCCCGCCTCGGCGGCCTGCCACGCTGCTTGGAGTACGCCCAGCTCTGCGGACCGGCCGAAAAGCTGTGCCGCGGCCTGCCTGGCGCGGCGCACGCCCGGGTCAGCGGTCATCGGGGGGCGGGCGGCTGGGCGGTCGGGTGCCATCAGGCGCTGGAACGCCTGGCGCGTCAGGGGGTCCGGAGCGACGCCGAGCTCGCGCTCCAGCACGGACGCGCAATGATGATAGGTGCTGACCGCGCCCGCGCGGTCACCCAGATCGGCCTGCAGTTCCATCAGGGTGCGATAGCCGACCTCCTCCAATGGCTGCAGCTGGACCCGGCGCCGGGCCGCATCCACCGCCCCGGCCAGGTCACCGGTTCGCACCCGTGCCGCGCCGACCAGGTCGCACACGTCCACGCACTGGCGCTCCAGCTGGGACCTGGCCTCGAGCAGCCAGTCGTCGTACACGCCAGGTAGCAGCTCACCCCGGTAGGCGGCGATCGCCGCGGCGCCGTACGACAGGATCCCGTCGTCATCACCGGCGGCCGCCGCGGCCAGGGCGGCCTTCCGCTCGGTGTCGAAGACGCGCACATCGACCCGGCACGTCTGCGTATCTCGCCAGCAAAGGTCCCTGGACGTTACGACCAGCGAAGCCTCCTCCCCCAGAACCTGGCGCAGGTGGTGCAATTCGCGGCGCAGGTTGGTCAGCGCCTGCGCATCGGTGGACTCGGGCCAGAACAGGCCGGCGATCCGCTGCCGGGCCTGCGGGGACCCGGCGTGCACCACGAGGAACGCGACCAGGACGATAGCGCGCGACGACCGGGCCTGGACGCTTCCGCCCAGGTCATTCGTGATGATCTGCTCCCCCAGGAGCGACACATGCAGCACGTCGGCCTGCCCTCCCTTGCCGCCCTAACTGAGCCGACCGAGTGTGGAGAAGTGATGCAGGGCCTGTGAAGGACCTATGGGTTCTGGTCGGCTACAGCCGTGTCGTCGCTGATGTAACGCTCATGTGAGGCCAAAAGTTACGAACGGTATCGTTCACCCAGCGGGCGATCAGCCTAGGGGCACGCGCCATTCCAGCCTGGTCCCGGGCGAGGGCGCGTCCGGCTCGGCCGGGCCGAGCCGAAGCTCGCCGCCAAGCTTCTCGGCGCGGCTGGCCAGATTGCGCAGCCCGCTGCGCCTGCCGTCGGCCGGAATCCCGGTCCCGTTGTCGGTGACCTGGACAATGAGCAGCCCGTCCGTCCCGGCGTCCACCGTCACGTCGACCCGGCTCGCGGCAGCGTGCCGGGCTGCATTTGACAGTGCCTCACGCAGTGCCGCGAGTGCTTGTTCGGCCACCTCCGGCTTGATCTCGCCGCCCAGACCCGCCCCCAGCCGCAGGGAGGGAGCGAACCCGAGCAGAGGTGTCATGTCCTCGACGACGTTGACGATGTCGGTACGCAGATCCGGTCGGTCGGTGTCCCTGGCCTGCAGGTCGAAGATGGTGGCTCGGATCTCCTTGATGGTCTCGTCCATCGCGTCTACCGCGTTGCTGATCCGGCTGGCCACCTCCGGCCGGGTGATCATCGGCATGGTTCCCTCCAGCGACATGCCGGTGGCGTAGAGCCGCTGGATGACCAGGTCGTGCAGGTCCCGGGCGATCCGGTCCCGATCCTCGTACAGGGAAAGCCGCTGAGCCTCAGTCCGGGTGGCGGCCAGCTCGAGCGCGATGCCGGCCTGCGCGGCGAAGGAGGCCACCACGTCCGCCTGTGCGGGCGGGAAGGGTGCCGCGCCGTGCCGCCGCCCCACGGTGAGCACGCCGCGGACGTTGCCGGGCGCGCCGAGCGGGAATACGATGGCGGGCCCGATCTGGCTCATCGCCCCTCGCGCGGCTGCCGCAGCCCGCTCGTCGGCGGCGAAGTCGCCGGACGTGACCGGCTCACCGGTGGCCAGCACCCGCCCGGACAGGGAGTGCCCGGCCGGAAGGACCAGGCCGCGCGTGGCGTCCGCGCCCTCACCCTCGGCGTAAGTGATCGTCAGCCGGCGTCCCTCGTCGTCGGGCAGGGCGAGGACGGCCAGATCGGCGCCGGACAGCTCCAGCGCCTGCCGGGTGATGCCGGCCAGCACCTCGGCGGGCTGGGAGCCGGACAGCAGCCGGGTGGCGACCTCGGCGCTGGCCTGGATCCAGCGCTGCTGAAGGCGGGCCGCCTCGTACAGCCGCGCGTTCTCCACCGCCACGCCCGCCGCGGCGCCCAGCGCGACCAGGACCGCCTCGTCGTCCTCGGTGAACTCCCCGCCGCCGCGCTTGTTGGTCAGGTACAGGTTGCCGAACACCTCATCGCGTACTCGCACCGGCACGCCGAGAAAGCTGCGCATCGGCGGGTGCCCGTCCGGGAAACCCGACGACGCGGGATGCTCGCAGATGTCGGCCAAGCGCAACGGCCGGGGATCCTCGATCAGCAGGCCGAGCAGGCCGCGGCCCTCGGGCCAGTGATGGACCCGGCCGATCTCCTCCTGGCTCAGGCCTACCGGGATGAATTCGGCCAGCCGCTGGCCCTCGCCGATCACGCCCAGCGCCCCGTAGGTCGCGTCCACCAGGTCGACCGCGGTCTCGACGATCCGCCGCAGCGTCGACTCCAGGTCCAGGCCCGAGCCGATCGCCACCACCGCTTCGAGCAGGGCGCGCATTCGGTCCCTGGCGGCCGGCACGGCCTGCAGCCGTGCCTGCAGTTCGGCGAGCAGCTCGTCTAGCTGCAGATGCGGCAGCAGCTCCGGGCGACCCGGACCAGGTTCCACCAGCAGATCCCTCCCGGCAACGACGCATCGTAAGGATAACGGGCGGCCGTTGTCGAGGCTAGCCAGGGAATCTACGACCGGTTACCGGGTGGGCGTGTGGCCGGTCATGAGGTATCCCGTGCCAAATGCCATCTCGCGCATCCCGACGTCCTCGACCAAATCCTCCAGGTGTCGCCATGGCCGGTCGAAGCCGTTGAAGCTCCGCACGTACGGAGCATGCAGCATCCGGACCATCGAGTTGACGACCACCATGGTCGGTGCAGCCCACTTACCCCCGCCCGCCGCCACCCAAGCCCCGGGACGCAGCATGGTCATGACGTTCTGCAGCGCGCGGGGGGACTGCAGGATGTCGTGCACGGCACAGAAGAGCACGGCATCTGCGGTCACGTCGGGCCGGGCATCCTCGGCCGACGACAGCACGACCGTGACGTTACGCCAGCCTTCGTGTGCGATGTGCTCGCAGGCCACCGCCGCCATTTCCGGCGATTCCTCGATGCCCACCACGGTACCGACCGGACCCACCCGTTCCCGTAGCCAGCCGAGGCACAGGCCGGTGCCGCACCCCGCATCGAGGACGACCTGCCCGCGCCGGAGCGGAAGCGCCTCGACCACCGCGCGGCGGAACGGCTGGAACATGCTGGTGTCGCGGTTATAGGAACGCGCATGATCGTAATAGGCAGGCTGACGCCCGGCCCACCGGGAGGTCCGCCGCACAGGCAGCACGGAAGTGCCCGATGCGGTCATGGCTCTTCACCCACCTTCCGATCAAGCAGCGTGGCGCCGGCCGTGACCAGGCCCGAAGGTCCCGTCCGATAGGGACTTTCGGCTAGCAGGAAGGATGCCACCGCGGCTGCGAAGGCGTCCGGGTCCTCCCAGAAGAGCAGGTGGCCCAGACCGGGGAAGATGACGAGACGGGCACCCCGGATGCGCTCGGCGAGCAGTCTGGCGTTGCGCGGGTCGACTACGGTGTCGGCGTCGCCGTGCACGATCAGCGTGCGGGCCCGGATGCGTGCCTGCCTCAGGTGGCCCGCGTACCGCGCTCCCGCGCGCGCCTGAGCGCGCAGGGTTCCCGGGTCCGCGGGCCGGATGCCCTGCAGTCTGACTAGGCGGTCCACGAGTTCTGGCCGACGCCTGACGGTGCGTGCGGACAGCGCATTCTCGGTATGGCGGCGCGCCGCCGCATCGGGCGTCATGTCGGCGGTCGCGGCGATCAGCCGCACAGTCGGCGCGGGCATCGGGTAGGCGAGGGGCCAGCCCGGTGTCGTGCAGGCCAGGACCAGACCGTCGACTCGCTCGGGGTGGGTAACCGCGAGCTCCTGGGCCACCATGCCGCCCAGGCTGGCCCCCAGCACGTGGGCCCGGTGAATCCCGGCCGCATCGAGCACGGCGACGACGTCGCCGACCATATCGGCCACCGCAATCGCGCCGGCCGGGCGGTCGCTGCGCCCGGATCCCCGGTTGTCCATCAGCACCAGCCGGAAGTGCCGTCCCAATCTGCCGAGCACCGGCTGCCATCCGAGACGGTCGAATCCCATGCCCTGGATCAGGACCAGCCACGGGCGCCGCCGGTGCCAGGTTCCGCGTAGTTCGTAGCCGATCCGCGCTACGCCGCTGCTGACGTACCGCGTCCGGCCTGCTCTGGTGCATATAGTAAGCACTCGCTAATTATATCAACCATCTTCGCGGGTGGCGGTGTGCCGCTGCTCCCTCGCGCCAGGCTCAGACCCGCTCGAAGATCGCCGCGATGCCCTGCCCGCCGCCGATACACATGGTGGCAAGGGCATACCGCCGGCCAGTGCGCTTGAGCTCGTGCAGGGACTTGACGGCCAGGATGGCGCCAGTGGCGCCGACGGGATGACCGAGGGAGATCCCGCTTCCGTTCGGGTTGGTCCGCTCCGGCGGCAGGTCCAGTTCCCTGGTCACCGCCAGCGCCTGGGCGGCGAAGGCCTCGTTGACCTCGAACACGTCGATCTCGTCGACCTTGATGCCGGTGCGGTCGAGCACCTTGCGGGTGGCGGGCACCGGGCCCATGCCCATGATCCGCGGCTCGACTCCGGCGTGCGCGTACCCGGCCAGCCTGCCGAGCGGGGTCAGGCCGCTGCTGGCCACGAAGGACTCCGACGCGAGGACCACGGCCGCGGCCGCGTCGTTGATGCCTGAGGCATTGCCCGCGGTCACCGTGCCGTCCTTCGCGAACGCAGGCCGCAGTCTTGCCATGTCATCGAGGCTGACGCCAGGCCGGACGTGCTCGTCCGTGTCGACGACCGCGGTGCCCTTCTTGCCGGGAATCTCGATCGGGAGGATCTGCTCCTTGAAGTAGCCAGCCGCGGCTGCGGCCGCAGCGCGGCGGTGGCTCTCGGCGGCCAGGGCGTCCTGATCGTCCCGGGAGACGTGGAAGTCCGCGGCCACGTTCTCGGCGGTCACCCCCATGTGGCAGACATCGAACGGGTCGGTGAGTGCGCCGACCATCGGATCGACCGCGACCCCATCGTTCATCCGCTGCCCCCACCGCATACCCGGCAGCCAGTACGGAGCGCGGCTCATCGACTCGGCTCCGCCGGCCACCGCCACGTCGCAGTCACCCAGCATGATCGACTGCGAGGCCGACACGATGGCCTGCAGCCCGCTGCCGCACAGCCGGTTCAGGGTGAGAGCAGGCGTCCCGTTTTCCAGGCCGCCGTTCAGCGCCGCCACCCGGGCCAGGTACATGTCCCGGATCTCGGTGTGGATAACGTGGCCGAACACGGCGTGGCCGACCTGGGCCGGATCCACGCCGGACCGGCCGACCGCCTCGCGCACCACCTTCGCGGCCAGGTCACACGGCGGCACGGAGGCCAGGCTCCCGCCGTACTTGCCGATCGGGGTCCTGACGGCCGACAGGACGAACACCTCTTCCATGATTCTCCTCATCTCACATGTCCAGGCCGCCGTTAACGGCCCAGATCTGCCCGGTGACGTACGACGACTCGTCGGCGGCCAGGAACGCGACCACCCGTGCGATTTCCTCCGGCTTGCCGAGTCGGCCGACCGGTATCTGGCCGCGTATCCGCTCCATCACCTTGTCCGGAATGGTGGCCAGCATGTCGGTGGCGATGTACCCGGGGGTCACGCCGTTGACCGTCAGTCCCGGGCCGTCCCCGGCCGGGAGCTGTGACCGGTTCAGCATGAACACGGCCTCCCTGGCCAGCGATTTGGTCAGGCCGAACAGCCCCGACTTGGACGCCGCGTAGTTCGCCTGCCCGATGTTGCCGGTCTCCCCGATCACCGAGGAGACGTTGATGATCCTCCCGGTGCCGCGCGCCAGCATGTGTTCCAGCGCCGCCTGGGCCACGAAGAAGGCACCCGAGAGGTTGATGGAGATCACCCGCAGCCAGTCCTCGTCCCCCATCTTGGCCACGGTTCTGTCGATGGTAATCCCGGCGTTGTTGACCAGGATGTCCAGGCGGCCATGGTGCTCGATGACCTCGCGCACCACGCGCCGGCAGTCCTCCGGCTCACCGATGTTTCCGTGGTGGACGGTGATCGTGCCCGGATACCCGTCGTTCATGCTGTCTGTGAACTTCTCTGCCGCCTCGTGTTGCCGCCAGTAGCCCGCGGCGACGTGCGCGCCGTCGGCGGCTAGGCGGTGGCTGATCGCAGCGCCGATGCCACGGGTTCCGCCGGTGACCAGAGCCACCCGGTCCTGCAGCGGGCCTTTCGTTCCGGTCGGTTCCGGTTCGGTCAAGGTCGTCATCGTGCTCGCTCCTGTCTGGTCGGCGGTAGCCACGTAACTGCGGACGCTACCGATCCGCGGGCCCGGGAAAACCGGCCATAGGGCCCGGCATGAGGGTCCAAAGTCCCCTCGCCCCCCAGACCTCCGCACCTTGACCGCCGTCCGGGCCGACCGCTCGGGCCGGCCCCGCGCCGCTGCGTCCACGAGTAAGCCGCCGACCGCCGGAACCGCCTCCCGCGGCGCCTCCTGGCTCTCGCCGGTCCGCTGACGGTGCTCCAGGCGTGCCCGGGAGGCGGCGATCTCACCCAGTGCGGCCTCCCGGCCCTCGAAGCCCGTCGTGGACGTGGACTTGCCGGGTTCGAGGGCCTTGTAGACATCGAAGAAGTGATGGATCTCGCTGCGCAGATGCGCCGGCATGTCATCCAGGTCGCGCACCTGGTCCCAGCGCGGATCGCCCAGCGGAACGCAGATGATCTTGGCGTCCGGGCCTTTCTCGTCTTCCATCCAGAAGATCCCGATCGGCCGGGCTCGCACCCAGCAGCCGGGAAAGACCGGTTCCTCCAGCAGCACCAGGGCGTCCAGTGGGTCGCCGTCCTCGGCC
>Ga0318498_10000603_pt1 | contig 10527 bp, 8 predicted proteins | sample GRESIP109b1f24_FD_203488 | JGI IMG/M metagenome (GOLD analysis project Ga0318498, IMG submission 203488) | Tropical soil microbial communities from Luquillo Experimental Forest, Puerto Rico - GRE.SIPMG.109b1f24 | ecosystem: Environmental > Terrestrial > Soil > Tropical forest > Bulk soil... | reverse complement strand
GGCGAGCTGGGGGCTGGCGCTCCAGACGGCCGCCGAGCTCGCGACGATGTCGCGCGACCTCGCCCGGCTGGTCCAGACGGCGCGCGCGGCGTGACATGACGAAGGACCGTTACCGCTACTTCCGCGTGGAGGCGCGCGAGCTGCTCGACGCGCTCTCGCGCGGCCTGCTCGACCTCGAGCGTGCGCCGGCGGATCGGGCCCTGGTCGCGCGCCTGCTCCGGCACGCGCACACGCTCAAGGGGGCGGCGCGCGTCGTGCAGCAGCCCGCCATCGGCGATCTCGCGCACGCCGCCGAGGACGCGCTCGCGGCGCACCGCGAGGACGCGGCGCCGCCAGTCCCGCGCGAGCGGATCGACGCCCTGCTCCGGATCGTCGACGACATCGCGGGGCAGGTCGCGGCGCTCGAGCCGTCCCAGCTCGCGGCCGAGCCGGAGCCGGCCGCCGCGCCCGCGGCGGCGCAGGCCACGTCGTCCGCTCCGGAGGACGCGCTGCAGACGGTTCGCGTCGACGTCCGGGAGATGGACACGCTCCTCGCGTCCGTCCTCGAGGCGGGCGTCCACGCGACCGCGGTGCGCCGGACGCTGCTCCGGTTCGATCACGCCGTAGAGCTGGCGCGCGCGCTCGGGGACCAGCTCTCGCCGCGGCGGGCGGACGGGGCGGGCTCCGGCGCCGCCCGCGCGCGCGCGCTGGTCGACGAGCTCCGCCGGACGATCGAGGAGGGGCAGCGCGCCGCGCGCACGCACGCCGATCAGGCGGAGCGCGAGATCGCCCAGATCCGGGCGGGCGCCGATCGCGTGCGGCTCGTGCCGGTGCGCGCGATCTTCGGCGGCCTCGAGCGCGCGGCGCGCGACGCGGCCCGCGCTCTCGAGCGGCCGATCGCGTTCGAGACGGCCGGCGGCGACGTCCGCGTCGACGCGTCGGTGCTCTCGGGGATGCGCGACGCCCTCCTCCACGCCGTCCGGAACGCCGTCGCGCACGGGATCGAGCCGGCCGACGGGCGCGCCCGGGCCGGGAAGCCGCCGGCCGGGCGCGTGCGGATCGAGGTCGAGCGGCGCGGGAGCCGCGTCGCGTTCCGCTGCCGCGACGACGGCCGCGGCGTGGACGCCGCCGCGGTGCGCGCCGCCGCCGTCCGGAAGGGCGTCCTCTCGCGCGACGACGCCGGCGCGCTCGGCGCGGACGCGGTCGCGGCGCTGCTCCTCAAGGGGGGGCTGACGACCGCGAGCGTCGTCGATGGAGTCGCCGGGCGCGCGGTGGGCCTGGACGTCGTGCGCGACGTGGCCGTGCGGCTCAAGGCGGAGGTGTCGTTGAAGAGCGCGCCCGGGCGCGGGACGACGCTCGAGCTCGCGGTGCCCGTCTCGCTTACGGCGATGACCGCCCTCCACGTCCATGGCGCCGGGCTCGCGGCGGCCCTCCCGCTCGAGGCGGTCCGCGAGACGGTCTTCCTCCCGCCGGACCGCGTGACGCGCACCGCGGAGGGGATGGCCGTCGCGCACGGCGGTGCGCTCGTGCCGTTCCTGCCGCTCTCCCGCGCGCTCGGCCGGTCGACGTCCGCGGGCCCGCGCCGGTTCTGGTCCACGATCGTGGTGGACGGCGGAGCCGGGTGGGTCGCGCTCGGCGCGGACCGGCTGGGCGGGACCTCGGAGGTCGTCGTCCGCTCGCTCCCCGCCCACGCCGAGGCGCTCCCAACCGTCGCGGGCGCGTTCCTCGACCCCGAGGGGCACCCGCAGCTCATGCTCGACCCCGCGGGCCTCCTCGCGGCGGCGGGCGAGCGAGCGGCTGCGCCCGAGGGCGCGCCGGCGTCGCGCGCTCCGATCCTCGTGATCGACGACTCGCTCACGACGCGCATGCTCGAGCAGAGCATCCTCGAGTCGGCCGGGTACGACGTCGAGCTGGCCGTCTCCGCGGAAGAAGCGCTCGACAAGGCGCGCGCGCGGCGGTACGGCCTGTTCGTCGTGGACGTCGAGATGCCGGGGATGGACGGGTTCGAGTTCGTTCGCGTGACGCGGGCGGACCCCCGGCTCGGCGCCGTCCCGGCCATCCTCGTCACGTCGCGCGGCGCGCCCGAGGACCGGCGCCGGGGAACCGAGGTGGGCGCGAGCGCATACATCGTGAAGGGGGAGTTCGACCAGGGGAGGCTGCTCGCAGCCATCCAGGAGCTCGTGGGCTGACCGTGCCGATCCGCGTCGTCGTCGCCGAGGATTCGCTCACCGTGCGCAAGCGCCTGGTCGAGGTGCTCTCGGACGACCCCGAGCTGCAGGTGGTCGCCGAGGCGGCCGATGGGAAGGCGGCCATCGAGGCGGTCGAGCGGCTGCGCCCCGACGTCGTGACCCTCGACATGATGATGCCCGTCATGACGGGCGTCGCCGCGGCCGAGTACATCATGGCGTACTGTCCGACGCCGATCCTGGTGGTGTCGGCCTCGACGAACCGCGGCGAGCTGTTCCGGACCTACGACGCGCTCGCGGCCGGCGCGATCGACGTGCTCGACAAGCCTACCGGGGATGGGCCCACCCAGGCGTGGGAGGAGCGGCTGCGCGCGACGGTGAAGCTCGTCTCGCGCATCAAGGTGATCACCCACCTCCGCGCTCGCCTCGGCGCCACGAACCGCCCGAAGCCGGCGCCAGCCACGCCGGGTCTGGCGTCCGACCCGCAGCGTCGCGCGACGCTGGTGGCGATCGGCGGCTCGACGGGGTCGCCCGGCGCAGTCGCCCAGATCCTGCGAGCGCTCCCGGGCAACTTCCCCTCGCCGATCCTGCTCGTCGTCCACATCAACGAGCCGTTCGGCGCCGCGTTCGCGGAGTGGCTGGACGCGCAGTCGCCGCTCCGCGTCCGGTACGCGCGCGACGGCGAGCGGCTCTCGGGACTGGGCAGCCCGTCCGTCCTCATGGCGCCGCCGGGCCGTCACCTCGTCGTCGAACGGGACATGCTGCGGCTCGATGACGGCCCCGAGCGCCACAGCTGCAAGCCGGCCGTCGACGTGCTCTTCTCCTCGCTCGCGCACGAGGCTGGCGCCGACGCGCTCGCGTGCCTGCTGACGGGCATGGGCCGCGATGGGGCGCTGGGGCTGCTGGACGTGCGCCGCGCGGGCGGCGCCACGATCGCGCAGGACGAGGCGACGAGCATCGTCTTCGGGATGCCCCGCGAGGCGATCCTGCTCGGCGCCGCCGAGCGGGTGCTGCCCCTCGGCGAGATCGCGCCCGCGCTCGTCGCCGGGGTCGCGGCGCGGAGGCCGACATGAGGCCCGTGCTGGTCGTCGACGACAGCCTCACGGTCCGGATGGACCTCGACGAGGCGTTCGTCGGTGCCGGGTTCGAGGCCGTGCTCGCCGCGGACCTCGCCTCAGCCCGGCGCGCGCTGGCGGAGCGGACGTTCGCGCTGGTCGTCCTCGACGTGCTGCTCCCCGACGGCGACGGGCTCGAGCTCCTCGCCGAGCTGAAGCGCGCCCCGCAGCACGCCGCGACGCCGGTGGTGCTGCTCTCGACCGAGGCCGAGGTGCAGCACCGGGTGCGGGGGCTCCAGACCGGCGCCGACGAGTACGTGGGGAAGCCCTACGACGCCGCGCACGTGGTCGCCCGCGCTCGCGAGCTCGTCCGGCGGGGCGGCGGCGTCCGCCGCGACGCCGCACGCGCGCCGGTCCTGCTCGTGGACGACAGCGTCACCGCCCGCGAGGCGCTCCGCGAGGCGCTCGTCGCGGCCGGGCTCGACGTGCTGACCGCCGCGACCGGCGAGGAGGGGCTGCGCATCGCGGCGGACCGGCGGCCGAGCGCCATCGTCGTCGACGGCGTGCTGCCCGGGATCGACGGGCCGACCGTCGTGCGCCAGATCCGCGGCGACGCGGTGCTCCGCACCACGCCGTGCATCCTCCTCACCGGCTCCGGCACCGTGGGCGAGCTCCGCGCGCTCGAGGCGGGCGCCGACGCGTACGTGCTCAAGGCGGCCGGGTACGCCGTCGTGCTCGCGCGCCTCCAGGCGCTGCTCCGCGCCTCGAGCCCGCCGTCGGTGGTCGGCGCCGCGGGCCTCCTCTCGCCGAAGCGGATCCTCTGCGTCGCGGGCGGCGAGACGCTGCTCCGCGGCGACGCGGAGCACATCCGCGAGGACGGCCACGACCTCGTCTTCGCCGAGAGCGTGGAGGACGCGGGCGCGCTCCTCGCCGTGGAGAACGTCGACGGGGTGCTCGTCGACGCGGGCGCCTCGCCGTCCGCGGCGCTCGCCGCCGTGCGCGCGCTCCGCGCCGAGCAGGCCTGGGCGGAGATCCCGCTCCTCGTGGCGGGCGCGCCGGACGATCAGGCGCTCGCGCTCGAGGCGATCAACGCCGGCGCGGACGACTACGTCCCGGCGTCGAGCGGGGCGGGCATCCTGCGCGCTCGCGTGCGCGCCCAGCTCCGGCGACGGCAGTTCGAGGACGAGAACCGGTCGCGCGACGCCTACGCGCGCAGCGCCGCGATCCTCGAGACGATCGCCGACGCGTTCTTCGCGGTCGACCGCGCGTGGCGGCTCGTCTACGTGAACCGCGAGTTCGAGCAGCTCCTCGGCGTGAGCCGCGACGAGCTCCTCGGCGGGTCGCTCTGGGACCTCGGCCGCGCGCTCGCCGGCGGCGCGTTCCGCGACGAGCTCCGCCGCGCGGCGGACCAGCGCGTGCCCGCCACGTTCGAGGTCCCGGCCCCGGGCGCGCGCTGGCTCGAGGTCCGCGCCTTCCCCCATGGCGACGGGCTCACCGCGCACCTGCGCGACGTCACCGAGCGCCGCCGCTCGCAGGAGTTCCAGGCGCACCTCATCGGCATCGTCGGCCACGACCTGAGGACGCCGCTCACGGCGATCTCCGCCTCCGCGGCGATGCTCGTGCGCGATCCGAGCTTCGCCGAGCGGCACCGGCGCGCCGTCCAGCGCATCGCCGGCGGCGCCGCCCGCATGACCCGGCTCATCAACGACCTCCTCGACTACTCGCGCACGCGGCTCGGCAAGGGGCTGCCCATCGCGCGGCGCGCCGCCGACCTCGACGCGATCTGCCGCGACGCGCTCGAGGACGTCCGCGCCGCCTACCCGGAGCGGCGGATCCGGTACGTGCGCGACGGCGACGGGGCGGGGGAGTGGGACCCCGACCGCGTCGAGCAGGTGGTCACGAACCTCCTCACGAACGCGCTGCGCTACAGCCCGCCGGACTCGGAGGTGCGGCTGTCGTGGTGCTGCGAGCGGGAGGAGAAGGTCCTGCTCGTCCAAAACGAGGGGCCGCCCATCGATCCGCACCTCCGCCAGCACATCTTCGAGCCGTTCGAGCGGGGCGACGCGGCCGGCAACGCGTGGGGCGGCGTCGGGCTCGGACTGTACATCGTGAAGCAGATCGTCCGGACGCATGGCGGAACCGTGGCCGTCCGCTCCGACGCGGAGCACGGCACCGAGTTCGAGGTCCGGCTGCCCGCGCGCGCCGCCGAGCGGGACGCCGCCGTGACCGACGGCGCGCGCGGCTGACGATCACTTCCGCCGATAGCCCGCCGGCACCGCGACGTCGCTCGCCGCGACGTCGGGTCAGCTCCCCGGCGTGTAGATCTGATCGAACACGCCACCGTCCGCGAAGTGCGTCGCCTGGGCCTTCTGCCAGCCGCCGAAGACCTGGTCGACGGTGACGAGGTCGAGCTTCGGGAAGTCGCGCGCGTGGCGCTGCGCGACCTTCGGATCGCGCGGGCGGTAGTGATGGCGGGCCGCGAGCTCCTGGCCCTCCTCGGAGTAGAGGAACTCGAGGTAGGCCTCGGCGACGGCGCGCGTCCCCCGCCGGTCCACGACGCGGTCCACCACGGCGACGGGCGGCTCGGCCAGGATGCTGAGCGGCGGGACGACGATCTCGAGCTGGCCCTTCCCGAGCCGCTCGACCGCGAGGAGGGCCTCGTTCTCCCAGGCGAGCAGCACGTCGCCGAGGCCGCGCTCGACGAAGGTCGTCGTCGCCCCGCGCGCGCCGGAGTCGAGCACCGGCACGTTCTTGAAGAGCGCGCGCACGAACTCCTTCGCCTTCGCCTCGTCCCCGCCGCTCTTCCCGAGCGCGTGTGCCCACGCCGCGAGGTAGTTCCACCGCGCGCCGCCCGAGGTCTTCGGGTTCGGGGTGATCACCTGCACGCCCGGCTTCACGAGGTCGTCCCAGCCGCGGATGCCCCTGGGGTTGCCCTTCCGGACGAGGAACACGATGGTCGAGGTGTAGGGCGACGCGTTCTGCGGGAGCTTCCGCTGCCAGTCCGTGACGAGGAGGCCGGCCTTCGCCACCGCGTCCACGTCGTACGCGAGCGCGAGCGTCACGACGTCCCCCTCGAGGCCGTCGATCAGCGCGCGCGCCTGCTTGCCGGAGCCGCCGTGCGACTGCTTGACGGTGACCGCCTGGCCAGTCCGCTCCTTCCAGGCCTTCGCGAACGCGGTGTTCACGGCCTCGTAGAGCTCGCGGGTCGGATCGTACGAGACGTTGAGGAGCGTGACCGGCGCGGGCGCGTCCGCGGTGCGGGCGCGGGGGGCGAGCGCGCCCGCGGCGAGCGCGGCGGCGGAGGCGACGAGTGACGCGGCCAGGAGCTGCCACCTTCGCGGGGACATGCGCATCATCGGCTTCCTCCGGTGGGTCAGAGCTCGCTCGCCGTGAGGCTGTCCAGCTCCTCGGGCGTGGCCGTGAAGACGCGCACGCGCCGCGGGGACAGCCAGACGCGATCCCCGGGCGCGAGGCCGAGCGCCTCGCTCTTGCGCAGGTCGAGCTCCGCCTCCACGGCGCCGCGGCCGTACGTCGGCGCCGAGAGCTCGACGCGCACGGCCCCGCCGAGCGGGACGAGCCGCTCGACGCGCGCCGCGAAGCTGCCCGGCGCCGCCGCGCGGTGCACGTCGAGCTCGTGCGGGCGGACGTAGACGTGGGCCGGTGCGCGCCCCGCCGCGCCGGGCGCGGCGAACTCGAGGTCGTTCACGTAGGCGCGATCGCCGTCGACGCGCCCGTGGAACACGTTCACCGCGCCGAGGAACCGCATGACGAACGGGCTCGCCGGCTCCTCGAACACCTGCGCCGGCGAGCCGACCTGCTCGATCCGTCCGGCGTTCATGAGCACCACGCGATCGGAGACCTCGAACGCCTCCTCCTGATCGTGGGTCACGAAGACGCTCGTCACGTGCAGCTCGTCGTGGAGGCGTCGGAGCCACCGGCGCAGCTCCTGCCGAACGCGCGCGTCGAGCGCGCCGAACGGCTCGTCGAGGAGCAGGATGCGCGGCTCCGTCGCGAGCGCGCGCGCGAGGGCGACGCGCTGCCGCTGGCCGCCGGAGAGCTGGTGCGGGTAGCGCGTCCGGTGGCCGTCGAGCTGCACGAGGCGGAGGAGCTCCGCGACGCGGGCCGAGACCTCCGCCCGCGGCCGCCTGCGGACGCGGAGCGCGAAGGCGACGTTCTCCTCGACGGTCATGTGCCGGAAGAGCGCGTAGTGCTGGAACACGAGCCCGACGTTCCGCTCGCGCGCGCTCCGCGCCGAGACGTCCTCGCCCCCGTGGAGGACCTCGCCCGCGTCGGGCATCTCGAGCCCCGCGATGATGCGGAGGAGCGTGGTCTTCCCGCAGCCGGACGGGCCGAGCAGCGCGACGAGCTCGCCCTCGGGGATCTCGAGTGTCACGTCGTTCAGGACGGGGTGGCCGTCGAATGCCTTCGAGAGGCCACGGATGGAGATGCTCATAAGACGTTCCTTTGCGCGGCGGCGCGGAGCGCGGCGCGCTGGCGCCACTCGAGCGCCTGCTTCGCGCCGAGCGTCGCGATCGCGACGAGGAAGAGGAGCGACGCCACGGCGAAAGCCGCCTGGAACGCGTACTCGTTGTAGAGGATCTCGACGTGGAGCGAGATCGTGTTGGTGACGCCGCGGATGTGGCCCGACACGACCGAGACCGCGCCGAACTCGCCCATCGCCCGGGCGTTGCAGAGGATGACGCCGTAGAGCAGGCTCCACTTCACGTTCGGGAGGGTCACCCGCGTGAGGATCTGCCACCCGCTCGCGCCGAGCACGAGCGCGGCCTCCTCCTCCTCGGCCCCCTGCGTCTGCATGAAGGGGATGAGCTCGCGGGCGACGAACGGGAACGTCACGAACACGGTCGCGACGACGATGCCGGGGACGGCGAAGACGACCTTGTAGCCGTGGGCGACGAGCCACGGGCCGAGCCAGCCCTGCGCGCCGAACAGGAGCACCGTGATCATCCCGGAGATCACCGGGGACACGCCGAACGGCAGGTCGATGAGCGACAGGAGCACGTGCTTGCCGCGGTAGCGGAAGCGGGTGATGGACCAGGCGGCGGCGAGGCCGAACAGCGCGTTCAGCGGCACCGAGATGGCTGCGACGAGCAGCGTCAGCTTCACCGCCGAGAGCGCGTCCGCGTCGACGAGCGCCTTCCACCAGAGCGCGACACCGCCGCGGAGCGCCTCGACCAGCACCACTGAGGCTGGGAGGACCACGAACGCGGCGAGGAACAGGAGCGCGAACCCGACGAGCGCCCAGCGCACGGCGGGCGGGTCCTCGTCGGGGCGGCGCGGGCGGCTCCCCGGCCTCGCTCCGCCGGTGGTCGCGCCGGGCGTGGGGCGAGCGGGCTCGCGCTTCGCACGCGCGAGGAGCGGCTCGGTCGGACCGTCGAGGGCGAGCGCCTCGGTCGCGCGGGAGAGCCGGCTCATGCGAGCCCCGTCCTCGCCCGCGTCCACGCCTCGAGCCGGTTCACCGCGACGAGCATCGCGAACGACGCGCCGAGCAGGACGACGGCGATGGCGGCGGCGCCCGCGTAGTCGAACTGCTCGAGCCGCGTCATGATGAGGAGCGGCGCGATCTCCGTGCGGAGCGGCATGTTCCCGGAGATGAAGACCACCGAGCCGTACTCGCCGAGCGCGCGCGCGAACGCGAGCGCGAACCCGGTGAGCGCGGCCGGGATGATGGCGGGCAGGAGGACGCGGCGGAAGGTCTCCCATCGCCCGGCGCCGAGGACCGCCGCAGCCTCCTCGAGCGCGGGATCGAGGTCCTGGAGCACCGGCTGCACGGTGCGGATGACGAACGGGAGCCCGATGAACGTCAGCGCGATCGTGACGCCGAGCGGGGTGAACGCGGCCCGGACCCCGAGCGGCTCGAGGAAGCGGCCGATCCACCCGGTCCGCGCGTAGACCGCCGTGAGCGCGATCCCGCTCACCGCCGTGGGGAGCGCGAACGGCAGGTCCACGACGGCGTCGACGAGCGCCCGACCCGGGAACCGGTAGCGGGCGAGGACCCACGCCACCAGCACGCCGAACACGACGTTCGCGCTCGCGGCGGCGAGCGACGCGCCGAACGAGAGCCGGTAGGCGGCGAGCGCGCGCGGCGAGGCGACCACCCGCCACGCGTCAGCCCAGGAGAGCGCGCTCGAGCGGAGCGCGAGCGTGGAGAGGGGCACGAGCACGACCAGGCAGAGGTAGAGGACGGTGAACCCGGTCGAGAGGCCGAAGCCGGGGAGCACCCCCCGGCGTCCGCGGGGCGCGGCGCTCACGAGGCCTTCCGCTCCGCCGGCGCCGCGCGAAGGAGACCGCGGGCGCGGAGGTGGCCGAGGATGCGCTCCGCGGACGTCTCGACCGGCTCGGCGTCGGTCCGGACGACGACGTCGGGCCGCTCCGGCGGCTCGTAGGGATCGGACACGCCCGTGAAGTGAGGGAGCTCGCCGGCGAGCGCCCTCCGGTAGAGACCCTTCGGATCGCGCGCGGCGAGGTTCTCCACGGAGGCCTCGACGAACACCTCTACGAACGGCACGCCGTCCTGCTCGGCGAGCGCGCGGACCTCGGCGCGCGTCGTCGCGTAGGGCGAGATCGCCGCCGTCACGACGGCGACGCCGTTCCGCGCGAGGAGGCGCGCCACGTAGCCGATGCGCCGGATGTTCGTGTCGCGGTCGGCCTTGGAGAAGCCGAGGCCCGCGGAGAGGTACATCCGGACCTCGTCGCCGTCGAGCACCTCGACCGGCCGCTCGGCCGCGAGGTGCGGCCGGAGCGCCGCGGAGAGCGTGCTCTTGCCGGCGCCGGAGAGGCCGGTGAGCCAGAGGACGTAGCCGCCCCGCGGGTGTGTGCGCGTCATCGCTGCTCTCCCTTCGGCCGCGCGTGCAGCCCGCACTCGGTCTTGGCGCGGCCGCGCCAACGGCCGGCGCGCGGATCCTCGCCAGCGAGGACCGGCGTCGTGCACGGCGCGCACCCGATGCTGCCGTAGCCCCGCTCGTGGAGCGGGTTCGTCGGCACGTCGTGCGCGCGCACGTGGGCCCAGACGTCGCGGCTCGTCCACGCCGCGAGCGGGTTCACCTTCACGAGCCCGAACTTCGCGTCCCACTCGACGACGCGCGCGTTCGCTCGGTCCGGCGTCTGGTCGCGCCGGATCGCGGTCACCCACGCGTCGAGGCGGGCGAGCTCGGCGCGGAGCGGCAGCACCTTGCGGAGCTCGCAGCAGCGATCGGGATCGCTCTTCCAGAGGTCCGGCGCGCCCGGGTCGGCGGCGCGCACGCCGCGGATCGTGATGCCGTAGCGCGCCTCGAGGCGTCGCCAGAGGT
>Ga0318498_10000594_pt1 | contig 10587 bp, 9 predicted proteins | sample GRESIP109b1f24_FD_203488 | JGI IMG/M metagenome (GOLD analysis project Ga0318498, IMG submission 203488) | Tropical soil microbial communities from Luquillo Experimental Forest, Puerto Rico - GRE.SIPMG.109b1f24 | ecosystem: Environmental > Terrestrial > Soil > Tropical forest > Bulk soil... | reverse complement strand
GGGGTCGGGCAGGAACTTCAGCAGGTACTCGGGATCGCGGGCCGAGTTGATCACCAGGATGCCTTCCCCGTCGCGGGTGCCGCGCAGGAAGTTCACCGCCTTGACGATGGTCTCCTCGATCAGCACCACCCAGTCGGGGTTCGGGTTCTCGTAGACGAAGCGGTCCAGGATCGGCTTGTCACCGAACCGGGCGTACCGGCGCACCAGGCAGTTGGTCCGGTCGGGGTCGTCGATGTAGTCGCTGACGTTCTCGGTGTAGTAGCCCGCCTTGCGGGCGGCCGCCGCCACGCACGAGGAGACGTCCCGCGCCTCCTTGTCCATGATGATCCCGCGAGACCAGACCGTGAGCTCGTGGTACACCGCTGCGCTCCTCCCTCGCGCCGGGCGCGGCCGGGCTCGCTCGGGCGAGAACCATAAATTGTATACCGTCGGCAGGATACCGATATCGTACGATGTGAGCCGCTCCGCGTCGAGGGGATCGGCTGAGAAGGAGTCCCCGGCTGGCGGGGAAGTGTCCGCCCGGCGCGGGAGTGCCCGGCTGGCCGCAATCGTCAGGCGGGCGGCGGCGCCCAGGGCTGTCCGGCCAGGACGGCCAGGTGCAGGGCGACGAGCGTGTCCTCGAGGCTGGTCACCGCGTCGGTCCGGCCGCGGCGCACCTCCGCGCGCACCAGCTCGGTGGTGGCGCCGGCCAGCGCGTAGTAGGCGTGGTACGGAACGGCGGGCCAGGCCGGGTGGTCACCGCGGGCGCGCTCGTGCCAGGTACGGTTCAGCCCGGCGAAGGCGTGCAGGGCGGCCTCGATCTGCCGGACCGCCTTCGGGCCGGCCATCGGCATGTCGATGTAGAAGACGCGCGCGAACGTGGGCTCCTCGACCAGGAACTCCAGGAAGGCCGCGATGCTGGCCCGCAGCGTGGCCTCGGCGCTCGCGTCGGCGGGCTGCTGCCGGGCCGCGGCCATCACCCGGTTGGCCATGAGCAGGCCGCCCTGGCGGGTGGCGGCGAGGAAGCAGTCCTCCTTGTCGCTGAAGTGCGCGTAGAACGCGGCCCGCGACACCCGGGCCCCGCGGACGATGTCGGACACGGTGAGGTCGCGGTAGCCGGCCTGGCCCACCGCCGCGATCACCGCCCGCAGCAGGCGCCCTCGCTGCGCCCCGCGGACCGCGTCCAGGGGCAGGCCGCTGCGACCGCGGGGGAGGCCGGGCTCACCTTCGTGGGTACGGGCCAGCCCGCCCTCTTGTCTCGCAGCATGCCCGCTCATCCGGGCCAGCACACCCTCTTGTCTCACGCCACCCACGCTCATACGATAGCCACAACCTAAAAGTACGCGATCGTACTTCTGGGGTGTGGGTGTCGCAGCGGGGCCACCTCGACGCCCTGCGCATCCGGCGTTGGAGGTTCCGCATGAGCACGACCACTGCAGACATTGCCCCTCGCCGCGGCGGTATGTCGTGGATGTGGCGCAGGCAACTGGACGCCTATCCCAATACCGGCATGCGGGTCATGTACCTGGCCATCACGGTGCTGGCCACGGTCACGCTGTACTACGAGCTGTACGTGGGCGGCTCGGTGTCCACGCTGATCCTGGCCAACCTGAACATGACGTTCACGTTCTTCGTGCTGACCCTGGCCTTCGGCGCGCTGATCGGGGCGTTCGGGTCGCTGTTCGCCGGGCTGGCCGACCGGTACGGCCGGGCCAACCTGGTGGTCTTCGGGCTGCTGTTCACCGGCATCTTCGTGACGTTCCTGCTGCCCCACGCGACCAACAAGTGGTCCTTCACGATCGAGGGCTGGCTGATCGGCTTCGTGGAGGGCATGTGCCTGGTGGCCACCCCGGCGCTGATCCGTGACTTCTCCCCGCAGGTGGGCCGGGCCACGGCCATGGGCTTCTGGACCAGCGGCCCGGTGCTGGGCAGCCTGATCGTCGCGGTCGTGGGCAGCGCCACCATCCCGGCCGTCATCCACAACGACCGGTTCTGGACGCACGAGTACCTCATCTGCGGCATCGTCGGCCTCGTCGTGTTCGTGATCGCCTTCGTCGGGCTGCGGGAGCTGTCCCCACGGCTGCGCGACCAGCTGATGGTGACCCTGCGCGACCGGGCGCTGATCGAGGCCCGGGCCAAGGGGCTCACCGACGCCGACATTGCGAACGCGCTGCGCCACCCGTTCCGCCAGCTGCTCAAGGTCGACGTGGTCGTGTCCTCCTTCGCCATCTCGATCTTCCTGCTCATCTACTACACCGCGGTCGGGTTCGCCGTGATCTACCTGACCACGGTGTTCGGCTTCACGGTCAAGGACGCCAACGGGCTGGGCAACTGGAACTGGGGGTTCAACGTCATCGCGGTGATCGTGATCGGGGTCCTCTCCGACCTGGTCCGGGTGCGGAAGCCGTTCATGTTCATCGGCGGGGCCGCCGCCGCGGTCATGACGGTGGTGTTCCTGCTGCAGTTCGGCGGCCACCCCAGCTACTACCACATGGCGATCATCCTGGCCGTGCTGTCGTTCTGCCTCGGCGTGGCCTACGTGCCCTGGATGGCCAGCTTCACCGAGACCGTGGAGGCCCGCAACCCGGCGCTGATCGCCACCGGGCTGGCGATCTGGGGCTGGATCATCCGGATCGTGGTCTTCGTGTCCTACCTGATCATCCCGCTGGTCATCACCTCGGTGACCCCGCTGGTGACCTACGGCTCCACGGTGCAGGCGTACGCGACGCAGTACAAGAGCCAGCTCGCCTTCGCCACCGGCCACCCGGGGGTCGTCGCGGCCGCTCAGCAGATCCCCAAGCCGGTCCTGGCTGACGCACAGCAGGTCCCCCCGTCGGTCATCGCCACGGCCCAGAAGATCCCGCCGTCGGTCATCGCCACCGCGCAGTCGCACGCCACGCAGCTCGCGAACGCGCAGAAGTTCGCGCCCGAGCTCGCGGTGATCCAGAAGAACCCGGCGCTGTTCACCAAGCTGGCCGCTTACCCGAACCTGCTGGGCCAGGCGGTCGCGGCCGCGGGCGGCGGCGCGAAGGGAATCGGGATCCTCACCACCATCAGCAAGAACAAGGCGGCCATCCTGGGCGTGATCGCGGCCGCCCCGGCGCTGAAGACCGTCGCCCCGTACGCGTCGGACCTGACGACCATCGCCCCGTACTCGACGCAGCTGGCGGCCATGTCTAAGTACTCGACCCAGCTGACCACGATCGCGCCGTACGGGGCGCAGCTGAAGGCGCTGGCCGGCGTGCCGCCGAGCGTGTTCGTGTTCCTGAAGGCCCATGCCGCCGCCGTGCAGACGGCCGCGGCGGAGGCACCCAGCCAGTGGCGGCACTGGTGGTGGGTGTGCTTCGGAGGAATGATCTTCTTCCTGTGCAGCATCCCGCTGCTGAAGGGCCGCTGGAGGACGCGCGACGCCAAGCGGGACGAGGCGGAGCACGAGGCCATGGTGCAGGCCGAGCTGGCCAAGCTCAAGACCAGCGAGGCCAGCGCCTAAAGCCCGCGGCCTGACCCGCCGGAGAGCGGGGCTGGCGGGTCAGGCCTGCGGATGGATCGTCTCGTGCGCGGCCAGCATGGCCACGTACTTCTCGATCCGCCGGGCCCGGGTCTGCGGGCGCTTGGCGTCGGCGATCCGGTACAAGATGGCGTACCGGTTCGCCCCGGACAGGGTCGCGAAGAACGCGTGCGCGGCCTCGTTGCCCGCCAGCGCCCGCTCCAGGTCCGGCGGAACGGCCATGGTCCGCTGCCCGGCGTAGGCCGCGTCCCACCGGCCGTCCGCCCGGGCCCGCTCGACCTCGCGCAGCCCGGCGGGCTGCATCCGGCCCGTCTCGATCAGCTCGGCGGCCTTCTCGGTGTTGATCTTCGACCAGCGGCTGCCCGGCTTCCGGGGCGTGAATCGCTGCAGCCAGTACTCGTCATCGAGGCCCGCCTTCTGGCCATCGATCCAGCCGTAGCACAGCGCCACCGCGAGCGCGTCGGGGTAGGAGATCCCGGTCCCGGCCGCCCCCTTCTTAGGGATCTTGAGCCAGGCCCCGGGGGAGGCGGCGTACTGCCCGGCCAGCCAGGCCTCCCAGGCGGCCGAGTCCTCGAAACCGAGGACGGGAAGTTCGTCTCGCGGCATGCGGTTAGTCAACCACAAGCGGGGAAGACCGCCCGCAGGTAGTTAGTTGCAGGCCAGCAAATAATGTGAGGATACTTCAGGGATGGACGAGCCCGAGCTCAGCTACCGCCGGCGCCTGCTGGTGCTGGCGGTCTGCTGCTCGAGCCTGTTCATCGTCGGCATCGACGCCACGATCGTGAACGTCGCGCTGCCCTCGATCCAGCGCGAGCTGCACGCCTCGGTCTCCGGCCTGCAGTGGACGGTGGACGCCTACACGATCGTGGTGGCCAGCTTCCTGATGCTGTCCGGCTCCACGGCCGACCGGGTCGGGCGGCGCCGCGTCTTCCAGGCCGGGCTCGGCCTGTTCACGCTGGGCTCGCTGCTCTGCAGCCTGGCGCCCGGCCTGGGCTGGCTGGTGGCGTTCCGGATGCTGCAGGCGCTCGGCGGGTCGATGCTCAACCCGGTGGCGATGTCGATCGTCACGAACACGTTCACCGATCCCGCCGAGCGGGCGCGGGCGATCGGCCTGTGGGGCAGCGTGTTCGGCTTCAGCATGGCGCTCGGCCCGATCGCCGGCGGCGCGCTGGTGGCCTCGGTCGGCTGGCGCGGCATCTTCTGGGTCAACATCCCGGTCGGCGTGGCCGCGATCATCCTCACCGCGCTGTTCGTGCCCGAGTCCCGGGCGCCCCGGGCGCGCCGCGTGGACCCCGTGGGCCAGGTGCTGGTCATCACCGCGCTGGCGTCCCTCACCTACGCGATCATCGAGGGCCCGAGCTCGGGCTGGTCCTCGGCCCCGATCCTCGGCTGCTTCGGGCTGGCCGCCGCGGCCCTGGCCGGCCTGGTCATCTACGAGCCGCGGCGCCGCGAGCCGCTGCTCGACCTGAGATTCTTCCGCAGCGCGCCGTTCTCGGGCGCGACCGTGCTCGCGGTGTGCGCGTTCGCCGCGCTCGGCGGCTTCCTGTTCCTCAACACCCTGTACCTGCAGGACGTACGCGGCTACTCCGCGCTGTACGCCGGGCTGTACACGCTGCCGATGGCCGCGATGACCGTACTGCTCGCGCCGCTGTCCGGCCGGGTCGTCGCCACCCGGGGCCCGCGGCCGCCGCTGGTCGCGGCGGGCATCGCCACCACGGCGGGCGGGATCATGCTGACCCGGCTGACGGGCGACACCTCGTTCGGCTATCTCATCGCCAGCTACGTGGTCTTCGGCATCGGCGCGGGCCTGGTGAACCCCCCGATCACCAACACCGCCGTGTCGGGCATGCCCGTGTCCCAGGCGGGGGTGGCCGCCGGGATCGCGTCGACCAGCCGCCAGGTCGGCTCCGCGCTCGGCGTGGCGGTGGCGGGATCCGCCGTGCTCTCGGCCTTGCATGGGCCGCTGCGGCTGGGCTTTGCCGACGCCAGCCGCGTGGGCTGGTGGATCATCACCGGGTGCGGCGTCGCGATCCTGGTGGTGGGCCTGGTCACCACCGGCCGCTGGGCCCGGGGAACCGCGGAGCGGACCGCGGCCCTGCTCATGCCGCCCGGGCGTCAGCGCCCGGGGGTGATGAGGCCGGTCTCGTAGGCCAGCACGACGGCCTGGGCGCGGTCGCGCAGGCCGAGCTTGGCCAGGATGCGGCCGACGTGGGTCTTGGTGGTCTGGTCGGCGATGACCAGGGTGGCGCTGATCTCGGTGTTGGACAGGCCGCGGGCGATCAGCGTCAGGACCTCGGTTTCCCGGCTGGTCAGCGCGGACAGCGCCGCGGGCGGCGGGGAGGCGGTGCGCGGGACGCGGGTGAAGTCCTCGATGAGCCGGCGGGTGACCGACGGGGCGAGCAGCGCGTCGCCAGCGGCGACGACCCGGACCGCGTGCACCAGCTCGGCGGCGGTGGCGTCCTTGAGCAGGAAGCCGCTGGCCCCGGCGCGCAGCGCCTCGTAGACGTAGTCGTCGAGGTCGAACGTGGTCAGCATCAGCACCCGGGGCCGGGCCGCGCCGGCCGGTCCGGACAGGATCTGGCGGGTGGCCTGCAGGCCGTCCAGGACCGGCATCCGCACGTCCATCAAGATCACGTCGGGGTGCAGCGCGGCGGCCAGCCGGACCGCCTCGGCGCCGTCGGCGGCCTGCCCGGCCACGGCCATGCCCGGCTGGGCCGCGAGCACCGCGGCGAATCCCTCCCGGACCATGGCCTGGTCATCGGCGATCAGGGACCGGGTCACGCCGCTCTCCCGGTTCTCCTCGCCGCCGGGAGCCAGGCCGGGCGCAGCGCTGGTCACGCGGCCTGGCCGGTGGGCAGCACCGCAGACACCACGAACCCGCCGCCGGGCGCCGGGCCGGCGGTCAGCGACCCGCCCAGCAGCGCCACCCGCTCCCGCATCCCGGCCAGCCCGTGACCATCCCGTCCGGTCTTATCGCCGGGTTGGCCTGGCTCGCCTGGGCCGCCCGGGCCGTTGGCCACCCGCAGCAGCACCGCGCTCGTCCCTTGATCCACCGACACCGTGACCGGGGCCCCGGGGGCGTGCCGGCTGGCGTTGGACAGCGACTCCTGCACGATCCGGTACGCGCACACGCCGACCCCCGAGGGCACCTGGCCCAGCGCGGGCGTTGCGGTCAGCTCCACCGGCACCCCGGCCTCCCGGGCCGCGTCGATGAGCACCGGCAGGTCGGCGAGCCGCGGCTGCGGGGCACGGGCGGCCGGCTCGTCGTTGCGCAGCACGCCGAGCAGCCGCCGCATGTCGGTCAGCGCCTCGCGCGCGGCCTCACTCAGCGCCCCGAACTCGGCCGTGACCGGCCCGGGCAGGCCGGCCAGGCGGTACGGCGCGGTCTCGGCCCGGACCGCGATCAGCGACATGTGATGGGCGACCACATCGTGCAGTTCCCGCGCGATCTTGGCCCGTTCCTCGAGCACGGCCCGCCGCGCCTGCTCGAGCTCGGTGAGCTCGGTCTGGTCGGCCAGGGCTTGCTGGGCCCGCCGCCGGGAGCCCATGCTGTCGACCGCGATCGCCGCCGCGGTGAAGGCCACGGTGCCCAGGACGCACCCGAGCCGGTGCGGGGCCGACCACAGCCACCACGGGATCAGGGTCAGCGCCCACATCCACCACAGCACCGGGCGCTGGTGACGCACCCCGGCCGCGCAGAACACCGCCAGCAGGACCAGGATCTGCACCGGTCCCCACGGCCAGCTGCCCAGCCAGGCCGCGCCGGTCAGCGGGACGGCCATCAGCCCCAGCCATGCGATCCGCCAGCCCATCAGGGGGTACCGGGCGGCCAGCGGCACCGGCACCACCACCGCTAGCGCCGCGAGCAAGGCCAGGACGATGGCCAGGGCGATCCTCATCGGCCCGGGAGCGAACGCCCACGAGAGCGGTCCGCCGGCGAAGGCGGGCGGTATCCGGGCGTGGACGCCGGGGCCTAGGACCTCGTTCACCACCGCCTGGTGGCCGGCAGCGCGGAACGTGACCTGGCTCCGGAAAAGGTAGCTGGACACGCCGGTCAGGCTGATCAGGCTGGCGGCGCAGAGCACCAGGGTGGCCGCGCCCAGCCCGACGTGGACGGCCCGGCGCAGCCATGGCGACCGCCACACCCGAGGCGGGTCGGATCCGGCCAGCACCTGAAGCAGGCCGCGCCCGGCCCGCCGGGCGGCCTCCCCGGCGGCCGGGCGGGCACGGCGGGCGGCCCGCCCGGCGCGGGACGTGAGTGTCATCCTGCCAGCGTAGGCCGCCCGGACCGGCCAGGTCGTCCCGCCCGGGGTTGTCATACCCCGGTATGACCTGGCCCCTGAGATCATGGGGCGATGAGCCACCAGAACGCAGCGGACGCGGCCGGGACGCCGGCCGGCGGCGCGATGACCGTGTGGAACGCGATCAGGTCCCGGCGCAACATCAGGGCCTACGACGGACGGCCGATCCCGGCCGCGGACCTCGACCAGATCCTGGAGGCCGGGCGGCGGTCTCCCTCCTCGCGGAACTGGCAGCCGTGGGACTTCATCGTGGTCACCGACCGGCCGCAGCTGACCGAGCTGGCCCGGGCCGGCCGCCGACGAGCGCCGGCGCGCCCAGTTCGACCTCGGCCAGGCCACGATGAGCATGATGCTGGCCGCCGCGGGCCTGGGGATCGGCAGCGGCCACTCGGCCGTCGGCGACCAGGAACTCGCGCAGCGGCTGCTCGGCTTCCCCGAGGACCGGACCTGCGCGCTGCTGATCTCCCTGGGTTACCCGGCCGGACGGCCGCTGGCCCCGATCAGCCGGCCCGACCGGCGCCCGTTCGACGAGGTCGTGCACCGGGGCCGCTGGTAGGCCGCGGGCTGCGGCCACCTTGGGTGCAACCGCGGCGGGGGGTACGCCGTCTCGAGTTACGGCAGCGGATGAGCGGGCCGCGCCGGCGGCGTTACCATCACGAACCGACGACTAGGGCCGGCCCCGGCGGCGGCTCGGGGAAGGGGCAGGCCGTTGCACAGGTCGCGGTCCTGGGTAGGAACCGTCAGCGCGATCATCGTCGTGGCCCTGGCCGCCGTGCTGGCGGCGAGTGCGGCGGCGGGACGCTTCCCGCTCTGGCTGCGCCCCGCGCCCGGCCCGCCGGGGTCCCCGGCCGCGCCCAGTGATTCGCCGCGGGCCACGGCCCCGGCCTCGGCGTCGCCGGCGCCCAGCCCGGAGCCCGCCGCCCTGCCGAGGCTCTCCCTGGCGCAGCTGGCGGGCCAGCGGGTGATCTACAGCTACGGGGGCCTCAAGCCGCCTGCCGCGCTGCTGCGGCTGATCCGGCACGGGGAGGCCGGGGGGGTCATCTTCTTCAGCCAGAACGTCTCCAGCCCGGCGCAGATCGCCGGCGTCATCGCCGAGCTCGACCGGGCCAACGCCAGCCCGCTGAACCCGGTCCGGGCACCGCTGCTGCTGATGACCGACCAGGAAGGCGGCCTGGTCCGCCGCCTGCCCGGCGCGCCGCTGCTCTCCGAGCGGGAGATCGGCGAGTCGGCTAACCCCGCGGCCGAGGCGGCCGGCGCGGGCTCCGGCGCCGGGCTCAACCTGCGCGGCCTGGGGATCAACGTCAACCTGGCGCCGGTGCTTGACGTGTACCGGCAGCCGGGTGACTTCGATGACCGGTACCAGCGCTCCTACAGCATGAACCCGGCGGTCGTCGCCGAGCTCGGCGCCGGCTTCATCAAGGCCCAGCAGGGCGTGGGCGTCGCGGCGACCGCCAAGCACTTCCCCGGCCTGGGCACGGCCGCACAGCAGCAGGACACCGACCTGCGGCCGGTCACGCTGAACGTGCCGCTCGCCACGATCAGGCACACCGACGAACTGCCCTACCGGGCGGCCATCGCGGCCGGGGTCCGGCTGGTCATGGTGTCGTGGGCGGTGTACCCGGCCCTCGACCCGGCGCGGCCGGCCGGCCTGTCGCCGGCGATCGTCGGTGGCGAGCTGCGCCGGCGACTGGGATTCCAGGGCGTGACGATCACCGATGCGCTGGAGGCCGGCGCGCTCCGCGCGTTCGGCCCGTTCGGTAACCGGGGACTGCTGGCGGCCGAGGCCGGAATGGATCTCATCCTCTGCTCCCAGCAGGACGTAGCCGAGGGCAAGCAGGCGGCGGTGGGGCTGGAGGACGGCTATCGCGACGGCCAGCTGGCCAGGCCGGCGTTCACGGCGGCGCTACAGCGCGTGCTGGCCCTGCGGGCCAGCCTCGGCGGCTAAGTTCCAGGCCCCCGGCCGCGAGCCGGGAAGTGCCCATCAGGGCCAGGTCGCGGTCCCGTGCTCGACGTAGTTGGCCACCTGCTTGCCGAGCATGATCGAGACCGTGTACTCGCCGTGCGACACCGCCAGCCCCTGCAGGTCCGGCGTGGGGGTCACGGTCCAGCCGTGCAGGTCCACCTCCCGGGTGGCATAGGCCTGGACCCGCCCGGCTCGCTCGCCTGCGGTGGTGTACCGGCGTCCGTCGTCGTTCAGGTCAAGCGCGAGCGAGAACTCCAGGTCGTCGCTTTCCCGTAGCTGGGCGAGATTCCGCTCGATGTTGACCAGCACCGGGGCCAGGGCCAGGTCGGCTACGTCGTGCGGGCGCGGATGGGGATCGTTCACTGAAACCACCGTGCTTCCGGCGTGAAGGAGCAGAGCCACAGCCGATCATGCCTGCGGTCGGCGCGCGCCGCCAGGGACCATGGTCAGGTTGGGTCGGCCGGGCGGTGCCGGCGGCGCAGGTCGATGAAGGCGTACACGCCCGCGGCCAGGATCAGGAAGGCCGAGAGGAACAGCGCGGCGCGCAGGCCTGTGTAGAACGCGCTATACGCGGCGTGCGTCATCTCCACGACGAGCGCGCCCTGGCCGGCTGCCGCTGAGCCCACCGAGCTCGCACCGGTGTTGCCGGTCAGGCCGCCGGTCTCGATGATCTTGATCGCGATCGCCTGGAACGTGTCCGGGATGTGCAGCGCGTTCATGCTGGCGGTCAGGCTCGACCGGAGCTGGGCGTTCACCAGCGCGCCCAGGATGGCGACCCCGGTCACCGCGCCGATCTCGCGGCTGGTGTTCGTGGCCGACGCGGCCATGCCGGAGCG
>Ga0318498_10000590_pt1 | contig 10625 bp, 7 predicted proteins | sample GRESIP109b1f24_FD_203488 | JGI IMG/M metagenome (GOLD analysis project Ga0318498, IMG submission 203488) | Tropical soil microbial communities from Luquillo Experimental Forest, Puerto Rico - GRE.SIPMG.109b1f24 | ecosystem: Environmental > Terrestrial > Soil > Tropical forest > Bulk soil... | reverse complement strand
GGCCTGGGCTGGTTCTTCTTCGGACCGCGCAAGACCACGGCCGCGGTGCCGGCGGGCGGGGTGCAGCGGCAGGAGGTCACGGTAAAGGTACCTTACGGGGGTATGTCCTAAGGTGGACGTGCTGGTGGCCGGGGCGACCGGCCGGCTCGGCGGCCCGCTGGCCGAGACCCTGATCGACCGCGGGCACCGGGTCCGCGCGCTGACCCGGGATCCCGGGTCAGCGGCCGCGGGCCGGCTCAGGCGGCGCGGCGCCCGTATCGTCGCCGGCGACCTTGATGACCCGCCGAGCCTGCACCGTGCCGCGGCAGGGGCCGACGCGGTGTTCGTGCTCAGCACGCCGCATCACGGCACCGGGCCCGCCGCCGAGGCGCGCCAGGCGATCACCCTCGCCGACGCCGCGGTCGCGACCGGGGCGGGGTACCTGGTCTACGCCTCGGCCGCGGGCGCCCGCCAGGCCCGCGGCGTGCCGATACTCGACAGCAAGCGTCAGGTCGAGGACCATCTGGCCGCCCTGCCGGTGCCGAACGCCGTGCTCGCCCCGGTCTACTTCATGGACAACCTCGCCTATCCGTGGAACATGGCCGTGCTCCGGGCCGGCCGGTGGCCCATTCCGCTGCCTCCCGACCGGCCCGTCCAGCTGATCCCGGCCATCGACATGGCGCGCTTTGCCGCGCTGGTCATCGAGCGGCCCGGCGACTTCGCCGACCATCGCGTCGAACTGGCCTCGGACGAGGTGACCGGCCCGGAAGCGGCCCGCGTCCTGTCCGAGGTGCTGAACCGGCCGATCGCGCACGCGCCGGAGGTGCCCGGGCCGCTCGCGTCCATGGCGCCGTTCTTCCGGTGGATCGCCGAGGTAGGCTTCCACGCCGACATCCGGCAGCTCCGAACCGGCTACCCGCAAATCGGCTGGCAGTCGCTGCGGCAGTGGGCGGCCGCGCGCGACTGGGACGCCCTGATCGCCGGCCGGTTCACGCGGTGACGCACTCGTAATAAATCCGTGATATTCACCCGAACCGGTTGAGCTGGCCTGATGGCCGTCACTACCGTGATCGGAGCGCTGGGGCCCGGCCGCTGCTGGCCGGTTCCGGCCGAAAGGAGCGGATACGTGAGCATATCGCTGGTGAGGGTATCCGGATTGCGCCGCGGCACCACCCTGGTGGCCGGGGTGGTCATCGTGGGCGGGCTCGCCGCCTACAGCGGGCTGGCTGGTGCGGCGCCACAGCCGACCGTCAATCAGGTCCAGGCCCGGATCAACCAGCTCACCACCCAGTTCGACAAGGTCAGCCAGCAGCTGGACCAGGCCAGCCAGCAGCTTTCCGCCGCTCAGTCGAAGCTGGCCGGGGTTCGCGTACGCCTCGACCATGCCAACGGCCAGTTCCGGGAGGCGCAGGCGAACGTGGCGCAGAACGCCGCCGCCGCGTTCGAGGACACCGGGGCGACGTCCGTGGCGGGCATGCTCACCTCGGGCGACCCGACGGCCGTGCTGCAGCGGGGGTCCATGCTGATGGAACTGGCCGGCAACCAGAACGCCGAGACCAGGCAGCTCGGCGTCGCCGCCAGCCAGCTGGCCAACGCCGAACAGCAGGTACAGCGCACCGAGGCCGGGATCGCGGCGCTGAAGAAACAGCTCGCCGACCACAAGAACTCGCTGGGCAAGCTGATCGACACGCAAAAGGCCACCCTGGCCAGCCTGACCGTGCCGCAGCAGCAGACGGTCCAGGCCAACACGATCGGCGCGGGCGGCACCACCACGGCCCCCTACACCGGGCCGACCTCGACGCAGGCAGGCAAGGCCGTGGCCTTCGCCTACGCCCAGCTCGGCAAGCCGTACCAGTGGGGCGCGACCGGACCGGGCAGCTATGACTGCTCGGGTCTGGTGCAGGCGGCCTGGGCGGCGGCCGGGGTCAGCATCCCGCGCACCACCTACGCGCAGTGGGCCGCCCTGCCGCACATCTCCACCTCCGCGCTCGAGCCCGGAGACCTGCTGTACTTCGACGGGATCGGGCACGTCGCCATGTACGTGGGCGGCGGCTACATCATCGACGCGCCGCAGACCGGACTGAACGTGCAGAAGATCCCCCTGAGCGGCTGGTACCAGTCCACCCTGGTCGGCGCCGCCCGCCCGTAGCGCGGCGGCCCCGCCCGCCGGCCGGTCACGTCCCGTCCGGCGGGCGGTCCGGGATCAGCTTCGGCGCAGGACGGAGGGGACCAGCGCGGCCGCGATCGCCAGGGCCACCGCGGCGCACGCTCCCCCCACGGTGAAGGCGCGGGCGAAGTCGTGGCTGCTGAGCTGGGCCATGACCAGGCCGGCTCCGGCGGCGCTGGACAGGACGGCGACGCCGGCCGCGCCGCCGAGCTCGTGGAACGTGTTGACCAGCGCGGACCGCAGGCCGGCCTCGGCCGGGTCGGCGTCGGCCAGCGAGGCCGTGAAGGCGGTGACGAACGTCGCCCCGATCCCGAGGGCCGCGATGCTCAGCCCGGCCACCATCTCCGCGGGCTGGGGCCAGCGGGCGGCGACCCCGTATCCGGCCGCGACCAGGGCGAGGCCGGCGACCGCGACGATCCGGGCGTTGACGCGGGTCAGCACCTGGGTGCCGGCCTGCGCGCCGGCGATCGTGGCGACGGCGACCGGCAGGAAGACCAGGCCCACGTGCAGCGCGCTGTAGCCGTACGCGTGCTGTAGCGCGAAGGAGGCCAGGAAGAACCCGCCGACCAGCAGCCCGGTGGCGGCCAGCATGAGGAAGCTGCCGGCCAGCACCGCACGCCGGCCGAGCAGCCCGACGGCGAGCAGCGGACGGCGGACCCGGCGCTCGAGCAGCGCGAAGGCGGTCCAGATCGCCGCGGCGAGCCCGAGCGGGAGCAGCGTGGACGCGGCGGCCCAGCCGTGGCTGCCCACGTTGATCAGCCCGTAGATGGCGGCGACGGTTCCGGCGGTGACCAGCATCGCGCCGGGGACGTCGAGGCCTCGCTCCGCCGCGCCGGGCCGCGGGCGGGCGGGCACGGCCAGCGGGATCGCGACCAGCAGGGCGGCGCCGATCGGCACGTTGACGGCGAACACCCATCGCCAGCCCGCCTCGGAGGTGAGCACACCGCCGAGGATGACCCCCAGCGCCGATCCGGCGCCGGCCAGCGCCGACCACGCGCCGAGCGCCTTGCCGCGGTCGGCGCCGGTGAACAGCGTCATCACGGCGGCCAGCGCGGCCGGGGACATCAGCGCAGCCCCGATGCCCTGCAGGGAACGCCCGGCGAGCAGCGTGGCGGCGTCGTCCGACAGCCCGCACAGCAGCGACGACGCGGTGAACAGGGCCAGGCCGGCCAGGGTCATCCGCCGGGCGCCGAGCAGGTCGGCGAGCCGGCCGCCGAGCAGCATCAGCCCGCCGAAGAACACGGTGTAGATCGTCATTACCCACGGCAGCTCGCCGCGCTGCAGGTGCAGCGCGGCGCCGATATCCGGCAGCGCCACGTTCACCACCGTGACGTCCAGCACCAGCATCAGCTGCGCGGACGCGAGCAGGGCCAGGGCCAGCCAGCGGGACCGGACGTAGGGCCGCTGGCCGCGCCTCCCCGAGGCACGCGGCATGGTCGATGTCATGGCGAACTCCCCCGTTCTGAAGTAACTTGAACCATGCTGTACGAGTTATGAGCCTACACTAACTCGTACACGACTGTTCAAGAAAGGGGTTTTCAGGGGATGCGTGCCGATGCCCAGCGCAACATCGCCGCGATCCTGGACGCGGCCACCGAGTGCCTGGCCCGCGAGCCGGAGATGAGCATCGCCGGCATCGCCGCCGCCGCGGGCGTCGGCCGGATCACCCTCTACGGCCACTTCAAGACCCGCGCCGACCTGGTCGACGCCGTCCTGGTCCGGACCGTGCAGCGGGCCGACGCGATCCTGGACGCCACCGATACCACCGGCGACCCGGGCGAGGCGCTGGCCCGGCTGGTCGCGTCGTCGTGGCAGCTCGTCCACCAGTTCCGCAACATCTTGCTGGCCGCGCAGCGCGAACTCCCGGCGGAACGCATCCGCGGCGTCCACGACCGGATCCTGCGCCGCGTGCGGTCCCTCATCGAGCAGGGACAGCACGCCGGAACGTTCCGCACCGACATGCCGGAGCAATGGCTGATCACCACCGCCTACAGCCTCATGCACGGCGCGGCCGAGGACGCCGCGGCCGGGCGGCTCGACGCCGGTGACGCGCCCGGGCTCATCACCGCCACCCTGCTCGCGGCGTTCACCCCGCCGGCGGGTGAGTGAGTTCCCCAGGTCGTTCGGTACGAATTTTCCGAACGAACCGCAGCGCGTGCCTCAACCGCGGCTCCACCGTCCCCCTGCGGTAGGGTAATCAGCCATGGCTGAGGCGGCGGCCTCCGTACCACCGGCACTGGCCGCGCCGATCACGCCGACGCCGCAGGCCGGCCTGAGCAGCGCCCAGGTGGCCGAGCGGCGCTCGCGCGGGCTGACGAACGCGGGCGGCGAGCGGACCAGCCGCTCGTTCGCCGAGATCCTGCGCGCGAACATCCTGACCAGGTTCAACCTGATCCTGGGCGTCCTGCTGGCCGTGATCTTGGCCGTCGGCCAGCCGCAGGACGCGCTGTTCGGCATCGTGCTGGTCACCAACGCGCTGATCGGCATCGGGCAGGAGGTGCGCGCCAAGCGGACGCTCGACCGGCTCGCCGTGCTCAGCGCGCCGAAGGTCCGGGTGATCCGCGACGGTGCGCCGCGTGACATCGCCGTCGACGAGCTGGTCGCCGATGATCTGGTCGACCTGCGCGCCGGCGACCAGCTGGTGGCCGACGGAGTAGTGCGGGACAGCGCGAGCATGCAGGCCGACGAGTCGCTGCTGACCGGGGAGTCCGAGCCGGTGGACAAGCGGGCGGGCGATCAGCTGCTGTCGGGCAGCTTCGTGGTCGCCGGGTCGGGCGACTACCAGGCGACCGGGGTGGGCGCCGAGGCGTACGCCAGGAAGCTGGCGGCGCAGGCGCGGCGCTTCACGCTGGTGCGCTCGGAGCTGGTCGCGGGCATCAACCAGATCCTGCGCTACGTCACGTGGGCGATTCCGCCGGTGGCGGCGCTCCTGGTCGTCAGCCAGCTGCAGACCCACGAAACCCGGCAGGAGGCCGCCACCTCGACCGTCGCCGCGCTGGTCGGCATGGTCCCGCAGGGGCTGGTCCTGCTGACCAGCGTCACCTTCGGCGCGGCCGCGGTCACGCTCGCCCGGCGCCGGATCCTGGTGCAGCAGCTTCCCGCCGTCGAGGGCCTGGCCCGGGTGGACGTCGTGTGCTTCGACAAGACAGGTACCCTCACCGACGGGACCATCACGTTCGACAGCCTGATCCGGCTCGATGACCAGGCACCGGCCGAGGCGGCGCTGGGCGCGCTGGCCGACGACGAGGCCCGCAACGCGACGCTGGCCGCCATCGGACAGGCCTTCCCGCCGCCGGGGTGGACGCGCCAGGACGCCGTGCCCTTCTCGTCCGCGCGCAAGTGGAGCGCGGCCAGCTTCGCCGGGCACGGCACCTGGGTGCTGGGAGCCCCGGATATGGTCGTGCCCGCCAGCGAGGACGAGCTGCTGTCGCGGGCCGCGGACCTGGCGGCCAGCGGGCGGCGGGTCCTCGCGCTGGCGTACGCCCCCGGGTCACTGGACGGCCAGGCGCTCCCGCAGGGCCTGCGCGCGGTGGTCTTTGTCCTGCTCGCCGAGCGGCTGAGGTCCGACACCCCCCAGACCATCGCGTACTTCGCGGCGCAGGGCGTGGCGCTCAAGGTGATCTCCGGGGACAGCCCGCGCACCGTGGGCGCCGTCGCGACGCGCGCGGGCGTGCCCAAGGCCGGCGACCCCGTCGACGCGCGGGACCTGCCCGAGGACCCCGGCGCGCTCGGCGCCCTGCTCGAGGAACGCTCCGTCTTCGGCCGGGTGACCCCGCATCAGAAGGAGTCGATGGTCAAGGCGCTGCAGGCGCGCGGGCACACGGTGGCCATGACCGGCGACGGGGTCAACGACGTGCTGGCGCTCAAGCTCGCCGACATCGGCATAGCCATGGGCTCGGGCGCGGCCGCGACCAAGGCGGTCGCCGAACTGGTCCTGCTCGACAACGGGTTCGCCGCGCTGCCCGGCGTGGTGGCCGAAGGCAGGCGGGTGACGGCGAACATCGAGCGCGTCGCCAACCTGTTCGTCACCAAGACGGTGTGGGCGACGCTGCTGGCGGTCGCCGCGGGCGCCGCCCTCATACCGTACCCGTTCCTGCCCCGCCATCTGACGATCATCGACACCCTGGCCATCGGCGTCCCCGCCTTCTTCCTCGCGTTCGCGCCGAACCGCCGGCGCTACCTGCCCGGTTTCGTCGGCCGGGTGCTGCGGTTCACCGTTCCGGCCGGGCTCATCATCGCCGCCGCGACGTTCTCGGCGTATGCCCTCGCGCGGGCGCGTGGCCTTCCCCTGACCGAGCAGCGCACGGCCGCGACCCTGGTCACGCTCATCCTCAGCCTGTGCGTGCTCGCCCTGCTCGCGATGCCGCTGACGTGGCGCAGGATCTCGCTGCTCGTCGCCGCGCTCGTCGCGTTCGCGTTGCTGTTCCCGGTGCCCGCCGTGCGCAGGTTCTACGCGCTCGAACTGCCGCGCGGCGCGATCTGGGGCACGCTGCTCATCGCCGCCCTGGGGGCCGCCGCCCTCACCGGCTTCTGGGTCCTTTCCCGTCGGCGTTGACGCCGGCGTATGTATCAATTCACTGGTTGGGCGCTCCTCCTCTCAGGACCGGGTCGCGATCCCCGGGAGGAGTGCGTGATGTCTGAACTGCCCTTGGTGGGGGACGAGTTCGCGGGATACCGGATGCGCGCGGTGCTCGGCCGCGGCGGGATGAGCGTGGTCTACCAGGCCGAGAACCTCCGCCTGGGTAACACCATCGCGCTGAAGGTGCTGGCGCCGGAACTGGCCGCCGACGACGTGTTCCGGGCCAGGTTCCTGGAGGAATCGCGGATCGCGGCCTCGCTGAACCACCCGAACGTGATCCCCATCTACGACATGGGCTCCCAGGACGGTCTGCTCTACATCGCGATGCGCTACGTGTCGGGAACCGACCTGCGGCAGATGATCAAGAAGCGCGGCCGCCTCCAGCCGGAAACCGCGCTGTTCCTGCTGGGCCAGGCCGCCCGGGCGCTGGATGCCGCGCACCGCCAGGGGCTGGTGCACCGGGACGTCAAGCCGGGGAACATGCTGATCGAGCGGGGCGCCGACGAGGGCGATCCCGATCACGTCTACCTGGCGGATTTCGGGATCACCAAGCACGCGATGTCGCGGACCGGGCTGACCTCGACGGGCCAGTTCCTGGGCACGATCGATTACGTCGCGCCGGAGCAGATCCGGGGCACGTCGGTGCTGGGGCTGGCCGACCAGTACTCGCTGGGCTGCGTGCTGTATGAGTGCCTGACCGGGCGGGTCCCGTTCGAGAAGGACCTGGACGCCGCGATCATCTGGGCGCACGTCGAGGAGACGCCCGCGATGCCGACGGTGCTGCGCCCGGATCTGCCGCCCGAGATCGACGACGTGTTCCGCCGGGTGCTGGCCAAGCACCCCGGTGGCCGCTACCAGAGCTGCCGCGAGTTCATCGATGCCGCCCAGATGGCCCTGGGCATCACGGGGCGGGAGACCGGGTCCTCCCTCGCCTACGGCTTCACGACCATCGGGCGGGACGCCAGCGTGCCGCCCGGCAGCCAGCCGGGAGCGCCGCCGGACCGGTACTCCTGGAGCAGCCCGCCCAGCCACGCCCACGCGGCCGGCCCCGTCGCGCCGGCCAGCTCCGCCGCGGCGTCGCCGTCCTGGCCTGGCCAGCCCGGTGCGGGTCAGCCCGGCGGCGGGCCCCCCGCCTCCCCGTGGTACCGGCCGCCGCGCTGGATCGCCGCGCTGGCGGCCGTGATCCTGGTCGCCGCGGGCCTGGGCACCTGGGCAGTCCTCAGCGGCTCCGGTTCGCACGCCAAGGGCGCGACGGCAATGCCCTCGATGTCCGCCAAGCCGAAGCCCGCGGCCAGCGCGCTGATGAACGCGCTCATCCTGGCCAACAGGAGCGGCGACGCCACCGGCAAGCTGCCGCCGTCGACCTGCAAGCAGGACACCCCGACGAAGGTGGCCTGCACCGGGCCGGCCGCCGGCGTCAGCGGGGTCGTGTTCCAGACCTACCCGAGCCTGACCGCCCTGTACGCCGCGTACCAGGCCAGAGTCTCGGCGCTGAACTCCAGCCAGTTCAAGCAGAACTTCAGCGACTGCGGAGCTCAGGTGACCTACGGGGAGGTCAGCTGGAATCACCTGTTCCAGCACACGAGGTCCTACACCGTCGGCCAGATGACCATGGGCATGGTGAAGGACGACCAGGCCGCGGGGCGGGTGTTCTGCAACTACACCCAGGGCCTGGAGTACATGGTCTGGACCCAGAACGACGGCCGCCTCATGGGTTACGTGGCCGGCCCGGTGCACACGAACGTGTGGGACTGGTGGGTCGCCGTGCACCACAACATCGGCATCGGCGGCGCCCCGATGCATATGTGACAACCTGAGATGGGTTGCGCGTAACGAACCCGAGGCACCGGCCGACAGCACCCGGCGCGGGTGCCTGCCGTCGACGTACCCCACGAACGGCGGGTAGATGTTGTAGCCGAGCAGTTCCTGCAGCCGTTCCGGCAGCTCACGGACGATGTCACGGGGCACGGCCAGGCAGTGGTTCTCCTGCGGCCGCAGCCAGCCGGCCGCGTACTCCAGGATCACGCCGAGTCGCGGCCGGGCGGTCCGGTTCGCGCCGCCTCCGTGCCAGAGGCTGCCCAGGTAGAACAGGGCCGATCCGGGTGACATCACGGCCGTCTCCACCGGATCGTCCGGGCCTGGCTGCCGTCCCGGCTCCCACCGGTGGCTGCCGGGGATGAACCTAGTGGCCCCGTTCTCCGCGGTGAACTCATCCAGCGGCCACATGGTGTTGACCACCAGCGGCGGATGCGGCTCGGGCACCGGGTAGACGGCGTCGTCGCGGTGCAGGATCTGCGCCTTCTCGCCGGACCCGATGCAGATGCCGACCGGGGCGCTGAGCTGGTAGTGGCCCAGTACCTGGTCCAGGACGCCGAGCAGCAGCGGGTCGGTGGCGAGCGCGTCGAACACGCGGGTCTTGGCGAACAGCGCGTAGATCCGCTGGGTGCCGAACCCCTCGAAGGAGTTCCGCCCGGTCCGGGTGGTCAGCAGCACCCGGTCCAGGTCGGCGCGGGCGCTCAGCACGCCGTCCGGGGTCATCATGCCGGTCACGACCACGTAGCCGTCGTCCATCAGCCGCCGGGCCACGTCCTGGCTGGGCGAGGTGGCGGACATCGTCGCCAGCATCAGCCTGATCCCCTCACAGTGCGTCGATCCAGTGGTCAATGCGACGCGCCGCGCTGGATAGCACGCCGGGGTCACGCATGGTGTTCGCGAGCAGCGCGCTACCTTCGTAAGCGGCCAGTAGATCGAAGGCAAGGTCGCGTGCATCGGGCCGGCCCAGGGACCGGAACTGATCCTCTGCCCATTCGATCGGGAGGCGCATCAGCTCGGCGACCGGCAGGCTCGACCCGCGCTTGTCGAGTTCTGAGCAGAGACTGCCGAGAGGACAACCGTACCGGGCCACTATCTCGCTCTGAGCAGTGAACTCCCGCACGAAGGCCTTCAATCGGCTCTTCGGGGATCGGTGACGGGTGTCGATAAACGCGAGGGTCGTCCTGATCTGCCGTACGTGAGCTTCGATGACTGCGGCGATGACCTCGTCCTTGGTCTTGAAGTAGTAATAGACGTTGCCGGCGGGCACATCGGCGGCCTGTGCGATGTCCGCGAGCGTCGTCCGTTCGATGCCCTGCTGGTGCACGAGCTGCATCGCGGCGGCTATCAGCCGCTCTCGTTTCCCTGGCCGCCGCTCGACGGCGGCCGTCTGGCCCGATATTGAGTCAGTCATCTCACTTACGATGGTACCGGACTGGATCGGGGTTCGCCGTCACGGAGCCGGCCGCGCCTGGCTCGGGCGTCACTTCCGTGCTGACCATGACCAGCGGGGCCGGGTTCCGGGTGTTGCCGATGCGCAGGGCGAGCAGGGCCGCGGCGGCCATCAGGATGCTGCCGACGAGCAGGGCCTGGTGGTATCCGGCGTCGGACGCCACCGCGGGCGATACCTGAGCCGCGATCAGGTGGTTGGTGTGAGTGATCGCGATGGCGGAGAGGATGGCCAGGCCCAGGGCGCTGCCGACCTGCTGGGAGGAGTTCAGCAGCCCGGCCGCCAGGCCGGCCTTGTCGGATGGCACGCCGGCGTTGGCGGCGGTGGTGACCGCGACGAACACCGACCCCGCCCCCAGTGACATCACCACGAACCCGGGAAGCAGGTCGCTCACGTACGAACCGTGCAGGGGCACCCTGGACACGTAGTAGATTCCGGCTCCGGCGACCAGGCAGCCGGCTACCACCACCGGGCGGGTGCCGATGCGCGTGACCAGTTGTGAGGCCATGCCTCCGGCGACGGCGAACCCCGCGGTGATGGGGAGATAGGCGGCTCCCGCCTTGAGGGGTGAGTAGTGGAGGATCTCCTGCATGTACAGCGTCGCGTAGAAGAACATGGAGAAGAACCCGGTAAAGGCG
>Ga0318498_10000589_pt1 | contig 10626 bp, 10 predicted proteins | sample GRESIP109b1f24_FD_203488 | JGI IMG/M metagenome (GOLD analysis project Ga0318498, IMG submission 203488) | Tropical soil microbial communities from Luquillo Experimental Forest, Puerto Rico - GRE.SIPMG.109b1f24 | ecosystem: Environmental > Terrestrial > Soil > Tropical forest > Bulk soil... | reverse complement strand
AGACCAATGCCGAATTGCAACCGCTCGCTGTCGCCAAGCTCTTGAAAGCCGTCATCCTTCAGGAAAATCCGGAGATCGTTATCATCGGCAAGCAGGCAATTGACGATGACTGCAATCAGACCGGTCAGATGCTCTCGGCGCTGCTCGGCTGGCCGCAGGCGACCTTCGCTTCGAAGATCGCGATTAGCGACGGGCACGCCGAAGTGACGCGTGAGGTCGATGGCGGTCTTGAGACGATCTCGATCCGACTGCCGGCGGTGATCACCACCGATCTGAGACTCAATGAGCCGCGCTACGCCTCATTGCCGAACATCATGCGCGCCAAGAAGAAACCGATCTTGATGACGACCCCCGAGGCGCTTGGCATCGACGTGACACCGCGCCTTGCGGTGCTCAAGGTCGAGGAGCCACCAAGACGCCAGGGCGGCCACAAAGTGGGCTCGGTTGCCGAGCTCGTTGACAAACTGAAGACCGAGGCACGGGTGATCTGATGGCTGCGCTCGTCATCGCCGAGCACGACAGCGCGGGTTTGAAACCCGCCACGCTCAACGCCGTCGCCGCCGCCAAGGAGATCGCCGGTCCTGATATCGATATCCTCGTGGCCGGAAAAGACTGCCGCCTCGCGGCCGACACCGCCGCCAAGGCAGCCGGCGTCAGAAAGGTGCTGCTCGCCGATGAGGTGACCTACGACCACGGACTCGCTGAAAATGTCGCGCCGTTAGTCGTTGAGCTCGCTAAGAATTATTCGCATCTGCTCGCGGCCGCGACGACCTCGGGCAAGAACCTGATGCCGCGAGTGGCCGCGCTCCTCGACGTGATGCAAATTTCCGACATCAGCGCGGTGGTTTCTGCCGATACCTTCGTACGGCCGATCTACGCCGGAAATGCGTTGCAGACGGTCCAGTCCAAGGACCCGATCAAGGTTATCACGGTGCGCGGGACCGCCTTCCCGCCGGTTGAAGCGACCGGTGGGTCGGCCGCGATCGAGCCGGTGGCGACGACAGGCGCTGCCGGGCTCTCGGAATTCGTGCGGGCCGAGTTGTCGAAATCCGAGCGTCCGGAGCTGACGAGCGCCCGGGTCATCATCTCGGGCGGACGCGGCATGCAGTCGGGCGACAACTTCCATCTGTTGGAAAAGGTCGCCGACAAGCTTGGCGCCGCCGTCGGCGCCTCGCGAGCCGCCGTTGATGCCGGTTTCGTGCCCAACGATTATCAGGTCGGGCAGACCGGCAAGATCGTCGCACCCGAACTTTACATCGCTGTCGGCATTTCCGGCGCAATTCAGCATCTGGCTGGCATGAAAGATTCCAAAGTCATCGTCGCGATCAACAAAGACGAGGAGGCGCCGATCTTTCAGATCGCCGATTACGGGCTCGTCGGTGATCTGTTCAAGATCCTCCCCGAGCTCGCCAACGAGCTCGATCGGCGCCAGTGAGCGAAAACCCGGTGTCGCCCGATCGGCTGCGCCGCCTCGGCGTCATCGGCGCCGGCCAGATGGGGGGCGGCATCGCGCACGTCTGCGCGCTCGCCGGCTACAATGTCGTCCTGACCGATATTTCCGAGGAGGCGCTGCAGCGCGGGCGGCAAGCGATCGACAGAAACCTGTCGCGGCAGGTAGCGCGTGGCATGATCCACGAGGAAGAAAAGGGCGCGGCGATCCGCCGTATCCAGATGGGGGTCGATTACGCGCTGTTCGCCGACTGCGACATGGTCATCGAAGCGGCGACCGAGAAAGAGGACATCAAGCGCGAGATTTTCAAGAAGCTGACCCCGGCGTTGAAGCCTGATGCGCTGATCGCGACGAACACCTCATCGATCTCGATCACGCGGCTCGCCGCGTCGACCGACCGGCCCGGCAAGTTTATCGGGATGCATTTCATGAACCCGGTGCCGGTGATGAGCCTCGTCGAACTGATCCGAGGCATCGCCACCGAGGAGGACACCTTTGCGGCGACCCGCGATCTCGCCGTGAAGCTCGGCAAGACCCCGGTCGCAGCCGAGGATTTCCCGGCCTTCATCGTAAACCGCATCTTGCTGCCGATGATCAACGAAGCGATTTACACGCTCTACGAAGGCGTCGGCTCCGTAGAGGCGATCGACACGGCGATGAAATTGGGCGCCAACCATCCGATGGGGCCGCTCGAGCTCGCGGATTTCATTGGACTCGACACCTGCCTGTCGGTGATGCAGGTGCTCTATGAAGGGCTCGCCGACAGCAAATACCGGCCTTGCCCGCTGCTGGTCAAATATGTCGAGGCTGGTTGGCTTGGCCGCAAAATGAGGCGCGGCTTTTACGACTATACCGGAGCAAAGCCGGTCCCGACGCGATGATCCGGCTACTTGTCTGATCTAGATCAATCCGTTATCAACCCGTCACAATCGCGTGCTATTCCGGCCCGCGAGCGTCGGTTGGCGGGACGGGTGTTGCGTGACGGTAAGTCTTGATAATTGCCCGGCTTTGGTGCTGAACGCGGATTTTCGGCCGCTGAGCTATTTTCCGCTGTCACTGTGGTCGTGGCAGGACGCAATCAAGGCGGTGTTCCTCGACCGCGTCAATATCATTGATCATTACGACGTCTGCGTGCACAGCCCGTCATTGGAAATGCAGCTCCCCAGCGTCGTCTCGCTGAAGGAATACGTGCCAGCGGCGCGGCATCCGGCGTTCACACGGTTCAACGTGTTCCTGCGCGACCGTTTTACCTGCCAGTACTGCGGCGAGCCTTATCCCTCGCACGAGCTTACCTTTGATCATCTCGTGCCGCGCTCACGCGGCGGGCGCACGGTGTGGACCAATGTCGTCACCGCGTGTGCGACCTGCAATTTGTGGAAGGGCAACCGCCTGCCACGTGAGAGCGGGATGTATCCGCGCCACTCTCCGATGCAGCCGACGACCTACATGCTTCAGGAGAACGGCCGCGCCTTCCCGCCCAACTACTTGCACGAAAGCTGGCGCGACTATCTCTACTGGGACACCGAACTCGACCCCAATTGATTCCGCCGCGAAGCCATTTCGCCGACGACACGCACCCGGACCCTGAGCGCATTGCCCGGCAGATAGGCGAGCGGCATGTCTTCGACATCTACGGTCGAGAGGTTGGCGCGATCGGCGCCGGCGGCAACCGCGCGCTCCCCCGCCTGGGCTTCGCCCGCAGAGATTGCCTCCTCGCGGCTTAGGTCGCGATAGATCTGGTCGGTTTCGCCGCTGATCTGCGCGATCGCGGCGCCGACGGCATTGGCGCAGCCGCCGTGCGGCACACGGATCACTTGCGAGATCCCGGCGACCCGGTCGGGCACGAGAAACGCGCCGCCGCCGACCGCGATAAGCGGCAGATCGCGGGCGTCGGTCTTCATCCGATCGACCGCGTCCTCGATCATCCCATGCGTCTTGGCGAGCGCCCGGCGCACGAGATCGCGAGACAGGTCGGCGATAGCACGGCCATCGCCGATCCGGGCGAGGCCGGCTGCGACGGCAATGTCGGTCGCGGTCACTGTGTCGCCGCCGAAGACACGGCTCTCATCGATCAGCCGATAGCCGATGCTCTCGGGTCCCACTGCCAGCGGATCGGCCTGGACGAGGCTGCCGCCGCCGAGACCGATCGACAGGAGGTCCGGCATGCGGAACAAGGTGCGCACGCCGCCGATCTCGACGACGGAGTTGGCTTCGCGCGGAAACCCATTCCGGAGCTGCCCGACATCGGTAGAGGTACCGCCGACATCGATGACCATCGCATCGGCAAGGCCCGACAAAAACGCCGCGCCGCGCATCGAGTTGGTGGCACCGGAGGCAAAGCTCAACACCGGCAAAGCCGCAGCCATCGCGGCCGGCATCACCGTCCCGTCGTTTTGCGTCAGATAGAGTGGCGCGGCGATCCCGCTCGCCTCGATCGCTGCGGTAAAGCCTGCGACTGTCGCCTTCGCGACGTCGATCAGCGCAGCATTGAGCAGGGCGGCGTTCTCGCGTTCGAGAAGACCGATGCGAGCGAGCTGGTGCGATGCGGTGACCGTGGCATCCGGGCACTCTTCCGCAAGGATGGCCCGTGCCCGCTCTTCGCCGCTCGGGTCGAGCGGGGAAAAGATCGCGGCGACTGCGACCGCGTGGATGCCGCTCTCGCAAATCTGCTGAGCAATCCGTCGCATGCCGGCCTCGTCGAACGGCACGATCGGGCGGCCGTCGTAGTCATGCCCGCCTTCGAGCATGAACACCCCGCCGCGGACCCGCTCGGCGAGGTCCAAGGGCCAGTCGCAGAATGGCGGCAGCGAGGCGGCAGCCGGGAGTCCAATGCGCACCGCTGCGACGCGCGCCAGCTCGCGGCGCTGCACCACGGCGTTGACGAAATGGGTCGTGCCAATGACGACGGCGTCGATCACGCCGGAAGTGATCCCGAGACACCTCGACAGCTCGTCGATCGCGGTGACTATGCCGGTGGTGACATCGGGGCTCGTCGGAGTCTTCACCGCGTGGATAACCGCTCCGTCTTCGAGCAGCACTGCGTCTGTGTTGGTGCCGCCGACATCAACGCCAATCCGCCGCATCGGGCCTAGGCGCTCTCGAACACCGAGTGGAAGTCGAGATCGTAGCCGAAGGCACGCGGGCCGACATGTTCGAGGCCTTTCGGCGTCAGGAAAACTGGCGGAGCGGGCAGGGCAATGACCGAAACGCGGCGGCCATAGCCAATCGTCTCGGTGCCGAAGGCCTCGCCCGAGACGCTGTCGAGCACGCAAATCAGATCAGGCGACATCACGAGCGGCGCATTGTCGCGCCACGCCACGACCCATTCGTTCTGGAAAGCGATCTCAACCCGCGATCCGCGGTCGTTGTCGAGACCTTCGATCGTCACGCGGCCGCGCAAATACCCCTCGGTGGTGCGCCGCGCGACGTCGACAACCTTGCCATGGAAGAGGAGCTTGCCCAGCCCTTCGTCGAGGATGGCGGCAATCGGGTCGTCGTGGCGGCGCTGCGCTTCGCGCACTCGGCGCCCCAGACCGATTGCCTTTGAGACAGTGAAGTGAATACCCCAATCTTTGACCTCGCGCCCGGTGCGCGGCGCCTTGCAGGTCGAGGCGATCGAGCCGAACTCGACGCAGATCTTGCGGCTCACCCGCTCCATCCATCTCCAGCTCGGCACCTTGGTCACGACCGCCTCGATGCCACGCGGGTCGTAGAGCACGCAGGGATAGGGGCGCAGCTCGCCGACCGCGACGCTGGTCATCTGCGCCTCGGGATAGGCTCGGCCCATCGTGTCCGCATCGACGATCGGAAGCCTCAGATGGGCGCCCGCCATAAGCGGCTGTATGCTGTTGCCGCCGCCGATCTCGAGCGGCATCACGGCGCGAAATTTCGCGCCCAGAAGCCCCTCCTGGATCTCGACCGCGCGAGCGATATTGCGGCTGTCGGCGAGCCGCTCCTGGCCGACCAGCGGCGCTCCCATGTTCGAGACCACTGCCACGCAGTCTTCGTCGGCGAGGGCGACAGGCGACAGCAGGAAGACCCGGTGCCCCTCGGCATAGAGCCGGCGCATATTGAGGAGCCCGAGATAAGGGCTGCCGCCACCGCCGGTGCCGAGAATCCACGAACCTACCGCCAGCGCTTCGATGTCGTCGAGGGTGAGCGGCGTCATGGAGCGAGGTTACGCAGCTGCCGTCTCTCCCCGCAACGGTGCCGGTTCGACCGAACGGCCGGGTATCCCTATATTCTCCACCAGCTGCGAGCTTTTCGCGCAGTAGTGATTTTTATGCGCAGGCGCTTCTGGGCTCGCTCTTGCTGGGTAGACTCTCGCGCCTTCATTGCTACGAAGACGGTTAAAGTTATCGACGAATCGCGGCTAGTTAGGCGGCGGCTCTTTCGCGCTGCGCCGCCTTGACCCGGGCGAGCATCGCGGCGGCATTGCCGTGCAGGATCCGCTCGCGCGCTTCTTCGCCGATCTCTGCTTCCGCGAGCGCCTTCCGGGTCCAGTCGCAGCCGAACTCGGTGCCGTCGGTGCCGCACACGATGCGCTCGGCGCCGTACAGTCTCACCGCCGCCTCGATCGAACGGGGGCCAAACGAGTTGCAGTCCACATATACCTTCGCCTTGCGGAAGCGCGACGACGGCAGCTCCTCCTGCGGCGTGTCGAGCAGGCAGCGGTGGTCCATACGCTCGACCTCGTAGGGGATATTGCCGCCCAAATTATGAACGTGGATCACCGCGTCGGGGTAGTCCGCGAGGCAGTCGGTCAGACACAAGGTCACCATCACCGATGACAAGCTCGCCTGCATGTCGAGCGTGCCATTGCGGCGGCGGGCGTTGTCTGTGTCGCCGGAGACTTTCGGATAAGCGTCGCCCGGCCGCGGGCCGTTATGGATGAAAAGCGCCGCGTGGTGACGGTTCGCGACGTCCAGCAGCGGACGCATCGCTTGGGCGTCCTTGCGCGTCAGGAAATAGTTACCCGGCACCTGCGCTCCGATCATGCCCGGCAGCTCGAGCGCCCGCTCGAACTCGCTGGCGGCAGCAGAAATGTCCCTAAGAGGCAGCGCGGCGTAGGCGGCGAAGCGGCCGGGGTGCTTCCGGCAAATTGCGGAAAGTCCGTCGTTGACGGTCTGGCACAACGGCCCAGCCTCTTCCAGCGGCTGGGCTTCGATCCAGCAGAACGAGCCGAGGAGGGACAGCACGCTCGTATCCACTCCCTGGCGGTCCATCCGCGCGAGATGGAAATCGATGTCATCGAACGCATTGGCGAGCGGCTCTTCGCCCATCCGTCCGGATTTCAGCACCTCGACACCATCGGGATTGCGCAGAATGCGTGGTTCCCGGGTCCGGGCGCGCAGCGCGTCGGCTATTTCGGCGGGCCTCCAATGAGCATGCATATCGATCATCATGGCTTTCCTCCAAGGGCTATGCGGCAGCTTAACCCCCCAGCGGTTCGCCGAAAAGCACGACAATCTCGTGCCTTTTCAAAACTTGCACGACCCGTCGCACTCGTCGGGGAACAGGCTCCTGCCACAGGCACAAGGGCCCCGATGAAACGCGACGCTGGTATCGGTTGTCGGGACGGGCTGCTCGTTGCGCCTCTCCCGGCGCAGCTCCTCCATGCGGGTACGGATTGTCGCGAAATCGTCAGCTGCTCGGGGTCGTGACATCAAACCCTCCGGGTCCGGGGCTGACAAGCGTTAGTACTGTTCGCCAATTGCCTACATTTTGATGTGGTTTCCAAATCAATTGAAGAAGCGCGCAGGCCGGAAATCGGCGAGCTCGGGCCTTTGCCGTCCACCGACGATCCGAGGAACGGCGACATCGTCACGCCGCTATGGGTGATGGCGATATAGTAGCCGGAAGTCCGCGGCATCGGTCCGATGGCAGAGAAATGGTCGCCAGGGATCGGCCGGATGGCGATGCGCACCGCCTCCGGCTCGACCTCGCCAATCGAGGGCAGCAGCTGTCGGGCGCGCCGTACCAGATCGCGCGCCTCCGGCATCGATGGATTGAGCCTCGTGTCAAAGCTCAATGTCGCATCGGTCGCGTTCCAATGCAGCATCAGGCGTCCCGCGCCATCGGGGCGCGCGTCGATGACGGTGGTGCGGACCACACGGCTCAAGCTGGCGGCGACAGGGGGCGTGAACACCAAAAATCCCAAGGTCGGTGCGAGCGGCAAATGCAGACCGGCATCGCGGGTAGCTTCGTTGGTCCAGCGGCCCGCGCAATTCACGACGATGTCGGCCTCGTATTGCGTGCCGTCGGCGACCCGGACGCCGGTCGCGCGATCGCCGGCCAAGATCAGGTCGACGATCCGCGTGCCGCAGACGACTTTCGCGCCATGGCGAAGTCGTGCGGCAGACAGCATGGCATGCGCGTAGACTACCGGATCGAGCCAGCCCTCTCCCGGGAAAAACGCCACCGGCGCGTCGCCGATCGTCGCTGGATCAATGTCCGGCTCCAATTCCTGGACCTGGCGCAGCGTGATCCACTCCGCAGCATAGCCCCAGGACCGCAACTGCTCGACGTTTTCACGCTGCGCCGCGCGGTCGGGCTCGGCTTCCCATTCCAGACTGCCGCCGCCGTGCCACCATGGTGTCGCGCCGAATTCATCAGCCAGCGCGGCATGCGCCTTCATGCCGGCGACGTTCAGATCGTGATAGGGCTTTGGCGGCTTCTTGTGCGCGTTGGTCCAGGCGAAGCTGATGCCGGAGGTGCCGCCGCCGATGCGCGTCGCTTCCAGCACCGTGACGGCGGCGCCGGCTTGCGCCAGTCGATACGCAACCGAGGCGCCCATCACACCGGCGCCGATCACTATCGTCTTGAGCATTTTTGCGTCTCCGATGGTCCGGGACGGATCATAACCGTGCTGATGCGCCTCCGCCCCTGCTATGATGACCACGAGAGGGAGCTTCGGATATGGGCGCCACTCGGAAGTACACCGTCATCGACCCGTCCACCGGCAAAATCGAACGCCGCATCTTCAGCGAGCAAGCCGTCTACGACGACGAGATGGAGAAGATCTTCGGGCGCGCCTGGCTGATGATCGGGCACGAGAGCCTGGTGCCGGCGGCCGACGATTTCTTTCACACATACATGGCCGAGGACCCGGTCATCCTGACCCGCGACGGAGAGGGCCGACTGCACGCGCTCCTAAACATGTGCCGCCACCGCGGCAACCGCGTATGCCGCGTTGACGACGGCAATGCCAAGCGCTTCATGTGCACCTATCACGGCTGGACCTACCGCAACGACGGTACTCTCGAATACGTCCCCGGGGAGTCGGAAGCCTATTACGACGCGCTCGACAAATCCTCGCTCGGTCTGATCGAGGCGCGCGTCGAGACCTACGCCGGCATCGTCTTTGCGACCTGGGCCAAGGACGCCCCGAGTCTCGAGGCCTATCTCGGCGACGCGCGCTGGTATCTCGACACCGTCTTCAACCGTCGGGACGGCGGCATGCAGGCGCTCGGCCCCATCAAATGGCTTGAGCCCGCCAACTGGAAGACGATGGTGGACAATTGCTCGGACAACTACCACGTCCCGACGAGCCATTTTGCGAGCGCCCGGGTGCAGACGCGGTGGCTCGGCCGCCCGCCGCTGTCGCATGAGGACCAGTTCGCGAGCCCCAACAAGCACGCTTTTGTCAACGGGCACTCGATCACGTTCCGCGACGCGGACGACAACACCCCGCGCTACGCAACGGCGTGTCGAGCGAGACGTTCCGGCTGTTCCAGGAGTACTACGAGACGACGATGCCGGAGGTCGAGCGGCGGCTCGGCACATTGCGCGCGCACCGCGTGCAGCTCGGCAACCATTCGATCTTTCCGAATGGGATCTTGGGGCTGCGGCTCGCCCTGCCGCGCGGGCCGCTGAAGACCGAGTTCTGGCACTTCGTGCTGGTGGACCGGGATGCTCCTGAGGACATCAAGCGCGTCATCCGTATCGGCAGCCAGGCCAATAACGGCGCCGCTGGAATGTTCGAGCAGGACGACGTCGATAACTGGCGTCAGGTGACCCAAGCAGGCACTAGCCGCCTCTCGCGCCGGCATTCCCAGGATCTGTCGATGGGCTTGGGGCATGCGGGGCCGCATCCGGATTATCCGGGGCTCGTCTCCGAGCGCTACATCTCGGAAAACAACCAGCGCCTCTTCTATCGGCGCTGGGAGGAGTTCATGAATGCCGGGAGCTGGGCACAAATCCCGCTCGACCCGATCAAGGCCCGCTTCGACGGCACCGCGACTATGCACGGTTAGCGGATGATCCGATGAACACAAAACGCGCGCCGCAGGCTGCGGCCCACTCAGTGGCGCTGGCACCGCAGCAGGCGCTCTGGCTCGAGCTGATGCCATTCTACATCCGCGAGGCCTGGCTGCTCGACGAGCGTAAGCTCAACGAGTGGCTCGATCTCTTCACCGAGGATGTTCTTTACTTCATGCCCCGCCGCAAGAACGTTCCGCGCCGGGAGGCGCAGCGCGAGCTGACACCGCTCGGTGATCTGGCGATTCTTGAGGAGGATAGGCGCTATCTCGAGATGCGGGTGGCCCGGCTCGACACCGGGATGGCCTGGGCCGAGGATCCCCCGTCGCGCACCCGTCACCTGATCGGCAACCTCGAAGCAGCGCCGCTGGAGAATGGCGAGGTCGAGGCCAGGACCGCGTTTCTGGTGTACCGATCCCATCTGGAGACGGATCATCAGCTCCTCTCCGGGTGTCGCGAGGATTTGCTGCGCAAGGCGAACGGCGCATGGAAAGTGAGGAGGCGCACGATCGTGCTCGACGCCAACGTCCTGCTCGACAAGAACCTCAGCGTCTTCCTCTAACGCAATACGCGGAACGGGGAGGACAACAATGGTTGATCTCAGCAAGCTCGATCCTGCGACGATGGCACGGCATCTCGGCAAGCCCGAGGGCGAGATCGGGCGCGTGTTGGCGGACAGCATGGCCGAAAGGAATTGGCCGGTTTACGAGGCGGGATTTCAGCGCCTCGCCGTGCAGCCGGGTGATCGCCTGTTCGAGGTCGGTTTCGGCAACGGCAAGCTGGTGCCGCGATTACTCGCGCTCGCTCCGGGGCTCACCTATGCCGGCATCGATTTCTCCGAGACGATGGTAAGCGAAGCAGAGGCTTTCAACCAGGAACTAATAAAGGCTGGTAAGGCGACTTTCCGGCTCGCCTCG
>Ga0318498_10000578_pt1 | contig 10656 bp, 10 predicted proteins | sample GRESIP109b1f24_FD_203488 | JGI IMG/M metagenome (GOLD analysis project Ga0318498, IMG submission 203488) | Tropical soil microbial communities from Luquillo Experimental Forest, Puerto Rico - GRE.SIPMG.109b1f24 | ecosystem: Environmental > Terrestrial > Soil > Tropical forest > Bulk soil... | reverse complement strand
GCCTCGGCCAGGCGCTCCCGCACGTGGCGAGCGATCCGGTCGGTGTCCATTCCCTGGCGATCCATACGCGCCTGCGCGAGGGCTTCGCGCAGCGCGTCGCCGAGGCGCTCCCTGATCGCCTCGAGGACTCGCTCTCGAGCCGTTTCGGCCACGCGCTCGCGGAGGCGGTCGCGCAGTCGCTCCTCGAGGAACGACGCGAGGCGCTCGGTGTCCTGGCCGCCGAACGCTGCCATGCCTCCCTGCGTCTCGGCGAAGGCGGTCTTGACCGCCTCCCGGAGTCGCTCGCGCAGCGCCTCGCCGGCACGCTCGCGAACGGCCTCGACCACCCGCTCGCGGATGGCGTCGTGGAGCCGATCCCGGATCATGTACGAGATGGCATCCGGGTCCATCCCGCCACCCTGTGACAGGGCGTGGCGCAGCGCCTCCTTCAGCCGCTCTCCCGCCACCTCCCTCGCGCGCTCACGAACTGCCTCGCCGATGCGTTCGCGGAGCGTCTCCTCGAGCCGCTCGCGGACAGCCTCGGCGAGCCTCTCGGTGGAGGGCCGACCCATCTCTTGCCAGGATTCCTCGCGCTCCATGGTGGCTGCTCTCCTTCCGTGCACGGATTGCCTGGGTCAGAGGCTGGGCACGAGCGGGAGGGCCGCAAGCACGTCGCTTGGAGCCCCACCAACGACGAGGGCGTCCCCGATTTCTGGCGCGGGACGACACGCCGCGCGCCGGCGATTGACGCCCGCCGACCTCTCACGCGTGCGGCCGACCGGAGCCGGGCCGATCGAGCTCGACCAGTCGAAGGAAGGCGACAAGGTCCGGGCCTCGCTTGACCCGAAGAAGTGGTGCGGGTCGACGTGGCGAAGAGGAGAAGTGAAGTGACGAAGAAGAAGAAGAGAGCACGGCATGTCAGGGAGCAGGAACCGGCTCGAGCCCGCGAACATCGACCTCACGAAGATCCGCCACCCGCACGAGCGGCTCGTCGTGAGCTTGTCGGTGCTCGGGAACGCGGCGATCGTCGCCTTCGCGGCGGCGCTCGTCTACTTCGCCCCGGAGTGGCTCTCGTCCCACGGCCGCGTATCGAGGCTGGTGGACGAGGTTCGGCTGGCTGCAGTCGCCGTGATCCTGCTCCTCCCCGCGCTCGGGCTTCTGAGGCTCGGGCGCTGGGCGGCGTTCCGCGAGAACTCCGTCCGCCTCAACCGCGAGCAGGTGCCCGACCTCTTCGACATCCTCGAGCGGCAGTGCATCACACTCGGCGTCGATCCCCCTGCGCTCTACGTCTCGTCGCTGAAGGACGTGGGGCTCTCGACGTCGCTCGCGACCGGCGGTCGGCGCATCATCGTGCTCGGGCCGGAGCTCTTCGCGGGGTTGGGGCGGATCCAGGATCGGGCAGACGCCTTCGAGTTCATCACGGCGTACGAGCTCGGCCGTCTGGCGCTCGGGCACGCCAGCTGGTGGGAGGGCGTGCTGCTCGGCTACCTCAAGTGGATCCCGGTCCTGCGCATGCCGCTCGTCACGGTCCAGACGGCCTCGCGCGACCGGTTTGCGGCGACCCTCGCTCCCGACGGCATCCGGGGGCTCCTCCTCCTCGTGGTCGGCGGCGACCTGCTCCCGCACGTCGATCCCGCGGAGTTCGTCCGCCGGGTGATTCGAGACGACACGCCGGCAGGATGGGCCTGGCTGGGCAGGCTTGGACGCGACGCGCCGGATTTCAGGGAGCGGGTGCGCGAGCTCTACCGCGCGGGTTTCCTGAACCTCGACCTGGAGCGCGTGGCCGGGGCCGACGACGCGAGCGCGGAGGACGCGCACCCGCCGACGTCGCACTGACCCGCGGCGCGCGACGTCCGTTCCTAACCGCGTCGCCGTTGTTACTCCCGCCCCGCTCCGACGGCCGTTACGTCCGGTCCTGCGCAGGGGTGAGCCTGCGAACGCCGGGCGCGTTGACGCTCCCGGGGTAACGACAGGGAAGGAGAGGGACATGACGACGCACAGGACCGGGACACGCAAGGAGTGGCTCGCTGCCCGGCTCGAGCTGCTCCAGGCGGAGAAGGAGCTCACGCGGCGCGGAGACGAGCTGGCGCGGCGGCGGCAGGAGCTGCCGTGGGTTCGGATCGACAAGGAGTATCGCTTCGAGACCGACGAGGGGAGGGCCTCGCTGCCGGACCTCTTCCGAGGAAACTCGCAGCTCCTCGTCTACCACTTCATGTTCGGGCCCGATTACACGGCGGGGTGTCCGTCCTGCTCGGCGATCGCGGACGGGTTCAACGGCTTCGTCGTCCACCTGGCCAACCACGACGTCACGCTCTCGGCGGTGTCGCGCGCGCCTCTCGCGAAGCTGCAGGCGTACAAGCGGCGGATGGGGTGGACGTTCTCCTGGGCGTCCTCGTTCGGCGGCGACTTCAACCGCGACTTCAGCGTCGGGTTCACCGAGGAGCAACAGCGCGAGGGGGGCATCGAATACAACTACCAGCGCGAGCCGGCGTGGCCGGTGAGCGTGCAGGCCCAGGAAGCCGGTGACGAGGGGGACGCCGCCAGGATGGCGGCCATGAGCGGAATCGACGTGGCGACGTACACCCGCGAGCGGCCGGGCGTGAGCGCGTTCGTGCTCGAGGACGGCGTCGTCTATCACGCCTATTCCGCATATGCGCGGGGAGTGGACGGCCTCTGGGGCATGTACCAGTGGCTCGACCGCGCCCCCAAGGGGCGCAACGAGACGGGCGTCTGGTGGCGCCGCCACGACGAGTACGACAGGCGCTGAAATCACCCCAACCCCGAACGTGTGAGCCTGATCTACGGATTAGGTTAGAGAAGCCCGGCGATCAGCCGTGCCACCGGTTCCCATGGACCACGGGACGATCTCACGACGCATGGTGTCCGGGCGAGCCTCCGAGCGAGCGTTCCTCGGCGCCTCGGCGCTGCTCTTCGTGGCCAGCGCAGCGGTGACCCTCGTCTGGTGCGGCTCCATGTCCGCGATGGGCGTGATGCCGATGCCCGGCGGCTGGACGATGTCGGTGGCGTGGATGCGGATGCCCGGACAGACGTGGCCCGGCGCCGCGGCGTCGTTCGTCGGCATGTGGGTCGTCATGATGGTGGCGATGATGCTGCCGGCCCTCGTCCCGATGCTGCGGCGCTACCGCCACGCCGTGCGCGGGGCGGGCGAGGAGCGCCTCGGCCTGCTGACCACGCTCGTCGGCGTGGGCTACTTCTCCGTCTGGGCATTGCTCGGAATGGCCGCCTTCCCGCTGGGCGTCGCGCTGGCCGCGATCGAGATGGAGCAGCCGGCGCTGGCGCGCGCCGTCCCGATCGCCGTCGGTGTCGTCGTCCTGATCGCCGGCTCGCTCCAGCTCACCGCGTGGAAGGCGCGTCACCTCGCCTGCTGCCGGGAGGCACCCGGGCGCGGCCTTTCGCTGCCCGCCGACGCCGCCACGGCCTGGCGACACGGCTTGCACCTCGGCCTCCACTGCAGCTCCTGCTGTGCCGGTCTGACGGCGATCCTGCTGGTCATCGGGGTCATGGACCTTCGCGCGATGGTCGGCGTGGCGGCCGCCATCACCGCCGAACGTCTCGCACCGGCCGGCGAGCGCGTCGCGCGCGCCATCGGGGTCCTCGTGATCGGGGCAGGGGCTTTCCTCATCGCACGAGCGGCCGGGCTCGTGTGACGCATGGTGGAGGCCGGGCGGGCAGGGCGTGTACCCGCGCGCCCCGGCGCTCAGCTCTGCGCGGTCGCCAGGCCCGGGGGCAGCGCCTCGCCCAGCGCGAGATGGCGGCAGATCTGCTCGACACGGGGCAGGTCGACCGGAACCTCCAGCGCGCGGCCCACCCTCTGCAGGAAGCGCCGCTCGGCGGGATTGAGCCATCGATCGGCTGCGGCCACGAGGTACAGGACGTCCATCAGCGGTCCGTGCATGGGCTTGGGGACCAGCGGCAGCGCGTCGAACCAGCCCTCCTCGTCGTCTCCGAAGGCGCGGGCGCTGGCGATGTGGCTGCGGTTGGCCGCGGGGAGCGCGTCGACGATGAGCGCGATGGCCATGGCCTCCTCGCGGCCGGCCTCGCCCTCGAGCGTGGCGAGGAGCCAGGCGCCCTCCACCAGGAGCTCCGGCTCGGCCATGGTGTCGAACCGGAGCTGCACGAAGGCCTTCCGCAGCGCGCGCCGGTAGCGGACGTAGCGCCGGACGGTCGCGCCCAGCTTTCGCGTGGCGACGTAGTTCCACCGCGCGCTGATGGGGATGCCCACGAAGGGCACGATGTTGGAGAGCAGGCTGTCCTCGAGCAGCTTGCGGCCGATGCGCCGGCCCATCTCGCCGTCCTCGAGCTCCATCAGCCGCTCGATCAGGCCCTGGGGCCTGGTCGCGCCGATCTGCTCCTCGCCCCCGCGCTTGCGGGGGAGCCCCAGCGCCAGGCTGAACAGCGTGGCCAGGTCCGCGCTGTCCTCGACGTCGAAGGGCGCGCCGTAGATCGACCCGATGTCGCAGGCCAGATCGATCTGCAGGCGCGCGGTGTACACCGCCTCGGTCAGCAGCGACACGAGGATCGCGGGCACGCCGATGAAGGGCGTCGCGATCCCGTCGGAGAGGAGCGAGATCATCTCGCCCGTGCTGGCGCCGGTGAAGGCCAGCGCCCCCGCCACCGCGGCCTTCTTGCAGGCGCGCAGGATCTCGGCGCGAGCGCGCGCCTCCGTGTCCAGGCCGGGATGGAGCCGGTCCCAGTGCCCGGCGTCGAAGGCGCGCGCGTGTGCGCGGACGTGCTCGTCGACGAGCTTCCTGAACCAGCCGCGCGGCGAGGCTCGCCCGCCGACCTTGTCGAGGAGCCGGCCCAGCGCCGCCGCGATCCGCTCCTCGGCGGCGGTGAACCGACCGTACAGGACCGCTTCGTCCATGGCCGTTGCTCCCCTTCTCCGCCGTCGCGCCCGCGCGCGAGCGCGTCACTCGAGATCGGGCGCCTCGACGTGCCGGAAGGTCTGGAACCCCCACCAGACGAGGTTGAACCAGGGCGGGGCGGACAGCTTCTTCCTCGCGACCACCTCCGCGCCGCTGACGGCGAGGAGCGTCGCCGTCGCGAGCACGGCGAGATCCACGCCGCCGCCGGTCCGTCGGAGAAGGTCCTCGTTGACCTCGCGGAAGGCCTCCACCACCGCGCGGCCCACCCTGCTGCCCGCCGCTTCCGGCGACGCCTGCTCGCGCGGCGGACGCTCCCCTTGGCTCAGGATCGCGACCGCGCCCGCGGCGTCGCGGAGCGCGCCCGCGATGCGCTCGGCATCGGCTCGCGCGGGGTCGTAGCTCACGATGAAGGTGCCGGTGAACGGTCGCACGCGGATCTCGGCGACACCCGCGACGAGCGCCACGGAGCGCGCCGCCTTCGCCGCCTCCTCGCGCTTCTTGCGGATCCCGGCGATGCGCAACCGGATCCGTCCGGGGATGGCGTGGACGATCTCGACGTACCTCACGGTTCAGGCCCTCGCGTGCGGCGTGGCCGTCGCCGTCGCCGCCTCGCCGTCGGTGCCGACCGCAGCCTTGCGGACGCGGATGCGGGCCTCGGCCATGACGTCCTCGAGATCCTCCCGCACCGACGCGACGCGCGCGGCGAGGTCGTCGGCGAACCTGAAGACCGCGGACGCGACCTCGAGGGCCACCGGGCGCAGGCGCGGGAGGACGAGCCCCGTGCCGAGTCCGGCGGCGTAGCCCAGCAGGAACGACGGAAGATGGAAGAACACGGCTCTCCTCCTGTCAGGCCGCGCAGGCGACCCCTTGCACGACGAACTCGTCGCGCCCCAGCGCGCCGCGGAGGGGCGTGACGAACACCTCCCACCGGTCCGGAACCGGCGCGACCGGCGCCGGGGCCGCGACCGTGACGAGCGGCGGGGACCGCGGCACGCGCCCCTGCGAGGGGAGACTGCGCCGAACCACGGCGATGGCTGCCGGTACGGCGACCCCGGCGGCGGCCCAGGCGAGCGCGACGGTCCGCGGCGTCCTCACGCGCATCAACGATCGGAGCGGGGGCAGCACCAGCGTCGCGACGTGCAGGGCGCCCGCGCCGCCCATGATGGCGGCGAACCGACCGCGCGCCGGAGCGTCCGGCGCCCGGCAGACGTAGGCGTACGCGAGCTGCGCGGCGGGAAGGGCCGAGAAGGCGGCGCCGGCGCCGCCTATCGCGAACGCGGCCGCGCCGAGGCCGGCGAGGAGCAAGGCGTCGGTGACGATGGGGCGCCACTCCGGGCGGGCGATGATCGGAGTGCCCGGCGGCGCCGGCGGCCGATCGAGGATGGCCGGATCGCCGGGCTCGAGCGCGAGCGCGAGCGCCGGCGCGGTGTCCGTCAGCATGTTGATCCAGAGGAGGTGGAGCGGGAGCAGCGGCTCGAGCCCCGTGACCGCTCCGCCGAGGACGAGCGCGACCTCGGAGAGGTTCGTCGTGGCGAGGTACCGGACGGCGCGGCGCAGGTTGTCGCCGACGATCCGACCCTCGCCCACCGCCGAGAGGATGGTCCTCGTGCGCGAGCACCACGTCCGCGGTCTGCCGCGCCACGTCCGTCGCGACCCCGACCGCGATGCCCACGTGGGCCGCCTTGAGCGCCGGCGCGTCGTTCACGCCGTCGCCCGCCATCGCGACGATCTCGCCGCGGCGCCGGAGCTCGGCGACGACGCGCAGCTTGTCGGCGGGGGTGACGCGCGAGAGGACGGAGATGCCCTGCAGCGCATCGCCACCATCCGTGGCCGCGTCGAGGCTCGCGACGATCGTCGCGCCGTCGACGGCGCGCCCCTCCAGCCCCACCTGGCGTGCGATCGCGGCCGCCGTCGCGCGCTGGTCGCCGGTGAGGATGAGGGTGCGGATGCCCGCGCGCCGCGCGTCACGCACCGCCTGCGCCGATCCCTCGCGCAGCGGATCGCGGAGCGCGGCCAGCGCGACGAAGGTGAAGCCACTCTCCGGCACGCCCTGCGCTCCGCGCTCCATCGCCTGCCAGCCGAGCGCGAGGACCCGGAGGCCGTCCGACGCGAGCTGCTCGTTCCGCGCGAGGATGGCGTGGCGCTCGGCCGGGCCCAGGGGACCATCGAGATCTCGATCGCAGAGCGCGAGCACCTGCTCGGGCGCCCCCTTGATGCACGCAAAGGGCGAACCGCCCGGGCCGTCGTGGAGGCTCGTCACGTAGTACACGTTCTCTCGCCGCTCGCGGAGCAGGCGGCGCGGATACCGCTCGCGCAGCCAGGCGACGCCCATGCCGACGGACTCGGCCACGGTGGCGAAGGCGCGCTCCGTCGACGAGCCGACGAGCCGCATCCCGCCGTTCGAGCGGTGCACGTCGAGGTCGCTGTTCAGCACGGCGATGGCCAGCGCGAGGCGCCCCGGATCGGCGAACGCGTCGCCCCCGCTCGGCAGCGCCGGCACCGAGAGCGGGCGGCCGCCGCGCTCGAGGGACTCGAGCTGCATCTCGTTCCGGGTGAGCGTCCCCGTCTTGTCCGCGCAGATCACGGTGACGCCGCCGAGCGTCTCGATGGACGACATGCGGCGCACGAACGTCCCCTCGGACCGCATCCTTCGCACGGCGCGCACGAGCGACGCGGTGACGACGACGGGCAGGCCCTCCGGGATGGCGGCGACGGCCAGAGCGACTCCCGCCCGGACCACTTGCCCGACGGCGGCGCCGCGCACGAGGCCCGCTGCGCCGCCGATCCCGCCCGCGGCGAGGCTGGCGTAGGTCATCGTCTGGCCGAGGTCGGCGATGCGGCGCTCGAGCGGGCTGGCCGGAGCGTGCGTCTCGTCGACGAGCGCCTGCACGCGAGCGACCTCGGTGCGCTCGCCGGTCGCCACCACCACGGCGCGCCCCCGGCCAGAGGCCACCACCGTGCCGGCGTAGAGCATGGAGGTGCGCGCCGCGAGCGGCCGCGCCAGGTCGACCGGGTCCACGGCCTTCCGCAGCGGCTCGCTCTCGCCGGTCAGCGGAGCCTCGTCGCACGACAGCCGGTGTGCGTCGATCACCCTCGCGTCGGCCGGGACGATGTCCCCGGCCTGCAGGACGAGCACGTCGCCAGGGACGAGCTCCGCGGCCGGGACCGCCCGCAGCTCGCGGCGGAGCACGCGCGCGTGGCCGGCGTAGAGCTCGTGCCACGACGCGATGAGGTCCTCGTTGTGCGACTCGATGCGGTACCCGATCGCGGCATTGAGCAGGACGACGGCCTGGATCGCGGCAGCGTCCACGAGCTCGCGGAGAGCGGCGGACACCGCCGAAGAGCCGATCAGGAGGACCGCCGGCAGGTTCGCGAGCTGCGACGCGAGGATCCGAAGCCTCGAGCGCCGCGGGTGGCCGTTCACGACGTTCGGCCCGAGCTCGCGTCGCCGGCGCGCCGCCTCCACCTCGTCGAGGCCGTCCGGACCCGAGCCGAGCCGGGCGAGCACGCCATCGGCAGGCTCGGCGTGCCAGGCGACGTGATCGGAGGCGAGGAGTCGCTCCCGAGCCGCATGGATCTCGGTGCGAGCGCGGTGCGCCGCGGTGAGCAGGAGCGAACGCATGAGGCACGCGCGACGAGTTCCGGTGCTAATGTCGCTGCGACGGACGCTCTGCGACGTATCTGGGGACTGCCCGATTGAGGGCACCCGCGACGACAGACGGCTAGCTCGCGCCTTGCTCTCTCGTCCTCCGGGCCGTCGCTCCTCGATCTCGCACGTGGCAGGGAACCGTCCGTACCGGAGAGGAACGGTGACGCGCTACGCGCTCCTCCTGCGCGGTGTGAACGTCGGCACGGGCAACGCGCTGCCGATGGCGGAGCTGCGCGCGATGCTCACGAACATGGGCTGCACCGCCGTGCGCACGTACGTGCAGAGCGGGAACGCGGTCCTCGCGACCACGCTGCGAGCCGCGCAGGTCGCGAAGGGGATCGAGGTGGCGCTCGCTCAGTACATGGGCCGCCCGATCGCCACGACGTTGCGAACGCTGGCGCAGCTGACCGCGATCGTCGACGGGAACCCGTTCGCGGGCGTGGCCACGGATCCCGCGAAGCTGTGCGTCACGTTCCTCTCGAGCGCGCCGGCCGGCTCCGAGCTCGCGCCGCTGCACCTCCAGGACTTCGCCCCGGAGCAGTTCCGGGTCCGCGGGAAGGAGATCTACTCGTGGCACCCGAACGGCCAGGGGCGGAGCCCGCTCGCGGCCGCCCTCGGGAAGCTCCGGGTCCGCGGCACCGTCACGACGCGCAACTGGAACACCGTGCTGAAGCTCCGCGACATGCTCGGCGAGATCTGAAGGGCCGTGGTCGGAGAGCCCTCGCACCGTCCCGGCGTTTCGCCCCGCACCGACGTTTCGGTGCTCGCGACGGGCCTTCCCACGGAACTGCACGATTTCGCGCCGGTTTCGGCGTGGCGAGCGATTCGCATCTGATCCGACGCATGAACGCTCATGCGAAGCCACTCACCGTCCTCAGGAGCGAGCTGCCGCCCGCCCGCCCGGCGAAGCTCGAGCAAGAGCTCGCCTACCAGCCCGGCGCGGTCGTCAGCCGGACCATCGCGAAGGCGAGGGGAGGCTCCATGACCCTGTTCGCCTTCGACGCGGGGCAGGAGCTGTCGGAGCACACCGCGCCGTTCGACGCCTTCGTCCAGGTGCTCGACGGCGCGGTCGAGCTGACGATCGGCGGCGAGAAGGTCGTCGCGGGCCAGGGCGAGACGGTACGGATGCCGGCCGGGATCCCGCACGCGGTCCGCGCGCTGGAGGCGTTCAAGATGATCCTCACGATGGTCCGGGAGTAGCGGATGAGCGAGCTCATCGACAACGGCGGCCTCGCCCCCAAGGATCTCCTGAAGCACCTCATCCTCCAGCTCCACGTGGGCGCCGCGCCGGCGCAGGTGCAGAGGCAGCTCGTGCGGATGCTGGGACAGGTGCCCTACGGCCTCGTCGTGGAGGTCGAGCAGGAGCTGATCGAGGACGGCATGCCGCCGCAGGAAGTGACGAGGCTCTGTCACCTGCACGGCGCCGCGCTCGAAGGCGCGATCGACCTCACCGAGGCTCCGGTCGCGCCCCCCGGACACCCGGTGGAGACGTTCGGGCGGGAGAACGCTGCGCTGCGGGCGGAGATCGAGGCGCTCGCCGCCGCGGCCGCGAAGCTCGACGCGCTCCCGGACGACGCGCCGGCGGGGGACGCGCTGCTCGCCGTCCGCGTCCGCCTGAACGCCCTCGCCGACGTGGACAAGCACTACCTCCGCAAGGAGCACCTGCTCTTCCCCTACCTCGAGAAGCACGGCATCACCGGTCCACCGAAGGTGATGTGGGCGAAGCACGACGAGGCGCGGGCGCTGCTCCGGGGCGCCCTCGAGGCGCTCGCCGCCTCGGCGGGCGCGAGCGCCGGCGAGGCGCGCTCCGTCGTCGCGCTCACGGTCCGGCCCGCCGCCCAGGCCATCCGCGACATGACGGACCGGGAGGAGAACATCCTGCTGCCGATGTCGCTCGACACGCTCGACGAGCTCGAGTGGTGGGAGATCGCGCGGCAGAGCGCGGAGATCGGGTTCTGCCTCGTGGAGCCCGTGGAGGGCTGGCGCCCGGCGTCCGTCCCCGCGGCGCAGCCCGACGACGCCACGGCCGGCGGCAAGATCCGGCTGCCGACCGGGACCCTCGGCGTGAAGGAGCTGGAGGCGGTCCTGAACGCGCTCCCGATCGACGCCACGTTCGTCGACGCCGAGGACCGCGTCCGCTAC
>Ga0318498_10000557_pt1 | contig 10803 bp, 11 predicted proteins | sample GRESIP109b1f24_FD_203488 | JGI IMG/M metagenome (GOLD analysis project Ga0318498, IMG submission 203488) | Tropical soil microbial communities from Luquillo Experimental Forest, Puerto Rico - GRE.SIPMG.109b1f24 | ecosystem: Environmental > Terrestrial > Soil > Tropical forest > Bulk soil... | reverse complement strand
GGGGACGCCACCGCCTCGCCGGTAGTCGGCGGCGGCCTGCGGGTCACCGTTACCCTCCTGGCCGCGCCGCCCGCCACAATCGGCGCCAGACCCGACCATGCCGCCGTCAAGCCGCCCCTCGCCTGACAGCATTTCCGGGAGGAAGGCGGCTATGAAGGCTGATCGCTTTTCACCGCCCCCGCACCGTGGCCCTGCGCCGGAAACTGTACGGTCCGGGCTCTGCGAGCGGGGACCGGATGGTCCCAACTGCGGTCGGCCCATGGTCTCAGCCTTAATGCGATCCAGAACGGATGATCTGCATCCAAGCTCACCATCCAACCTGCTTCCTCCATCTTGCGCAGAGTCGTCAGGCGCGATTTCGCCTGCACGCAGTACGCGCGGCGCAGATGAACCGCTGCGGGCGCAGGGCAACGGCGTGGCAGAACTGGCGCGGCTGGGTGTGGTGGCCGGCTTGCAGCGCGGGTACGGGCGTGGCGCGTCACCATCGAAGCCGAACATCCGCGCGACCTGGTCGCATTCGCCGCACCTCGGCGGGCGTGCAAGACGCGGCCCGGGCGCGCAGCACCGCGTACGGGCTGCGCACCCCGGCGGTGTTCGCGCCGGTGAAGGCCGCCAGCGCGCGGCAACCAGCCCGCCTCCAGCGCGGCCCGCACGCGGGGGCGAGCCTGGCCCGCTGGGCGGCGGTCAGCCGCCAGCCGTCCCCGAGGGCGGCGAAGAACTCGTCGGCCGGCCCGCCGCCGTGTGCTGTGGTGGCCGTGGCCGACGCCCGCGCGCGGGCGCGGGGGCGGCGGACGGTTCCGTGGATGGTTCCCTGGGCGGTTAGGGTGCAATCGCCGCATCCCGTGGCTGCGCCGGTTGCACCCCGTCGGGGTGCTGGTTGCGCCGCGATCCGCCGGAACCAGGGCCAGATTCAGCGCCCAGGAGATCGCCTCGACGCTCACCCGGCACCGCCTGGAAGGCACGCCATCTCGCCGTCCGCGGTCCAGCCTCTGGGCTCAGTTTTGGTCTCATTCACCCCCGTCCGGAGTTGTTCGCCGGCGCACGCCAACCAGCTTTCTGCCCAGGTCCGGTACACTCGCGACCGGTGGCGGATGGGACTGCGCAGTCCTCGAAAGCGTGTGAGGGGGCAACCCCTCCGTGGGTTCAAATCCCACCTCCACCGCCACTGGTCTTCAAGAACACCGGTCTTGACAGCCGTAGGCGGGCGCGTCGTGCCCCCCTTGGTCTCATTTGGCGGTCCGCATGGGCCGAGGCTAGCCGACGTCTGGTTGAACTTCAAGTTTAATCGTTTGACTTTTTAAAGTAGTACTTGGAGTATTTAAACCATGCGTTCCAAGCCCGTGATTCTTGTTGCGCTGCTGCTGGCAGCGTTCCCGGTCGACCTGGACACGACCCTGGTGAACGTAGCGCACCAAGCCGAGGCCCACGTAGACCCCGCCTCACCGGTCCGGTAACCCCCGCGCCAGCAACGGAGAAAGGCCATGACCAGCCACGCACATGCCCCCGGATGGGAGCACCAGGCCCTGGATTCCATTAAGAGCGCGCTCGGCGATTCTGACCCGAGACTCGCCGCGCTGCTGGCCATGTTCGGCCGGCTGGCATCGAGCGAAGAGATGCCAGGGCACGAGAAGATACGCTCACCTCTGCGACACCCGCCGCACCGTCAGCGCCGAGCAAGAACGCCGCACCGCCCCGGTCCGCAGCGAGCCGCCGTTCTGATCTGGCTTCTCGCCTCCGTCGCACTGATCACCGTCGCGACGATCCTCAGCCACGGCGGTCCACCCTCATGCCCCCAAGCATGGGGAATCTGCGGTGGTTAGGTTTCTAGGTGGCCGGAAGCGGGGCCGCGTCGCCTACGGCGGCAGGTCAGGACGTCGGCGCGGGGCAGCCGCCAGAGCCACTGGTATTCCCGGCTGCGCCCGCGCCCGCTATGTCGTCCGGAGTGCCTCGGCGGGCGACAGCCGGGCGGCGCGGATCGCCGGGTACAGGCCGGCCACGGCGCCTATGGCCAGCGCTCCGGCCAGGCCGCCCCAGGTGGCGTACCCGGGGATGGTGACGGTCCAGTGCCTGGCTTGGGACAGGCCCGTGGTGATGGCGATGCCGAGCAGGACGCCGGCGGTGCCGCCGAGGGCAGACAGGGCAGCGGACTCGGCCAGGAACTGCTCGGCGATGTGCCGCCGGGTGGCGCCCAGGGCGCGGCGCAGGCCGATCTCGGATCGGCGCTCGAGGACTGCCACGATCATCACGTTGGCGATGCCGATGCCGCCGACCAGCAGCACGACCGCGCCCAGGCCGAGGAACAGCTGGGTGCCGGAGCTGACCACGGCGAGCCTGGCGGTCAGCACGTCAGAGGGCTGGCTGACCGCTACCTCGTTCGGCGCCTCCGGGTCGGCCTGGTGGCCGAGCAGCTGCTGTACCTGCGCGGTCCGCGCCGGATCGGTCCGCACGTAGATCCGGCTCGGGTGTCCGTCGTAGCCCAGGCTGCTCGCGGCTTCGGGGAAACCGACCAGGGCTGACCTGTCGATCTCCGGGGCCAGCGGGACCGGGTTCAAGATGCCCTGGACGGTGAACCACAGCGTGCCGATCCGGATCCGGGGACTGCCCGCGAGCGAGTCGATGCCGAGGGTGTGCGCGGCCTGATAGCCGAGCACGGTGACCGGGAACCTGCTGGTGGCGCCGTTGAGGAAGGTCCCCTGCCGGATGGAACCGCCGAGGGTGGCGACCAGCGACGGGTCGGCGGCCCGGACGGCCAGGCCGCCGGTGGCGGCCGCCGGGATCTTGTCGGTGCGGTACACCTGGACGGTGCTGATGAGCGCGGTCGGCGCCACCTGCTCGACTCCGGCGACCCGGGTCACCATGGCGGTGGCGTACCGGGGCAGCTCGGCTTCGCCACCGGATAGGGTGGAGCCGTTGGCCACGGTCAGCAAGTTGGTGCCGAGCTGGTCGATTTCCGCGACCAGCGCGGACTGGCTGGACTTGGTGATGCCGAGTACCGCGACTAGCGCGGCGATCCCGATCGCGATGCCGAGCGCCGCTAGCAGGGTGCGGGTCCGGCGGAACCGCAGGCCGCTCGCCCCGGACCGGATGACGTCCGCGGGACGCATCCTGGACCTGGTCATCTGAGTGTCCCGCCGGCGGCGGCCCGGTCGGTGACGACCCGGCCGTCCCGCAGGACGATCTGCCGCCGGGCCCGCGCGGCGACGTGCTCGTCGTGTGTGATCACCACGATCGTGGCGCCGTCGGCCTCGTTCAGGTCGACCAGCAGCTTGACGATCTCCTCACCGGTGACCTGGTCCAGGTTGCCGGTGGGCTCGTCGGCGAGGATCACCGCCGGGTCGCCGGCCAGCGCCCGGGCGATCGCGACCCGCTGCTGCTCGCCGCCGGACATCTGCTGCGGCCGGTGCGTGGCGCGGTGCCCGAGGCCGACGCGGTCCAGCAGCGTCATGGCGGCGCGCCGGCGTTCGGCGGCGGGGACTCCGCGGTAGAGCAGGCCGGCCGCCACGTTACCGGCTGCGGTCTGGTCCGGGAGCAAGAAGAACTGCTGGAAGACCACGCCGATCTGGTAGGCGCGCAGGGTGGACGCCTGCCGGTCCGGCATGCCACTGACGTCCCGGCCGTTGATCCAGATGGTGCCGCTGGTCGGCCGGTCCAGGCCGGCGGCCAGGTGGAGCAGGGTGGTCTTGCCGGACCCGGACGGGCCGGTGATGGCTACCAGCTCGCCGGACATGACCTGGAGGGACACCCCGCGCAGCGACCAGACCGGGGGTTCGCCTGGGTAGGTCTTCGTCACGTCCTTAAGCGTCAGCGCGAGGGTCATCCCTGTGCCACCTGCACCGTCATGCCCGCGGCGAGGCCGCCGCCGCCGACCTCGACCAGGCCCGTGGTGTCGTCGTAGATGCCGACGCCGACCGGGATCAGCCGGTGCGCCGTGGTGCGCACCGCGTAGCCGCCGCCCGGCTGGGCCAGCAGGGCGGTGACGGGTACCGCCAGGACGTCCGGATCAGTCCGTTCGGTCATGGTGACCTGCACCGGCGCCTGGTCGAGATCGGAAGGCAGGCGGTAGCTGCCCAGGCCGACGGTGACCGGGATGATAGCGGTCGGGGTGCTCTGGCCCTGCGCCGGCGGCCCCTGGGTGACGGCGCCGACGGTGCGCACGTGCCCGTTGATGGTGGTGCCGTCAGGAAGGGTGACCTGCACCGGGTCGCCGGCGTGGGGTGCCCTGCCCGGGGTCAGGTCCGCCGAGACCGCCGGCGTGGTGGAGGTGCCGGTGAGGATCTGGGCACCGGGCGCCGCGGGGGTGCCGGTGCCCGCCGGGGTCGTGGTGACACGCACCGGGCCCGGCAGGAAGACGATCTGGCCTAGGGTGATCGTCCCGGTCCCGGGCATACCGTGGGCCAGCTGCCACCGCTCGACCGCGGCCACGGTGCCCCAGGTGATGACGTCGCCCGGGTGCCCCGCGTCGTAGCCGAGCGCGTTGAGGTTCTCGTCCAGTTCCCTGATGTCCGGGCCGGGGGTGCTGGCCGGGCCGATGTCGCGCCAGGCCGGGGTGGTGCCGTAGAACAAGGTGGCCGGCTGGTCGGCGACCTGGTACAGGACCTGGCCCCGGGTGAGGATCTGGCCAGCGCGCGGCAGCGCGGTGATGACGCCGGCCGGGAGCTCGTCCGCGACGCTGTAGGCGCCCCGGTAGCCGATCGTGCCGGACGCCACCTGGCGCTGCTTCACATCGGTCCGGACGACCGGCGCGCTAGAGACCGGGATGGCCGCCTGGGTGGTGGCCGGCGGGGCGGCCTTCGGCCACTCGCTCCGGGCGCCGAAGCCGGCCAGCGCGGCCGCCAGCACGACCACGCCGGGCGTCACCCACCTGGCGGCCCCCCGCCCGCCGGCTGGGCGGCGGTCAGCCGGCGCTGACATCAAGGCCCCCGCTAGGGATGTACCGCGAGCAGGCGTTCGTCGCGGCGTCGCTGGCCGGCGTCTTGGTCAGCAGGTCGTGCGGCAGCGCGAAGTCGCCGGCGACGGTCGGGTCGGGCCAGTCGTGCACGCCGTGCTGGCGCATGCACCGCGCGAACTGCAGCAGCTCCTGGAACTCGGCCTGCGGGACCGGCGGTGACGGGTTGACCGCAGGGAACAGGTTCTGGCAGGCCTGCCGGGCGGACGCCGGCACCGAGCCGGGCGAGGTGCCGAAGTGCCAGCGGCCATCGCCGGGGTCGTAGACCGGGTCGGGGAAGCCCGGGTCGCCGTGCTGGCGGAAGCAGCGGGTGATCGACTCGACCGAGTCGTAGCCCGGGCCGGACGGGCCGGCGTGCGTGCCCTGGCCAGCGGCCGCCGCGGTGCCGCCGGTTGCTGAGCTGCACGCGGTCAGGGCGGCCAGGCCGGCCGCGGCGGCCGCCACGGCGGTGCGCCTGAACGCGGTTCCTGTTCGCATGATTGCCCTCCTTCGAGTCGGCCGGAGTTGAGCCGGCCTCTTCACGGTCGCTGTCCGCGCCGGGCTGGCGCATCGCGGCGAGGAGCGAACCTGGCTCCCCCTTTCGGGGTGGCCGGGCTCCCCCGCTGGCGGGTGGTGCACGGTTTCGTGCGGGGTTAACGTGGCGGGCATGAAGCGTCGATGGGGCCTGCAGGCCAAGATGACCGCCTCTTATGTGCTGGTCACGGCCGGTTCGGTGCTGGTCGCCGGGGTCGTGCTGATCATCACGGCGGCGCTGTCGTCGACCACCGTGCTGACCGTTCAGCAGCTTCAGGCCAAGACCGCAGGTACCGCCCTCACGCTTGCGAAGAAGCTGGCAGCCGCGGGCGGCACGGTTTCCTCGGCGGACCTGGGAGCCCCGGGGCACCTCCCGCAGATCGCCGGCGGCGGATGCAAGCCGGAGGTCTCCTCATTCGCGATCGCGGTGTCCCCCGTCCCGCCGCGGCAGGTCCTCGCCACGTCATACCCGGGCTGTTTCGCCGTGGGGACGGGGGGGTTCGCGGGCGACGCCGGGGCGCTGCGGAAGATCATCGCGACGCTGCCGCTGCTCTCTCGCAGCGCGGGCGTGACCCAGTTGCCCGCCGGGGAAGTGATCTATGCTTCCGCGCCGATTACGGTGGCCGGCAGGCCCGGCAAGCCAGTCGGCATCGTCTACGTCGAGACCCCGGCGGTCCCGGTCAGCGTGCCGGGCTCGTTTTCCGTACCGAGCGCCCTGATCTGGGCCATGGCGGGCGCGCTCGCGGCGAGCATCCCGCTGGGGATCGCATTCGGCCTGCTGAGCACCCGGCGGCTGACCCGGCGGCTGCGCCGGCTGGCCGCTTCCACGCTGGCGGTCTCGTCGGGGGAGTTCGGCTCGCGGATCCCGGTGTCGGGATCTGACGAGGTGGCGCAGCTGGAGGAGAACTTCAACAAGATGGCCGCGCGGCTGAGTTCGGCGGTAGAGACCGAGCGGAGGCTCGCCGCGGCCAACGCCCGGCATCACGAGCGGTCCCGGATCGCCCGGGAACTGCACGACTCGATCTCCCAGGAGCTGTTCTCGCTCAGCGTGCTGTCCGGCGGGCTGCGGCGGTCGCTGCCGTCTGGGTCACCGGTGCTGCCCGCGGTCGAGACGATGGAGCGGACGGCGGGCGATACCATGCGGGAGATGCAGGCGCTGCTGCTGGAACTGCAGCCGGTGGCGCTCGGGGAGGCCGGGCTCGCCGCGGCGCTGGAGGGGATCTGCCGGGCGCACCGGGAGCGACTCGGGCTGGACGTGCAGGCGTCGGTATCCGCCGTGGTGCTGCCGGCGCAGGCAGAGCACGCGATCCTGCGGGTGGCGCAGGAGGCGCTGGCGAACGCCGTGCGGCACTCCGGGGCTTCGGCTATCCGGCTGCGGCTGGAGGATTCCGGCGAGGAGGGCGTGACGTTGGAGGTGTCCGACAACGGGTCTGGCTTCGATCCCGCGGCCGACGGTGACAGCGGGCTCGGGCTGGGAGATATGCGCGAACGGGCCGGCGAGCTCGGCGGTTCGCTGTCGATCCAGAGCGGCGTGGAAGGCACCGTGGTACGGGCCGTGTTCCCGGTGCGGGTGAACTCATGATCCGGGTCGTGATAGCCGACGATCACAACGTCGTGCGCGAGGGGCTGCGGTTCCTGCTCTCCTCCGAGCCGGGCATCGAGGTGGCGGGCGAGGCCGCCGACGGGGCCGCCGCGCTGGACGCGGTTCGGGCACTGCAACCAGACGTGCTGCTGCTCGACCTGTTCATGCCCCGGCTGGACGGGATGAGCGTGCTGCGGAGTCTGCGCGATGAGGGCGTCGGCACGCACGTGCTCGTGCTCACCTCAGCCACGGACGATTCGCACCTGGTGGAGGCGGTCAAGACCGGCGCGCTCTCGTTCCTGCCCAAGACCGCCGGCGTCGACCAGGTCATCGAGGCGGTCCGCGCCGCCGCCCGGGGCGAAGCCGTACTCCAGCCCGCCGCGACCGCCCGGCTGCTCAAGGAACTGCGCGGCGCTGCTCCCGACCCGCTGCGCTCGCTCACCCCCCGGGAAACCGACGTGCTCCGGGAGGTAGCCCGCGGCCGCGCGAACCGGGAGATCGCAAGAACGCTGTCGCTGTCAGAGGAGACGGTGAAGAGCCACGTGTCCAGCATCCTGGCCAAGCTCGGCCTCGCCGACCGCACCCAGGCGGCGATCTTCGCCCTCCAGCACCACGTCGTGCCGCTCGACGAGGCTCTCGGCCCGCAGGCCGGGCCGAGAGCGGATTGAGCCGGGCCGTTCCGAGACTCCCAGACGCCATAATTAGCCGATCTGCATTCCGCGCGACTCAACTCGCGGGCGGAGGACCAGAGCAAATACCCGGCAGGGAGTATCTGTAATTGCTCGAGCCAATGCGCGTCAGCGCCTGGGATGCCGAGGTAGCGGGCCAGATCCCCGAGGAGCTGTGCGGCTGGCCGGAGGGTCGCTGCCGCGGCGTCGGCACCGAGCGGGCGTGCCGCGTACGGGAGGAGCGCCCGGTAGGTGGACCCGGCCCGCTGGCGGTCATCGATGGCAGGTGCGAGCATGCCGCCGGGCCGCCGTAGCCCCAGTCGTGCGAGGCGCCCGCGCGGTCTGCGTCGGTCAGTTCAGCCGGTCAGGCCGGCGTCCCGGACGGGCCGGGGTCCGGTCCGGCTTCGAGCGCGACGACCGACACCGGCGCGCTGGCAAGGCGCGCGGCCAGGACCGCGCCGGCCGTTCCGATGCCGATGACGACGATCTCGGCCGAGGGGGGCACGCTCACCCGAGGATTTCCGCCACCACGCCGAGCAGCACCCGGCCAGCCGCCAGGTCGCTGGTGTCCAGGCTTGGGTTGTAGATGGTGACGTCCATGCCGGCGATCAACCCTTGCCGTACCAGCGGCCGTGCCAGGGACACCACCTCGGCGGCGCTCAGCCCGCCGTCGACGCGCCAGTCGACCGCGGGCATCAGCTCGTCGTGAAGGCAGTCGGCGTCCAGGTGCAGCCACACCCAGTCGGCGCCCGCCGCGGCGAGGAACGCGGCGGCGTGGCTGGCGGCCTCGTCGATGCCCGCCGCGCGCAGCTCTCCCAGGTTCCGGACCAGCATCGGCTCGCGGTAGACGTCCTGGCTGCCGGTTTCCAGTTGCTGCGCCCGGTCGCGGTGCCCGTAGACTACGCAGGCCTCTGGCCGCACCAGCGGCCGCCGGCCTTCCAGGTCGGCGATGACACCGGGGCCATGCCCGGTCACGATCCACAGGTCGCTGTCGGACAGCTCGCCGGTCCCGTCCGGCAGGTCCCAGTAGTCGGTGTGGGCGTCCAGGAAAACAAGTCCGGCCTGGCCGCGCCGTCGCAGCGCAAGCAGGCACCCGAACAGGACGCTGTCGTCCCCGCCCAGCACGACCGGGAAGCCGCCGTGATCGAGGATCTCGCCGACCTGGTCGGCCTGCTCGATCGCCAGGGCCGCCGCGGCCGAAACGTTGCGGGCCCCCAGCGCCGGGTCACGCCGTTCGTCAAAGGCCGGTGCGCGAAGGTGCCCGGCTACCTTCGCGTCCAGCCGTTCGGCCAGGCCAAGCTCGAGAAGCGCGGCGCCCAGCCGCTCGACTCCGCTTGGGCGCAGTCCGAGATTGGTCTCCACATGCAGGATCCACCGTTGCGGCACCTGTGCGATGATATGCACCGTGCATATCATGCGTCAAGGAGAGGCCGATGCCTGCAGCCGTCCCCACCGACGATCTCATCGGCGCTGCGGCGCTGGCGATCAGCGCAGCGGTTTGGGCGACCTACCGGATGGAACCCACCGACGCCGCCGCGCTCAACGTCGTGCTGGCCGAGCCGGGGATCTCGATCAGCAGGCTCTCCCGGGTCCTGGGACTTAGCCACAGCGCCGCCGTGCGGGTGACCGACCGGCTCGAACACCGCGAACTGGTGACCCGCAGCCCAGCCGGGCCCGGGCGCACCGTCGCCCTCGCCGTCACGGCACGCGGCCAGCGCCTGGCCCGCCAGGCCGCGGCGCGGCGGGCGCAGGTGCTCGAACGCGCGACGGCCGGGCTGACGGCCGCAGAGCGGCAGAGCCTGATCACGCTGCTGGCTACGGTAGTCCGCCAGCTGGCCGCCGACCAGGACCAGATCGACCAGGCATGCCGCCTGTGCGACCAGCGGCGCTGCCTCAGCCGCCGCTGCCCGTTGCCAGCCTGAACACTGCTGTCGGCCTGGCAGCCCGCCCAGTGCCGGATCCGCGCGGCATGGCGCAGCCGCGATGTCACCGCTCAACTCAGACACGTTCAGGCCCTCCCTCCCGGCCAGTCGGCAGTCCAGCGGCCGCACCGCTGCAGGCCGCCTCAGACATCCCGGCCGCGGCACCCAACCTCGCGCGACCCGCGGCTTCTGGGCGCCAGGGGTGATAAGAGCCGGGTGACGGTCACGCCCGGTTCTGTGGGAGCCGGGAGGTGAATTACTCCCGGCCACCCGACCATTGCCCACAGCGTCGGAAAACCACCACCCGCGTAGAGGCTTCGTTATGCGCGTTTGTCGACGGTATGCTGACTCTGACCTGCCATTGCACGGGACGGGGTCTTACGCGAGGGCTGGCCCGGGTCAGTGGCTAGTACTGGGTTTCCCTGCTGAAGGCCGCAGCTACGCCATGTCGCGCTAAGCCAGGTCCGCGGTCCTGACGTAAAGGGTTGGCACGGCGAGGGGCAGTGTCACGTCCGCCTTGCGGGCGGGGCGCCGTGTCCTGGCATGGTTGGTGCCTATTTCCCGGCGAGGACGGCGTGGACCGCGGAGTTGGTCGCGGCCTGGCTGAGGTCGTCGGAGAAGACGCCGCCGGGGTAGGGCACGACCCAGACGTGCAGCATCTGCGGCGTGTAGGTGTCATGCCAGCTCGCCGGGTTGCAGGAGCCCCGCAGCTGGACGCCGAATCCGGCCACGGTCGGCTTGCCGTTCTGGCATGTCACCAGGTGCGAGTGCCAGCGGGTCAGCGACCCGCCGACCTGCGGGCCGTTCGTGTCCCCGTTCTGGATGTACATGGCGCCGAGCAGGATCGGCGCGTGATGCGGCACGTTGATCGCGTAGACCAGCGAGGAGGGGTGCTCCGGATCAAGGCCGGCGTAGGCGGGATCGGGACCGGCGTACAGCAGGTGCTCCTCGCCGTTGGTCCGCAGGACGTAGGTGTACCCGGCCGCGAACGCGGCCTGCACATCCCGGTACCTGGCCAGGGTCGCGCCGGTCTGGGCGATCAGCCGCCCGGCGGCGAGGACCTGCGACGCGGTGGGGGGCGCGGTCGACCCGTACATCCGCATGTCCGGCAGGCCATCGGTCGACCCCATGTCCCCCATCCCCGCCGGCGACGCCGACGGGGATGGGGGACAT
>Ga0318498_10000539_pt1 | contig 10901 bp, 8 predicted proteins | sample GRESIP109b1f24_FD_203488 | JGI IMG/M metagenome (GOLD analysis project Ga0318498, IMG submission 203488) | Tropical soil microbial communities from Luquillo Experimental Forest, Puerto Rico - GRE.SIPMG.109b1f24 | ecosystem: Environmental > Terrestrial > Soil > Tropical forest > Bulk soil... | reverse complement strand
AAGCCGGGGACGACCGATGGGGAACACGCTTCACTCATCGTCGTCAGGCGCCGTAATTTCAGGCACATCGACATCACGCAGGCGAAGCTCGAGAAGCTCGAGGCGGAGGCGGGCAAGGCGGTCGAAGCGGCGCTACGCGCCGCCGAGGAGGGGCCAGGCCCGTCGTGGCCTCCGTCTGGCAAGCCATCTACGCCTCCGCCGGGGGCCCCGCGCTGTACCCCGACGTCTGATGGCGTCCATGCCTTGACGCGGGCGAGCGCTCGCTGACCCTCATGGGACTCGGGTCGCGAACGACCCATTTACAGGCAGTAGTACCAATCAAAGTCGCACCTTTGGTTGCTTCCGGGCCTTGGCACGCGCCAACCGGGTACCTGGACACCCCCCGCTACGGTGGCATCCTCGACGCCGTGTCGTCGTGACTCGGCGTCGTTGTAGCTCGGCGTTTCTTCGTCATTTTCGGTGGGCCTCCGGACAGGCCCAGGACGGCAAGGGATGACCAAGCACATCGGTTGGAGCGGTCCGTGGGTGGCATGCGCAGTGGCGATTGGTCTAGCGTGCACGGGTGATAAGGGTCCTGCGGGACCCCCAGGACCCCCGGGACCTCCGGGTACTGCCTCGAGTCCCGACGGCGGGGTGACGCCGGGTGGCGCCGCGCTCGCCCCGCCGCGGCTCTACGCCCAGTTCACCTCGGCGAACATCCCCAGCGGGAGCTCGTCGGGTGGCGCCCCGGTAGTCACCTACAAGCTCTTCACCGACGCCGCGTTCACGCAGGCGGCGGGGACCTGCGCCGGCGGCGGCAGCAGCGGCTTGGCGGCCTTCACGCCGAACTTCACGGTCGCGAAGCTCGTCGACGACTCGTCGAGCCCCGGCACGAAGCGGTGGCAGAACTACATCAACGTGCTCTCCGGGACGTCCACGCTCCCGACGACCGAGGGCAGCCGCAACACCGTCGTCGGGACGCTCAAGGACAACGGCGACGGGTCCTGCACCTACACGTTCAAGAACGACCTCAGCAAGCAAGTGGCGCCCTCCGCCACGGCGGCCGTGACCGAGCCGTACGACCCGGCGGCCGTCACCCGCATCGGGATACAGAACAACCCGAGCACGACCGACCCCACCCACGCCATCTTCGACGGCTGGGCCGACCTCGCGCCCGGTGGCGCGCAGATCCAGGCCGGCAACGCACGCGGCGTCGTGGACACCACGGCTTGCAACCAGTGCCACCGCGACCTCGCCCACCACGGCGGGAAGCGGCTCAGCACCGAGTACTGCGTCACCTGCCACAACGCCGCGTTGCCCGATCCCAACGCCAAGAGCGTGAACTCGACCTCGCTCGACTTCCGCGTGATGATCCACAAGATCCACCAGGGCGGAGACCTGCCCAGCGTGACCGGCACGCAGCTCGACGGCACGCCCATCCCCGGCGCGACGCCCGGCACGATCGTCATCAACGGCACCGACTACACGTTCGTCGGCTTCCCCCAGGACACGGGCAACTGCAACGTCTGCCACACCGTCTCCTCCGGCACGGGCTCCGACTACTGGAAGACCCAGATCTCGATCGAGGCCTGCGGCGCGTGCCACGACCGGACGAGCTTCAGCCAGGCGCCGCCGCCCGGCTATCTCGCGCACCGTGGAGGCGTGGTCTCGGACGGCAGCTGCTCGCAATGCCACGGCACGGCCGCGAGCGCGACGTTCCCCGTGACGAAGGTGCACCCCCTTCTCGCCCCGACCGCCACGACCCAGGCGGCCGTCCTCAAGATCACGAGCGTGACGGGAGGGAGTCCGGGCTCGAAACCGGTCGTCACCTTCTCGGTCACGAACCCCGCGAACAACAACGCGCCGATGGACGTCACGACCGATCCGCTCTGGATCAACGCGGGCAGGCGACTCGTGATCGACCTCGGCTGGACGGTGAAGAAGGGTGAGGACTGGACCAACTCCGGAAGCGGAGCGACGGCCGGCTTCGGATCCATCGTGGCCGGTCCGGCACCCGGCCAGCCCGTTTCCTTCGACGTCCTGGCCGGCCTCGCGGCGAGCCCCGCGACCGTGGTGAAGAACGCCGACGGCACCTACACGGCGACGTTGCCGACCACCGTCCCAGGGGACGCGGTCGGGTCGGGCGTCGCGGTCCTGGAGGGCCACCTCGACTCCGCCCCCGGCGCGACGGCCATCCGGACCGACTCGATGTTCTTCGCCATCACCGACGCCAAGGCCCAGTCGCGGCGAGTCGTGGTGGACATCCAGAAGTGCGACAAGTGCCACGGGATGCTCCAGGCCCACGGCGCCAACCGGAACGACAACATCGACGCGTGCGTCGTGTGTCACAACACGGAGGCGACGGACGTCACGCAGCGTCCGCTTCCGGTCGGCACAGCCCCGGGGATCGACAGCAAGACGGAGCAGCCGATCCACTTCGCGGCGCTGATCCATGGCATCCACAGCGGCTCGACCCCGCCCTTCACGCAGGGGATCGTCATCTACGGGTTCACCGGAACGGCGCTGGGCGCTGGGCCTCCGGCCCCCAACGACTTCCGGGACGTGCAATTCCCGGAGGGCAACTCCGTCGGCCGCTGCGTCGTATGCCACGCCGACGCGAACCCGTACCCGAGCGCCGATATTGGGGTCGTGAACGGGGTGACGATCACGACCGGCGGCTCCGCCACGACGGCCGGCTCCGGCGACCAGAGCACGTACCTGCGCACGACGCCCGTGGCGGCGGTCTGCTCGTCGTGTCATCAGGCGGCGCAGGCCACCGCGCACATGGCCCAGATGGGCGCCGTCGGCGCGGCGACCGTCGGGACGAGCGTCATCGTCAGCCCGGGCCTCACGCAGGCCGCCATCGACAGCGCCACACAGAAGGGCGGTGCCGGCGTGGAGACGTGCACCATCTGCCACGGAAAGGGCGCGAGCGCGGACCCCATCAACTTCCACGGAAACTAGGTGCTCATCTGGCCTTCACCGGCCCCGCCATCCGAAAGGATCGCGGGGTCGGTCCTCTTCAGCGTCCGCGCACGCAGCTGCCGCAGGTCGCGGTCCCGCGTGTCGAAAGTACACCGAGAGGCATGCCTCACCTTCCGTGATGCCGGCTCGACCTCTCCCCATCCGCCCGATCCAGCGACAACTCGAGTGAAACGCCGGAGCCGCCCTCTAAGCCGGGGACGCCCTCAGTGGACTACTCCAGATCACTCTCTGTGGTCTGGAGTAGTCGTTTCAGGGGTTCCAGCGTTTCAGCAGATACCACTGGACATCTCGCGGTAGGCCCCTCTGCCCAGACTTAGGCCAGACATCAGCCAAACCACGGCGACGGGCGGGCCGTGATCCTGCGCGCGCCCACCGCGGAGATCGCGGCCAGCAGCATGGCCTCGCTCCGCCTGATCCGTCCGCCATCAGCGTAGACCGAGGCCAGCCGCACCGCTTGCGGCGACTTGGATTGGTGCGCGTCGCAAGCGCCGCCGAAACAACGTTGTGGGGCGCAGTACGATCAGGCACTTCTCGTTTCGCGCGGTAACTCGACCGTGAAGGTCGCTCCACTCCCGACCGCACTGCGCACAAGGATACGACCGCCGTGCGCCAGGACGATTTGTCGAGCGATATAGAGCCCGAGGCCAAGCCCTCCTGAACTCGGAGCCACCCGCTCGAAACGCTCGAAGATGCGCTCCAGGTCCCGCGTCGCGATGCCGATGCCCTGGTCGGTGACGGTGATTCGCGCTCGGTCCCCCTCGCTCTCCACCTCCACGACAATCGGCTTGCCCTGACCGAACTTCGCTGCGTTCGCGACGAGGTTGGTGACAACCTGCTCGATGCGTATCGGGTCCCACCGACCTCTGACGGCGACAGGCGCAAGCAATGTCAGGGTAGCCCCGGTCCGCTCGACGGGCTCCCGCACACGCTCGACCGCATCGCGGGTCAGCTCCGCGAGGTCCGCTTCTTCGGCCTGTAGCGGTAGGGTTCCGCCCTGTAGCTGTCTCATGTCCAGGAGGTCGTCAACGAGCCGCGCAAGATGACGGGCGTTGCTCTCTACTTTCCGCATGCGCTCCATCATTCCGGTGAGTTCGTGGATAGTGTCGCCGGCGGTTCGCTGCAGTACGCCGAGCTGGAGCTGGACGACTCCTACCGGGCCGCGCAGTTCATGCGAGGCGACCGCGAGCACCTCGTCTCGACGGCGGACCTCCTCTTGTGCCTTCTCTGCCTGCCGCGCCTGCTCTTCAAGTCGCTTGCGCTCGCTCACGTCGCGAACAGCGGCAAGCGTGAGTTGTGCGTCGAACTCTACCGGAGAGAGACTGATTTCGATCTCGACCTCGTGGCCATCCTTGGTCAGACCTCGAAGTTCGAGGCCGAGCCCCATGGGCCGGACTCGTGGGGCAGCAGCATATGCCTCTCGATCGATTCGATGCTTCAGCCGGAAACGGGAGGGGAGCAGGACTTCAACCGGTCGCCCGATAAGCTCGCTCCGTTCGTAACCGAATAGGGCTTCGCCTGCCCGATTGATGAAGCAGATGATGCCGAGGTGGTCGACCACGACCACAGCATCCGGCATGAATTCGAGGGCACCGAATTCCACGGGCGACCTCATTCCACCGCCGCCCCCTCGCTGCTAACGAGATGGTGGGCGTGTCTACAGGGTGCCAGCAAGAGATTATTGAGTGAGGACACGCCTGGCATGCCGAGCCGCACCGCTCTTCAGCGACCGAGCGTGAGCGCGGCAGGCTCCGTGACAGTGAACGCTGGCGAGCCGATGCACCACTGATCGCAGACCGACATCACAGTGAGAGCGACGGCCCTGGACTTCGGTCTGGGGCCGTTCTTTGTTTTCGTCAGGCTGATTGCTCACTCATTTCATGGTCACTACCACCAATTCATTCCCGGCGCGTCGAAGCTCAGGGGCGTTTCACTCTTCTTCCCGATTGCCTGCTGAACGCGCTTGAACTGGTCGCTCGCGATCGCGAGTAAGTCCTTCTCCGGCACGCCACCGCTGGATGCGATCAGCGCCGCATAGTATGCGAATTCCCAGAGCGAGCCGAGCATGGGGCTCTCGTCGCCGCTCAAGTCGATGTCCTCGGCGGTCGTGCCGTACTTCATGAGCGCCCGCTTCAGGTCCTCGTGTAGCTCGGCCATCAACGCATCAAGGTTCTTCTCCGACATGGGTGCCGATCTACTGTCCAGCGATTCCTTCCGGCAACCGTCAGCGCCACCGACAACTGGAAGCCAGGGGAACAAGCGGGCACATGCACCACTGATCGCTAACCGAGCTTGCAGGCAGTGAAGCTCCCATTTGACTGGGGCCTTTCGTTTATGCGCTTGCCTGCCTGTGAGAACACAGAGGCCGTAAGCTTCGCTCTGCCGAAACGTGAAGAGCTGGCTCGCCGCCACAGCTCGCAGGCTCGAAGCTGGAGAGATCAGCGAGGACCATCGGCACGCTCGCGACGAAGCTGCTCAAGGCCATCGCAGCCATGGAGCGCGAGTAGATCGACGAGTTCATGAAGCGTCACGAGCGCTGCGTGGAAGGCACATGCAGCGCGAGCCGGCGGCCTCCTGATCACGATCGGCATCGAACTGAGCCAGGACAAGCGGGTGGGTCACGTTCCGTCGATCCAGGGGCGATTCTGGCGGTTCGGGCAGGCATCAGGCAGAAGCCTGACTCACGGCCTCACGCCACGCCTGCGGCTCAGGCGTAAGCTGGCTTTGACACACAGTAGATCCTGCACTGCGGCCCACCTGGGCCGGCCCGACGCCTCGACAGCCGCCCCGCTGGGATGGATACAGATCGGCTTGGCGATCGAGGACGCGATCCTGTCTGCCGTCGAGCTGCTGTCTCATCGCTGGGCGGTCGCGATTGGCCACACATCGGCCAGATCATCCGCTGACCCTCTTCTAGCCCCCGTGATAACAGCGGAAGTGCCGGAGCCGCCCTCTAAGCCGGGTTCTGTCCCGCCGACCTCTCAGCCAGCGGCGGCGCACATTCCTCTCGGACGCGCGTTGCCGCGCGTCTCCAGCGAGCTGTACCCGGAGGCTCCGACCGGGCCGGTCTTCGACCCTCGCTCGCGCGCGGGTCACGCCCTCGCGGGCGATGCCTCCCTATTCGCTCTTGCACCGGGTGGGGTTTGCCTTGCCGCGCCGGTCACCCGGCGTGCGGTGCGCTCTTACCGCACCGTTTCACCCTTGCCACGCCTGCCTCACGGCAGCGTTCGGCGGTCTGTTCTCTGTGGCACTGTCCTGCGGATCGCTCCGACCGGCCGTTGGCCGGCACCCTGCCCTGTGGTGCCCGGACTTTCCTCGGCGACCCCATGCCCTGCAGGTCGACGCGTACGCCCAGGCGGCTCCGGCGGAACCGATCTAACACCCCCGGGCGCGAAGAGCCAACGACGGTACGCAGCCCCTCTCCCCGAGCCTCTCCCACTGGCGCGTGGCGACCGTGGACGAGACGCGGGTCACGCTGACGCCGAGTGAGGGAAACGAGCCCCCCCACCCCTCTCCTCCGGAGAAGGAGGAGGAGGGAAAGGGAGAGGAGGCGGCAAGCGGCGGGGGACGAGCCCCCGCCCTACAGCGTCTCGTCAGGAGAGGAGGCGGCGAGCGGCGCGGGAAGAGCTCTGCCCTACAGCCTCTCGTCGATGGCGCGGTTGCTCATCTCGTCCGCCGCCGCGTTCTCCTCGCGCGGGATGTGCGCCACCCGCACCTGAGGGAACGCCCTGAGGAGCGCCTGCGCCTCCTCGTGCAGCGGCCGGAGGTGCTCCGCCTTCACGGCGTAGTCGCCGGCGAGCTGCTTCACGAGCAGCTCGGAGTCGGAGAAGACGTCGAGCTCCTTGATGCCCATCGCCTTGGCGCGCTTCAGGCCGAGGATGAGCCCGGTGTACTCGGCGACGTTGTTCGTGCTCTCGCCGAGGAACTTGCCGATCTTGGCCATGATGTGGCCGGCGGGGCTGACGATGACCGCCCCAGCGCCAGCCGGGCCGGGGTTGCCCCGCGCCGCGCCATCGGTGAAGAGGCGGACCCGCGGCGGCAGCTCGACGGCCTTCTCGGCGACCTCGACCCGCTCCCGCTCGGCCTCCGCGGCGCGCTGCCGCTTCTTCTGGTCGCGCTCCGCCTTCGACTCGTTCATCGCGGCATCGAGCTCCTCCGCGCTCTGGCGCGCGGCGCGCTCGACCTCGCTCTGCTTGCGGACCTTGAGCGCGCCGGGCTTCCCGCGCGCGCCGCCGGCCGGCTCGGCGGCCTTCTCCGAGGCCTCGAGGCGATCGGCGGCGGTGGCAATGAGCTTGCCGATCGTGTCGCGGTCGTGGCCGGCGTAGCGCTGCAGGGTGCGGGGCAGCTGCTCGTTCGCCGCGATGAAGCGCAGGAGATCGACGAGGACGGACACGACTAGGCGGTCGCGGCCGGCGGGTTCACCGCCTCGGCCGAGTAGATGATGCGGTTACAGTTGGGGCAGGTCTCGACCGAGTCCGCCCGCTGGAGGACGATGCTGAGCTGCGGCGGGATGTGCCGGTTGCAGCCGCGGCAGGTGCTGCCCACCACCGGCGCGACGGCCACCCCGGCCCGGCGCCTCTTGATGTTCTCGTACCGGGACAGCAGCGCCGGGTCGACCTTCTTCGAGGCCTCTCCGCGCCGCCCGTCGAGCTCGCACAGCTTCGACGCGTAGTCGGCGCCACGCTTGTCGAGCGCCGCAAGCTCGTCCTGGGCGCCCAGCTCGCGCTCGGAGAGGGCGTCGGCGGCCGAGTCGAGGCCCTTCTTCAGCTCGCCCGCCGCGGCGGCGAGCACCTTCAGCTGTTCGGACTGGCTCTCGTTGGTCTTCTTGGCGATGTCGATCTCGCGGGAGAGGGCGGCGTACTCGCGGGGCGTCTTGATCTCGCCCAGGCGGCCCTCCCACTTCTTCACCTTGTCGCGCTCCATGGCGAGCAGCGACTCGACCTGGCGGCGCTCCCGCTCGTTGTCCTCGAGGCGGGCCTTCTCGGTCTCGTACGCCTTCCGGGCCGCCGCGACGCCGGCCTCGATCTCGGCGCGGCGCGCCGGGATGGTGTCCGCCTCGCCGCGCAGCCCGCCCGCGTCGAGGTCGATCTGCTGCAGCTCCTCCAGCGCCTTCAGCTTCTCACGCAACGACAAGGGTGCTTCCTCCGTCTGGGCGCTGTTATCGCGCCCGGTTTCTTTTTGCTCGTCCCGTCGGTGTGGGCCCACCAGGATTCGAACCTGGATCCGATCGGTTATGAGCCGACAGCTTTACCGTTAAGCGATGGGCCCTAGTTCTCCACGAAGCTCTTGAGCCGCTTCGAGCGGCTCGGGTGCCGCAGCTTGCGCAGCGCCTTGGCCTCGATCTGGCGGATGCGCTCGCGGGTGACCTCGAAGTCCTGGCCCACCTCCTCGAGCGTGTGGTCGGACTTCTCGCCGATGCCGAAGCGCATCCGGAGCACCTTCTCCTCGCGCGGCGTCAGCGTGGCGAGCACCTTCCGCGTCTGCTCGGCCAGGTTCATGTTGATGACCGCGTCGGAGGGGCTGACGATGGCCTTGTCCTCGATGAAGTCCCCGAGGTGGCTGTCCTCCTCCTCGCCGATGGGCGTCTCGAGCGAGATGGGCTCCTTCGCGATCTTGAGGACCTTGCGGACCTTGTCGAGCGGCAGCTCCATCTTCTCCGCGATCTCCTCCGGGGTCGGCTCGCGGCCCAGCTCCTGGACGAGGTAGCGGCTCGTCCGGATGAGCTTGTTGATGGTCTCGATCATGTGGACCGGGATGCGGATCGTTCGCGCCTGGTCGGCGATGGCGCGCGTGATGGCCTGCCGGATCCACCAGGTGGCGTAGGTCGAGAACTTGTAACCGCGCCTGTACTCGAACTTGTCGACCGCCTTCATGAGGCCGATGTTGCCCTCCTGGATGAGGTCCAGGAACTGCAAGCCGCGGTTCGTGTACTTCTTCGCGATGGAGACGACAAGGCGCAGGTTCGCCTCGACGAGCTCGGTCTTCGCCCGCTCGGCGCGGTGCTCGCCGTCGCTGATCTGCCGGTAGGTGCGGCGCAGCTCCTCGACCGGGAGCATCGCCTCCTCCTGCACGCGCAGGATCTTCCGGATCGCGTTGCGCACCACGCGGTCGAGGTCCTCGAGCTCGTCCGGAGCGAGGCGGAGCTTCTTGGCGAGCTTCTTCCGCTCGCCCTCGTCGGCGCGCGCGTCGCGGAGGAGGCGCTTCAGCTCCTTGACCGGCACGTCGACGCGGCGCTCGCAGTCGATGAGCTCGCGCTCGGCCTCCTCGACGCGCTTGATGAGGCCCTTGAGCTTCAGGACGATGCGGTCGATCTGCTTCTTGTTGAGCTGGATGGCCTCGAGGTTCTCGACCATCTGCATCTCGACGGCCTTGATGTCGGTCTTGAGCTCCTTCCGCTTCACCTCCGACATCTTCTTCGAGGCGAGCGTCTCCTTGATCTTGACGACGTCCTGCTCGAGCTTGCGGATGAGGTCGATGTGCTTCAGGACGTGCTCGACCTTGCGCTCCTCGTCCTTGGGCAGCTTGGGCGCGGGCGGCTCGGCGCCCTCGCCCTGCGTGGCGCCGTCGGTGGGTGCCTCGGCGCCATCACCCTCGCCGGCGGCCTCGAGCTCGTCGGCCTCCTCGGCCTCGGACTCCTCGCTCGACGACTCGTCGCCGGCGTCCTTGATGATCTCGCGGACCCGGATCTTCCCCTTCTTGAGCCGCTCCCCGAGGTCGAGGATCTCCTTGATGGCGATGGACGACGCGAGCACCGAGGCGAGCACCTCCTTCTCGCCTTCCTCGATCCGCTTCGCGATCTCGACCTCGCCCTCGCGGGTGAGCAGGGAGACCGACCCCATCTTGCGCAGGTACATGCGCACCGGGTCGTTGGACTTGCCGTAGCCGGGGTCCTCCTCCTTCTCCTCCTCCTGCTCCTCCTCGCCCTTCGCCTCCGGCTGCTCCGGCGGCTTGTCGGGCAACTTCATCTTCTTGGCGTCGTCGACGACCTCGATGTCGTGGTCGCCGAACATCGACATGACGTCGTCGATCTGCTCGGACGAGACGATGTCGGCCGGCAGCGCGTCGTTCACCTCGTCGTAGGTGAGGAAGCCCTTGTCGCGGCCGCGCTCCATGAGCGCCTTCACCTCGGACCGCTCGGACAGCTCGGGATCGACCTCGTCCTCGTCGTCGTCGGCGTCCGCCTCGGCGAGCTCGGCCTCCTCCGCCTCGGCGGGCTCGTTCTCGACGTCGGCGGTCGCCTTGCGGACGCGCTTCTCCTCGACGGCCTCGCGCGCGCCGTGCGCCTTATCGGCGCCCTTGCGAGCCTCCTCGGCGGGGCGCTTCGCCTTCTTCTCGTGGTGGTCCTTCTCGGCCTTCTCGGGGCGCGCGGCGTGCATCACGCGGGCGGGCGCCTTCTTCTCGGGGACCCGCGCCTCGCGCGCGGGACGGGCGGCCTTCGCCATCTTGGCCGAGCGCTCCTTCTCCGGGCGTGCGGGCCGGGACTTGGCCGGCCGCACCTTCTTGTGCGGCTTCTTGGCGGCGTGGGACTTCGACGTCGTCATGGAGGGGCGCTCCTTGCGCTGCTCTGGGGAGTGAACTTTTGTAACGGGAGCGGACTGACCGAGCCCGCTGAACCTCTTGAGAATCTTCCGCAGCGCGCCTTTCATCCTCGCTCCAGTCCTTGGAGGCGTTTCTTGAGGCCGGCGAGCCGCCGCCACGTCGCGATCTGCTGGGACGCGAGCTCTTCCGGGGCGGGCGTCCCGGCCCTCGTCACGGCGGCGGTCAGGCGATCGTGCTCCTGCTCGAGCGCGGCCAGCCGAGCTCGGAGGATCGCCTGTCGCAGAGCGCGCTCCGCCGCCTCGGTCGCCGGGCGAGCGGGGCCGAGCAGATCGCGGACGTGCGCGACCGCCTGCTCGTCGAGGTGCGGCGCGAGCCGCTCCGGCAGGGCCTCCGCCGGCACG
>Ga0318498_10000538_pt1 | contig 10904 bp, 10 predicted proteins | sample GRESIP109b1f24_FD_203488 | JGI IMG/M metagenome (GOLD analysis project Ga0318498, IMG submission 203488) | Tropical soil microbial communities from Luquillo Experimental Forest, Puerto Rico - GRE.SIPMG.109b1f24 | ecosystem: Environmental > Terrestrial > Soil > Tropical forest > Bulk soil... | reverse complement strand
GCGGCGGCGAGGCGCCGCTGCCAGAGGTGCTGGAGCGCACGCAGTGGCTGTCGCGCCTCTTCAAGCTGGAGTTCATGTACGCGGTGGGGACGCGCATCGAGGACACCTTCGACGCCGCCGTCGCGGGGTTGGAGCGCGCCGGCGCCGTCGCGCGCGACGGCGGGCGCCTGCTCGCCGGCCCGGATCTCCAGACGCTCGACTTCCTCGCCGACCTGCTCCGGCCCTACCTCGAGGCCTACCTCGTCGCCGCCGAGACGCTCGTGGCGCCGCCGCGGGGCGAGGCTCCCGCGGACCGTCGAGCGCTGGTCAAGGTGGCGCTCGAGCAGGGCCGCGCCTCCTACGCCGCGGGCCGCATCGCGCTCCGGGAGTCGCTGTCGAAGGCGACGTTCGAGAACGCCGCGGAGTGGCTCGCGCAGCAGGGCGCATTCGCCGCGGCGGAACAAGACGCCGCTGCGGCGCATTGGCGCGACGCGGCGTGCCCCGAGCTCGTGCGCGAGATCAAGCGGCACCTCCAGGTTTGACGTCGATCACGGGAATTCCCCCTTCACTTCATGTGTGTGAGAAGGGTACTGTGGCGTTTCACCGCGCTGCGGTTTGAACCGGCTCGAACGTTAGCCCTGTCCCTTCAATCGTCTGGAGGCCGTCACGATGGCTGAGCATCCGCGAGTTCTCTGCAAGTCCCTGTGGAACAAGATCATGCCGGCCGAGGCTGCCGCCGCGCTGATCCCGAACGGCGCGACGATCGCGACCAGCGGCTTCACCGGCGCCGGTTATCCGAAGGTCGTCCCGATGGCGCTCGCGAAGCGCGCGGTCGAGGATCGCACCCGCGGCAAGCCCCTCCGCCTCAACGTCCTGACTGGCGCCTCGACGGGCCCCGAGCTCGACCAGGTGCTCGCCGTCACGGACGCGGTGGCGTTCCGGTTCCCGTACAACGGCGACGCCGCGATGCGCGAGCGCATCAACACCGGCACCGCCGAGTACCAGGACATGCACCTCAGCCACGCCGGCTCGCTGGTGCGCTACGGCTACTACGGCAAGATCGACTACGCCATCATCGAGGTGACGAAGATCCGTGAGGACGGGTCGCTCATCTACAGCTCGTCCTGCGGCGCCAATACCGCCTACTTCGACATGGCGGAGAAGTACATCCTCGAGGTCAACGAGTGGCAGGACGAGCGCCTCGAGGGGATGCACGACATCTTCAACGTCACCGGCAAGCACGGTGAGCGGAAGCCGATCCCGGTCCTCAAGGCGGACGATCGCGTCGGCTCGCCCTACCATACGATCGACGTCAGCAAGGTGGCGGCGGTCGTCATCTCGAACTGCCCCGACCGGAACGCGGCCTTCAAGGCCCCCGGCGAGGACCACAAGAAGATCGCCCAGCACATCCTCGACTTCCTCGACGGCGAGGTGAAGGCGGGCCGGCTGCCGAAGACCCTCACCCCGCTCCAGTCGGGCGTCGGCAACATCGCCAACGCGGTGCTGGTCGGCCTGAACGAGGGCCACTTCGAGAACATGACCTCCTACACCGAGGTCATCCAGGACGGCATGCTCGACCTGCTCGACTCGGGCAAGCTCCGCATCGCCTCCGCCACGGCGTTCTCCGTCTCGCCCGAGGGCCAGGAGCGGTTCAACAAGAACATCGACCGCTACCGGAAGCAGATCATCCTCCGGCCCCAGGACGTCTCGAACCACCCCGAGGTCATCCGCCGCCTCGGCTGCATCGCGATGAACGGGTTCGTCGAGGCCGACATCTACGGCCACGTCAACTCGACCCACATCGTGGGCAAGGGCATCGAGAACGGCATCGGCGGGTCGGGCGACTTCGCCCGCAACTCGGCGTACACGATCTTCATGTCCCCCGCGACCGCCAAGGACGGGAAGATCTCCGCCATCGTCCCGATGGCGACGCACATCGACCACACCGAGCACGACACGATGGGCTTCGTGACCGAGTTCGGCTTCGCCGACCTCCGCGGAAAGAGCCCGAAGCAGCGTGCGAAGGAGATCATCGAGAAGTGTGCCCACCCGGACTACCGGCCGATCCTGTGGGACTACTTCAAGCGCTCCTGCAAGTCGCCGAGCGCCGGCCTCCAGTCGCCGCACATGCTGAAGGAGGCCTTCTCGTTCCACACCCGTTACCTCGACACGGGCGACATGCGGCCGAAGCGGTAGGACGGGGCTTGCCCCCCGCCGCTTCCGCGGCGAACGGCTGACCTCTGCGGCCGCCCTCCGGGGCGGCCGTTCTTTTTGCTGCGCCGGCGGGCGACTGCGCTACGCTCCGCCCATGCCGACGCTCGACCTCGATCTCGCGCTCACGACCGCGCGCCGGGCGGTGGCGGCGGCCGCGGCCGCCGCCATCCCCCACTTCCGCCGCGGCGTGCGCGTAGACCTGAAGCCGGACCGCTCGCCCGTGACGGTGGCGGATCGCGAGTCGGAGGCCGCCATCCTCGCGGTGCTGCGGGCCGCCTTCCCCGACCACGGCGTGCTCGGCGAGGAGACGGGCGCCCACGCGGGCGCGGCCGCCACCCGCTGGATCGTCGATCCGCTCGACGGGACGCGCGGGTTCACGCGCGGCGAGGCGCTGTGGGGGCCGCTCGTGGCCCTCGAGCACGAGGGCGCGGTGGTGGCGGGCGCGATGGCGCTGCCGGTGGCGGGCGAGGTCTACTTCGCCGCGCGCGGCAAAGGCGCCTGGCTCGCGGCGTCGGCGTTCCGCCGCCCGCCGCTGCGCGTCTCGGGGATCTCGCGCTGGGAGGACGCCACCCTCCAGCTGGGCGAGCCGCGCGTGCTGCTCGCCGCGCCGTTCGCCGCGCCGGTCGAGCGGCTCTCCACGACCTGCGCCCGCACCCGCTGCTACGGCGACCTGGCCGGCTTCGCCATGGTCCTCACCGGGCGCGCCGAGGGGTGGATCGAGGCGGGCGTGCAGCTGTGGGACCTCGCGCCGATGAAGGTGCTGCTCGAGGAGGCGGGCGGGCGCTTCACGGACCTCGCCGGCGTCCCCACCGTCGCCTCGGGCCACTGCGTCGCGTCGAACGGGCTCGTCCACGATCACCTGCTGGCGGCGCTCGCGCCGGCCGTCGCGGCGCGGTGAGCGCCGATCGCTTCCTCCTCGGCGGCGTCCCGGTCGACCGCGTCACCGCCGCCGAGGCGCTCGACCGCATCGAGGCGCTGGTCGCGGCCGGCCGCGGCGGCGCCGTCTTCACGCCCAACGTCGACCACGTCGTGCTCGCGTCCCGCGACCCCGAGCTCGCCCGCGCCTACGGCGCCGTCGACCTCTCGCTCGCGGACGGGATGCCGGTCGTGTGGGCGTCGCGCCTCCTCGGCACGCCGTTGCCGGAGAAGGTCTCGGGCTCGGACCTCGTGCTGCCACTCGCGGAGCGGGCCGCCCAGCGCGGTTGGCGCACCTACCTCCTCGGCGGTGCGCCTGGCGTGGCGGAGGAGGCGGCGCGGCGGCTGCAGGCGCGCTTCCCCGGGCTCGTGCTGGCCGGGACCGACGCACCCCGGGTGACACTCGAGGCGGACGCAGAGGGCGACCACGCCCTGGCGCGGCTGGCGGCCGCGCGCCCTCAGCTCGTGCTCGTCGCGCTCGGCGCGCCCAAGCAGGAGGTGTGGATCCACCGCCACCGCGCGGCGCTCGGCCCCGCAGTCGCGGTCGGAGTCGGTGCCGCGCTCGACTTCGTGGCCGGCCGGGTGCGCCGCGCGCCGCTCTGGGTGTCGCAAGCGGGGCTGGAGTGGCTGTGGCGCCTCGGGCGCGAGCCCCGCCGGCTGTGGCGGCGCTACCTCGTCCAGGACCCGGCGTTCGCGGCGATCCTGTGGCGCGAGCTTCGCGACCGCCGGCGGGCCCCCGCCCGCCCCACGAGGCCGTAGGCCCGACTCCGGGCAGCGGCGCCGTCAGGCGCCGGTGCGCCGGAACAGGTCCACCACCGCCGCCTCTCGGCCGGCGCCGCGCGCGCGTCCGCGCGACCACTCGCGCAGCGCCTTGATCTGCTCCTCGTACGTCCGGTACAGCGGCACGAGGTCCTGCGCCAGCCGGCGGAGATCCTGGGTCTCGACCTCGCGCCCGAGGGCGTAGGCGCGGTGGAGCGCACCCACCACGACCTGCTCCAGCTCGGCGCCGGAGTAGCCGTCGCACCCCGCGGCGATGGCGGCGAGGTCGAAGCTCTCGGGCTTGCGGCCGCGCTTCTGGAGGTGGAGGGCGAGGATGGCGCGCCGCGCCTCGAGGTCCGGGAGGTCGACGAAGAACAGCTCGTCGAAGCGGCCGCGGCGCAGCAGCTCGGGCGGCAGCCGCGTCACGTCGTTCGCCGTCGCGACGACGAACACCGGCGAGCGCCGCTCCTGGAGCCAGGTCGAGAAGGCGCCCAGCACCCGCGCCGCGCGCGGATCGGCCCCCTGCCCCGGCGTGCTGCCGGCGAAGCCCTTCTCGATCTCGTCCACCCACAGCGCCACCGGCGCGATCGCCTCGGCCGACGCGAGCGCCCGCGCCAGCCCCTCCTCGGCGCCGTCGCGCGAGCCGAGGACCGAGGGCAGGTCGAGCCGGACGAGCGGGATCCGCAGCAGGCCCGCCACCGCCTTCGCGGCCAGCGACTTGCCGCAGCCCTGCACGCCGAGCAGCATCACCCCGCGCGGCGCCTGCAGCCCGAAGCCGCGGGCGTCGTGGGCGAAGGCGAGCGCCCGCTCGCCGATCCAGGCCTTGAAGCCGTCCAGCCCGCCGAGGTCCTCGGGGCGCTCGGTCACCTCGATGAGCTCGAGGCCGCGGTCGGCCGCGAGCAGCCGCTGCTTCTCCCCGGTGACGATCGCCACCGCCCGCTCGCCGAGCGTGGGGTCGACGTGCAGCGCGCGGCTGAAGGCGCGCTGCGCCTGGGTGTAGGTGAGCCCCGCCGCCGCCCCGAGCAGCGCGTGCAGCGCCGGCGCGGCCGCCGCGCTGGCGCCGCGCGCCGTGACGAGCGCCCCGAGCGCGCCCGCCAGCTCGTCGCGATCCGGGAGCGGCAGGCGCAGGACGGTGGTCTCGGCGGCGAGTCCCTCCGGCAGCCGCAGCGTCGGCGCGATGACGACCGCGCAGCGCCGGCGCGGGTAGAACTCGGGGAGGAGGTCGCGCAGGTGGCGCGCCACCGCCCGGTCCTCCAGCTCGTGGTGGAAGTCGAGCAGCAGCGCCGCCAGCGGCTTCTCCCCCGCGCCCGGCCCCAGGAGCGCGTCGAGCGCGGCGCGGGGATCCTTCGCGGCGCGGTCGACGGGATCGAGGCCGCGCCTGCGCGACCAGACCGCCACGCCCGCCTCGCCGCCCAGCGCGGCGCGGCAGAGCGCGATCGCGCGCTCCTCCTCCTCGCTCACGACGTACAGCAGGCGCGCGCCGGTGCGGCGCAGCTCGGCGAGCTCCTCGACGAAGCGGCTCACCTCCACTCCTCCGCGTCCGCGGTGCCGCGCACCGCCTCCTCGAACGAGGTGACGCCGCTCGCCACCTTGCGCACCGCGTGCTCGCGCAGGCTGCGCAGCCCGTCCTGGCGCGCGGTGCGCTGCAGCACCTCCGGCGTGGCGCCGTCGGCCACGAGGTGGCGCAGCCGCGCGTTCATCGGCAGCACCTCGAAGATCCCGGTCCGGCCGTAGTAGCCGGTGTAGCGGCACTTCGCGCACCCCTCGCCGCGGCGGGCGAGGAGCTTGCCGGCCCAGTCCTCCGGGTGCTTCACCCCCAGCGCCGCCACCTCGTCCGCGGTGAGCGGGACGTCGCCGGCGCAGGACGGGCAGACCTGCCGGACGAGGCGCTGCGCCACGACGCCGGTGAGCGTGGCCCCGACGAGGAAGCTCGGGACGCCCAGATCGCGCAGGCGCGCCACCGCGCCGACGGTGTCGCTCGTGTGCAGCGTCGTCAGCACCATGTGGCCGGTGAGCGCCGCCTGCACCGCCTGGCTGGCCGTCTCCGAGTCGCGCACCTCGCCCACCATGATGACGTCGGGGTCCTGGCGCAGGACGTGCCGGAGGGCGTCGGCGAAGCCGGTGCCGGTCTTGGGGTTGGCCGCGATCTGGTTGAAGTCCTCGTGCACCATCTCGATGGGGTCCTCGATCGTGACGACGTTCACCTCGGGTGAGGTGAGCGCCTGCAGCGCCGAGTAGAGGGTGGTCGTCTTCCCGCTGCCGGTCGGCCCCGTGACGATGACGAGCCCGTGCGGCCGCTCCAGCCAGCGCTCGAACGTCTCGCGCTCGTCCTGGAGGAACCCCAGCTCCGAGAGATCGCGGACGAGGACGTTCGGATCGAGGATGCGGACGACGATCTTGTCGCCGAACGCGGTGGGGACGGTCGAGACGCGCAGCTCCATCTCGGCGTCACCGCGCGCGGTGCGGATGCGCCCGTCCTGCGGGCGCTTGGCGGCGATGTCGAGGCGGCTCATGATCTTGAGCCGGTTCGCGATGGCGCCGTGGACGCCCTTCGGGATGCGGTAGACGGGGTGCAGGACGCCGTCGATCCGCATGCGGATGATGGACTCCTCGCGCCGCGGCTCGACGTGGATGTCGCTCGCCCGCTGCTCGAACGCGTAGTGGAGGAGGTACTCGACGGCGGCGATGACGGGCTCGCTCGACGCCTCCAGCGCCTCGAGGCCGGAGAGGTCGACGAACTGCTCCAGGTTGCCGACGTCGCTCGCGGGGGCGCCGTCCGCGAGCTGGGTCTGCGCCGCCCGGATCTGCTGCCGGAAGCCGTACACCTCGGCGATGGCCCGGTGGATGTCGGACGGCGCGGCGAGCACCGGCTCGACGTCGGTCCCGGTGAGGCCGCGCAGGTTCTCGAACAGCTCCCGATCGAACGGGTTGGCCGCCGCCACCACCAGCACGCCGTTGCGGCGCTCGAGCGGGAGCACCGCATGCCGCCGCGCGAAGGGGCGCGAGAGCGTGCGGGTGATGAGCTGGCCGTCGAGCTTGAGCGGGTCGATCTTCCGGTAGGGGACGCCGGCCGCCTCGGCGATCGCCCGGGCGGCCTTGTCCTCGTCCACCGCCTCGCCGTCCCGCCGGGCGTCCGGGAACTGGAACGAGGCGATGAGCTCGATGGGCGACAGCTCGGCGCGCCGGAGCGGGCGCCCACGGCTCGCCTGCTCGCGGAGCACCCGCGCGCGCTGTGCGGCCTCGCGGGCGAAGGCGGTCCGGCGGGCGTCGTCCGTGATGACTCCGCAGCGAGCCAGCGCGTCCGCGACGTACTCGAGCGTGAAGTCGGTGGATCGGAGCGGGCGCTGCACCGCGGCGAGTCTAGCGCGAGGCCGGAGCGCCCCCAAGCATCCGGCCGTGCGCGAGGTGGGCGCTCCACCTTCATCCCCGCGACGCCTCGATGGCCGCCTACGGGCCCACGGCGGGCGCCTCGCGGGCGAGCGAGACGAGCTCCGCCTCGATGGCGTGGCGCTCCAGCACGAGCGCCGACCGGGCGCGGCGCATGGAGCGCATCGCGAACACGGCCATGCCGGCGAGCATGAGGACACCCGCCGCGAACGTGAGGAGCGGCAGCTCGGCCGGGATGGGGATCAGCCCCGCCGCGAGCTCGAGGAAGCTCGTCGTGACGAACGCGAGGAGCGCGCAATAGTCGAGCGCCACCGCCCGGGTCAGGATCCGGTGCCGGTCGTCGAACGCCGCCACCTGCTGCCGGAGCAAGGCGCGCCGGCCCTCGTCACCCGCCGGGTCGCGGTGCTCGCGGGCGAGATCCCGCAGGCGAGGGACATCCGCGACACCTGGTTGTCGAGGCCCAGCGCAATGAGGCCGCAGGCCGAGACCATGACCGCTGGCGTCACGGCCTGGGCGATCCGCTGCAGCATTTCGCCAGAGAGCTCCATGGCTACAAATCTAGGGCGATCGCGGGCTCCGATGGCGGCCAGGCGAGCGCTCGCCCCGTCTCGCGTACCACGCGGGTCACTTCTCGTGGGCGCGACGGACGTGCGACATTTGCCCGGAAGCGGAGGAATCTCCATGGACCTGCGACCAGGCGATCGCGCGCCAGAGTTGCCCCCCGGAGCACTCCCGTGGTCACCGCAGCCGGCCGAGCCTCACCCACACCACACGGGCTCGCTCCACGGCGCCACCGCCACCGGCGAGGCGGCTCGCCCCCGGCTGGCCGTCCGCATCGGCCTCTGGCTCGGCGACGGGGGCGTCGTCCACAAGGCACGCTGGCGAGCCGTGGACGACGCGGGGCTCCGCGCCGCGGCCGAGGCCGCCTGCGCGCTCCTCGAGACGCGGGGAGCGGGGATCCCGGAAGCGGCCGCCCTGCGCGACGCCGGCGCCCCCCCCGACCGAGCGGAGATGGTGGCGGCCGCGGTCGAGGCGGCGCTGCGCGCCGGCGCCGGCTAGCGCCGCTTCCGCCCGGCGACCCGGCGAGCGCGGCGCACCACACGGTGCGGCTCCGGCGGGCGGCCGGTCAGCCGCGCCTTCTCCTGCTCGTAGAGGCGCATGGCGTCGCGGAGCGCCTGCAAGCCCTCGCTGCGTCCCTGCGGCTCGGAGACGAGCACCTTCTTGTTCTCGAGCGCCTTGTAATCCTCGAAGAACCGCTTCAGCTCGCGCATCCGGTGCGGCGGCATCTCGGAGACGTCGTTGTAGTCCGCGTACTCCGGGTCGTCGGCGTGGACGGCGATCAGCTTGTCGTCCTCGCCCTTGTCGTCGCGCATCTTCATCACGCCGATGATCTTGGCGCGCATGATCGAGAGCGGCTGGATCGGCTCCTGGCAGTAGACCAGGATGTCGAGCGGGTCGCCGTCGTCGCAGTAGGTACGAGGGATGAACCCGTAGTTGGCCGGGTAGTGGACGGACGAGAAGAGGACCCGATCCACCACGAGCAGGCCCGACGCCTTGTCGAGCTCGTACTTCACCTTCGTCCCGGTCGGGATCTCGATGATGGCGGGAATGGAGTCCTCCACGTACCGGGGGAGCTCCACGTCATGCCAGGGATGCATGGCCAATGCGCGCCTCCTTGCGGCCTCGGGACGGCGCGACGCTATACCACCGCCGAGAGCGCTCCGCCCTAGATCCCGCCACCGTACTCGAACCCGGCCTCACGCACCTCCGCCTGCGTGACGCGGCTGCCGGGTGCCACACCGTGGGTGAGCCAGACGTTGCCGCCGATCGACGAGCCGCGGCCGATGGTGACGCGGCCGAGGATCGTGGCGCCGGAGTAGATGACGACGTCGTCCTCGACGATCGGGTGGCGATCGATCCCCTTGATGGGCAGGCCCTTCTCGTCCTTCGGGAAGCTCTTCGCGCCGAGCGTGACGCCCTGGTAGATGCGCACGTTCGTGCCGATGATGGCCGTCTCCCCGATGACGACGCCGGTGCCGTGATCGATGAAGAAGCGCTCCCCGATGCGGGCGCCGGGGTGGATGTCGATCCCCGTCACCGCGTGGGCGTGCTCGGTGATCATGCGCGGGATGAGAGGAACCGACAGCGCGTAGAGCTCGTGCGCGATCCGCTGGTTCGTGACCGCCAGCACGCCCGGGTAGCTGAAGATGGCCTCGTCCTTGATCTTGAGCGCGGGGTCGCCGTCGTAGGCGGCCTCCACGTCGGAGCCCACCAACCTCCGGACCTCCGGCAGCCGGGCCATGAACGCGCCGCAGACCTCGGCGGCGCGGTCGGTGCAATGGGCGCTGGTCTCGTCCTCGTGCCGCTCGAACGCGAGGCCGCGCCTCACCTGCTCCTCGAGCCCGTGGAGGACGCGATCGAGCATCGCGCCGATGTAGTAGTGCAGGTGCTCGTCCGAGAGGTCCGCCGCGCCAAAGTAGCCGGGGAAGAAGGCCGAGCGCAGCCCCTCCACGCAGGCGAGGACCGCGTCACGCGAGGGCAACACGATGCGGCCGCCGCCGTTCCGCGGCGGCGTCAGCTCCTCGGCCTGACGGCACAGGGCGTCGACCACGGGGGCGAGCGACCGCTGCGGGCCACGGCTGCCTGGGACGTTCTCCACGGTCGTCTCCTCCTGAGCGTGGGATCGCGTCCCCGCCGATCGAGTGTGGTTCAACGAGGGTCCGGCCGCAAGCTCACCCGCTCTCCCCCTCATCCTCCTCCGCCAGCGCCGCGTCGATGTCCGCCTCGCTCACCTCGAGGGCCGGGACGGTCTGCGCCTGGGCCGGCGCCGCCTCCGCGGGCTCGAGCCCCGGCGACGGCCCGGCCTCGACCCCGACCGGCGGCGCGGCCTCGACCCCGGCTGCCGGCGCGGCGCCAGGGCGGTGGAAGAAGTCCCACACCGCCTGCGCCGCCCTGGGCCCGAACCCCTCGACGCGGGCGAGCTCCTCCAGCGGCGCCTCCCGGATCCGCTTGAGCGAGCCGAGCGCGCGCAAGAGCGCCTTGCGGCGTCCCGCGCCGATCCCCGGGATGTCCTCCAGCACCGACTGGAAGTTGCGGGACCGGCGCAGCTTGCGGTGGAAGGTGATGGCGAACCGGTGCGCCTCGTCGCGCAGCCTCGTGAGCAGGAAGAGCTCGGCCGAGTTCTGGCGCAGGACGATCGGGTCCTTGCGGCCGGGGAGGAAGACGCGCTCCGGCGTCCGCTCCAGCTCCGACACGAAGCCGCGCTCCCGCACCTCCGCGGCGTCGGCCAGCACCGCCGCGGCCGTCTCTTCGCCCGGGCCTTCCAGCGTCCCACCCCGCTCGCCCTGAGCGTAGGACCCGCCAGGCCCCGGAGTCGAAGGGCGACGGCGCTTCCGTCCCGAGATCACCCTCGCCGTGCCGTAGTCGACGAGGCGGCTCTTGGCGAGCCCCACCATCTGCACGAACGGCACCCCCTCGTTCCCCGCCACCGGGGCGGTGGGGATGGCGAGGTCGTGCGCCGCCGCCAGCGCGGCGTGGAGCTGCCCCTTGCCGCCGTCGATGACGAGCAGGTCGGGGAAGCATCCCTCCGCCAGCGCGCGCTTGAGCCTCCGGGTGACGACCTCGTGCAGCATCGCGAAGTCGTCCTGACC
>Ga0318498_10000527_pt1 | contig 10966 bp, 5 predicted proteins | sample GRESIP109b1f24_FD_203488 | JGI IMG/M metagenome (GOLD analysis project Ga0318498, IMG submission 203488) | Tropical soil microbial communities from Luquillo Experimental Forest, Puerto Rico - GRE.SIPMG.109b1f24 | ecosystem: Environmental > Terrestrial > Soil > Tropical forest > Bulk soil... | reverse complement strand
CGGTCTACGTGGGCCGCCGGATGGTGAGCCGCAGGATCATCGGCATCGGAACGTCCGCAGGAGGCGCCTGGGCGAGCCGCGTCCCGACGAGCGATTGAAGCGCCTCGTCGAGCCGGGGGTCGCCCGTGCTCGCGGTGAGCTTGAGCCGGGTGATGCGCCCCGACGGCTCCGTCCAGACACGGAACTCCACCCGGACCGAGCCGCTCGTCAGGTTCTTCTTCCGGAGCGCGTCCTCGAGCTCGCCGGCGACGCGGGAGTAGTACCAGCCGTACCGGCTCGACGCGTCGTACCCCTGCCCGATGTCGCCGCCGTCGCCCGAGCCGTCACCGAGCCCGCCACCAGAGAGCAGCCCGCGTCCGCCCGGATTGCCGGCGAGCCCGAACGCGTCGCCTGGCCCCGAGCCCTCGGCGGCCAGCGACAGCCGACCGCCGCCCGCCGGAGGTGCCTCCGCGGGCCGAGGAGCGTCCGGCGGTGGCACGTCGGACGCCTTGATCTCGACGCGCGTGGACTGCGGCTCGTGCTCGACGACCTTCGGCGGAGCGACCTGCGGCGGCGGTGGTACGGGCTTGGGGGCGGGAGGCTCCGGCCGGACGTTCACGACACGGAGCTCGGTCACCTTGCGCGGAGGGGGCGCCGACCGCTGCCTCGCGATCCAGCGCACCGAGAGCGCCGCGAGCGCCACGAGCGCGACGACCCCGAGGACGCGAGGGGCGTAGACGCGCAGCGGCGACGGCGACGTCTGGGCGGATGGTGGCGTCATGGCAGGGACTCGCCCGGGATCACTTCACGAGAGGCTTCGTCGCGAGGCCGACGGTGGTGATGTTCAGGCGCCCGAGGAGATCGAGGACGTCGACGACGCTCTGGTACTGCACCTGCCCGTCGCCACGGACGACGACCGGGAACTCGGGCGTGGCGGCCTTCTGCTGGATGAGCCGCTGCTCCAGCTCCGGGATGCTGACCGGGATCGTGTCGAGGAACACCTGGCCGTTCTGCGTGATGCTGATCGCCTTCGTCGTCTGCTTGGCGAGGCTCTTCGCCGGGCTCGCCTTGGGCAGGTTCACGCGCATGCCCTGGACCGTCGCCGTCGTCATGATGACGAAGATGACGAGCAGCACGTACGCCAGGTCGAGCATCGGCGTGATGTTGATGTCGTCGTACGCCTTGTCCTCGGACTGGACGTTCATGGCGGGCTCACTCCGAGAGGGGGACGGTCGCGCCCGGGGCGCGCGGCTGCTGGGGCTCGCGCAGTGCGTGCTTGGCGTACGCCTCGGCGATCTTCGTGACGAGCTCGTCGACGAAGACCTGCAGCGTGGCGTTCACGTCCTTGATGCGGGTGAGGAGCCAGTTGTAGCCAAAGAGCGCCGGGATCGCGACGCCGAGGCCGGCGACGGTCGCGACGAGCGCGGCGGCGATGCCGGGCGCGATCGCATTCACGTTCACGTCGCCCGCGGCGGCGATGGCGGCGAAGGTGATCATCACGCCGACGACCGTGCCGAGCAGCCCGAGGAAGGGGCCGCCGGAGATCGCGATCGTGAGCAGCACCATGCGCTTGCTGAGCCGCTGACCTTCGCGGACGACGCCGGAGTCGAGGCTGGCGCGGATCGCCTCGATGGCCTCCGCCGTCAGGTACTCCCCGCGATGCGTGCGCTTGCGGATCTCTTCCGCGCCGATCGAGAAGACCCGGTACAGCGGCGAGTTGCGAAGGACTCGCACGTCCCCCAGCGGCGTCACGCCGTTGCTCGAGTCGACGAGGGCCACGAGGTCGGCGCTGAGGTGGCGGAACTTCTCGTCGAACCGGACGTTCGCCCTCTCGACCGCGCTCAGGTACGACGCCTTCGACACCATCACCATCCAGCTCACGGCCGCCATCACCGCGAGCAGGCCGATGACGATCCAGCCGTCGAGGGTCACCGCGCCGATGAGGATGGCGAAGTAGCCGCCCGAGGCCGAACCGCTCTCCTCGTCCTGCCCGGCGACCACGAGCTTGCCAGGATCCTTCCCCTGCGAGATCGCGGCGAGCTGCAGGAACCCCGCGGAGCGCTCCGCGTTCGCGAGTTGCAGCTCGTCGACCTCGCCCTTGAAGGCCGGCGCTGCCGCGCCGCCCTTCGCCGGCTGGCCAGGTGACGCCGTCGGCGGAGGGCCGCCAAGGACGGCGGGGGTGCTCAGCGCGGGCAGCGTCGCCGCGACCCGCGCCGCCTGCGCGCCGTCGACGTAGAGCGCGAGCTCCCGGCCGGCGGTGACCGCGAGGTGCACCCAGCCGTTCGCCGCGACCGCTGTCGGCGCCTGGGCCCGCTGGACGCCGGTCCCCGAGTCGACCGCGACGTACGGCTTCCCGCCCTCGAACCCGACGACGAAGAGCTTTGCGCCATCCCGCCGGCTGAAGATCTCGCCAGTCGCCTCCGCGTCGGAGGGCTTCACCCACGCGGACCACGTGAAGCTCGCGCCGGCGCTCCACGCCAGCGCGGGGCCAGGCGCAATCGAGACCGCCGTCGTCCCGTCGAGCTTGAGGCCACGCCCGACGATGGCGCCGTCCACGCCGGCGGCACCGCTCGCCGCGTGGCTTCCCCAGTTGCTGGAGTCGCGCGGCGGCTGGCCCGACTCGGCGAAGTGGTACACGAGCGCGGTCGCGCCGTCGTAGGTGCCTTTCGCGTCCTCCGCGGGCGTCGCCTTGGGATTCCCGTAGTAGATCCAGATCGGCGTCTTGGCGCCGGGCTTCAGGTCGGGTACCCCAACCCAGACGAGCGCCTCGCCGAGGAGCGAGTCGTACTTCTCGAAGTGGTGCTTCAGCGGCGTCTTGTCGTCGCCCGCGACGAAGCGGAGATCGCTGCCGTCCTCCTTGGCAGAGCCGAACCGGAAGTTCCCGGCGTGCAGCCGGACGAGCACGGGCGCGGCGCCGATCGGGCTCGTGACGTTGGCGCCGGCCGCGCTGGTGTCGATCTGGATGGGCTTGCGACCCGTCCACTCTCCGTTCCACCAGGCGCTCGCGAGGCTCGGAGCGAGGGCCAGCGCGGCGGACAGGATCAGCACGGGATGACGGGGCGGACGTGGCTTCATGTCTCTCTCAGGGCTCGCTCGAGCTCAGAACTCGCTCGAGAGGCGAAAGTGGACCCGTGGCTCGCGGAACTTCGTCGTGACACCACCGGAGGCGAGCGGGACCCCGACGTCGAGCGACGCATCGAGCTTCCGGAAGAGCCCGATCCGCATGCCGCCGCCCGCGCTCACCAGCCGGTAGAGCGGGGTCTGCTCCGGGAGCGGATACCGCAGCCCGAGGCGGCCGCCGTCGGCGAACACGAACAGGCGCCAGTCGTCCACCGCCGGCCTCAGCCGCGCCGCGAACGACGGCCCACGCAGCTCGATGGTCCCGACGCCGCCGTAATCTCCGGACGCCTGCGCCTCGAGGTAGCCTCTCACCGACTCGGCGCCGCCCGCCGTGATCTGCTCGGACGAGATGAGCGGATCGGGCGAGAACTGCGCCTGGACGCGCTCGAACAGCTGCAGGCCCAGCGGCAGCTCGTCGGTGCGGGAGAAGTCGAGGCGGAACACCATGAAGCCGGCGCTCGCCTTGTACCGTCGCGAGTCGAACTGGTCGGCGCTGCTGCTCAGTGCGCGGACGTTGAACGCCGCCGACAGGCCGAGCTGCGTCTGCGACGCGTCGCCAGCCCAGGCCACACCGTAGCGCGTGGTCCAGGGCCAGTGCTCGATCGGCGTTCGCATCGTTTCCGCGCCGAGCGAGAGGGCCTCCTCGTAGCGCTTGCAGTCGAGGCCGGTGGAGATGCTCTGGAAGAAGCGTGTCGTCCCGGGGAGCGTGAAGTTCGCGCGGCCACCGAGGGTGCGGCCCCGCCCCTTCACGTCGACCGCGCCCAGCGTCGAGACGTCGCTGTCCTGGAGGACGCCGTTCGCGGAGAAGGTCAGCCAGGGGACGTCCGGGATCCGCGCGAGGTACGAGGCCGAGAACACCTTTCCGTCCGCCACGCGTTGCGGGGCGACCTGGAACGCGAAGTTCAGGGAGTGGCCGAGCTGCCACAGGTTGTCGTAGCGCAGCGCGCCGTTCAGCCGCTGGGCCGTCGTGCTCGCGCCGTGGCGGTTGTTCCACTCGAGCGAGCCGTGGAGCGGGGGCGCGTCCTGCACGTTGAGGTCCACGTCCACCGTGCCGGGGAGCGCGCCCGAGCGCACCGCGGGCGTCACGCGGCGATCGGGCAAGCCGTTCAGGACGACGATGTCGCTCACCAGCGCTTCGAAGTTCGGGACCGTGCCCTCGGCGACGGACTGCGCCTGCAGCTTGATGTCACGGGGCGAGTACCACCGCGCGCCGTTCACCCGCAGCCTGCCGACCCTGCCCTCCGTGACCTTCAGCACGACCACGCCGTCCCGGACGGTCTGACGGGGGATGGCGACGGTGACCGTCTGGAATCCCCGGTCCGAGTACGCCTTCTCGACCGCTGCGCGCGCGCTCTCGATGTCCGCGAGCTCGCGGCCCGGACCGAGGAACGGCGCGAGCACGACCTCGAGCTCGCCGGTGGTGAGCTGCTCCGCGCCCTCGACGCGGTACTCGTTCACCTGGAGCTTGCGGGGAGCCTCGGCCGCCAGCGCTCGGGGGGCGAGCAGGACCGCAGTCCATGCCCACGCCAGCGCCAGGGCCCGGAGGCCGCGCAGCGCGCGCCCCTGTGCGAGGTGGTGGTGACCGAGCACTTGCAAGTCGTCGCGCTCCGTTTGGTCGATGCCGTCGCAAGACCTCGACCAGCGTCGAGCCCTTCGGTCGCACCCGCGGCTGCTGTGGTCAAACAGCGTCCAAGTGGCTGGCCTGCATGCATACCGCCGCGCGCGTTGCTCCGAATGCAACGATTCCGCGAAGAACCGGCGGAGCTTCCGAGGAGCCTGCGCCCTGCCGTTCGCGGCGTGCTATACGCGCGCTATCCCACACAATTGGAGGACGACTTGACGAAGAAGATGATCTTGCTGGCGTTCGCCGCGACGCTCCCGCTCCGCGCGCACGCCGGCGCCTGCATGTACACGACCGAAGCCGCAGCGGGAAAAGCGCAAACCCACTGCACCTACGTCGACGACGAGGCGCATTGCAGCTCACTCGCAGCGCAAAAGGCCTCCCCCGCCTGGCTCGAGGCACACGCCTCGAAGTACGTCGCAAAGCAGAGCTGCAATTCGGTGGTGAATCCGGCGCAGCCGGCGAAGCGCGCCAAGAACGCCGTCGCCACCAAGAAGACCGTCGCGAAGAAGTCCAAGGCCACCGCGGCCTCGAGCGCGTCGTCCGAAGCGGCGAAGTAACGGGCCCCGCGTCGGGGTCCCCCGCGCGCCGGGCGACCGGCCGGCCTCGCCGGAACGGCCGGAGATCGCCCCGCGCGCGACGGTCGCTCAGCGCTTCCGGTTCCGCCGGGCGTCGTCCTCGTCGGTCGCAGCGTCCGACGCCCTCGCCTCGTAGCCCAACACCTCCACGGTGATGATGGACGGGAGATCGGCGGCGGCGCTCCGCGAGGCCGCCTTCGCCCCCTCAGGGGCGGCTCCCTCCTGAGCCGCCGCCTGCGCGACCTGAGTCGCTGCGGCGATGGCGCCCACGTTGGGCACGGAGACCGCCGGGACGCCGCTCGACGCGCCGCTCACCTGGATGTTCTCGATCCCGACGACGACCGCCGCCGCGATGTTGAGGTCCCCGACGACGCGGATGCCTGCGTCGCCGGCGTTCACCTCGCCCTTCGGCGCGATGAGGTCGAGGCGGCTCGGGGGCCGATCCGACGCGTTCTGGAGGGCGTCCAGGACGCCGATCCCGGCGCCGGTCTGGATCCCGAACACGTCGACGGCGACCACGCCGTCGCTGCTCATGTTGTACGTGAGCGGGACGTACAGCACCGTGGTCTTCGCGCCGCTCCCGGCGGTGATGCTGCCGTTCGACGTCCACATCGTGATGTCGCCGCCCTGCATCGTGAAGACGCGCGACGTGTACAGGTCGATGTTGCCGTCGGCCATGATGCGGATGTCGCCCCCGCGCCGGGTGACGATGCCGTCCTTCCCCGGCTTCCCGTTGTCCGTGGCGGTGCCCGCCTCGGTCCCGACCGCGACCCGGCCGTAAGGCGCGAGCACGGTGATGCTGCCGTCGGACTGCGTCTCGAGCGGCTTCGCGTTCAGGATGACGTTGCCCTTCGACGCTGCCGGGCTCGCCGGCGCCTCGCCGGGGAAGAGGGTCGAGACGGCCCGGAAGCCCCGGTCGTACGAGTGGTAGCGAGGGCTCGAGGCGTCGTTGTAGTCGATGCCGGTCTGTTGCAGCTCCTTGAAGTAGACCTGCGTGAGGAACACCTCTCGCCGCGCCGACGGGAGCGCAGCGAACGCCGCGACGAGCTCCGTGGGGGACATCGGGGCGTAGCCGAGCGTCGACATGTACTGCGCGAGCTCCGGCAGGTACGTCCTCGGTACGCCGGCGTGATTGTCGGGGTCGAGATAGACGGCGGCGAACCCGGCGTAGTCCACCCCCCCTGCCGCGCCGGCGAGGACGTAGACGTCCGTCGCCTTGCCAGGCGCGAGGGCCGGGTTCGACTGATTGCCGAGGCTCCGGACGAGCCCACCGCGCGGGTTCGCGACCTGGTTCAGCGCGGTCAGGTCCTCGACGACGTCGCGCCCGGCCGTGATCGCCGCGGCGCCTCCGCCCCCGACCTGGAGGGCGACCTCGTAGACGTCTCGGCCGGCCTCGATCGTCGTGAGGGCATCGGGGGCGTTGTGCTGCGGCTGATACCGGCCCTCGAACACGTCCTTGCCGGCGAAGACGTCGATGGGCTTCGGCAGCACGATCAGGGTGGGCTGCGACGTGGCGTCGAGCACGCAAGCGCCGGAGCTGTACGCGCAGACGGAGCCGTCGAGGGACACGATCCGGGCTGGCTCCGGATCCCCGGCGTGGATCGGCGTGCTGCCGCGGAGCGAGTTCGTGACGAGCGACGAGAGGGGGTTCCCGCCGTCGACGGTCTGGTTCGCCTGCGTCGCAAACGGGACGACGGCGCCTCGCCGGTACTCGGGGGCGACGTCCTCCACCGTCAGCGTGCGGAGCGCGATCGTGACGTCCTGCGCGCCGAGCAGCTCCAGGGTCCCCGTGTCGGCGGGCGCCATGGTCAGCGTCGAGCCGCCAAAGCGATCGCGAACCGAGACGCCCGACTCGAGCGACGTGAGCCGGAGCGTGGGCGGCGCCCGCGAGAACATCGAGTTCAGCGTACCCTCGCCGCCGGTCATCGTGACCCGGTACGTCGTGGGAGCGCCCAGGCTGAGGTCCACCGAGGCCCACGGATCGCTCTCGTACGTCACCGCACCCGCGACCGCCGTCGCGTCGAACCGGGTCCGATCCGTGTATCCCCAGAACGCCGAGCCAGCCTTCGACGGCGAGAGGTTCTGGTCGATCTGCCCCTGTCGCATCGGGTCGAACACGCCCTCGACGTCGATGGACGAGCCCGCCGTCACGCTCGCGGTGGCGTCCATGAGACCGAACAGGGGCGCGACGCTCCGCGGCGACGAGGCGAGCGCCCCGGTCTGCGCGCCGCGCAGGAGGCGCAGGTCGTTCGGATCGTCGCTCGCGCGGACGCTCCCCCCGGCACGCACGTCAGCCTGGCCCCGCCCGAGCACGAACAGCCCGCCCACGAGGTCGCGCCCGGCGGAGAGGTTCAGGTCACCACCTCCGCGCACCACCACGTCGCGCTGCGCGTCCGCCGTCGAGCCCGGCTGCGCGACCATGAAGCCGGTCGTGGGGAGCGCGACCTGGAGCTTCACGACGTCGCGCCCCGCAGCGACCCGGACGTCCCCGCCGCCCAGCGCTCCGACGCCCTGCTCGAAGTTCGAGTACACGACGGACCAGCTCGTCTGCTGGCGCACGGTCGACGACGCGACGTTTCCGTTCCAGTTCGCGGCGCCGTAGCGGAAGAGCCAGGCGGAGGTCGTCTGCGACGGCATCGGCGCCAGGATGTCGCGCCCGGCGCGGAGGTCGAGGTCACCGCCGTCCGTCGCGAACTCCCCGAGCCGCTGCTGCGCCGGCGCGCCGAGGAACGTCGACGGCGTCGGCGTGCTGCGGCCCGCCGTGTACAGGACGGAGGTGCTCGAGGCGAGCGACAGGTCGCGCCCCGCTCGCACCGAGATGTCACCGGTTCCGGTCCGGACGAGCGCGTCCGGCGCGAGCCAGACGTCCCTCTCCGCCTCGAGCGCGAGATCCGAGGACTGCCCCGACGACAGCGTCGCCGTCCGGTCGGCGCTCGAGAAGCCGTCGCTCACGCTCGCGCGGATCAGGAGGTCTCCCCCCGCGCGAAGGGCCAGGTACCCCGGCCCGCCCAGGGTGTGCAGATCGATCGGCGCCGCGATCGTGAGGTCACCGACGCTCGTCAGCTCGATGCCGGCACCCACGTGCACCACGCCGGCCAGCCCTGGGCTCGACGCGACGAGCCGATCCCGGATGGCGGATGCGCCCGCGAGCCAGCTCGCCGCGTCGGCCAGCGTGGTGGCGACGAGCGGAGCGTCGACGGTCGTCGTGCTCGTCGTCGCCGAGCCCTGCACCGAGATCTCTCGAGCGCCAAGGATCGAGCCGCCGAGCGCGTCCACCGCGACGTCCGCGCCCTGACGAGGAGCCCGGACGACCACTCGGCCACCCGCCGCGCCCTCGCGGCCGGTCACGTCGATGATGGAGCCGGGCTGGATCGAGACGCGCCCCCCGCTCGCGACGAGCTCGACCTTGCCGCTCGACGGGGTGAACGCATCGGCGGGCAGCTCGCCCGCGTACGCGCGCGCGTCGATCGACCCGCCGACCGCCACGCCGCTCCCGCCGATCAGCTGGACGGTCCCGCCGCCAGGCGAGACGGCGTCGCCCGAGGCGTCGATCGAGCCGTTCACGATGACGTGGCCCGCGTCGGACTGGAGCAGGACCTCGTGCGCGCGGAGCCGCTGGCCCGCGGCGAGCTGGAGGTCCTCGCCCGGCCCCCGGATGCGGATCTCGCGCACGGCGTCGAGACCGCCGGCGTCGAGACCACCGTTCAGGGCGGCGAAGTCCCCCACGCTCGCGGCATCGAGCGAGAACGAGCCGCCGCGGCCCGGGCCCCGCGCCGTGCCCAGGAGCTGGCCCGCGATGCCTGCGCTGCCGCTGGCGGAGATCGCGATCGACCCGGCGTCGCCGCCGTTCGCGTTCCCCGACACGTCGAGGATCGCGCCGGCCTGTACGTCCACGGTCCCCGCGCTCGGGTCGGCGGCGCTCGCTGCAAGGCGGATCGAGCCTCCCGGCGCGGACCGCACCTGATCCTGGAACGTCACGGCAGTGCCGCGCACGTCGATGCGGGCGTGCGCGCCGAGCGTGAGCGCCCCGCCGGTGGCGGTTGCCTCGAACGAGCCGGAAGGCAAATTCACGGTCGTGTCCAGGCTCAGGCTGCGGGCCTGGAGGGAGAGCCGGCCGCCGACGCCGGCCGCGTCCGCCGGAGTGAACGCGCTCGAGTCGGTCCTGAGGTCGAGGGAGCCCCCGATCCGGATCGCGCTGTTCCCGCTCGAAGCTTCCCGGAGCTGCGCGGTGGCGAGAGCCAGGTCGCCGTCGAACGAGAGGCTGCCGGTCCCGTGCGCCTCGACGACGCTCGCCCGGCCAGAGATCGCGCCGTAACCCGCGACGCGCACATCGCCGGGCCCGAGCTGCAGCACGTCCACGTCGAGCGCGAGCGTCCCCGCGCCGGCGTCGCCCGCGCCCGACGGCCCGGGCCCGGAGTTCCGGAGCGCCAGCGTCCCAGCGCTGATCGTCGTCGTCGCGCCGGCCGCGTACCCCTGCAGCAGCGGCGTGTCGAGCGTGATCGAGGTGTGCGCGCCACTCGACCCGGGGCCGCCCAGCGCCAGCCCGCCGAAGACGCGCACGGCGTCGTGGCCGCGGAGGAGGAGATCCGACCCGCTCGCGAGCTGCGTGACGAGGGCCGTCCCGAGCACCGTGCCGCTGGTCCCCGCGGGCGCGTCTCCGAGGTTCAGGTACCTCGAGCCGAGGTCGACCTGCGGCGCGGCGAGCGACGCCGCGGACGCGATCGTGACGGTGTCGGCCGCGTCGAGCGCGAGCGAGCCCGTCGCGGAGAGCGCCGCATTCCCGAGGGTCAGCACGCCCGAGCCTGTCCCGCCCGCGTCGCGCGCGATCGCCACCCGGCCTCCGGTCGACACGCGCACGAAGGCGCCGTCGGCACCGAGCCGGAGCGCGCTCTCGTCGCGCTGCACCGTCCCGCTGGCGCGGAGCACGGACCCGTCGGTGATCGTGATCGAATGCGTCGCGGCCGCGAGGATCTCGGTCCCGACCAGGCCGGCGGCGCCGGTGTCGATCACGACGTCGGACGCGGTCACCGTGACGGAGGTCCCTGCCGCCGTGGCCGTCCGCGTGCCGCCCAGGAGCAGGCTGCCCGCTCCGAAGTTCGACAGCGCCCCAGTCTCGAGCGTGAGGTATCCGGGGCCGGGCGCGGCGCCGCCGTCCGGCACGACCGCGATCCGCGGCGCGGCCACGTCGAAGTTCCCGACCACGCCGTCCGCCGCTCCGAACCGCCCGACGCCCTCGAGGACCGCCCCGTCCGTCGCCGCGAGCACCACGGTGCCGGCGTCGCTCGCGGTGCGGACGGGGACGCCGACGTCGCCGGCTCGGGCCGTCGCAAAAGCGTTGAAGGAGTAGCCCAGGATCTCGGAGTACTGGCCCGCCACCGACTGCGGCATCACCACGAACTGGCGCCAGGACTGGTCCGGGGTCCCGCCGATCCGCGACGTCCCGGCGGCGACGACCGCGCCGTCCGCGCGCGTGAAGGTCCCGGGCGCCGACGCGAACGTCGCGCCGAGGGGCTGGACGACGAAGCCGCCGGGCAGGAGCGCATAGTGCGCCGGGAGGAGCGTGTACGTACCGTCCGCGAGACCGGGCACCCCGCGGAGCGTGACGGTGTCGCCCACCCGCAGGCTCGGATCGGTGAGGTCGCGCGTGCCACCGAGGGGCGCGGGCGCG
>Ga0318498_10000526_pt1 | contig 10966 bp, 9 predicted proteins | sample GRESIP109b1f24_FD_203488 | JGI IMG/M metagenome (GOLD analysis project Ga0318498, IMG submission 203488) | Tropical soil microbial communities from Luquillo Experimental Forest, Puerto Rico - GRE.SIPMG.109b1f24 | ecosystem: Environmental > Terrestrial > Soil > Tropical forest > Bulk soil... | reverse complement strand
AGGACGTGCGTCGCGCCGTAGCGCTGCCGGCCGTAGGTGCTCTTCCCAGAGGCCTGCAAGCCCACCAGGATCACGACCTCGGGGCGGCTGGCGTCGCCCGCGGCAGGTGGACAGTCTCCCTTCACGAGGGAGAACATGTCCAATCGTCCGTACGAAGCGACCTACGAGCCCCGCCCGGGCGACCAGGCACGGGACGAGGAGCTCCGGTATCAGCGCTTCCTCTCCGCCCTGCAGCGCGCCGGCCTCGGCGCGCCGCGCCGCGTCGAGTCGCTGGCGGTGACGATCCTGGGGGCGCTCGAGCAGCGGCTCTCCGGGGCCGAGGCGCGCGATCTCAACGAGGAGCTGCCCTGGCCGCTCCGAGACCAGCTCCGCAAGTTCGAGCGCGACCCGCGCGGCCGGCCCGAGCGCTTCAGGCGAGAGGAGCTCCTTCGGCGGGTCCGAGAGGAGCTCGGCCTCGAGCCGGGCGAGGCCGAGCACGCGGTGCGCACCGTGCTGCAGCACGCGCGCCAGCTCCTCTCGGAGAAGGAGGGCTCCGACGTGGCGGACCAGCTCCCGCGCGACATGCAGGACCTGTGGGTGCCGGCGGCATGACGAGGCGCGAGTTCCTGCGGGTGACCATGGCGGCGAGCGTGACGCCCGTGCTGCCGGCCGGGGTCGCCACTGCGGCCGCGGGCGGCGCAGCGACGACCACCCTGCCGCGACGGAGGCTCGGCCGGACCGGAGCGGAGGTCTCCCTCATCGGCCTGGGCGGCTTCCACATCGGAAAGCAGGAGGACGCGCGGGAGAGCGTGCGCATCATCCGCGCGGCCATCGACGGCGGCGTCACCTTCCTCGACAACTGCTGGGACTACAACGGCGGCGAGAGCGAGGTGCGCATGGGCAAGGCGCTCCGGGACGGTTATCGCTCGCGCGTCTTCCTCATGAGCAAGATCGACGGACGAGATCGCGCCACGGCAGCGACGCAGATCGACGAGTCGCTGCGCCGGCTCCAGACCGACCACCTCGATCTCCTGCAGCTGCACGAGGTCATCTATCCGGAGGATCCGGACCGGGCCTTCGCGAAGGGCGGCGCGATCGAGGCGCTCGAAGCCGCCCGGAAGGCGGGGAAGGTGCGCTTCATCGGCTTCACCGGCCACAAGTCGCCCGGCATCCACCTCGCCATGCTCCGCGCGGCGGATCGCCACGGGTTCGCTTTCGACACCGTGCAGCTGCCGCTCAACGTCCTCGACGCCCACCACGACAGCTTCGAGAAGGAGGTGGTGCCGGTGGCCGTCGCAAAGGGGATGGGTGTCCTCGGGATGAAGCCGATGGGGGACGGGTTCATCCTCCAGTCGAAGGCCGCCTCCGCGGTGGAGTGCCTGCGGTACGCCATGAGCGTGCCAGGCGCGAGCGTGACGATCACGGGCATCGACTCGCTGCAGGTGCTCGACCAGGACCTGAGGCTGGCGCGCGGCTTCCAGCCGCTGAGCGACCCCGAGCGGAGCGCGCTCCTCGCCCGCACAGCGCCCGCCGCCCGGGGCGGGCGCTGGGAGAGGTACAAGACGGCGCGTGAGTTCGACGGCACCTTCCACAATCCAGCGTGGCTGGGGCCTGAGAGCCTATGAAGAAATCCCCTCCCGTCGCCGAGTCGAGCGATCCGCGTCGCATCGCTTCGTTGCTCCTCCCTCACATAGCCTCCGGCGATGCTCGGTCGTCGCGCCGAGCCGGGTACCCGCGCCGCGCTTCGATCCTGCGCGGCGTGGGTGTAGCGGCTCGCTCGCCTGGCTCGGTCCGGGAATTCCCTCACAGGCTCTGAGCCATGATATCCCCCGCCCCCATGTCCATCAGCCGACGCTTCGCCGTGCGCTGGTCCGACGCCGACGCCAACGGTCACGTCCGCCACACCGTCTACCCGGAGCTCAGCGTCGAGGTGCGGCTCGCCTGGCTCGCCGAGGGCGGCTGGGACTGGAAGCGCTTCGAGCGGGAGCGCATCGGGCCGGTGCTGCTGCGGGAGGAGATCGACTACCGGCGCGAGGTGGGCCTGAACGGCTCCGTCGTCATCGACCTCGAGGCGGCCGGGCTCTCGCCGGACGGCGGCCGCTGGAAGATCCGCCACACCGTGCGGAAGGACGACGGAGAGGTCGCCGCGGCGGTGCTCGTGCTGGGCGGCTGGATGGACCTCGAGGCGCGGCGGCTGGTGGTCGCGCCGCCGAGCCTGCTCGAGCTGCTGCTCGCCGCGCCGCGCGCCTCCGACTTCGCCGAGCTGCCGCCCCTCCGCCGCGCCTGAGCTGGCGAGCGGGCGGCCCCGTGCTTGCCGCCGCCGCCACCGATCCTCAGATTGGGATCGTGGAGCGCTTCCTTCCGATTGCGCTCGCCGCCGTCGCGATCGCGTGCACGCACACCCGTGAGCTCGTCCCCGGCCCCGGCGCGCAGACCGCGCCCGGCCGTCCCAGCACCGCCGAGGAGGCGGTCGAGGGCGTGCGCGTCCAGGTGGACCCGGAGGCGTGGCGCTCCCGCAGCGTGCGCGACGTCCTGTCGCCGGCGAGGGTCCACATCGAGAACGGCAGCTCGCGCGCGCTGCGCGTCTCATACGGACAGTTCACGCTCGGTGGCCCGTCCGGCTTCCGGCTGGCGGCGCTGCCGCCGTACCAGGTGGTGCTCGCCGATGCCGCCGGCAGCGGAGCGACGGTTCCGCCCGGCTACGTCGGCATCGGACAGGGGTTCGTCGTCCAGCCCGGATCGGCCCGGTACTACCGGGGCGTGCTGCCCTGGTACGGGCAATTCCCGTACGACCCCGTCTACTACAACCGCTGGTATGGCGCGTGGCCCACCAACCTGCCGAACGACGAGATCCTCCGTCACGCCCTCCCCGAGGCCGTGCTGCAGCCCGGCGGCAAGCTGGACGGATTCCTCTACTTCAAGGACCAGCCTCCCGGCACGGCCCTGACCTTCTACATGGCACTCGTCGACGCGAGCACGGGAGAGGTCTTCGGCACCGTCGCCATCCCCTTCACGGTGAAGTGACCGCCCGGCCTCCGACCGCTCCCGGTGCGTTCGCGGCTCGCAGCGCCTCCCTCCGCGCCGCCTCGAACTCGTCGCCCGCCTTCCAGCGCGGCAGCTCCGGCGCGTCGGCGACCCGCAGCCCGACCACGAGCTGCAGCTGCGCGTCCTCGACCGCGCCCGACAGGTCCCAGCGCCCGGGCGCGGGCGGGTACTCGTCCGACGGCTGGTGGTAGCGCTGCTGCTCGAACGCCTTCTGCTGCTCCCGCCCCCAGTCTTCCGGACGTCCCAGGTAGTGCGGACCGCCCTTGACCGAGACGTCCGGCACGCCGACCCGCGCCAGCTCGAAGTGATCCGACCGGTAGTACGAGCCGCGGTCGGGGAAGGCGTCGCCGTGGACCGTCCGGCCTTGCGCCGCGGCCACGTCGCGAACCACGTCGGACGCGGACGACCTGCCGAGCCCGAGCACGGTCAGATCGCTCGTCCGGCCGAAGACGTTCACCGCGTCGAGGTTGATGAGGGCGGCGAAGCGCCCCACCGGCGCCGGCGGGTGCCGCGCGAACCAGCGCGCGCCGAGCAGCCCCTTCTCCTCGGCGGTGAAGAAGACGAACAGCAGCGAGCGCCTCGGCGGCGCGACGGCGGCGGCGCGGGCGATGGCGAGCACGGTCGCGCAGCCGGAGGCGTTGTCGAGCGCGCCGTTGTAGATGCCGTCGGTCGCCGGGGGGATCGGCGTCGCCCTCCCCAGGTGATCGTGGTGCGCGCTGTAGAGGACGTACTCCTGCGCGAGCTTCGGGTCGGTCCCGCGCACGAGCCCGACCACGTTGGCGCTCGGTGTGACCGCGCGCGCGACGGCCATGTCGAGCGTGAGCCCGACCCCGAGCGGCGCCGCTCCCAGGCCGCGCCGCCGCAGGTCCTGGGCGGCGCGGGCGCGCTCGTCGAGGTCCTGGCCGGCCAGCGCGAAGACCTTCCGTGCCGCCAGCTCGCTGACCCACATCTTCGCCAGCAGGCGCGCCTCGCCCGGCTGCTGCGGCAACGCCGTCTCGGTGCCGTCGGCCGACGCGGTGAGCACCTGCCACGGGTAGCTGGCCGAGGGCGTCGTGTGGACGATGATCGCGCCGGCCGCGCCGTGGCGGGCGGCGTTCTCGTACTTGTAGTCCCACCGGCCGTACCAGAGGCGCACGCCCTCGCCTGCGAAGGGCGGGTTGAAGTTGAGGACCACCACCACCTTCCCGCGCACGTCGGCGCCGCGGTAGTCGTCCCAGCCGTACTCGGGGGCGGTGACGCCGTAGCCCACGAAGACGAGCTCGGCGTGGTCGAGCTTCACCCGGTCCACCTCGGCACCGGGCGCCACGACGAGATCCATCTCCTTCGACTGCCGCGTCGAGAGCGCCAGCGCGCCCCTCGCCCCCCGCACCTCGACGAGCGGCGGCACCTGGGCCGTGAGCTTCACGAGCGGAACGCTCTGGAACCAGGAGGCGGGCGCGCCGCCCTGCCCCGGGAGGCCCGGCTCGAGCCCGGCGGCCTCCATCTGCGCGGCGAGGTATCGCACCGCGATCTCGTCGCCGCGCTGGCCGGGGGCGCGACCCTCCAGCAGGTCGTCCGCGAGGAACCGGAGATGCCCGGAGATCTCGTCGGCCCGGACGCGGGCGGCGGCGGCCCGCTCGGCCCCGGTGAAGGAGGGCGCGGCCGAAGCCGGGAGCGCCAGCAGCGCGACCGCGGCGGCGAGCGTGACCCGGGGTGCATGTCCGTGAGGGTGGCCCATGCGGCGCATCCTACCCGCGACTCACGGGCGCGTCAGCGCGAGGTTGTGTTGACTGGCCCCTCTCCCCCTCGCCCCGCCTGGCGGTGGGGCGAGGGAGACGAAACGCGAGGAGATGGAACGGCCCATCACCATGAGTGATCGACCCTCTCCCCCCACGGGGGAGAGGGCCAGGGAGAGGGGGCCGCACGGCACGGCCTTCTTCTCGCATAGGATGACGTCGCCCATGACGACCTTCGCCTCGCTGGCGCTCGCCGCCGCGCTCTCCGCCTCCGCGCCGGATCCTCGCGTCGCGCAGCTCACGTCCGCGGTCGACCCGGCCCGGATGCAGGCGACGGTGGCGAAGCTCGTCTCCTTCGGGACCCGCCACACGCTCTCCGACGCGCAGTCCCCGTCGCGCGGCATCGGTGCGGCGCGGCGCTGGCTCGCCGCGGAGCTCGCCTCGCTGGCGGCGCAGCCCGGCTCGCGGCTCGAGCCGTTCGAGGACCCGTTCACGCAACCGGCCGCACCGCGCATCCCGCGGCCGGTCGAGATCTGGAACGTCGGAGCGGTGCTGCCCGGGACGGATCCGGCGCGCGGGAAGGAGGCGATCGTGCTCACCGGCCACTACGACACGCGCGCCTCGGACGTGATGAACGCCACCATCGACGCGCCCGGCGCGGACGACGACGGCAGCGGCACGGCGCTCGTGCTGGAGCTCGCGCGCGTGATGGCGCGAGAGAAGCCTGCCGTCTCGATCTACTTCGTCGCGGTCGCGGGTGAGGAGCAAGGGCTGAACGGCTCGACGCACCTCGCGCAGCGCCTGAGGGGCGAGGGCGTGCGCGTCCTCGCCATGACGGCCATCGACATGATCGGCAACAGCGACGGCCAGGACGGCGTGCACGACGACGTCTCGGCGCGCCTCTTCAGCGAGGGCGTCCCCGCGGCGGAGACGCCGGCCGAGCGCAAGCTGCGCGAGGCGGTGGGCGGCGAGAACGACGGCGCCGCGCGCGCCTGGGCGCGCTACGTGAAGCGCGTCGGCGAGCGGTACGTCGAGAACCTGGACCTGTGGGTCATGCTGCGGCGCGACCGCCTCGGGCGCGGGTCGGACCACCTCGCCTTCTCGAAGGAGGGCTTCCCCGCCATCCGCCTGGTGGAGGCCCACGAGCACTGGGATCGCCAGCACCAGGATCTGCGCACGGAGGATGGGCGCGCGTACGGCGACGTGCTCGCGCACGTCGACTTCGCCTATGCCGCGAAGCTAGGCCGCGCCCTCCTCGCCGCGGTGGCGGAGCTCGCCGCCGCGCCCGCGCCACCCATCGGCGTGAGCCTCGGTGGCGCGGCGAGCCCCGAGACCCGGCTCACGGTGGCGCTCCCGCGGGATAGCCGCGTAGCGGGCCTCGTCCTCTATCGTCGCCGGGCGGATGGCGTGAGCTGGGGGCGCGCGATCCGCTACCCGCGCCAGCCCGAGATCATCCTGAAGGGGGTCGTGCCCGACAACTTCGTCTTCGCGATCGCGACGGTGGACGCAGACGGGCACGAAAGCCTGCCGGGTTTTCCTGGAAAGCTGGAGTAGAGCGGGGGACAGGATCTGCCCGAGTCACGAATACCCCGGGTCATCGGCAACCCTTCGCCGCGCCAGCGGCCGATTGCCCCCGTGCGCAATCCGTTCCCCTCCGGGTCAGCCCCCGATTGTAGAGTGCGCCGCTTACCAAGAAGTCGCTGGCCGCACATCACGACACACCCTTCAATCGGAGAAACACTTGCTCAAGAGAAACGTGCTGCTCCTGGCGATGTCCCTCACCATCGCGCTCGGGGCGTCGCCCGCGCGGGCCCTCGAGTGGAGCGACAACGCGATGCGGTTCTGGTGGGGTCCGGCCTTTGCGGAGCCGGGCAACCCCAACAACGTCCCGAAGTACATCCTCAGCTTCACCCACGTCGACGGGTACAAGTGGGGAGGCAACTACCTCAACATCGACCTGCTGTACTCGGCCTCGTTCCACGGCGACAACGTGCAGGGACTCACCGAGGTCAAGTCGGCCGGCGCCGCCGAGGTCTACATCGTCTACCGGCACACCCTCAGCCTCAACAAGATCACCAACAGCAAGACGTTCGAGGTCGCCGGCGTCCTGCGCGACGTCGGGATCGAGCTCGGCACCGACCTCAACACGAAGAACAACGCCTTCGCCTCGCGCAAGATCATGCCGGTCGCCGGCGTGAGCGCGTCGCTGAACGTCCCCGGGTTCCTCAACATCGGCGTCCTGCTCGACAAGGAGTGGAACACGAACGCGATCGTCGGCAAGGAGGTCACGTTTGACGTGACGCCCATGTTCACCGCGGCATGGGGCATCCCGGTGTACGGCCCCCTCTCCTTCGAGGGCTTCGCCCTCGCCAACCTGCCGAAGGGCAAGGACGGGTTCGGGGCCGATACGAAGACGGAAGTCCTGCTGCACCCGAAGGCCATGATCGACCTCGGCTATCTCTGGGGCTCGAAGGGCTACCAGATCGGGGCCGGCTGGGAGTACTGGCTGAACAAGTTCGGAAACGACAGCAACGCGCCCGGCTCCCTCGGCGCGAAGCAGAGCACCGTGTTCCTCGAGGCGGCCCTCCACCTCTAGCCGCCCATGCCACACCGCGGTCGCCGCGCGGGGGCGGCGGCCGCAGCGTGCGTGGTCACTGGCCGCCGCCCGTCGACTCGGGGGCGATCTCCACGGGGGCGGCGCCCGCCGCGGCGCCTGGAGTGGCAGCGCCCGTCGATTCGGAGGGGCTGCCCTGCGGGCGGCGCCCATGTCGTGCGCTGTCGGTACGGACGCCCGGCACCTCGTTCACCGTCCCGCCCTTCTCGGCCGTTTCGGCGGGAGGTCGAGTGCGGCGGTTCTCGGCATCGCGGCCGGAGCTCGCGTCGGTCGCGCCGCTGTCGTCCGCACCGCCCGCCCCCCCGCCTCGCCCCTCTGCTGCAGCGGGGGAGGAGACGAGCAGGATGAGGAGGGCGGTGAGACCGCAAGCGCACCTGGGGTAGCTCATACTTCAACGTTGTGCATCGCAGCCCCGAGGACAACCGGCAAGCGCGGTCGCCTCGACCCGCATCTCGGCGGCTGCGCGGGGGCGTGGCGCCTGCCCCTGAACCATCGTGGCGAGTTTCGCCGGATACCGATCTCTGGCGTTCGCTTGACGAGCGATGCATTGAAGCGAGCTCCCGCTTCGGGTTGGGGGCTGGGCGAGAGGCTGCAAGCCCAACCCCAGACGGTCGACGAACCAGCTCGCGCGAACGTCGACTTCGCGACCCACGTTGTGCGGATGACGCGGAGCGACTAACTCTCCCCGCCATGGACGAGACCCTCACGCCGCTGCAGCGGCTCTTCCTCGCCTTCGTCGCTTTCTTCGCCGTGCTGTTCAACCGCAGGTTCGCGGAGGAGGTGCACGCGCTCCGCGCTCGCGAGCGCGCCGCCCTGCCGCCGGGGGCGGCGGCGCCCAAGCCCCCGGATCACGCCGAGTCATTGCAGATCATCGCGCTCCTCCAGCGCGACGGCAGGCTGCTCGACTTCCTGGAGGAGTCGCTGGAAGGATTCTCCGACTCCGAGATCGGGGCCGCCGCCCGTACCGTTCACGCCGGGTGCAAGAAGGCCCTCGGCGCCTACCTCCAGCTCGAACCGGTGCTGCACGAGCCCGAGGGCGCCAGCGTGACCATCGCCTCCGGGTTCGACCCCGCCGCGGTGCGACTCACCGGCAATGTGGTCGGACAGCCGCCGTTCAAGGGCGCGCTGCGCCACCACGGCTGGCGCGCCGCCCGCACCAGCTTCCCGCCGCTCCCCGCTCACGACCCACGCATCCTCGCCCCGGCGGAGGTGGAGCTGTGACGGGAGGGGCTGCCTTCGCGATCGGCATCGACCTCGGCACCACCAACTCCGCCCTCGCCTACCTCCCGCTCGGCGAGGAGCGCGCCGCGCCGGAGGTGTTGCCGATCCCGCAGCTCGTCCACGCGGGCGAGGTGGCGGATCGCCTGCTCCTGCCGTCCTACCTGTACCTGCCCCACCCGGCGGAGATGGCCGGCGAGGCGCTCCGGCTCCCGTGGGCGCCCCCGGGCGACGTGCCGCGCGAGGTCGTCGGCGAGCTGGGCCGGGCGCAGGGCGCGCTCACCCCCATCCGCCTCGTCTCGTCCGCGAAGAGCTGGCTGTGCCACCCGACCCTCGACCGCCGCGCGGCGTCGCTCCCGGTCGGGAGCCCGGCGGAGGTACCGCGCATCTCGCCCCTCGACGCCTCGGCGCGGTACCTCGCCCACCTGCGCGCGGCGTGGAACGCGGAGGTGGCGAAGGGCGACCCCGCGCTCGTGCTCGAGCGGCAGGCGGTGACCCTCACCGTGCCCGCCTCCTTCGACGCGGTCGCGCGCGAGCTGACGGTCGAGGCGGCGCGGCACGCGGGGCTGCACGACCCCGTCCTGCTGGAGGAGCCGCAGGCGGCGCTCTACGCGTGGGTCGAGGCGATGGGCGACGGCTGGCGGAAGCTGGTCCAGGTGGGCGACCTCATCCTCGTCGTGGACGTCGGCGGCGGCACCACCGACTTCAGCCTCATCGCGGTGGTGGACCGCGACGGGGAGCTGGGCCTGGAGCGCGTCGCGGTGGGAGACCACATCCTGCTCGGGGGCGACAACATGGATCTCGCGCTCGCGCACCGGCTCCAGCAGAAGCTCGCCGACACCGGCAAGACGATCGACCGCTGGCAGCTCCTCGCCCTCACCCACGGCGCGCGGCAGGCGAAGGAGCAGCTGTTCGCGGACCGCGCCAAGATGAGCATTCCGGTGACGGTGCCCGGGCGCGGCTCGAGCCTCATGGGCGGAGCGCTGCGGGTGGAGCTCACCCGCGGCGAGCTCGGCTCCACGCTGGTGGACGGGTTCCTGCCGCGGGTCGAGGTGACGGCCCGCCCGGCCGCGCAGCGCCGCGCCGCCCTCACCACGCTCGGGCTCCCCTACGCCTCCGACCCCGCCATCACGCGCCAGCTGGCGGCGTTCCTGTCGCGCCAGCGCGAGGCGCTCGACGCCTCCACCGCGCCCGTCCCCAAGCTCTCCGGGAAGGCGTTCCTCCATCCGACGGCGTTGCTCTTCAACGGCGGCGTCATGAAGGCGGCGGAGCTGAAGGAGCGCGTGCGCGAGGTGGTGGCGGGCTGGGTGGCCGCGGAGGGCGGCGAGCCGCCGCGCGAGCTGCCCGGCGTGGACCTCGACCTGGCGGTCGCGAAGGGCGCCGCCACCTACGGCCGGGTCCGCAGCGGGCGCGGCATCCGCATCCGGGGCGGCACCGCGCGCGCCTACTACGTGGGCGTGGAGACCGCCGCGCCGGCCGTCCCCGGGATGGCGCCGCCGGTCGAGGCGCTGTGCGTCGCGCCCATGGGCATGGAGGAGGGCACGCGCGCCGAGCTGCCCTCGCGCGAGCTCGGGCTCGTCGTGGGCGAGCCGGCCCGCTTCCGCTTCTTCGCCTCGTCGCTGCGCCACGACGATCGCGTGGGCTCGGTCGTGGAGCGCGAGGCCGAGCTGGAGGAGCTGGCGCCGATCGAGACGACGCTCCCGGCGGCGAGCGGGGAGGCTGGGCAGGTGGTCCCGGTCTCGCTGCGCGCGCACGTCACCGAGATCGGCACGCTCGAGCTGGAGGCGGCCGACGAGAAGGGCCGCGCCTGGAAGGTGGAGTTCAACCTGCGCGCCGCGGAGCAACCCTCAGCGTGACCGCGTCTCCCGCCGCCGCGCGGTTCCTCGTCGGCATCGACCTCGGAACGATCAACACGGCGCTCGCCTACGTGGACCTCGCCGCGGAGGGAGATCCCGCCGACGCGCTCCGCGTGTTCAACATCCCGCAGCTCGTCGCGCCGGGAGAGATCGGGGAGCGGCGGCTGCTCCCATCGAGCGCGTACGTCCCCGGCGAGCACGAGCTGCCGACGGCCGCCCGCCGCCTGCCCTGGGGCGAGCCGGACGTCATCGTGGGCGAGCTGGCGCGGGCGCAGGGGGCGCGCGTGCCGGGCCGGCTCGTGGCGTCCGCCAAGAGCTGGCTCAGCCACCCACGCGTGGACCGTACCGCCGCCATCCTGCCGTGGGGCGCGCCCGAGGGCGTGCCGCGCCTCTCGCCGGTCGCGGCCTCCGCCCTCTACCTCGCCCACCTGCGCGACGCCTGGGCGTCGCGGTTCCCGGAGCACCCGCTGCAGGATCAGCAGGTCGTCCTCACGGTGCCCGCCTCCTTCGACGAGGTCGCCCGTGAGCTCACGCTGCGC
>Ga0318498_10000517_pt1 | contig 11009 bp, 8 predicted proteins | sample GRESIP109b1f24_FD_203488 | JGI IMG/M metagenome (GOLD analysis project Ga0318498, IMG submission 203488) | Tropical soil microbial communities from Luquillo Experimental Forest, Puerto Rico - GRE.SIPMG.109b1f24 | ecosystem: Environmental > Terrestrial > Soil > Tropical forest > Bulk soil... | reverse complement strand
CAGCGGCCGGGCCAGGAACGGCACCAGCGCGATGGCTACCGCCAGGGCGACGGCGGTGTGGCTGGAGGGAAAGCTCGTGCCGTGCGCAGGGCGCTGGCGCAGCACCGCGTCGGCCATCACTAGGTAGGGGCGGGGGCGGTCCGCAACGACCTTCGCCACGTTCGCCAGGACCCAGGCGTCGCCGGCCGCGACGGCTGCGGCGGCGACCGGCAAGAGGCTTCGGTCTCTGGCCAGGAGGTAGACGACGGTGAGCAGGACGACGGCGGTGATGCCCACCGGCAGGAACAGACGCGACAACGGCGTCAGCACCGAGGCGGCGGCCGGCGGCACCTCGTTGAGAGTCCGGAACAGGCGCGAATCCCCGCTTGTCGCTCCCACTTTGACCAGCAGTGCCGACGCACCGAAGAGCACGGCCCCAAGACCGGCGAGCAGCCCGGCGGTCCGCGGCTTCGGAACCCGCGGCGGGCGACTCGGCCACCACCAGGATCGGAGCGAGATCATCGGGAGAAGGCAGCCGGTCCGCCAGCCGGCCGGGCCCGGCGCCACCGGCCGGCCGCGCCACCAGCCTCAGAGCTTGTCGCTGACACAACGACCACAGGCACCTCCGCCAGGAACACCGCTGCCATGGGCGGGGCAAGTGTCCTGGCCGGCCATGGTAGCGAACCACGTGTCCATAGCTGCCCGGGCGGGATCGCACATGGCCGCTGATCGCAGTGGACGATGACGAACGCCTGCAGGCAGGACACGCCGGATCCTTTGCCAAGCTCAGCGCCCGTGCGCGCCCAGTCAGCTCCGGGGCTCGGCATGGGGCGCGCACGGGCTGGTCGCAGATTACATCCGGAGTTGTAGCATGTGTTACAACGCCGTTGCGGGGTTGAAGGCTAGCAGACCGTATGGGCGGTTGTGGCCGGGATGCCCGGCCGGTGGAGGAGGCGGGCATGCTGACGTCAGTAGCTGAGTGGGCCGTCGCGGTGCTGGCCGGCGGGGTGGTGGCCGGGCTGGTGCTGCTCGCGGCCGGGGGCGCTGGAGCCTGGTGGCTCTACCGCAGGCTCCGCCGGCGAGTAGAGGCCTTCACCAGCACCACGGCGAGGTACGCGCTGCAGACCGCGGCCGGTGCGGCCGCGGGGCGGGTGCGGCTGCCGCCGCAGGTGGTGCACGATCTTCGCAGGCGCATTAACGGCCCGCCCGGGCTGCGGTGAGCCGGTGCTCTGGCGGGTGATCACCTACCGCCTTCCGCCCGAGCGGTCGCGGCACCGGGTGGCGATCTGGCGGGAGCCGCGGCGGCTGGGTGCGCCGCCGCTGGTACCGGGCGATCCGCGCCCGGGACCTGTTTAGCGCCCCCAGCGGCGCCGCGGCCGAGGCCCGCCCGACGGAGTGCGCTGAGGCACTCGAGCGGTTCGCCGAGCAGGTCTGCCAGGCGCGGGAAGCGCCGTGACCGAGGCCCCTGCTTCCGCCGCGTTCGTGATCGGCGGCGGCCCGCATTTACTCGGCGCGCCAGCCCACTCCCTCCTCCGGCCGGTCCCCCGTGAGCACCCGCCCACGCACCACTACTCTCAGACAGAGGGGAGGCCCGGACCCCGATGACCACCAAGCGGACCCCAGCTCACGCCAGGCCCAGGCCGCTGTCGCCGACGCTGGACACGACCTTCAAGATCGGCCTGGTGCTCAAGGGCCTCGACGGCGTGCTCGAGGTCGCCGGCGGGATCTTGCTGCTGTTCCTCAGCCCCCAGGCCATCGCGCACCTGGTGCGGGTGCTCACCGCGCACGAGCTCAGCGAAGACCCCCACGACATGATCGCCCGCTACCTGCTGCACACCACGGCCCACCTGCACCACGGCACCACCGTGTTCGGCGCCATCTACCTGCTCAGCCACGGCGCCGCCAAGATCGTGCTGGTCGCGCTGGTCCTGCGCGGCAAACTGTGGGCCTACCCCTGGCTGATCGGCCTGCTGCTGGCCTTCATCGCCTACCAGCTCTACCAGATCACCGCCGTCCACTTCTCCGCCGGGCTGACCGCGCTGACCATCTTCGACGCCGCCCTGGTCTGGCTCACCTGGCGCGAATACCGCGCCAAACGAGCCATGCGGCACCAGGCCGCAACTCCCGCGGCCGCCTCCCCCGGCGGGCGCGGAACCGCCCGTTAACCGCCAGCGCGATGGGGTGATCAGGATGGCTGGTCCGGCCGCCTCTCCACCGCCGGGGCCGTCGGCGCCGGTCGCGGTGACGCCGCCGGCTGGCTTGAGCGGCGCAGAGGTAGCCGAACGGGTCTCGCGCGGGCTGACGAACGCGGGCGGGGAGCACACCAGCCGCTCGGTCGCCCACATCCTGCGCGCGAACATCTTGACCAGGTTCAACCTGATACTGGGTGTCCTGCTGGCGGTGATCCTGGCCGTGGGTCAGCCGCAGGACGCGCTGTTCGGCATCGTCCTGGTCACCAACGCGCTGATCGGCATCGGGCAGGAGCTGCGCGCCAAACGGACGCTCGACCGGCTCGCCGTGCTCAGCGCGCCCAAGGTGCGGGTGATCCGCGACGGCGCGCCACGCGACATCGCGGTGGACGAGCTGGTCGCCGACGATCTGGTCGACCTGCGCGCCGGTGACCAGCTGGCCGCCGACGGGGTCGTACGGGCCAGCGCGAGCCTGCAGGCCGACGAGTCACTGCTGACCGGCGAGTCCGAGCCGGTGGACAAGCAAGCCGGTGATCGCCTGCTGTCGGGCAGTTTCGTGGTCGCCGGGTCGGGCGGCTATCAGGCAACCGGGGTGGGCGCCGAGGCGTACGCCAGGAAACTGGCTGCGCAGGCGCGGCGCTTCACGGTGGTGCGCTCGGAGCTGGTCGCGGGCATCAACCAGATCCTGCGTTATGTCACGTGGGCGCTCCCGCCGGTGGCGGCGTTGCTTATCCTCAGCCAGCTCCACACCCACCAAACCGTGCGCGAGGGCGCCACCTCGACCGTCGCCGCGCTGGTCGGCATGGTGCCGCAGGGCCTGGTGCTGCTGACCAGCGTCGCCTTTGGCGTGGCCGCGGTCACGCTCGCCCGGCGCCAGGTCCTGGTCCAGCAGCTTCCCGCCGTCGAGGGCCTGGCCCGGGTGGACGTGGTGTGTTTCGACAAGACCGGCACCCTCACCGACGGGACGATCGCTTTCGACCGCTTGATCCGGCTTGATGACCAGGCGCCGGCCCAGGCGGCGCTTGGCGCGCTCGCCGACGACGAGGCCCGCAACGCGACCCTGGCCGCGATCGGGCAGGCCTTCCCCCCGCCGCAGGGGTGGGTGCGCCAGGATGCCGTGCCGTTCTCGTCAGCGCGTAAGTGGAGCGCCGCCAGCTTTGCGGGGCACGGCACCTGGGTGCTGGGCGCGCCGGAAATAGTCCTGGCCAGAAGCCAGGACGGGCTGCTCCCGCGCGCCGCCGACCTGGCCGCCAGCGGGCAGCGGGTGCTCGTGCTGGCGTCCACTACCGATCCTCTGAACGGCCAGGCGCTCCCGCCGAGCCTGCGCGCGGTGGCGTTCATCGTGCTCGCGGAGCGGCTCAGATCCGACACCCCCCAGACCATCGCCTACTTCGCCGCGCAGGGCGTGACGCTGAAGGTGATCTCCGGGGACAGCCCAGCCACCGTGAGCGCCGTCGCGGCCCGCGCGGGCGTGCCCCACGCCGACGACGCCATCGACGCCCGGGACCTGCCCGAAGACCCCGGCCCGCTCGGCACCCAGCTCGAGGAGCACTTCGTCTTCGGCCGGGTGACCCCGCACCAGAAAGAGTCCATGGTCAAGGCGCTGCAGGCGCGCGGGCACACGGTGGCCATGACCGGCGACGGGGTCAACGACGTGCTAGCGCTCAAGCTCGCCGACATCGGCGTCGCCATGGGCTCGGGCGCGCCCGCGACCAAGGCGGTCGCCGAACTGGTGCTGCTCGACAACAGATTCGCCACGCTGCCCGGCGTCGTGGCCGAAGGCAGGCGGGTCACGGCCAACATCGAACGCGTCGCCAACCTGTTCATCACCAAGACGGTGTGGGCGACACTGCTGGCCGTCGCCGCGGGTGTGGCTCTGCTGCCTTATCCGTTCCTGCCCCGCCATCTGACCATCATCGACACCCTGGCCATCGGCGTTCCCTCCTTCTTCCTCGCGCTCGCGCCGAACCGGCGGCGTTATGTGCCCGGGTTCGTCGGCCGGGTGCTGCGGTTCGCCGTCCCCGCCGGGCTCATCATCGCCGCGGCGACGTTCTCGGCGTACACCCTCGCGCGGGCCCGTGGTCTGCCCCTGACCGAGCAGCGCACGGCCGCGACCCTGGTCGCGCTCATCCTCAGCCTGTGCGTACTCGCCCTGCTGGCCATGCCGCTGACCTGGCGCAGGATCGTGCTACTCGTCGCCGCGCTCGCCGCGTTCGTGCTGCTGTTCCCCGTGCCCGCCGTCCGCCGCTTCTACGCCCTCGCACTGCCGCACGGCGCGATCGGGGCCACGCTGCTCATCGCCGCCCTGGGAGCCGCCGCGCTCACGGGCTTCTGGGTCCTCTCCCACCACCAGGACCGGGGGCCAGCGGAGGCGGCCCCCCGGTGATTTGCTAGTGGGGTGTCCATGAACGTTCGCCGGTTCTGATCACGTGCCAGGACCCGCTGCTGGTACTCATAGAGAAGCGCCAGGTATCGCACAGGGTCGCGGTCATACGCGGGCCGGATCATCGAGCAGGGGTCGGCTGAGAGGATCTTCACCGGCCCGAAGACGGGATTTCGCGAAGGACCTGGTCGACGCCATCCCCGGCTGCCGCGAGCCCGCTGACACGCATTCCGTACAGGTGGGCCGTCCCCGCGGCGGTCGGCGTGATCAGCTGTGGTTGGTGTAGATCGGCGTGGACGTCGATCCCTGGTCGGAGACGCCGATCGCGATGCACGCGCCCGGGCGTGGGCACTGGATCTGGCCGATGTCCAGGAACGAGTCGCCGTGCATCCCGCCAGGCACCTTCGCGGGGACGGCGAAGGTGACTCGCTGCCAGGTACGGCCGGCGTCGTGGGTGACGGCGACGACCGAGGATCCCGCGTTGTACGTGTTGCCGATCCGCTGCGCGATGAGGTCGCTTCCGGCCGCGTAACAGGTCAGCGCGGTTGGGCAGGTCAGGGCGTCGATCATCGGGTAGGGGATCGTATGCGGGAGCGTGCTGGCCGTCCAGGTCACCCCCCCGTCGGAGGAGAACGCGATCACGGTGTACTGCACGGCGTCTTTTCCTGATGTGTAGCCGACCTGATTGCCCTCCGTGCCGCTGTGCTCAACGAAGCCGATCATCGCGCAGTGGCTGGCGTCCGCGCAGGTGACCTCCGGGAGTGGACCGGGACCATAGCCCTTCGACCAGGCATGCTGTTGCCAGGTGATGCCGGCGTCATCGGATGTCAGTAGTACGCCGTGGTCAAGGTCGGGACCGGTCCGGGCATTGAAGTTGCTGTGCACGCCGATCGCTACGCAGTGGGAGGCCGTCGGGCAGGTCACGCTCTGGATTGACGCCCGCTGCGGGAACGGCACCACGGTGAAGTGCCTCCCGCCGTCAGAAGTCGCGACGAAGTGCGTGTCGGACACGAACGTCCCAGAGGCTTGGCTCGCCGCGTTTGCAGAGGCCGATGCCAGTCCCCGGCAGCTCGCCGCGGTGACGCAGTCGAGGCTGAGGATCTGGCCCACGCCGGCGGGCAGCGGGCTCACCGTCCAGGAGTGGCCGCCGCTGGCAGTGGTGAGATACACGGGCTGATGCCCGTAGTACAGTCCACCTGCCGCGCATTCCGTCGCCGAAGCGCACGAGAGCGCCGAGGTGAACGTGACGCCGTCCGGTACCGGGAGGACGCTCCACGTCTGCGCGCCGTCGGTGGAGACGTAGAACGAGTTCATGTCCGCCGGACCGCTCGGTGACATCGAGCTGTCGCCTTCGACGTAACAGGTCGCCGCCGTCGGGCAGGTGAGCCATCCCGGCTCCGGGCCCGCGGTGTTCTCCTGCCAGCCGCGGGTGACCAGGTAGCTCATGAGCCGCCAGGTGCCGGACGGCACGCGTGCACGGTGAGCGCTGCCGGGCAGTGACCGGGCCGGTTCCCAGGAGGTGGCCAGGCGACCAGTGAGCGTTGGCGGCCCCTGCATGACGCCGGCGATCAGCGCGGCGACGGCCGCGGCGGTGGCTGCCGCTGCCGCGGCGAGGATGACGCGGCGACCCGGCGGCCGCCACCGGCTCCGGTGCCGCCGTCCTGGCGCGCCCTGCACACCGGGCTCGTCGGCCCGGGCCTCGGCGAGCGCGGTCCGGGCGCGGCTCCAGGCGGCGCCGTCCGGCTCGGGGGTGTCCTCCCGGAACCAGCGCAGCAGGTCGATCTCGTCAGGCATGGCCTTGCTCCCTGAACGTCCACTGGTCGAAGTCGAACTCGCCAAGCTGGGCGCGCAGCGCCGTTCGGGCCCGCGACAGCCGCGACCGTGCGGTGCCCTGCGCGATGCCGAGCGCGGCGGCGATCTCCTCGTGGCTGAGGTCAGCCCACGCGTGCAGCAGCAGCACCTCGCGGTGCTCGCGGTTCAGCGCCGCGAGCGCCCCCGCGATCCGCGGCGCCAGCGCTGCGGCGATGACCCGCTCGTCGGCGGCATCCGCGAACTCGGCCACGGGCAGCGGCCCGGGCAAGTCACGCGCTAGTCGCGCGTCGAGCTCAAGTAGCTGCTGCTCGTCCCGCCAGTGCCCGCGTACCACGTTGGCGGCGATCCCGTACAGCCAGGACCGCAGCGACCCGCGCCCGGGCTGGTACGCGGCCCGCCGCCGGTAGGCCGTCGCGAACACCTCGGCCGCCAGGTCCTCGGCCAGGGCCTTGCCCACGCGCCGCGCGATGAACCGGTGCACCGGGGCGAAGTGCTCCCGGAACACGGCCTCGAAGTCCTCCAGTGCCACGGTGACCCCGGTCGCCTGCTTCCCGTCCACAAGTAAGTATTGACGCGACGGCCAGATTCGTTCCGTCAAGGTCGGCGAGGTGGAAAGGCCGCGGGATGGTACCCGGCGGCCTAGTGTCAATGAACGTTCGCCGGGTCTGATCACGCGGCTTGGGCTTTGGGCCGGCCCCAGCGTTGCTGGCGTTCGCTGCGGACTCGGGCGCGTTCGCGGCCGCTGGGCGGCCAGGACGTCGGGGTGTCGGGCGTTGGCGTTGCGCCAGCGCAGATAATCCTGCAGCTTGCGGGCCAGCACGGTGTGATTAGCGTGGTCCGAGCCGCCCATGACAAAGGCGCACCGGCCCGAATTGCGCCTCAATCGGGTTGGCCCAGGACGCATTCGTCGGGGTGAAGCACAGCTCGACGTTGGCGCGCTCAGCCCAGCGGCGGATCGCCGGGGTCTTATTCGCCGACAGATTGTCCAAGATCACGAATAGCCGGTAGCCGCCGGGACGGGCCGCCCGGATCGACTTCAGCGCCGTGAGGGTGTGATCGGCACCTTTGCGTTCGCGCATCACGCCCCACAGCTGGTCATCGGCCAGGCAGTAGCAGCCGTGGAAGTAGCGGATACCCTGGGTGCGGCGGTAGGTGGCGCGCAGCCGGGCAGGTCTTTTCTTCGGCGCCCAGCCCGCGCTGTGACAGGGCGGATCGACGGCGGCCCGAACTGGTCGAACGCGAAGCAGCGGTCCGCACACTGCGTGGTCACGTGCTCGATCCGGTCCAGCTTCGCGTCCCGGTCCGGGTCGGCGGACTCCTTCCAGGTCCGGTGCGCTGAAACGAGATGCCGCGCGAGTACAGGATCAGCCGCAGCCGCTCGCGGCCTATCCGCACCGGCCGCCCGGGGTGGCTGGCTAGATACGCGGCCAGCTTACGCAGGCTCCAGCAGGTGAACGGATGACCCAATTTCTCCGGCCGGCTGGTGGCCGCCGCGACGGTGACCTGCATGTCCTCGTCACTGATCCGGCGGGGACGGCCTCCCGCCCACCGAGGGTCCAGCGCGGCCAGGCCCTTGGCGTTGAACAGGTGGATCACGTCGCGAACGGTGTCCTCATCGGCGGCCACCAGCCGGGCGATCGCCCGGACCGGCGTCCCCGACGCCGACGCCATGATGATCACCGCCCGGCGCACCCGGACCGACCCGTGCTTGCCCCGCCGCACGATCTGCTGCAGGCGCTGACCCTCTTGATCGGTCAGCCGCCGCGCCCGCACTGGCTCGGCCATCCCACCTCCCAGCACCCGATCCACGTCATCACAAGATCGAGTGTGGAAGCAGGCACCACGGCCTGTCAGCCGACCCGGTGAACGTATGTGGTCAGCACACTAGCGGCCCTGCACTTTGGCACCTCGCGAAGATGCGTAGACGCGTGCGGCCCCAAATCCCCGGGCTGTCACCCGGGTGGTTTGGGGCCTCACCTCACGTCCTCCGGTCCCCGTGGGCTTTCCTCCGGGTTTCCCCGTTTGCCCGCTGGGTTCTTCGCCTTCGCCCGCCTTCCTCCGGTTTCCCTTCGGCCGGCGTTCTCCGGCTGTTCCCTTCGGCCGTTGCCCGGTTGCGGTTGCCCTGCGATTTCTCTCCGGGTTCCCTTTCCCTTGGGCAATTTCCACGTTAGCGCTGCCGCGGGGCAGTTCCGGCGGGCGTTGGTCCCGGGCGGCCATGGCCAAGGTCACCAGTTCTGCCGCGGCCCCTCGCTTGAAGCGCCGCGACCCGGTCGGCATCTTCCAGGATGACCCGTGCTTTCCGCCCGGTCTGGCGCGGAGGTGACATGGATGCAAACGCCTGGTGAGTGGCCGGGCCGCGGGTGGGCCGGCAACGGGACTCACGCCGGACGCTCTCGCTAGAACTACGGGCCACCGCGCCACTGCCCCGGCAGCCGTGCCGTCGCGCCGCGCATTGTGATCATCGTCTCATCGCCATACAACCATCCATCTAGTGTTTAGATGTATGATTAGGGGCGTTACCGGGTAACCGAGAGCGGAGGTCCTCCATGGCTGGCAAGGCACGTCATGGCTGGCGCGGCGACCCGCCAGGCAGCGAGGCCGAGGCCCGTGAGCGCATCGTCGGTGCGGCGGCGCGTTGCGTGGACCGTTACGGGCCCGGCAAGACGGGCCTGTCCGACGTGGCGGCCGAGCTGGGCGTCACCCGGCAGACCGTGTACCGGTACTTCGCCGGCACCGACGACTTGCTGGCCGCGGTGGCCCGCCTGGCTGCCGACAGCTACCTGGACCGCCTCGCGCGGCATCTGGCCCAGGTCACCGATCCGGTCGAGGTAGTCGTCGAGGCGCTGGCTTTCACGACCGAGCGCCTTCCTGAAGAGCGCTATCTGGGTGTGCTGCTCACGCCCGGCCGGTCCGGCCGGTTCTTCGCGGGCGTCACGTCGCCCGAAGCGGTCGGGTTCGCCCGCTCGCTGCTCGAGCGGACGGCGGTGGACTGGGAGAAGGCCGGCTACGGCCGCGCCCAGCTCGACGAGCTCGGGGAATTCACCTTGCGGGTCCTGCAATCACTGGTCCTCGACCCCGGCACCCCGAGGCGGAACGGCTCCGTGCTGCGCGGTTTCCTGCGCCGCTGGGTCGGTCCCGCCATCGTGTGCGACCCAGCCGTGGGCGCCGCACAGCCGTGGCGCCCGGGGGGCATGCGGCCATGACCCTCCACGCCGGCCCCGGCAACCACCGCTGGCGGTGGGCGGCCCTGTCCATCCTGTGCGTGACCCTGCTGCTGGTCAGCCTCGACCTCACGATCTTGAACGTCGCGCTCCCGTCCATCGTCACCGACCTGCACGCCACCTCGAGCCAGCTGCAGTGGATCGTCGACGCCTACGCCGTCGCCTTCGCCGGACTGCTGCTCACCTTCGGCGCGCTCGGCGACCGCGCCGGGCGGAAATGGGTGTTCCTGGCCGGACTGCTCGTCTTCGCCGCGGGGTCGGCCTACTCGGCCTTCGCCGGCAGCGTCGGGTTGCTCACGGCCGGTCGGGTCGTGATGGGAGCCGGCGCGGCAGCGCTGATGCCCTCCACGCTGTCGATCCTGACCAACCTCTTCCGTACCGACCGCGACCGTGGCCGCGCCATCGGCATCTGGTCCGCGACCGCCGGTCTCGGGGTGGCAATCGGCCCCATCCTGGGCGGCTTCCTCCTCGTCCACTACTGGTGGGGATCGGTCTTCCTCATCAACGTCCCCGTTGCCGTACTGGGCGGGCTCGCCGCGATCTTCCTGGTCCCCAGCTCCCGCAACGCCCGGGCGAAAAGGCTCGATCCGGTCGGCATGCTGCTGTCGGTTGCCGGGTTCGGCCTGCTGCTGTGGGCGATCATCGAAGCCCCCAGCCGGACGTGGACCGCGCCTCCCGTCATCGGCGCGCTGGCCGCCTCCGCGGCGCTGCTCGCGGGCTTCCTCATGTGGGAGCACCGGCGGGTCGACCCGATGCTCCCGGTGTCGTTCTTCCGGAGCCGCCGCTACTCGGCGGCCATCGCCTCGCTGGCGCTGGTGCTCTTCGCCCTGATGGGCGTCCTGTTCCTCATGACCCAGTACCTGCAGTTCGTCCTCGGCTTCAGCGCCTTCCAGGCCGGGCTGGCCGTCTCGCCGGTAGCGCTGGTGCTGCTGGCCACCGCGCCCTTCTCGGCCGTGCTCGCCCGCAAGATCGGGACCAAGTCCGTGGTCGTGCCGGGACTGCTCCTCATCGCGGCCGGCCTGGGGCTCCTGTCGCAGACGACGGTGAACGACGGCTACCGCTGGTGCCTGCCGTTCCTCCTGCTCATCGGGTGCGGAGTGGGCCTGGCGCTGGCCCCCTCCACCGACTCGGTCATGGGATCGGTCCCCACCGACGAGGCCGGGGTCGGATCCGCCACCAGCGACACCTCGCTGCAGGTCGGAGGGGCACTCGGCGTGGCCGTGCTCGGAACGGCGCTGAACCTCCGCTACCAGCACCTCATCGCGACGCTGATCGGCCATCACGCCCTGCCGCCAGCGATCCACGACGCCATCCTCGGGTCACTGGGCGGGGCGCTCCAGGCGGCCGCGCGCATCCCCGGCCCCGCAGGCGCCGCGCTGGCCGACGCCGCCCGGCAATCGTTCGTCTCAGGCATGGACCTCGGGC
>Ga0318498_10000505_pt1 | contig 11147 bp, 9 predicted proteins | sample GRESIP109b1f24_FD_203488 | JGI IMG/M metagenome (GOLD analysis project Ga0318498, IMG submission 203488) | Tropical soil microbial communities from Luquillo Experimental Forest, Puerto Rico - GRE.SIPMG.109b1f24 | ecosystem: Environmental > Terrestrial > Soil > Tropical forest > Bulk soil... | reverse complement strand
TCCCCGCCCACAGCCTGCGCCACCAGCCCCCCCAGGACGGCCAGCTCGGTCTCCCGCTCTAGCAGCACCGCCCCGGTCACAGCCGGATCGTACCCCACCCATCAGGGAAAACCTCAGGGTCCCCGGGCCGGGATTCCTGACGCGCGAAACTGGTCCCCCAGGCCAAGCTGCATAGGTGAGCAACGCGACGACCCCGCCACCACGACCGCAGCCACGCGAGCCCGGCAGCCGTGCCCGGCCGGATATCCCCGATGCGAGCCGCATGCCACCGCCATGAGGCTACAGAAATGCGCACGGCTCACCGAAGGGAACCGGCCATGCACGTCCACAACAGCCAGGCACGCAAACCAGGATCACCATGTCCGGGCCCGAGCCCGATCGGGTCAGCATCTCGGCGCCAGCCGACGTGCTGCGGCACCGAGGCCAGAACTCGAGTACTGCCGGCCTTCACCGCGGAAGAAGCAGTCGAGCGAGGCGGCTGGGGGCCGGTACGCCATCGGGCGGCAACGGAGGACAACAGATGACAGCCCTGCAGACATGGCGGGCCCGGCGGAACTCGCAACCGGGCGGGATGGGTGAGCGGACGGCACGGGCGTATCGAGACGTCCTGGCTATCCCGGGCGCCCGCGCGCTGATTGGGGCCAGCGCCACGTCGCAGACCGGTAATTGGCTGTACAACGCCGCGCTGCTCGGATACGTGTACAGTGCGACCCACTCGGCGGTCTGGGTAGGCCTCGCGACGATCGGCAAGGGTCTGCCGTACGTGCTGCTTGGCCCGTTCGGCGGGGCCATCGCCGACCGCTTTCCACGCCGCACCGTACTGCTGGCCGGTGACGCCCTGCGGATGCTGCTCATGGCCGCGATCGCCGCGACGGTCGCCGGCGCCGGCCCGGTGGCGCTGGTCATCGCGTTCGCCGCCTTGACGTCGGCCGCTGGGAGCGCCGAGAAGGCAGCGGCGATGGCGCTCCTGCCGCGCCTGGTCGGTGAGGTCCGGCTCGCCCCGGCCAACGCGCTCCTGCATACGGTCCAGGCCCTCGGAGTTGTCATCGGCCCGGCGATCGGAGCGATCCTGCTCGCAGTGGCGCCCGCCTGGGTCGCGTTCGCGGCGAACGGCTTGACCTTTGCCGTCTCGGCGCTGCTGATCTCGGCCATCCGTCCCGACCGGGCTCCAGCCAACAGGCGTACGTCCGGGTTTGCCCAGCTGACCGCCGGGCTGCGGGCGGTGCGCACAACGGCGTTCGCGCGGTGGCTGATCGTGGTCGTGGCGATAGTCGAATTCATCTATGGAGCCCAGAGCGTGCAGCTCGTGGTGTATGCCAGGCAATCGCTTGGGCTCGGCAGTGGCGGCTACGGTGTCCTGCTGACGGCCGCGGGTGCCGGCGGATTGGTGAGCGCGCTCGTCAATGGCCGTCTGGCCACGAGCAGACGGGTATCTCTCATCGTGATCGTCGCCGGTTCCCTGGCGTGCGCCGCCGAACTCGCCTACGCGGGCGTGCAGGTGCCGGTGATCGCGCTGACGGTAACCGTGATCGGCAATGCCGGCCTCGTCTCCTGCCAGGTGGTCGGCGAGACGGCACTGGCGCGGATCGTCCCCCGCGAGGCGCTCGGGCGGGTGATCGGCACATCTTTCGCCGTGTCGAGGGCCGCGATCATCGCTGGCGCGCTCCTGGCGGCGGTTCTCGCGGCGTCCGCATCGTTGCGGGCCAGCCTGCTGATCCTCGGCGTCGTCGCCCTGGCGATCACCCTGGCCGGCCTGGTTGGCCTGCGCGGACTCGATGCGCTCAGCACACAGCGTGCCGAAGCGCTCGCGTCGAGAGTTAAGGTCCTCCAGGGCCTTCCGGTCACGGTGGGGGTGTCGCAGGTCGTCCTGGAGCAGCTCGCCGCGACCGCGCAGTTCTGCCCGCTGCCATCAGGGACCGACGTCGTTGTCCAGGGCGATCCGGCCGATGCCTTCTACGCCGTCGTGGATGGTCTCGTCGTGGTGCACCGTGACGGCAGGGCCGTTGTGCATCTCGGCCCCGGCGACAGCTTCGGCGAGCGCGGCCTGCTCGATCGTGCGCCCAGGAATGCCACCGTCACCACCGAGATGGACACGATGCTGCTCCGGGTGGAAGGCCACGTTCTGCTCGACGCCCTCGAGGCGGCACCGACCCTCCGGCCCGCGCTTGACCTCAGCAGCGCCGCGCCCGGAGAGCAGGTCCCGCTGGGCGAGACGGCGGTGGCGGGGCATCCACCCCTGGTGGAGGCGTGACATTCGGCGCGGTCGGTGAGGCCGCCGACGGTGCCGCGAACCGCCTCGAGCGCCCCGGCCGGCCGCCCCTGGCTGGAATCGCGAGGCGACGCTCCCGGGGGGTGAGGGAACCCGGCCATCGGGAGCCGCACCGCCGCGATGGCGGGCAACCCGCCCGCCGGCAACGGCTCCGCACGAGGCCCCGGACCTCGGGCATCAGCGGCCGCGGCGCGCGCAGCAGGCGCCCACCTCGACGGGAGGGCAGAATGGGAACAGTCCGCGACGCGCTGCAGCTCCCCGATATGCGGCGGATCGAGCTTAGCTACGGCCTGTCGATCACCGGCGAGCTGGCAGGCACCGTCGCGCTCGTCGTCTACGCGGTCAGCGCGGGCGGCGCTGGATTGGTGGCTGCTTATGCCGCCTCCAGAACCCTGACGGGCATGGGGGTGGCGTTGGTCTTGACCGGTATCACCAGCCGGCTGCGGCGCGATCGCCTGCTGCGCTGGATCACCGCCGTCCGCATGGTCTTGCTGGCGGCCGCGGCGCTGCTGGCCGCGTCTGGCCAGCCGCCGGCCGTGGTCATCGCCGCGGGCGCGGCCAGCTCGGCCCTCGCGGGGACCTACCGTCCGCTCCAGGCGGCCGTGTTGCCGTGGCTGGTGCGCACGCCCGCCGAGCTCGCCGCGTCCAATGCCGTCACCGCGGTGATGGAGAACTCCGGCGCCCTGATCGGGCCGCTGCTGGCCGGCGGCTTGCTCGCCCTGGCAGCTCCGGCGGCGGCAATGGCGGCAGCGGCCGGCTGCCTGGCCGCCGCGACCGTGTCGCTGCTGCGCCTGACCGTCCCCCATACGCTGGAACTGCCTGGCCGCGGCGCCGTGCACGTGGTCCGCGACGTCACTAGCGGCCTGGCCGAGTTCGTGCGGATGGCTCCCCCTGGCGGTGTGGCGATCTTGGCGTTCGCCCAGACCTTGCTCCGCGGCGCGCTGGTCGTGCTGATCGCCGTGCTCGCCGTCCACGTCCTGGCCCTGGGCGGGTCCGCAGTCGGCTGGCTCACTGCCGCCTTCGGCGCGGGTGGTCTGGTCGGCGGTGTGGTGGCCGCCGCGGTGGTCCGCTTCACCCGGCTGGGCCGCAGCTTCATCGCCGGCATGCTGCTGTGGGGAGTGCCCCTGGCCTTTCTTGCCCTCGGGCCGACCGTGGCCATCGCCTACCTGGCCCTGGTCGTCGTCGGGATCGGCAACGCGGTCGTCGACGTCTCCTGCTTCACGCTGGTCACACGGCTAGCCGGGCCCCGCACGCAGGGTAAGGTGCTCGGCGCGCTGGAGTTCACTGCGCTGGCCGGGCTCGCCATCGGATCGATCCTGACGCCTCTGCTGCTGAACCTGTTCGGAATCCGCGGCACCCTTGCACTGCTGGGCGGCGGGCTGGCGGGTCTGGCGCTGGCCCATGCCGCCCGGTTCCGGCGGCTGGACCGTGCCATACCCGCGCCGGGCCCGGAGACCGAGCTGATTCAGAACCTGCCGATGTTCGCGCCGCTGCCGCTGGCCCGGATCGAGTTGCTCGCGGCCGAAACCGAACCGCGCCAGTTCCCAGCCGACACAGTGCTCATCCGCGAGGGGGAGACCGGCGACCACTTCCACCTGATCGTCGAGGGGTCCGCGACGGTGAACGTGCACGGCGCGCCCCGGCCGACCCTGCATAGGGGAGATTGCTTCGGCGAGATCGCGCTGCTCCGCGGCATCCCGCGGACAGCGACCATCACGGCGGAGCAGCCACTGCGCACTCTCGCCCTTGGCCGGGAGGAGTTCCTCACCGCTGTCACCGGCAACAGCATGAGCAAGGCAGCGGCCGACGCGCTCGCGGCCGAGCGCCTCTCCACCGACCCGGCAGACCGCGGCGACGGGCTTGCTCGCACATAACCCGTCCGGAAACCCGGCATGGCCCCGGTCCCAGGCCGGACGGCGGATACCCGCTACCGGATGAGGATCCGACCCGGGAGCAGCTCATGGTCGGCGCGGTTCTGGATGGCATCCGGACCCACCATTCCGGCAGCGCCTCGGACCCGGACGCCGCGGCCCGGATCGCGGACCTGGTCGCGGACCTGGTGACCGGGCCCCCGTCGCAGTCGGCGTGCGCAGGGTTGCACGCGGCCCTGGCTGGTCAGCCAACCCTTCAGGTGGCGGATGATCTCGGCGGGCAGGTGCGCCGCCGGGGGCTGCCCGCTGACCGGGTGCGCGCGGTGGGCCGCTGGCTGGCGGAGTACGGCACCCGCCGCGACGCCGTGGCGGGCGGGATCGTGCTCCTGGGCCTGGCAGGCGACGGACGAGACCGGGAGCTGCTCCTGCTGCTGGGAGCGCTCGAAGACCTCACGCTGTATGCGGTGGTGGCATTGGCCCGCACCCAGCCCGACCCGGCCCGCGCCGTGTTCGAGATGGCCCGGCGGGTAGCGGCGTGGGGCCGCATCCCGGCGGTAGAACGCCTCTGATTCGGCATAGCCGTCGGCTAACGAGGTGCGAATGCGGGTGCAGCCAGGCTGGGGACGGCTGACAGGCGCTCCGCGGCGTCGAAGAGTATCTGCTGCAAGAGGCGGGGCAGATCGCCGTTCCAGACGAGGGCCGCCGATGCGGTCAGCGGATGGTGCTGTAGGTCCACCTGGGTCATGCCGCAGGCATCCGCGGGCCGCGATCGGACCAGCTGGGCGGGGCCGTTGACGACGATGCTGGGCCCGGTCAGCACCGCGGCAGACCGGTCCCCAGCCGCGGCGAAAGCCAGGGTCATCGGCAGTGAGGACCGGAATGGCGGATCGGTGAACCCGAACCGCGGATCAACCGCCTGCAACGCCCTGGTCCACGCGTCGTACGTGCCGGGATCCGCACGGCGCGGCCCGTGGATGACCTCCATGCTCGCCACTTCCTCCAGGCTGATCGTGCCGCGGCCCGCGGCGTCATGGGTCAACGGAACCCATACCTCTGGCTCGAATTCGCCCAGGACCATCGCATCCAGCGGGGCGGGCAACGTCTCCGGTCCAGCCGTCAGCCAGCCCAGGCCCGCGTCGGCGCGCCGCGTGCCGACCAGCGAGAACTCCGCGTCCAGCCACGCCTCTAGCCAGGCCACGTCCACCTCGGCGGCCACGGCTGCCGCCCGCAGCGCGGCGGCGGCGGCGACTGCCATGGACTCGGGAAGGTGGGGTGGTATCGCCATCCGTAGCCGCTGGCGCCCCAGACCTGCCGCCTGCCGGGTCCGGCTCACCTCGTGATCGACCAGGGCCAGCACGTTGCGGGATGCGTCCAGCAGCACGTGACCCGCCGCAGTCAGCCGAAGACCTTCGCGACGCCGCTGGAGCAGTGGCGTGCCCACGATCTCCTCCAGCCGCCTGATCTGCTGGCTCAACGTGGGCTGGGCGATGAAGATCCGTTGCGCGGCGTGGGTGAAACTGCCTGCATCGGCCAGTGCCACGAAATACCGCAAATGCCGCAGTTCGATGCTCTGCGCCGCCCCCGCCGCGGACGGTAGGGCGGTGCTTGACGACGTGAGCGCCCGCTCGTCAAGTGCGGTCATGACCTCAACTCCCTCGGGCCGGCCGATACGCGATATCGGTCCCTCCCAAGGAGCCTGCCTGGTAAGTCGTCGGGGGCCAATGAAGCGACCTTTACATCCGGGCTCAGGATCTCCCGCATGCGGCATCGGGTTAACCCGCAAGCGACGTTCCGGAATTGTGGGGTTCTCCCGATTGCCGCCGTGCCCGCCGCCCGGCAGGATTCACGCCATGGCGGGTCACATCCTGATCGTTGACGACGACGTGATCTTCCGCACCCTGGCGGCAGAACTACTCGCCTCGCAGGGCTTCGATGTGCTCGATGAGGCTGCGGACGGCCTGGCGGCGCTTGCGGCTGTGGCCGGGCGATGCCCGGACGGGATACTCCTTGACATCAGCTTGCCCGGGTCGGACGGATTCGCGCTGGCACCGTCACTGGCCGCCGCCTGCCCGGACGCCAAGATCGTGCTGATCTCAGCCGGTATCGATCAGGTTCCGGCCGAGGTCCTGGAGACCTGCGCCGCGAGCGCGTTCCTGCCCAAGCAGGAACTGGCCGTCGCAGACCTCCGTGCGCTCCTGGGAGCCAGTCGCACCTAGTGGCACCGGATCAGGCCTTCAGGTATGTGAGCACGGCGAGGACGCGGCGATGCTGATCGGGGGACTGATGAAGGCCGAACTTATCGAAGATGCTGGTCACGTGCCGTTCCACGGCGGCCACGGAGACCACCAGTTCGTGCGCGATGCCGGCATTGGAGCGCCCCTCGGCGATCAGCGTCAGTACTTCCCGCTCGCGCGGCGTCAGGCTGTCGACCGGGCTTGCCTTCTGCCTGCGGCCTACGAGCCGTGCGACCACATCGGGATCGAGCGCCGATCCGCCGTCGGCGACGCGGCGTACGGCATCGGTGAACATGTCCAGGTTGCCGACCTTCTCCTTCAGCATGTAACCGACTCCCTGAGCGCCGTCAGCCATGAGGTCGAAGGCGTAGCTGTCCTCAAGGAACTGGGACAGGACCAGCACCCCCACTCCCGGCTGGGCGGCACGGATCGCCAGTGCGGCCTGCAGCCCGTCATCGGCATGGCCGGGGGGCATCTGGATGTCGGCGACGACGACGTCCGGGCGGTACGCGCTGGCCATCCGGACCAGGTCACCCGCGTCTGCCGTAGTTCCGACGACGTCGAATCCGCCGTCGGTGAGGACGTGCACGATCCCTTCCCGGACGAAGGCCTGGTCCTCGCCCACGATGACGCGAATCTGCCGCGGCGGGCTCATGGCGCCAGGCCAGCCTCACCCGCCGGCTCAAGCGGTAGCGGGATGGCCGCGTGCAGCACGGTGCCGCCTTCGGCGGGAGCGACGATGTTCATGACCCCGTTCAGGGCCCGGATGCGGTCGCGCAATCCGGTCAGGCCGCTGCTGTCGGACCGGGCCTGGGCGCCGCCGATCCCGTCGTCGCGGACCTCCACCGTGCACCGCTCGCCGTCTGCCGCCACCTTCACCCAGGCGGAGCTGGCACGGGCGTGCTTGACGACGTTGGTGAGCGCCTCGGCACAGAAGAAATAGACGCTCGCTTCGATCGGGGCGGGAAGCCTGTGGCGGGGCAGGTCGAGCTGGACCGGAAGGGGGAGCCTACCGGTCAGGGCGGCGAGAGCAGCGGACAGGCCACGCTGGGTCAAGATCGCCGGGTGGATCCCCGCGGCGAGCTCGCGTAGCTCGTCCATCCCGTGCGTGGCGTCGCTGAGGGCCAGGTCGACCAGCTCGCGGGCGCGTCCCGGGTCCGATACCCATTTCCGCTGGGCGAGCTGGAGGCCGATGATGGCGCTGACGAACCGCTGCTGAGCGCCGTCGTGCAGGTCCCTGGTGACCTGCTGACGCGCTGCATCGGACGCGGTAACCAAGCGCGCGCGTGAGGCTGTCAGCTCCTGCTCGGCGCGCTGGCGATCGGTGATGTCGCGGAAATATCCGATGAAAGCCGGGGATCCGGGCAGGCCGGTCCGGGTTATCGTCAGCTCGACAGGGAACTCGCTGCCGCCGGCGCGCAGGGCGGTTATCTCAATCCGGCGGTCCAGGATGTGCGATTCGCCGGTGGTCATGTAACGGGAAAAACCGGTGCGGTGCGCCTCGCGCAGCGACGGCGGCACGATCACTTCGGCCATCTCCTGGCCGATCAGCTCATCGGCCCGGTACCCGAAGATGCGCTCGGCGGAGGTGTTGGCGTAGGTGATGCGAGCGTGCTGGTCGATGCTGAGGACGCCGTCATGCGCCGCATCCAGGATCCCTCGCAGGCGGGCCTCGCTGGCGGTCAGTTCCGCCGCACGAGCCTCGGCGACCTCCCGCTCGCGCGCCATCTGCTCGGCGGCCAGGCGCGCGGTCAGATCGGTGATCGCGACGGCGTCGCCGTACCCGTCAGGGGTGGTGATCGGCATCGCCGTGCAGGTGACCGGGATCATCGAGCCGTCCTTGCGGACCCACCAGTCCTCGTCGAGGTAAAGCGCCTCCCCGGTCCGGCGGATCCGCGTCAGCGGACAGTCCTCGATGGGATAGGGAGACCCGTCGGGGTGCTTGTAGTGAACCAGCCAGTGCGCGTTCCGGCCGAGCAGCTCGGATGCGTCATCGAATCCCAGCGTCGCGACCGCTGCCGGGTTCACGTAGCTGATCACCCCCTCGTGCGTAACCACGCAGACCGGCTGTCCCAGCGCCGACAAGATCGCGTCCAGCTCGGCGAGCGCCCGCTCGGTCCGCCGCCGCCCGCTGACGTCCGTGAAGAAAACCACGACGCCACGGCCATCGGGCAGGTCGATCGGCGCCGACCAGAACTCGACCGGAAGCAGCGACCCGTCCCGCCGCACCAGGTAGTCCTCAGCGTAGAGCTCCTGCCCGGTCGTGCGCGGCAGCAGCATGGGGCACTCGTGGACGGGGAGGGCAGAACCGTCCGGCCGCTTATGGTGGATCGTCTGGTGGCTTGGCTTGCCTAGCAGGTCCGAGGCATGACCGTAGCCGAGCGCGGCAACCGCCGGGGCGTTCGCGAAACGGATCAGACCGGCTTCGTCGATCACCCAGACCGGCTGGACGACACGCTCGAGCATCGACGACGCGAAGCCCTCCCCGGGCAGCGCCGACGCCTCGCTGGCATTATCGGACGTAGCTCCTCGCTTAGTGACCCCCAGGCAGCCAACTTACTGAGACCCCGGGTCTGACTCTACGACGACGTGGCTATCGGAGCCAGATATCAGGAACGCCTTCCGGTCGCACCTGCTGTAGCCGATCGTGAGATGAGAAGCAGTGACCAAACACCTGGACGGCCGGGCAGATCATCGAACCGCGTGACGCCGGATCCCAGTACGACGGACAGGACGCCAAGCGCCGTGCCCACCGAGGCCGGCGGGGTGACCGAGGCGGGATCGCCGGACCGTTCGGCATCGATCTTGTCGTACCGGGCCAGCCCGGGAGCCGGCCGCCGGCCGGGAGCGGGGTCGGTACGCTTCGGCCACAGCGTGAACACGTAGGCGGTGTTGACGTCGGTGCCGCGGGTCAGGGCGACATAGGCATGCTGCCGGTCCTCGGTGCCGGTGAGCCCGGCCAGGCGTGGCGAGGCCAGGGGCCCCTCACTGGTGAGGATTGTTCACGGTCAGCGGTGAACCCTCAGCTTATCCGGACGGGCCGGCGGCAGCCCCGGTCACGCCGAACGCCTCCGCCAGGGCGGCCAGGTCACCCGGATGGCGTGCCCGCGTGGCCCCGTGGTCCAGGAGCGGACCCATCGCGTCCAGGGCGGTGAGGATGTCGCGGCTGACCTGCTGCACCGGCCGCATCGCATCGACCGAAACCAGGATCCCGCGGTCGCGGTACCAGCAGATGATCGGAGATGTCACCCGATGGTAAAGGGCCAGGCGCTGGGCAATGACCTGCGCGGTGTCGTCCGAGCGGTGCTCGAGCGCGGCGCGCGCCAGCAGGCGGCGGGTGACCTCGGTATCGTCGGCGTCCAGGTGCAGCGCGACATCGGCGGTCATGCCGAGGTCGCGGGCGATCAGGTAGGCCGCGCGGGCTTGCTGCATGTTCCGCGGGATCCCGTCCAGGACATACCCGCCTCCCGCCGCCTTCGCCGCGACCAGTTCCTCCCGCACCATGTCCAGGATGACCTGATCGGGAACGAGTTCACCGCGGTCGAGATACGCCTGGACGGCCAGGCCCAGGCTGGTCCGGCGCGCCACGTGATTGCGCAGCAGTTCACCGGTCGCGATGTGAGCGATGCCGAAGTGCGCGGCGATCAGGGCGCCCTGAGTCCCCTTGCCCGCGCCCGGCGGCGCGATCATCAGTACCCGCATACTCATCTCCTCACCTCATCATCCCGCCTGCCGGCCCGGCCGGTCGATACCGGGCTGGCCGCTCGGTTGCTCCCTGGATCTCGTCAGCCTGGCTGCCGTGAACCTTCGGAGGGTTCGGGCTCTGGCACTTGGGCGGCGAGGAATACGACGACTGGCCGGTAGGGCCGCATGATCGGGCGGATGGTCTGGGCCGCCTGATCGGCCAGGCGCTCGGCGCGGGCGGGGCCGATGTGGTCGAGCCAGCTGGCGAACAGGGGCTGGCCGAGGCGGTAGCTGACAAGCTGTTCCGGCCGCGTCACACCTACGTCGACGGGCCGCTCCTGGGTGCTGACGCCGGTCAGGCCGGCCGCCCGGGCGGCGGCGGCCATGGCCACCGCGGTGCCGAGGATCGGCATCGCGGTGGCCTTGAGCTCGGTGTACCAGCCAGGGACCTGCCAGCCGGCGTCCTGAGCGACGGCATCGATCCGGTCCTGCGCCGGGTCCCGGCTGGTGGTGCTGAAGACGGTGGCCAGAACGGCGCCGCCTGGGCGGGTGACGCGGGCCAGCTCGGCGAGCCCGGCCGAGGGGTCGGTGAGGTGGTTGAGCACGAACGCGGCGATGGCGTCGTCGACCGAGCCGTCGGCGAGCGGGAGGGCGCGGATGTCGGCGACGGCGCACGGCGGCCTGGCGGCCGCGTTCCAGGCCAGCATGCCCGCGGACAGGTCCATGGCCACCACCCGGGCGTCCTGGGCGGCGAGCGCGGAGCTGACCGCCCCGGTCCCGGCCCCGGCGTCCAGCACCGTGCGCCCCCCGAGGGGATGCGGGCTCATCGCCACGAGCTCGGCGGCGATCGGGCCGTAGACCAGTTCGGCGCCCAGCGCCCAGCGCGGCCCGGACCGCGCGTAGAGGTCGGCGGTCATCCGCCCGCCCGGCCGGCGGCGATGCCCTGGCGGGCCGCTGCCCCGGTGGCCGCATCGTGCCACCAGGCGAGCTCGTCGGCGTCGCCGAGTGCCTTCTCCCAGCCGAAGGTGGCCATGACGCCGATCATGCACAGGTCGAGCTGGGATTGCCACCAGCCGGCGGTGTCGAACC
>Ga0318498_10000501_pt1 | contig 11167 bp, 11 predicted proteins | sample GRESIP109b1f24_FD_203488 | JGI IMG/M metagenome (GOLD analysis project Ga0318498, IMG submission 203488) | Tropical soil microbial communities from Luquillo Experimental Forest, Puerto Rico - GRE.SIPMG.109b1f24 | ecosystem: Environmental > Terrestrial > Soil > Tropical forest > Bulk soil... | reverse complement strand
CTCCTTCGACTCCCCGAAGGACCAGAACGGGAAGGTGGTCCTCGCGGCCAAGTTCCTCGCCACCACCTTCATGTTCGTCGACCCGAAGGACGCGAAGCCCGCGGCCGGAGCCGCGAAGCCATGACACGCCTGCACGCGTTCGGTCTGCCGCCCGCCGTCCTCGGCGCGCTCGCCGGGCTGGCGCTCCTCGCCGGCTGCGGCGAGCAGAAGAAGCCGGCGGCGCCCCCGCCGGCCCCGGCCAAGGTCGCCGCGGCCCAACCGCCCAAGGCCGAGGCGAAGCCGGAGGCCCCCGCCGCCCCCGAGTGGTCCTACTCCTCGGTGGGCAAGCGCGATCCGTTCCACAGCTTCCTCGCCGAGCTGGAAGCGACCGGGCAGGCCATGGCGACCCGCTGCGGGACGCCGCTCGGGCGCTTCGAGCTCGACCAGCTGAGGCTCGTCGCCGTGGTCACCGGCCTCGACGATCCGGTCGCGATGGTCGAGGCGCCGAACGGGATCGGCTACAGCCTGCGCCGGGGCGCCTGCATCGGCCGGAACGGCGGCGTCATCGCCGCGGTGCGTGGCGGCGAGGTGGTCGTGTCCGAGTGGGCCACCCGGGCCGACGGCACGCGTGACAGGACCCAGACCGTACTGCGGCTTCCCAAGGAAGCGTCGCTCCAGATCGAGGAATAGGCGATGAAGAACCACCTGAAGAGCCTGGCGGGTCTCGCGCTCTGTGCGCTGCTCGCGCCCGCGGCGCCCCTCGCCGAGCCGCCACGCGCCGGAGCGGCGAACGTCATCCAGGGCATCGGCGTGAGTGACGGGGCGGGAGGCGTCGAGCTCGAGATCCGCGGCACGCGGGCGCCGAGCTACACCGTCTTCAAGCTGCAGGATCCGCCGCGGCTGGTGGTGGATCTGGCCGGCGCCGACGTCTCCGCGCTCTCCGCGCCGGTGGCGGTGGGCAAGGGCGGCGTGCGCGAGGTGACGACCGCGCAATACCAGGACGAGCGCAGCGCCGTCGGCCGCGTCATCGTCGCGCTCGAGGCCGGCGCGCGGTACGAGGTCAAGCCGCGCGACCGCGCGGTGGTGGTGAAGGTCGCCGCCGCCGACGGCCGCCCGCTCGACGCCGAGAAGAAGGTCGCGGTCGCGCCGAGCCGCCCCCTCTCCCCGGCCCTCTCCCCCGCCGGGGGAGAGGGGGAACGTGCCAGCGGAGCTTCACGTCGAGTACGACACCGATGATCGGGGCCTCTCCCCAGGCGACCGCGTCGTGCACGCGTCCCTCGGCGAGGGGGTGGTGCGCGCCTGCGAGGGACCGGGCGCGGAGGCCAAGGTCACGGTCGCGTTCTACGACCGGGGCGAGAAGCGGGTCATCGCACGGTTCCTGCGGCGGGTGTGAGTGGACGCCCGGCGCCGGCGAGGCGGGGGGAGCGGAGCGGGCGACCTACGCACGACCGCGCTCCGCGCCGGGCCGGGGCGAGCTCGCGCGCTCGAGCTCGGGGACGGGGATGGGCCGGCGGTGGTCGTGCTGGTGAGCGCGCCCACGGGCGCGGGCGCCTACCTCCCGCTCCTCGAGGCGCTGCAGGGGCGCTTCCGGGCGATGGCGCTCGAGCTGGACGCCCCCGACCCGGAGCGCGCCGAGGCGCGCGACGCGCGGCTCGTGGCGGTGGCGGCCGAGGCGATGGACGCGCTGCGCATCGGGCGGGCCGCGGTGGTGGGCCAGGGGACGAGCGGTCGGGTCGCGGTCGAGCTCGCCATCGGCCGCCCCGGCCTCGTGGCGGGTCTCGTCCTGGCGGCGCCAGCCTCGCTGGCTCGCGTCCAGGACGTGCAGGTGCCCGTGCTGCTCTACCGCCGAGGGGGCATCGTGGAGCACCCTGCGCTGTTCGCGCGTGCCCTCGCCGCCTTCGCGCTCCGGCTCCAGCTCCAGACGGCCTGACGAACGTGAGCACCGGTGGCCGCTCGGTGACGCCCGTCTTCACAGGCGGTCCACTAATCCGGGTGTACCCGTCGTGTAGATGGTCACCTGTGGCGAAGTCGACGCGGACCGGCCTACCATGGCGGGATGTCGCTCGACGCCGAGGTGGTCGAGCTCGTCGCCCGCGGCCGGCGCGACGAGGCTGCGACCCGGCTGATCCGGGCCCTCGGGCCGGAGGTGCTCGGCTATCTGCGGGCGGTGCTGCACGACGGCGCCGACGCAGGCGACGCGTTCTCGCAGTTCGCCGAGTCGGTCTGGCGGGGCCTCCCGACGTTCCGGGGCGACTCGTCGCTGCGCACGTGGTGCTACGGCATCGCCTGGCGTTGCGTCATGTCGCTCAAGCGCGACCCGCGCCACAGGCGTGGCGAGCGGCTCGGCTCGACGCTCGCGTCGCAGCTGGCAGGACACATCTTCGCCACGACCGCCGTGGAGCGCGAGCGGCAGGCGGGGGCGCTGGAGAAGCTGCGCGCGCGGCTCAACCCCGAGGAGCAGACGCTGCTCACGCTTCGCATCGACCGGCGCCTCGCCTGGGACGAGGTCGCCGACGTGCTCGAGCAGGCCTCGCCCCCGCGCCCCGACGTGGCGGTGCTCCGCAAGCGCTTCGAGCGGCTCAAGGTCAAGCTCGCCCACGCCGCTCGCGACGAGGGCCTCGTGCCTTGAGCCCGGCGGGCCGAGTGCGGCCCCCGCGTCGCCGCGCAGCCGGGTTACTTCCCGAGCCCTTGCAGGATGTCCTTCAACCCCTTGCGCGCCTGCACCTTCGCCTTCTCCTCGGCGCCCTGCAGCTGCTGCTTGGCGGCGGCGCTCGCGAGGCCCGCCGCGTCGACGCTCACCGCCGGCTTGGAGAGCGTCCCGCCGATCTTGAGCGGGACCTGGACGCCGTTGAGGGGCGCATTCGCGCCGCTGACGCTCTGCACCGATTGCTTCGAGAGGGTCGCCGTGCCCTGCAGCGCCAGCGCGCCGTCGAGGCCGATGTTCCCGCCGAGCTGGGCGCCGCCGAAGGGCGCGGCCACCACCATCGGCTTGGTGAGCGTCATGGCGCCGTCCTTCACGGTGAAGCTGGCGTTGACATCGCGCAGCGGGGTCTTTCCCGTGTCGCCGCTCACGCTGCCCCCCAGGCTCTTCCCCACGGCGCCGAGCGCCTGACCGCCGATGTCGGCGGTGTGCAGCTCGCCTTCCTTCAGCGCGATCGCGCCATGACCGGTGAGCCCCTTCCGCACCTCGGGCCAGTCGACGCCGACGCCGTCGAGGTCGACCGCTCCATTCATCTTGCCGGTGAGCGGCGCCGAGCCGGAGGTCGACTGCAGCGCCTGTCCCACGTCGACTCCGTCGAGCTTCGCCTTCAGGTTCCAGCTCGGGTTCGCCTGCGCGAGGTTGACGCGGGTCCCGCCGGCGTCGACCCGCCCGCTGAAGAACTGCGTCCGCGCCTCCTGCAGGACGAAGACGCCGCGGTCGAGGACGGCCTTGGCGTGGAAGTCGTTGGCGACGAGGCCGCCCTTCACCACCTTCTGGATGTCGATCGTGCCCGCCACGTCGAGCGCCCGCACCTGCCCCCTCTGCTCCGCGGTGAGGAGCGGCCCCGCCTTCTTCTCCTTGGGCTGCTGCTCCTGCGGCATGAGCCCCATGATCTGCCCGAGGTCGAGCAGCGGCCCGGCGATGGCGAACCGGACGCGAGGCGGCTTCAGGTCGGCGGCGACGCGGCCCCCCAGGTCGACCCCAGGTCCTTTCAGCGCGATCTTGTCGAGGGTCGCCGTCCCGACGCCGGTGGCCGGATCGACGACGGCGTGCAGCTCGAAGCCGCCCTGCGCCGGCTCGCCGCGGAGCCGCACCTGCGAGAGCTTTCCCTGGCCGTCGACGCGGTACTTGCCCTGCTCGGTGTCGAGCCTGGCGGAGGCGTCGACGCGGCCGCCGGTCGTGAGGTGCGTGACGGACGGCGGCATCAAGGCGTGCACCCGGGACAGATCGAGGCCCGTGAGGGCCATCTGGCCCTTGAGCTCCGGGTACTGGCCAGGACCGAGCGCGGCCATGTTCTCGGGGAGCTTCGACGCGCGCAGGTCGAGCTGGAAGTTCTTCTCCGGGTTCACGAGCGCCGCCGAGATCTTCGCGGCCAGCGGATGGCCGAGGCCGACGTCGTCCGCGGCCAGGTCGATCTTCGAGATCGCGACCGCGGCGTGCGAGCCGGCGAGCGCGTCGATGTAGTGGATCTCGCCGTTCTCGATCGCGGCGTGGTCGACCACCACGTTCGCCGTCCCGCCCGAGCCCTCCTTCGCCTGCGCCTTGGGCTCCGGCTTCGCCTTCGCCTCGCCGCCCAGCCCTTCGTAGTTCCAGGTGCCGTCCTTGGCCCGGACGAGGTTCACGATCGGCCGCACGAGGCGGATCTCGTTCACCTGGACGTTCTTCCCGAGCGAGGTCAAGAGCGGCCAGAGGCGCACGCCCACCTCGAAGGCGTCCAGCTGCACGAGCGGCGGCTCGCCGGGGCGTCCCGCGACGCTGGTGCCCTGGAGCTCGACGCGAGCGTTGGGCAGGAGCCGGAGCTTCGCCTGCCGGACCGCGACCTCGCGGCCCAGCGCCGCGGAGACCTTCGGCACGACGAGGTCCTTCACCCGCTCCGAGACGGCGCTCGACTGGAGCACGAGGGCGAGCGCGACGAGGAGCACGACGAGCGCGCCCACCACGCCCACGACGACCTTCGACAGGGTGCGACCGGGTCCGGTGGCCATGGCCTGAAGCTCGGCCCGCTCGCCTACTCAGGCAACCGCGCGAGGAGCGCGACCGAGTGTCGCTAGGGCGACGGCTCGTCCCCCCACCGAGGGTCGGTAGGGCGGGGGCTCGTCCCCACCGAGGGCCGGTTGGGCGGAGGCTCGTCCCACCCCCCCGACGGTCGTCAGGGCGGGAGCTCATCCCCCGCGAGGATCACAGCCTGCGCACCCCGAACACGAGCGAGACCAGGGCCGACAGCAGCGTGAGCGCGATGGCGAGCAGCAGCGCCGAGAAGAACCCGAGGTCGTACGCGCCCATCACCGTGGCGAGCCAGATGAGCGCGTAGAGCAGCCAGGGCAGGAGCAGGAACCAGAGGAAACGCGCCAGGGTGAGGAACGAGGCGAGCGACAGGAAGAGCGACACCAGCACCGCGCGCTCGACCGTGTTGTACGGGTTTCCCGGCGACACCCACCCCACCGCCGCCCAGAGCACGAGCGCCGACGCGACGAGCCGGAGGAGGAAGACGCCGAGGTAGCGCAGCATGGCCCGAAGGATACCCGGGTCCGTCCGATCCGTGCGGCCTATGATGGTGCCGTGCCGCACACCACGCCCACCGCCGCTGGACCCATCCCGGAGGGTCCGCTCCCCGCCGTCACCGAGGAGCTGCTCCGCGCGCTCCCCAAGACGGACCTGCACTGCCACCTCGACGGCTCGCTCCGCCTTGGCACCATCCTCGAGCTGGCGGAGGAGCACGGCGTGAAGCTCCCCGCCGACACGCCGGAGGGGCTCGCCCGCGCCATCCACCAGGGCGAGGTGTGCGCCGACCTCGAGGACTACCTCAAGGCGTTCGACGTCACGCTGTCCGTGCTCCAGACCGAGGAGGCGCTCTACCGCGCCGCCTACGAGCTCGCGCTCGACTGCGCCGCCGAGAACGTGCGGTACCTCGAGGTGCGCTACGCGCCGGTGCTGCACACGCGCCGCGGCCTCAAGCCGACCACCATCGTCGACGCCGTGCTGGACGGGCTGCGCGCCGCCAAGCGCGAGACCGGCATCAAGTCGAGCGTCATCATCTGCGGCATCCGCCACATCGACCCGGTCACGTCGCTCCGGCTGGCGGAGCTGGCGGTGGCGTTCAAGAACCGCGGCGTGGTCGGCTACGACCTCGCCGGCGCCGAGGAGGGCTATCCGTCGAAGGACCACGCGGCGGCGTTCCAGCTCATCCTCGCCAACAACGTGAACGTCACCATCCACGCCGGCGAGGCCTACGGGCCGGAGTCGATCGCGCAGGCGGTCCACTACTGCGGCGCGCACCGCATCGGGCATGGCGTCCGGCTGCGCGAGGACGGCGACCTGCTCAACTACGTCAACGACCACCGCATCCCGCTCGAGATGTGCCCGTCGTCGAACGTGCAGACGCGCTCGGTGGCCGACATGAAGAGCCACCCGCTCAAGTTCTACTTCGACTTCGGCCTGCGGGTGACGGTCAACACCGACAACCGGCTCATCACCGACACCACCTCGACGAAGGAGCTGTGGATCGCCCACCGCGAGATGGGCTTCACGCTCGAGGACCTCGCCACGCTCGTCGTGCAGGGCTTCAAGAGCGCCTTCCTCCCGTACCGGGAGAAGTCGGATCTGCTGAAGCAGGTGAACCGGGAGATCGCCTCGACGCTGGCGCGCTTCGCGGGCGGGCCGCGGGCGGTGGCCGAGCGGGCCGGGCCGGTGAGCTGACGGACGTCAGCGCCTGACCGCCGTGACCACCATGTTGTCGCCCAGGTTCACCGGCACCGGCAGGCGGCCCGGCACGAGCCGCCGGGCGAGCCGGAACAGGGGCGAGAGGGCGGGGAAGCTCGCCCCGGCCTTGCGCAGCAGGTAGTCGGCCGAGACGGTGTGAGTGTAGGCGCGCCGCCGGACCACCCGGAAGCCGGTCTCCCCGAGCAGCCGCGGCAGCGTGCGCCGGTCGAAGTAGACGACGTGCATGTCCATGAGCCACGGCCACCGCGCCCCGAGCACGCGCGCGAGCAGGCTCGCCGCGTCGATGGTCGACACGTGGATCTCGCCGCCGGGCCGCAGCAGCTCGGCCGCGGCGAGCAGCTCCTGCCGCGGGTCGGCGAGGTGCTCGATGACGTCCCACAGCGTGAGCACGTCGTAGCGGGCGCCGGTGCGGGCGGCCTCGACGAGGGTCTCGTTCCGCACCGGGAGGCCGAGCACGCGCGCCTGGCGCACCGCCCAGCGCGACAGCTCGATGCCCTCGGCCACGAAGCCGGCCTGGAGCGCGACGTCGACGAAGATGCCGCAGTAGGCGCCCACGTCGAGCAGGCGTCGCCCGTCCGGCGGCCCGAGCAGGCCGAGGGCGCGCCGGAAGGTGAGGTACCGGTTCTCCTTCTCGGCGAGGTAGAGCGGGTCCTCCACCGCCCCGTACGCCTCGAGGAGCCGCACCGCATCGGGCATCGGCCACTGGACGAGGAACCCGCAGTCGCGGCAAACCCAGATGGGAGCGTGGGCGCGGTGCCCGAAGCTGGTACACGCGTAGGCGGCGTGGCCGCCAGCCGCGCCGCCGCGGCCGGGGAAGCGGAGCGAGAGCGCGCCGCCGCCGCACAGATAGCACCGCCCCGGCTCGTCGCCGGCGCGTTGGGGAGGGGCCGCCCGGAGGCGATCGGCGGTTGCGGAGTCCATGCGGGGTACCCTTATATCTGCCGCGGCTGCGGCGCCGAAGGTAGGCTGTTCCTTGTCGGCCACGCTGCGCCGCCCGCTCGCGTCCGGCCGGTAGCGAGGAGCCCATCGATGGCGAAAACGCTGGCCATGATCCTCGCCGGTGGGGAAGGGCGCCGGCTCGACCCGCTCACCCGGGAGCGCGCCAAGCCCGCCGTGCCCTTCGGGGGCCGCTACCGCATCATCGACTTCGTGCTGTCGAACTTCGCCAACTCCGGGCTGCTCCGGATGAAGGTGCTGGTCCAGTACAAGTCGGAGTCGCTCAACACCCACATCCAGCGCGCCTGGCGGCTGGCCGCGCTCCTCGACCAGTACGTCGAGCTCGTGCCGGCGCAGATGCGGGTGGGGCCGAAGTGGTTCGAGGGCTCCGCCGACGCCATCTACCAGAACCTCAACATCATCACCGACGAGGAGCCGGAGTTCACGTACGTCTTCGGCGCCGACCACGTCTACCGCATGGACGTGCGGGAGATGCTCGACTTCCACCGCGACAACCGCGCGGACCTGACCGTCGCGGCCATCCCGATCCCGGTGAGCGAGGCGCACGAGTTCGGGATCATCGAGGTCGATCGCGAAGGGCGGATGGTCGGGTTCGTGGAGAAGCCGAAGCAGGACGCGAAGACGATGCCGGGCGATCCGACCCGTTGCCTCGCGTCGATGGGCAACTACCTCTTCACGACCGACGTGCTGGTGCAGGAGATCGTACGCGACGCCGGCGACCCGAACAGCGCCCACGACTTCGGCAAGTCGATCGTGGCCGGCATGTACGAGCGCAAGCGCGTCTTCGTCTACGACTTCGCGAAGAACGCGGTCCCCGGGCAGTCGGAGCGGGAGCGCGGCTACTGGCGCGACGTGGGGAGCCTCGACGCGTACTACCAGGCGAACATAGACCTGGTGGACGTGAACCCGGTCTTCTCGCTCTACAACGACCAGTGGCCGATCTTCACCATCCAGTACAACTACCCGCCGGCCAAGTTCGTCTTCGCCAGCGAGCACGAGGGCCGGGTCGGCCGCGCCACCGACTCGCTCGTGAGCGAGGGCTGCATCATCTCCGGCGGCCGCGTGAACGGGTCGATCCTGTCGCCCAAGGTGCGCGTCAACAGCTACGCCAGCGTGGAGGGGTCGATCCTGTTCGAGAACGTCGACATCGGCCGCCACTGCCGCATCCGGAAGGCCATCATCGACAAGCACGTCGAGATCCCGGCCGGTACCTCCATCGGCTACGACCTGGAAGAGGACCGCAAGCGCTTCCACGTCACCGAGAGCGGGATCGTGGTCATCCCGAAGGGCATGCGACTCGAGGCGGGGTAGCGCGCGCCCCCTCGAACGAATCGACGCGCAGGCACGGCTGCGCTATCAAGCGGCGCATGCACCTCGCCCTCGCCCTGTGCGGCGCCCTCGCGCTGGCTGCCGCGCCGGCGGCCGCGCCGACCTCGAAGCCGACGCCCATCCCGGAGATCAGGTACCAGCAGTTCAAGCTGCCGAACGGGCTGAACGTCATCCTGTCGGAGGACCACACCGCGCCCATCGTCGGGGTCGACGTCCACTACGACGTGGGCTCGAAGGACGAGAAGCCGGGCCGCACCGGCTTCGCGCACCTCTTCGAGCACCTCATGTTCCAGGGCTCGCAGCACCTGCCCAAGGGTGAGGCGGACCGGCTCATCGAGAACGTGGGCGGGACCGCCAACGGCGCGACGTCGCAGGACCAGACCGTCTACTGGCAGCAGGTGCCGTCGAACGCGCTCGAGCAGGCGCTCTTCATCGAGTCGGATCGGATGGGGTGGCTCCTGCCCACCCTCGATCAGGCGAAGCTCGACAACCAGCGCGACGTGGTGAAGAACGAGCGGCGCCAGTCGTACGAGATGCAGCCCTACGGCACCGCGTTCATCACGCTCATGGCGAACGTGTGGGACCCCGAGTTCCCCTACCACTGGCTGCCGATCGGCTCGCACGAGGACCTCTCCGCTGCCACGCTCGAGGACGTGCGCGACTTCTTCAAGCGGTGGTACGGGCCCAACAACGCCTCGCTCGCCATCGCCGGGGACTTCGACCCGGTCCAGGCGCGGCGGCTGGTCGAGAAGTGGTTCGGGGCCATCCCGGCCTCGCCGCCCCCCGACCCGCGGGCGCCGGCGCCGAAGCCCATCGCCGGCGAGAAGCGCGTCACCGTCGAGGACGAGGTGGAGCTGCCGCGCGTCTACATGGCCTGGCAGTCGCCGAAGGCGTTCGCCGCCGACGACGCCGCGCTCGACCTCCTCGCCGACGTCCTCTCCGACGGCAAGAGCTCTCGGCTCGTGAAGCGGCTCGTCATGGACGAGCGGATCGCCCAGCACGTCTCGGCCGGGCAGGAGTCGCAGCGGCTCGCCGGCACGTTCCTGATCGTCGCGACGCCCAAGCCGGGGCAGAGCGTGCAGAAGCTGGTGAAGGAGATCGACGAGGAGATCGAACGGCTGAAGCGGGAGCCGCCGAACGCGGTCGAGCTCGAGCGCGCCGTCAACAAGACCGAGTCGGCCGCCGTGTTCAGCCTCGAGCCGGTGGGCGGCTTCGGGGGCCGCGCCGCCACGCTCAACCGCTACTGGTTCCTGACCGGCGATCCCGGCTTCTTCCCCAAGGACATCGCGCGCTACCGCAACGTCAGGCCGGAGGACGTGCGCGACGCCGCCGCCCGCTGGCTGAAGAAGGACGCGCGCGTCGTGCTCACGGTCCTGCCGAAGGCGACCGCCGCGAAGGAGACCAAGTGATGGGCCGGATCCTCGCCGCCTGCTGCCTCCTCGCGCTCGCGTGCAGCGCCGCGCGCCCACCTCCCGCCGAGCTTGGGCCCACCTCCGAGCCGGGGGCCGTGCCGGTCGTGCGGGAGGAGGTCGCGCCCGGCGATCGCTCGAAGGTGCCCGAGCCCGGGCCCGCGCCGGTGCTGAAGGTGCCGCCGCAGCGCCACTTCCAGCTCGCGAGCGGCCTCAAGGTGCGCCTCGTCGAGTACCGCCGCCTCCCCATCGTGGCGCTCCACCTCGTCGTCGACGCCGGGGCGGTGCACGACCCGAAGGACCGGCCCGGCCTCGCCAGCTTCACCGCGTCGATGATGACCGAGGGGACGAAGCGCCGGAGCGCGACGCAGATCTCGGACGACCTCGGGTTCATCGGGGCGAGCCTCTCGGCGGGCGCCGGCTTCGACTCGGCGTCGCTCTCCGGCTCGGCGCTGGTGGCCCACCTCGACGAGCTGCTCGACCTCTTCGACGACGTCCTCGAGCACCCGAGCTTCCCGCCGGGCGACTTCGCGCGCGTCCAGGACCAGCGCCTCGTGTCGCTGCTGCAGCAGCGGGACCAGCCTGGCGCGGTGGCCGCGAAGACCTTCGCCCGCCAGTTCTGGGGCGAGCACCCGTACGGCCACTGGATTCAGGGGACGGAGAAGTCGGTCAAGGCGATGAAGCGCGCCGACCTGGTCCGCTATCACGCCGCCCGGTGGCGGCCGAACGTCTCCGAGCTGGTGGTGGTGGGAGACGTGTCCGAGGCCGAGCTGCGACAAAAGCTGGAGAAGGCGCTCGCCGGCTGGACCGGCGTGGCGCCGGCGTCGCCACCGCCGCACGTCGCGCCTGTGCCGAAGCTCCGGGCCGTCCTCGTCCGCAAGCGCGGCGCGGCTCCGCAGACGTTCGTCATGATGGGCATGCCCGGCTTGGAGCGCGCCTCGCCCGACTACGTCCCGGGCGAGGTGGCGTCGCAGATCCTCGGCGGCGGGACGGCCTCGCGCCTCTTCCGCGAGCTGCGCGAGAAGGAGGGCTACACCTACGGCATTTATAGCCGCGTCGAGGCTCGCAAGCT
>Ga0318498_10000491_pt1 | contig 11231 bp, 11 predicted proteins | sample GRESIP109b1f24_FD_203488 | JGI IMG/M metagenome (GOLD analysis project Ga0318498, IMG submission 203488) | Tropical soil microbial communities from Luquillo Experimental Forest, Puerto Rico - GRE.SIPMG.109b1f24 | ecosystem: Environmental > Terrestrial > Soil > Tropical forest > Bulk soil... | reverse complement strand
GTTCACACTCGGACTCCTGGTCGGGCTGTCGGTGTACGACACGACCTATGGCACGACTATCGGCAATCTCGGCTGGGAGGAAGTGCGCTTCCCGCGGCCGGTACTGATCGGGGACACGCTGCGCGTAGAGACGACGGTGCTGTCGAAGCGGGAGAGCCAGTCGCGCACGGACTCTGGAATTGTCGTGTTCGAGCACCGGGGATTCAACCAGCGCGACGAGGAAGTCGCCTCCTGCCGGCGCATCGCGCTCATGCTGAAGAGGCCATCCGGGTGATTCAGAAGCGGCGGCAGCCGCGCCGTGCCGGGTCGAGGGGACGGACGGAGGCGGAGGCGGAGCCGCCGGTGGCGGGGCAGCCGCTGCGCTCGTGGCTGTTCGTCCCGGGTGACAGCGAGCGCAAACAGGACAAGGCGCTCGGCAGCGCCGCGGACGCCGTGATGCTCGACCTCGAAGACTCGGTGGCGACCGCACAGCTGCCGGCGGCGCGCGCCCGCGTTGCGAACCTGCTGCGGGCGCGGCGGCCGCACGGCGCACCGCAGCTGTGGGTGCGGCCGAATGCGCCCTCGAGCGGACTGCTGCGCGAGGATCTCGAGACGGTCTTCGCCGGCGGTGCGCCCGCCGGGATCGTGCTGCCGAAGATCTCGGCCGCGGCGGAGGTCGTCGCTGTCGCGCGCCAACTCGCCGCGCTCGAGACGCGCATCGGGGTGCCGTCCGGCAGTACGCGGCTGCTGATCATCGGCACCGAGACTCCCGCCGGGGTCCTGGCGCTGGCGCAGTATCCGGCCGCTGTCGGCGGTGTGCGCGCTCTGCGCCAGCGGCTCGCGGGCCTGACCTGGGGCGGGGAAGACCTCAGCGCCGCGCTCGGGGCACTCTCACAACGCGACGACACCGGCGCGCTGACCTTCACCTTTCAGCTGGCGCGCACCCATTGCCTGCTCGCGGCGGCGGCTCTGGGCGTGCAGGCCATCGACGGGGTGTGTACCGACTTTCGCGATGCGGCGCGGCTGCAGCACGAGCTCGACGCCGCGCGCCGCGACGGATTCAGCGGCAAGCTTGCGATTCACCCGGACCAGATTGCCGCGATCAACGCCGCGTTTGCGCCGACCGACGCCGAGCGCGAGCATGCGTTGCGGGTGGTCGCGGCCTTCGCCGCGGCGCCCGCGTCCGGCGTCGCGAGTCTCGATGGACGCATGATCGACCGGCCACATCTGCTGCAGGCGCAGCGGATTCTCGCGGTGGCGCAACGTGCCAGGAACGAGACATGAAACTGAGGATCAAGGGACCGACTTTGCGGCTGCGCCTCACGCAGGGTGAGATCCGCGCGCTGCTGGAAGAGGGCGTGGTCGAGGAACGCGTGCCGTTCGCACCCGCTGTGAGCCTCATCTACCGCCTCAGACGCGACGCCCGCTCCGGCGAGATGAGCGCCTCCTTCCGCAACGGCGTGGTCGAGATACTCGTCCCCGAGGCTGATGCGCGCGAGTGGTGCACGAGCGAGCTCGTGACGCTCGCGCACGAGCAGGCGCTGCCCGATGGAGCACTGCGGATCACGCTCGAGAAGGACTTCGCCTGCCTCGCGCCGCGAGAGGGCGAGGACGAGACCGATAACTTTCCGCACCCCGAAGCCGGCAGCGGCAAGACCTGCTAGAGCGCCCCCGCAAATTCCGGTGAGGGAGCCCGCCCGCGTGGACCTCGGGCGAGGCTCAGTGCGGCGCTTCGAGCGCCAGCAGGTCCTCCGGGGTGTCGACGTCGATCGCGGCGCTCGGCATGGGTACGCGCACGACGCGATCGGGATTGCGTTGCAACAGGAGGCGCGCGCCGGTGTCGCCGCGCAGCTCGGTGAGGGCGCGGAAGGAGCTGCGCGGGAAGATGGCGGGAGCGCCACAGGCACCGCCGTAGTGGGCGGCCGCGATGTGCTGCGGTTGCCGGCGCCAGCTGCCGGCGAGGCGACGGAGATCGTCGGCCGTGACCGCCGCCTGATCCGCGAGCAGCAACATCACGGCGCGGCACGCGGCCGGCACTCTCGCGACGCCGGTACGGATCGAGCTCGCGAGCCCCTCGCGCCACTCCTGGTTGATGACCACCGAGCCGGGTGTGTGCTTGAGGAGCGGTGCGAGCTGTGCCGCTCCCGAGCCGAGCACGACGATCAGGGCGTTACCGGTCACCTCCGCGGCGCGGGTGACCGCCGTGTGCAGCAATGGCCGGCCGGCGACACGCACCAGCTGTTTGGCCGAGCCGAAGCGCGTCGAGGCGCCGGCCGCGAGCACGACCGCATAGAGGCCATCGGCGCTCCGGGCGACGCTTGCGCGTGAAGCCGTCACCGGGGTTGGGCGCCGAGCGTCATGCCCGGCGGGACTTGTGCGCAGACCTGTGCATAGCGCCGCCGCTCCTCGAGGATCGAGTCGGCGTCGATCCCTCCAAAGGTGCGCCAGTCAGCGGCGCGTGAATTCGTGGCGAGCAACGCATCGAGCGCATCCCGCCGCGTGCTCCATACGCCGTCGAAATATTCGGCGAACTCCCGCCAGCCCTGCCGGCCGGCTGACCCGGGCACCGTGGTCCCCGCGCACGCCGCCTCGAGCATCGCGAGCGCCTCGCGGCCGCGGCCGCGACGCCCGAGCGCCTCCTCGAGCGCGCCCCGCGTGGGATCCGTGGGCGGAAAGCCCGTCTGCAGGAGATCAGTCAGACGCTGATCCCGCTCCTCGAACCAGGCCAGCACGCACGCCAGGTATTCGACGCAGGCGCGGCGGAACTGCCCGAGCGATTCGCCGGTTACAAATGCTCCGGCGTCTGCTCCGGCGTCGCCCTGCATGGCGTTGGCACAGGCAGTGGCCACCGCACCGACGTGCGCCCGTTCGAGCGCGAGTTGATTGCGGATGAGCTCAACCTCGTTCATGACCGATCAACAAATGACCCGAGGTATATCCTATAACACGATGAATGGACGTGATAAGTCGTTCGCGCCTGCCGCTCAAGTCGCCGTCGGGAAGCTCGCCCCGTGCACGAAGGCGTGCAGCTGCGCGATGATCGCGAGCGCAATCGACTCGGGGCTGCGCCCTCCGAGAGGAAGGCCCACCGGTGCATGGAGGCGCCCCTGCAGCGCACCGGCGTCGGAGCCGAGATCTGCGAGAAGCCGGGCCCGGCGCACCGCAGGCCCGAGCAGCCCCACGTAGGGGATGGCGCTTGCCGAGAGCTCGCGCAGGTACGCGAGGTCCGAGGGCAGGTGGTGGCTCATCACCACGGCCGCCGCGAAGCCCGTGAGATCGAGTGCGCCGGAGAGCGTCTCGGGCCGCGCGAGCAGCACCCTTTCGGCGCCCGGAAAGTGACCTTGGACTGCGTAGCCGGCACGGTGATCGACCAGGGTCACTTTCCAGCCGAGCCGCACCGCGAGATCGACGACCGGCAGTGCGTCCGGACCCGCTCCGAGCAGCAGGATACGGGGGGGAAGTGAGAGCGGTAGCACGAAGAGCTTCCAGGACGATTCCTCGAGCCAGCCGGTCTCACCGTAAGCCGCCGCGCGGCGCAGAAGCTCCTGTGCCGCGGATGCCCGGAGCGGTCGGGGCAGCGGTGCGCCCGCGCCGGCGTCGGACGGCAACACCACGCTTCCCGGCCGCACCTCCTCGTCCGCTGAGTCGACGATGACGCCGATGGCGGTGCGCTCGTGTGCGGCGAGCGCCGTGGCGAGGTGCGCGAGGGGCTGCCAGCCGTTCGCCGGCCCCACCTGCAGCAGGAGGATCTGCATAGCCCCCTCACACCCCAGGCCCAGTCCCCAGAGCAGGTCATCCGCAGAGCGCGTGTCATAGCGCACGCTGGCCGCCATGCCGCTCGTGATCACGGCGCGCGCACGCTCGCGGAGATCGCCCTCGAGGCAGCCGCCGGAAATCAGTCCGGCGTAGTTCCCGTCGGCGGCGATCAGGATGAGGGCGCCGGGCTTGCGGTAGGTCGAGCCGATCGTGTGCACGAGCACGCCGAGCGCCATCGCGCGCCCGGCGGCGCGCTCGCGCTCGTAGAGTGGTATCAGGGGACCCAGTGTGGCTTCCACGCGCGGGCAATTATGCCAGCCCGGCGCCCGCGAGCCCGGAGGCACGCGCTGCCAGTGCGCCCGGCGGGCTCGGACCGGCGCCGTACCCCAACAGCGCATCCGCTGCAAGTGTGCACACTGTCGTTGCGCACACGCGGGAGCGTCAGTAGAGTCGCACGTCCTGTCCGGCACCCATAAGACTTTGATTTAGATGGTCCAGCCCGATCCCTGGGTCGTGCACAAGTTCGGGGGGTCGAGCGTCGCCGACGCCGACTGCTTCCGTAGAGTGGCGGCCATACTCGAAGCTGCGCCCGCGGGGCGCCTCGCGGTGGTGTTGTCAGCCTGCCGCGGTGTAACCGACGCGCTGCTGCGCCTGGTGGCGCTCGCCGAGCGCCACGATGAGCGGGTGAGCGCCGAGATCGCGCAGCTGCGCGAGCGGCACACAGCGATCGCCAACGAGCTGCTCAGCCCCGCGGCCGCGCAGGGCTACCGCACCGCCTTCGAGAGTGATTGCCGCGACCTGCAGGAGGTGCTGCGCTCGCTGCAGCTGCCGCGCTCACTCGAGCACCCGCGCGGCTCCTCGCGCGATGTGAGCGATCTGGTCTCCGGCTACGGGGAGGTGTGGTCGACGCGGGTCTTCCAGCTTTTCTTCGCCGAGCGCGCACGGCGCCCGGGGCCTACGGCGTGGCTCGATGCGCGGCGCGTCGTGGTGGTGGAATGGGGACCGCTCGGGCCGGGCGTGCAATGGCCCGAGTCGCGCGCCAACCTCGAAGCGCAGGTGCCGGCGGCGTTTCACGGCACGCTCATCATCACCGGCTTCGTTGCGGTCGACCGGCGCGGTGTTCCGACCACGCTCGGCCGCAACGGCAGCGACTTCTCCGCCTCAATTTTTGGCGCGCTGCTCGGGGCGACGGAGATCGTCATCTGGACCGACGTCGATGGGGTGCTGTCGGCCGACCCGCGCCGCGTGCCCGACGCCACGGTGATCGATTCACTTTCATACAACGAGGCGATGGAGCTCGCCTACTTCGGTGCCAAGGTCATTCACCCGCAGACCATCGCGCCGGCAGTCAAGGACCACATTCCTATCTGGATCCGCAACACCTTCGCACCCGAGAAGGCCGGCACGCTCATCTGCGCCCAGCCCGCCTCGACGCTGCCGGTGAAGGGCATCACCAGCATCGAGCGCGTCGCGCTCGTCAACCTCGAGGGCACCGGCATGATCGGTGTGCCGGGGACCGCGCATCGCCTCTTCGGTGCGCTGCGCGAAGAGGGCATCTCCGTGATTCTCATCTCGCAGGGCAGCTCCGAGCACTCGATCTGCTGCGCGATCCCGCAGGAGCAGGCCGAGCGCGCCGCGGCGGTGGTGAGGCGCGCCTTCGAGCGCGAGCTCGAGGAAGGGCAGATCCAGAGCGTCGACATCGACGCCGACCATGCGATCCTTGCCGTGGTGGGCGATGGCATGGCCGGCACTCCGGGCATCGCCGCCAAGGTGTTCACCGCACTCGGCGACTCTGGCGTCAGCGTACGCGCCATCGCCCAGGGAGCTTCCGAGCGAAATATCTCGGCGGTGGTCGAGGGACGCAGTGCCATGCGGGCTCTGCGCGCCGTGCACGCCGGGCTGTACCTCTCGCCGCACACGCTCTCGATCGGGGTGATCGGTCCGGGCACCGTCGGGCGGGTGCTGCTCGATCAGCTCGCCGCGCAGAACGAGCACCTGCGCCGGCAGTTCCGGCTCGATCTGCGGGTGCGCGGCATCATGGGCGCAAGCCGCATGCTGCTCGCCGATGCCAACATCCCGATGCACGACTGGCGCGCGCAGTACCAGCAGAGCACCCGCGCCGCGGACATCGAGCGCTTCGTCGAGCACGTGCGCCTCGATTACCTGCCGCACACGGTGCTGGTCGACTGCACGGCGAGCGAAGCCGTCGCCGCCCACTACGCCGACTGGCTCGCCGCCGGCATCCACATCGTGACGCCCAACAAGAAGGCCAACAGCGGCGACTACGCGTACTACCAACGCCTGCAGAGCGCGCGGCGCAGCGGCGCCTCCCACTACCTCTACGAGGCGACGGTGGGCGCGGGACTCCCGATCGTTCAGACACTGCGCGACCTCGTCCAGACCGGGGATGACATCACCGGCATCGAGGGCATCTTCTCCGGCACGCTCGCCTACCTCTTCAATCTCTACGACGGCCGGCGCGGGTTCGCCGGGATCGTGCAGGACGCGCGCGCCCGCGGGTTCACCGAGCCCGATCCGCGCGATGATCTCTCCGGACAGGACGTGGCGCGCAAGCTCATCATCCTCGGCCGCGAAATGGGCCTGCCGCTCGAGCTCAGGGATGTGAAGATCGAGAGCCTGGTACCGGCGGAGCTCGCCGGCGGCACCATCGAGGAATTCACGGCGCACCTGCCGCGCCACGACGCCGCCATGGCGGAGCGCCTCGCGGCGGCGCGCGCGCGCGGCAAGGTACTGCGCTACACCGGCAAGCTCACGGCGGCGGGCGCAGCCACCGTCGGCCTGCAGGAGCTCGAGGCAAAGCACCCCTTTGCCAACATCGCGCTCACCGACAACGTCGTGCGCTTCGCCACGCGCCGCTATCGCGACAATCCACTCATCGTGCAGGGACCGGGAGCCGGACCCGAGGTCACAGCCGGTGGCGTATTCGCGGACCTGCTGCGCCTCGCGGCCTACCTCGGGGCGCGCCTGTGAGCGGGGCAGCGCTCGAGCGGGCGACCGCCTTTGCCCCGGCGTCGGTCGGCAACGTGGCGATCGGCTTCGACATCCTCGGCTTTGCGATCGACACGCTCGGCGATCGCGTCACGGTGAGTCGCAGTGCCGCGCCGGGGGTCGAGGTCACCGCGGTGCGCGGGGTCGCCGCCGAGCTGCCACGTGAGGCGCGCGACAATACCGCCGGGCGCGCGCTGCTCGCGCTGCAGGAAGCGGTGCGCCCCGGCTTCGGGTTCGCGGTGGAAATCGACAAGGGAATCCCGCTCGGCTCCGGCCTCGGGGGCTCGGCGGCCTCGGCGGTCGGCGCGGTGGTTGCGGCAAATGCGTTGCTGCCGCATCCCGTGAGCCGCATCGAGCTGCTGAAGTTCGCCATGGCAGGTGAGGCGGTGGCGAGCGGCGCACGGCACGCGGACAACATCGCGCCATCGCTGTTCGGCGGCCTCGTGCTCACGGTTGGAATCGACCAACCACGCGTCAAGCAGATTCCCGTGCCCGCGGCGATCCGCGCCGTGATCGTGCATCCGCACATGTTCCTGGCGACGGCGAAGGCGCGGGCGATCCTCAGGGAGAGCGTCGATCTGTCGGACTTCGTGTGGCAGACGGCGCATCTCGCCGGTTTCATTTCCGGCTGCTACACAGACGATCTCGACATGATCCGCGCTTCCTTCGAGGACGTCGTGATCGAGCCGCAGCGTGCGGCGCTGATCCCGGGCTTCCAGGAGGTGCGGCGCGCCGCCATGGACGCCGGCGCGCTCGGCTGCTCGATCTCCGGAGCGGGACCCTCGATGTTCGCCTGGACGCTCGAACCGACGGCGCAGGCGGTACTCGCCGCCATGCGTCGCGAGTTTGCACGGCACTCCCTCGCCACCGACCACTGGATGGTCGAGGTGCGCTCGGCGGGCGCGCGGCTGCTCAACCCCTCATGAGCGCGCCATTTCTCTTCGGGAGTTCGCGCGGCGGGTCACCGCTCCGTACGTTCAGCCAGGCGGTGCTGCAGGGGCTCGCCCCCGATGGCGGACTCTATGTGCCGGTCCGCTGGCCGGCGCTCGGCGCGGCGGAGTTCGCGAGCGACGCCGGGCTGCCCGCGATCGCCGCGCGATTGCTCGAGCCGTTCGTGGCAGAGGATCCGCTCGCCGGTGAGCTGGGCGCCATCGCGCGCGAGGCGTTCGATTTTCCGGCTCCGCTCGTGCCACTCGGTGCAGACGGGCGACTCGCGGTGCTCGAGCTCTTTCACGGCCCGACGGCGGCCTTCAAGGACTTCGGTGCACGCTTTCTCGCCGCCTGCTTTGCGCGTCTGCGGGCGGGCGCCGACCGCACGCTCACCATCCTGGTCGCGACCTCCGGTGACACCGGCGGCGCGGTCGCCGCGGCCTTCCACGGCCGGCCGGGCATCGAGGTGGCGGTGCTGTTCCCGAAGGGACTGGTATCGCCGACACAGGAGCAGCAGCTCACCTGCTGGGGAGGCAACGTCCGCTCGCTCGCGGTGCGCGGCACGTTCGATGACTGTCAGCGTCTCGTGAAGGCGGCCTTCGTCGATCCGCAGCTCGCCGCGCGGCGCCTGCTGTCCTCCGCCAACAGCATCAACCTCGGACGTCTCCTGCCGCAGAGCACGTATTACGCTGCGACGAGTCTCGCCCTCTGGCGTCGCTACGGCGAGCCGGCCTCTTTCATCGTGCCGAGCGGCAACCTCGGCAACGCGGTCGCCTGTCTGTGGGCACGCCGGGTGGGGCTGCCGATCGGCGAAGTGTTGCTCGCGCACAATGCCAACCGCACCGTGCCCGACTTCCTCGCGACTGGCGCGTGGCAGCCACGCCCGAGCATCGCGACGCTCGCCTCGGCGATGGACGTCGGCGACCCGAGCAACATGGAGCGCCTGCGGGCGCTTTACCCGCAGCTCGAGGAGCTGCGCGGCGCGGTCAGCGCCTGCTCGGTGAGCGATGAGGAGATCTCCGCGCGCATCCGCGCGGGCTTCCGCGACTACGGCCAGATGTGGTGCCCGCACACCGCCACCGCGGCGGAAGCCTGGGAGCGGCTCTCGGCGGCCCGGCGGCGCGAGCGACGCTGGGTGCTCGTGTCGACCGCGCACGCCGCCAAGTTCCGCGAGATCGTCGAGCCGCTCGTCGGTCGCGAGGTCCCGGTACCCGAGACGCTGGCGCGCCTGTTCGCGCGCCCGGCGCAGTCTGTTGAGATCGACGCAACACTCGCCGCGCTGCGCAAGGTGCTGCTGAGGGAGGGGTGAGGTGCAGGAGCTGCAGAGACTTCCGCCGACCGTCTGGCTGCTGATCGCCGGCCCGGCCGCGTTCGGCTTCGTGCTCTTGTGGGGCTGGCGCTGGTACAGCCAGCACCGGGCGCGCAAGGCGCTGCACGCCGCGGTCACCGCGGGTTGCGCCGATCACCTGACGGATTCACTGGTGCCCGACGGCATGGGTGGATCCTTTCACGTCGACTTCCTGCTGCTCACCATGGGCGGTGTGGTGGTGATCGATCTGCGCGACGTGCAAGGCAATATCTTCGGCGGCGATCAGATGGCGGAGTGGACGGTGATGGACGGCGCACGCCGCTTCACCTTCACCAATCCGCAGAGCGCGCTCTACGACCGGATCGCGGCGGTCAAGGCGCTGGCCGGCGACGTGCCGGTCGAGGGTCGCATCGTCTTCACGCGGCGCGGTCGCTTCCCGAAAGGACTGCCCAAGTGGACACTGATGCTCGATGCGTTGCGCGCGGAATTCCCCGCAGCAGCGGACTTCGAGTCGCCGGCGGACACCGTGGCGCGGTTCCGTGACGGCTGGCAGAGCCTGCGCACCGCGGTGAAGCCGAGCAATATGACGGATATGCGCTGAGCTGCGTGATTTCGCGGCGGCCCCGGTCAGGAAGAGAGTGTGCCGGCGTGATCAGCGAGGACCAGTGACACGCAGGCCGTGAGTTTCTTCGCGTAGTCGATGTGCAGGAACTCGTTCGGCCCGTGCGCGTTGGCGTGCGGCCCCAACACCCCGGTGATGAAGAACTGTGTGCGCGGGAAGCGCTCACCCAGCATCCCCATGAACGGGATGGTGCCGCCGCAGCCGATGTTCACCGCCGTCTCACCGAATACGGCGCGGGAGGCGCGCGCGATCGATTGCTCGAGCCACGGGGCGAAGGCCGGTGCGTTCCAGCCGCCATTCGCGGCGGGCTCCTCGAAGCTCACCCGCGCCCCGTAGGGCGGCTCGCGCTCGAGCGCTTCGCGCACGGCGCGCTGCGCCCGCGCGGCGTCACACGTGGGCGGAAGGCGCAGTGACAGCTTCACCGCGAGCTCCGGCAGCAGCACGTTGCCTGCCGAGAGGACCGGTGGCAGCCCGTCGGCGCCCGTCACCGCGAGCGTGGCGCGCCAGCTGCTGTTGATGATGAGCTCGGTGGGATCGTTGGAGACCGGCTGTACCCCGGGCACCCAGGGGAGCTTGCCCGCGACCTCGGCCCCAAGCACCGCCGCGGCCGCGCTCGCCTGCGCACGCCGGTCGGGCGGGATGTTGACCTGCAGCTCATCGAGCAGCACCTCGCCCGTCACCGGGCTCTCGACGCGCGCAAGCAGCTGCTCGAGAACACGAAAGGGTGTGGGCGCGATGCCGGTGGCCATGCCCGAGTGCACCCCCTCGGTGAGCACCCTGATCCGCAGGGTGCCGACGAGGTTGCCGCGCAGCGAGGTGGTGCACCACACCTGCTCGTAGTTGCCGCACTCGGCGTCTTGAGCGCGGCGATCGCCGTCAGGGAGCTGAAGACCGCGTAGCCGTCATCGGCTGCACCCCGGCCGTAGAGGCGGCCGTCGCGGATCACCGGCTCCCAGGGACCGAGGCCCGGGAGCCAGCCGGTGAACTCCGGCTGCTTGTCGAGGTGACCGTAGAGGAGGGCGCAACCGGGAAGCTCACCCGGCACATCCACGAGCAGCAGCGGGGTGCGCCCGGGCAGGCGCCGCACCTCGATGCGCGCACCGGGGACCTTCTGGGCGCGGCACCATTCCGCCATGAGCCCGACCGCCGCCTCCATGTAGCCGTTGCGCTCCCACTGTGGGTCGAACATCGGGGATTTGTTCGGGATACGCACGTAGGCGACCAGGCGATCGATGATGGAGTCGTCCCAGGTCCTGCCGATGCGGGATTTGAGCCGTTCAAGGTCCATGGGTCGGCCTCATATGTAGAAATAACAGCAAGTTAAGTGTGTTTCTATCCATCGCTTCTCAAGGCGCCCGACTCCGCCTCACGACGGCGGCAGCGCAAACAGCGTGCGCGCGGCCGCCGTGCTCGAGCGGGCGAGCGATTCGATCGTCTCCCCGCGGGCGCGCGCCACGGCGGCCGCGATATGCGGAAGATACGCGGGTTCGTTGCGGCGCGAGGCCGGTTTGGGTCTGAGGTCTCGCGGCAGAAGGTAGGGACCATCGGTCTCGAGCAGCAACCGGTCGGCCGGCACCTGCGGCATGAGGGCCGCGAGGTGCGCGCCGCGGCGCTCATCGCAGAGCC
>Ga0318498_10000478_pt1 | contig 11349 bp, 11 predicted proteins | sample GRESIP109b1f24_FD_203488 | JGI IMG/M metagenome (GOLD analysis project Ga0318498, IMG submission 203488) | Tropical soil microbial communities from Luquillo Experimental Forest, Puerto Rico - GRE.SIPMG.109b1f24 | ecosystem: Environmental > Terrestrial > Soil > Tropical forest > Bulk soil... | reverse complement strand
GCTGGTACACCTGGTAGGGCACCGCCACCGTGGTCAGCTGGTTGCCGAGCACGGACACGAGCTCGCCCCAGACCAGGTGGCGGAAGTCACGGGACCGCCGCAGCGGCGTCAGGTCGATGAGCAGGCGCCGCGCGGGTTTGCTCACCCGTTTCCCTCCATAAATGACTGACGGTCATTCAGTCGAGCATGCACGCCTTCGGCCTGGGGTTCCGCGGCCGCGGCGGCCCGGACGACGCCCGGCTCATCCGGGCCGCCCGGCAACTGGTGCGCCGCGCGGCCGAGCTGACCTAGAGCCCGCCCGGTGCGACGCGCCGGAGTTCCGGGAGAAGCGCGTGGCGCGTGCGATCCCTGGCGACCAGGATGACCGATCATTACCATTCTGCTTCCGAACACGGGATAATAGGGCGACGGATAGAAACGATTGTGGCGAGCCGGTTCCACGGCCCGAAGGCGTACGCGGTGCCTGCAAGACGTGGTGGGTCAGAGCGGAAGGGGATGGGAGAATGGCGGCGATGAAGCCGCGGACGGGTGACGGTCCGCTTGAGGTCACCAAGGAGGGGCGCGGCATCGTCATGCGTGTCCCGCTTGAAGGCGGCGGCCGGCTGGTTGTTGAGCTTACGGCCGACGAGGCGGCCAGGCTTGGTGATGCCCTGAAGTCCGTGGTTGGGTGACCCTAATCCAGGTTGCTGTCTAGTCGCTTCTCTTGACCGCGGCGAGCAGGCCCTCTCCGAGCGGCAGCAGCACCGGCACGAGCCGCTCGTCGGCCCTTACCTGGCTGGCGAGGTCGTACGCCAGAACGTCTCCTTCATCGTCTACGGAAGTCCCGGCCCGCAGGGCATTGTTGAACCCTACGATCCCGCCGGTCCGCAGCAGGCGCAGCGCGGCAGACAAGTAGTCCGGGTAGTCTCGCGGGTCCGCGTCGCAGAACACCATGTCGTAGGCGCCGTCGGACAACCGGGGAAGCACGTCGAGCGCGCGGCCGAGAATGAGGCGGCACTGGTTCTGCGCGAAGCCCGCCGCGCTGAACGCCTTCCTCGCCAGCCGCTGATATTCCGGCTCGGTGTCCACGCTGGTCAGCGTGGAGCCCGGGCGCATGCCGCGGAGCAGCCAGATGCCGGAGCTTCCGCAGCCGGTGCCGATCTCGACCGCGGTCTTCGCCCCGACCGCGCAGGCCAGGAAGCGCAGCGCGGCGCCGACCGCCGGGAGCACGGGTTCGGTACCGCCGAGCTCGGCCGCGTTGGCCCGCGCGGCGAGCAGCGGCTCGTCCTCGGGCAGGTACTCGGCGGCGTACGCAAGTGGCCCCACCCGCAGCAGCCTAGCGGCAGCGGTGCCGGCCCGGGAACTCTACCGGGCTCAAGGCCGTTAGCCATTGCGTACCTAACGAGCCGGGTAAGGACTGCCCCGGCAAATTGGCGTAACGGAAGAATCCAGGGCACGATGGTGACAGGCGCGGCACTCTGTGACCCGGAGGGCAGATTGGCAGACGAGGCCGGTCAACACCAAGCCCCGGCCACGCAGCTTGCTCAGCCCGAGCGGAACGTTGCCTCCGAGGCTAACGGAGCGGAGTGGAACCTTCCCACCTGGGAGGATATTGTCCGCACGCATTCCGCCCGGGTGTACCGGCTTGCCTACCGGCTGACTGGCAACCCGCACGACGCCGAGGACCTGACCCAGGAAGTCTTCGTCCGCGTCTTCAGGTCGCTGTCCAGCTACACCCCGGGCACGTTCGAGGGCTGGCTGCATCGCATCACCACGAACCTGTTCCTCGACTCGGCGCGGCGCAGGCAGCGGATCAGGTTCGAGGGACTGGCCGACGAGATGGCGCACCGGCTGGCGGGCTCCGAGCCCACCCCGGCGCAGGCGTTCGACGACAGCCACCTGGACGACGACGTGCAGGCCGCGCTCAAGGCGCTCCCGCCGGAGTACCGGGCCGCCGTGGTCCTCTGCGACATCGAGGGTTTCTCCTACGAGGAGATCGCGGCCACCCTCGGCGTCAAGCTCGGCACGGTGCGAAGCAGGATCCACCGCGGCCGGGCCCAGTTGCGCTCCGCGCTCGAGCACCGCAGGCCCATCGCGGTCGGCGTCGCCCCCGCCGTGCGCCGCAAAGGCCTGGTCCTGAAGCGGGCGGGTGAGCCATGAGCCATCTCGGTGACCGGCTGTCCGCCCTGGTCGACGGCGAGCTCGGCGGGGCCGAACTCGACCGCGCCTACGCGCACCTGGCCGGCTGCGAGCAGTGCCGGACCGAAGCCGCCGAGCTCAGGGCGCTGAAGCGAAAACTGCGCGGGCTGGTGGACGGGGCGCCCGCCGAGGCCGCCATGACCAGGCGCCTGATCGCCATGACCGGGCCGGGGGGCCCGATGCCGCCGCGGCACCGTCTGCTGCGGGTGGTGCCCGGCCGTCGCCCCTTGAAGCCAGCGGCAGGCCCGGCGCCCTCACGCCCCGGACCCAGCCGCAACGTCAGACCCTGGCCCAGCGCCCGGCGTCGCCGCTACCTGGTCCTCGGCACGGTGTCCTTGGTCGTCGGCCTGGGCACGGCCGCGTTCACCGTGGGCGGCGGCGGGGACGCCGCGCCCGGGCCCAAGGTCACCCCGCCGGTCGAGATGTACAGCGTGGAACACGCCATTACCACCGGTGAGGTCCCATTCCCCGGCCCGACCGCCGCGCCATCCTCGGACGCTCCGCCACCGTGAGGTCTGCGTGTTCACCCCCGTAACCCGGCGTCGTGACGGCCGGCCGCCCCTGGTGCTGGCGGCCGCGCTGGCGCTAGCCGTGCCCGGGATCCTGGTCAGCGCGTGCAGCAGCCAGTCCGGCTCCAGTGCGGCGGGCGGCAGCGCGGTGACGGCGGCCGGCCGTGCCGCGGCCGCGAATAAGGCGGCGCTGTCGGCCCGGCGGCCGGGAGCGGTCCGCGCCGTCCGGCTGCTGACCCAGGCGGCTCAGGCGACGATCGTGACGTCCTACCAGGGCCAGGAGGTCGTCACCCGGTGGAGCGAGGGTGGCGGGAGCGTCCTGGTCTCCAACATCTGGCATGTCAGCGGCGGGCAGACGGTCACCCAGACTCAGGACGCCGGGGCCTCGTTCAGCAGTAGGCCCTACCTGTCCTCCGACACCGACAGCCAGTCGCCTGAGGGAGTCCTCGGGGTCACCGCTCCGCTGGTCCAGCTGCTGGAATCGCACTACGTCGTGGCGTACGCGGGAACCGGCTCGGCGGGCAACCGCACCGCGCAGGTGGTCGAGGCTTGGCGGGTCGACGGCAGCATCGCCGCCAGGTTCTGGCTTGACGACGCGACCAAGCTGCCGCTCGAGCGCGAGGTCTTCGACACGGCCGCCCACGTGATCGGCCAGGACGTGTTCATCGACGTCAGCTTCGCGAACCCGGGGGCATCGCCCCAGCAGGCCGCGCCGGCCAGCGCCCGGGTCTCGTCAAATCCGCAGGGACCCTGGACCGATCCCCTTTCCCGCCGCCAGCTGCTCGCGCTGCGCGCCCGCGGCTGGCTGGTCCCGTCCGAGCTGCCCGGCGGCTTGTCGCTGTTCACCGGGGCCGAGACACAGGCGGGCACCAGCGCCGTGCTCGACCTCGGCTACTCGGACGGCTTGTCCGTGGTTTCCGTGTTCGAGCAGCGCGGGAACCTCCCGGCCACGCTGCCCGGCTGGCGGAAGACCAAGGCAGGCGGCCATGTCATCTTCGTCGCGGAGCCGGATCAGCGCTCGCTGACCTGGTCCGGTCGCGGCCGGGTGTACACGGTGGTCGCCGATGCCCCGGCCCAGACGGTCGATGCGGTGGTCGGTGCCCTGCCACACGACGGGCCCACCGGGTTCTGGAAGCGCATGTCGCGCGGCCTGGGTCGGCTGGCCTCCTGGGCCAATCCATTCCATTGACCCGCATGGCCGCGTCACCGTTTAAAGTGGACTTGCGTATGTTCACCCGCCCGACGGAGAGCTGAACATTGTTCGACCTGTCCATCCCCAAGCTGCTGGTCCTCGCGGTGATCGCGCTTGTCATCTTCGGGCCGCACGAGCTGCCCAAGATCGCCTCCCAGGCCGGCCGGGCCCTCCGTGACCTGCGCAAGATCGCCGAGGGCGCGAAGAACGACCTGCGGGAAGGGCTAGGGCCGGAGTTCGCCGATTTCGAGATCGAGGACCTGAACCCGAAGCGGTTCGTGCAGAAGCACCTCTTCGACGACGTCAACGGGGATGCGGACGCCAGCGCCGCTCAAGCCGCCCAGTCCCAGGAGCCGGTCCGGGCCAACGGCACCCCGCTCGCCCCCGGCGAGCGCCCGCCCTTCGACCCCGACGCAACCTGACCCACCCCCTCGGCGCGCCTTGTGGAGCGGGGGTTACCGCGGTGTAAGGCCGAGGTGACGGCCGGCCAGACCGCGGCCGCGGGCGCCGATTTCGTCCGCGATCTTCCGCAGGGCCAGGGCGGCCGGGGAATCGGGGTCGCTGAGCACCAGCGGCATCCCCGCGTCGCCGCCCTCGCGCAGCCGGACGTCCAGCGGTACCTGGCCGAGCAGCGGCACCGTGGTTCCGCCCAGCCGGCTGAGCGCGGCCGCCACGGTGGCCCCGCCACCCGCGCCGAACACCTCGGTCTGCTCCCCGCAGTGCGCGCAGACGAGGTACGACATGTTCTCGATGACCCCGGCGACGCGCTGATGGGTCTGCGAGGCGATCGCCCCGGCCCGTTCGGCCACCTCGGCCGCGGCCAGCTGCGGAGTGGTCACCACCAGCAATTCGGCCACGGGCAGCATCTGGGCCACCGAGATGGCCACGTCGCCGGTGCCGGGCGGCAGGTCGAGCAGCAGCACGTCCAGGTCGCCCCAGTACACATCGGCCAGGAACTGCTGCAGCGCGCGGTGCAGCATCGGCCCGCGCCAGACCACCGGCGTGTTGCCCTTGGTGAACATGCCGATGGAGATGACCTTCACGCCGTGCGCCGACGGCGGCATGATCATGTTCTCGACCGGGGTGGGCCGGCCGGTGACGCCCAGCATTCGCGGCACCGAGTGCCCGTAGATGTCGGCGTCCACCACGCCGACCTTCTGGCCGGAGGCGGCCAGCGCGGCGGCCACGTTAACCGTCACCGAAGACTTGCCCACGCCGCCCTTGCCGCTGGCCACGGCGTACACGCGGGTCAGCGAGGCCGGCTGGGCGAATGGGATCTGCGGCTCCGGCCGTCCGCCGCGCAGCTTGGTCTGCAGGGCGCGCCGTTGCTCGTCGCTCATGACGTCGAGCTGGACACGGACCGAGGACACGCCGGGTACCTTGCCGACCGCCGCGGTGACATCCCGGGTGATGGTGTCCCGCAGCGGGCACCCCGCCACGGTCAGGTACACCTCGACGAGCACCGCCCCGTCGGCCGCGACCTCGACGTTCTTGACCATGCCGAGTTCGGTGATGGGCCGATGGATCTCGGGGTCCTGCACGCCGTCGAGCGCCTGGGTGACCTGCTCGGGGCTCGGCGGGCTCATGGTCGGAGAGCTCATGCCTTCATGCTACTCACGTCCCGTCAGGGCCATTGTTCCGAGCGGACCGGGGCGCTCCGCCTGCCGCTCACCCCGGACGCCCGGGAGGCGCTCCGCAGTTGATCCAATCAGCGAACGAGTGCCGCCGAACGATCGTTCGGCGGCACTCGCTCCGGCTGAGGGCCGATTCCGGCGAGGTCTGCCCGGGCCCGCTGGCGAACCGGGTCAGGCAGGCGCTCGCCAGGCGGTGGTCTACGCCAGGGGCTGACCCGTGGCGGGATCGAGCAGCAGGACCTTGTTGTTCCCGTGCCCGTTACCGAAGTTGAACATGTGGTTGAGGCTGTGCGATACGGAGTCGAACGACCCGTCGATGCGGCCCAGATCCCAGTTGTTTTCGATGAAGCGGAGGATCGAGGCCTGGTTGGTGCGGGTGTGATCGACGAAGTTCGAGCGAGCCCACGGGGAGATGACCAGCAGCGGCAGCCGCGGGCCGAAGCCGCACCGGCCCATCTCACCGGCCAGCGGCCGGTTTGCGCCCTGCGTCTTACCGCAGGCCCCAGTCCCGGTCAGCGCGTCGGCGACACTCTGGGAGGGGTTGGTAATGCCGCTGAAGGCGTGGTCGTACCAGCCGTCGGAGTCGTCATAAGCGATGACGACCGCCGTGCTCGACCAGTCCGGGGTCCTCTCCAGCGCGTTTATCTCGTTGACGATGAACTCCTGCTCGTCGATCGGGTCGGAGTAGGCAGCGTGGCCGTCCTGGTAGCCGGAAGCCTTGAGGAAGCTGACCGCCGGGAGCAGGTCCGGGCTGAGCTTGCCCGCCCCGATACCGGACACGATCTGGTCGAACGTGCTGACGTCGTACTGGTGGTTGGCGGTGTCGAAGTTGGGCTTGCCGTTGGTGTACGTCTGGGTGTCGAGCCCGACTGCCTGGAGGGACGCCGGAGGCAGGTGGTGCGGGTTGGCCGTCGAGGCGTAGTACTGGAAGGGCTCGTGGTGAGGTATGTAGTCCCCACATTTACCGACCAGAAAGTCGAATTTATTCCCCTGGCCTGCTGCTATTCATAGCTTACATGTCAGCGACGTTAGTTGCATGATTTCCCGGTGATTCGGCGTGTTGATTTCGTCTGAGGGAAGCAATCGCAGATGTTCGCTGGTTTCGACGGCACCCCCCACCGTCCGCGCTGGTGCATGTGTTCACGAGAAGTGCCGCAGCCGACGGGCTGAGGATCATGGGCGCCGACCAGAGGCGGGTGCCGGTCAGGTCGGCGGCTTGCATCTGGTCGTCGCCGGGCGGTCACAGGCAAAACCAGCATGCCGGGATGAGGAAGCCCTGCTCGCCGTATGGCGAGCAGGGCTTAACGAGTTGCCTGCGCGGATTGTGCTGCCGGAGCCTATTCCGGCGGGGTCAGCTGGGCTTCGAGGTCGGCGATGCGCTTGTCGTGAAACCGGAGGTTCTCCCGTGCGGCCTTGAGTTTCTCCTCGAGGGTCCGGTTGCCGGCGGTGAGCGTGCGGACGCGCTGCTTGAGCGTGGTGTTCTCGGTGGTGATCCGCTGGATGGCTTCCTCGGTCCATTCGGATTGCAGGTCCCTGACCTGGCCGAGGAGCTCGCCGATGCGGGCGCGCTGGGCGGTTATCTCGTTGTGGGCGGTCTTGAGGGCGCCTTCGGCGTTCAGCGCCCGCTCACGCCAGGTGGCCTCGCGTTCGTCGTCCTGGGCGTCGAGGATCCGGGTGCGCTGCTCGCCGGCCTGGGCGATCGCGGCGGCGACGGCGGCCCTGGCGTCGGGGTTGCTGTAGAGGAAGGTGCGGGACACGTCCGCCCGGCGGCTGACCGCGGCGACGCTGACCTGCGTTTTCTCCCGGCGGAGCCGGGTGATCGCGTCACGGACGCGGCCGAGGGCGGCCTCGGTGCTGCGCCGGCGGGCGGCCAGGGCCGCTTCGGTGCTCACGCGCATGCCTCCGTCATGTCGTCGCCATCTTGCTCGTCGCCGCCCGCAGTTGCCAGGTCGGACGCGCGGAAGGCGGTGCTCCAGACACGGTGGAAGTAGTCCTGGGGCTTGCGCATGTCCAGGGCGAGCGCGTCATCGAGGAGCCCGAGCCCTGCGAGGGCCTTCTCCAGGCCGTCGATCGCGCGGGCAGTCGGCTCGAAGTACGCGTGCAGGTAGTCGGCGGTCGCACCGTCCGGGGCTCCTTCGGCGAGCAGCCGCCACTGCTCGCGCTTGCGCCGCCAGTAGAGCAGGTCCGCTCCCGACAGCACGAACTTGTCACAGTTGCCGCAGTCCAGGTTCCACGGACAGGATCCGCCGTCCACGACGGGCTGGAAGGTGCAGAACCCGCCCTCGGCCGGCGTGCTGCGGCGAGACAGGTCGATCGCGAGAGCCTGGGCCTGCTCACGGGAGAGCGGGGCGGGTTCCCCCGCGAGCAGTTCCCCGGGGCTGGCGGAGCCGGGCCCGGCGACCCAGACCTGCTGCAGGATGTCCTCAAGGTCGGACTGGGCCAGGTGGACATAGCGCTCCGCCATTTTCTCGGAGACATGGCCCAGGTAACGGCGGATGTGCGTGAGGCTCGCCCCGGCGCGCAGCAGGCTGGTGGCCAGGGAGTGACGGGCCTGGTGGGGAACCCAGCGGCCGATGTCGAGGCCGTCGATCCAGTTCTTGAAGCCCTTGTGGAACCAGTTGTAGGACAGGGCGTGCCGGCAGTCGCGGTTGCGGAAGTTCGTGGGGAACAGCGCCATCAGTTCCCGTTCCGCCGTGGTGGGCGGCCGGTTGTTCCGCTCCTGGAACAGGTCCAGGGTCTTGCGCTGGCGGGCCTCCAGCATCTGGTGGACCCGCTCGGGGACGCGGACCGCCTCGTCATAGTTGCCGACCTTGGTCTGGTCGTGCCAGAGCATGGGCAGCCCGCCGTAGCGTCCTAGGCAGTCCAGCCGGAGCTCGAGGACCTCGCTGCAGCGGCGGCCGGTGACGATGATCGTCTCCCAGGCGTCCCGCAGGCCGCGGTCGAACGGATCGTGGTCCCGTGCCAGGGCCTGCAGGCTGGCCTCGTCGGCCAGCGCCCGGGCGACCTCGTCGGTGAACGGGGCACGCGTCCGCTGGATCACCCGGCCGGCGGCGGGCATCGCGGTGATGAAGCCCCGGTCCAGGCCGAGCCTGCCGGCCTCGCCGGACTCCAGCGCCCCGCGCAGGAGCCGCCGGGTGCGGGTGAAGACGGCCTGCCTGGTGTTGGCGGTCACGATCGACGGCTTGCCGTGAACGCCCCTGGCCCCCAGCGAGACCAGGCCGTCACGTTCGCGGCGCCGCTGGTCGGCGACGAACTGGTGCATGTGCGCGGCCGTGAGCACCCGGGGATCGTGGCCGCCGCCGGGGGCGCAGAGCTCCAGGAAGGCGCTCAGCTCCAGCCCGGCGCGCCGCGTGTGGTCGAAGGTGCTGCCGGAGCGAGGGCAGGACGGGGACCGCAGGACATCGGCGAAGTGGTCCCAGACAAGGTCGCGCAGCCACCGCTGGGAGATCCGGTCCAGGTCGATGCGCCCGGGGCGGTTGCTGAGCTTCCGCCCGAAGTGCTCGGTGAGGATGTAGCCGGCCTCGCGGGTCTCCCCGGGCATGACGTAGAGGGGATGCAGGCCGCCGGCGATGGAGCAGGCTATGCGGGCGCCCTCCCGGCCGGCCGCCTTGCGCAGGCCGGGATCATCGGGGCCCAGGTCGGTGAGGGAGCGCAGGCCGTGGGCGCGGCCGTAGTCAGCGATGCGCTGGATCGGGGCCAGCTCCCACTTTCCGTGCTGCCGCCGGGTGTGCCAGCACATGCCCCCACTGGATCTCGGCCCGCAGCAGCGGGTGCAGGCCCCGGAGGTTGACCTGGCTGGGCCGCAGCACCGCTGCGGCCGTCGCGCACCACCGGCGGAAGGCCGGCTCGTCGGCGTACTCGACAGGGACGGCCTTGCCGGTGCGCTCGTAGCGGGTGCCCCACTGGCCGGGCAGGGCGGCGCCTCCCGGGCGGCCGTCCCGCTGGTAGCGCGCGTCGTGCCGCGAGCACATCCCCAGCGGCGAGAACGCCATCTCCGGGCAGACCTGGACGCGGCAGCGGCCGTAGCCTGCGGACGCATCCTGGCAGGCCAGCCACTGGGTGAAATCGGCGCCGCCGCCGTGCTGGTCCCGGTGGTGATACCAGCGGAACTGGTGGTAGTGGCATAGCCGCAGCGTCACGTGGCAGGCCGGCCGGTCCGGGCAGATCCGGCACGCCTGCTCCTCCACCCCCTCGCCCGGCCCGAGGGGCTGGGCGGCCTGCAGGAAGCCGGCCCGCGTCCCGCCCTCGTCGCGGTGCTTGCGCCAGAGCACCTCGTGGGCGCCGCACAGGTCACCGTGCCCCATCACGGTCCGCTCGCATCCCGCCAGGCAGTTCCACCGGTAAACGGGATGCCCGGCGGGGATCTTGATAATGTCCGGCCGGAACAGCGGGCCGAACGACGGCGCGCTGATCAGCGCGGTCAGGATCTCCAGCCGGTCCCGGCCCTCGCGGGCGTCGGGCTGCGGCAGCGGCGTGACGGTCACCGTCCCTCGCCCCAGACCGCGCGCAGGGCGGCATCGAACGCGGGATCATGCACGTCGACGTGACCGTAGACCTCGTCGACCATCGCGGCCGACGCCCAGCCGCCGGCGTCCCGGGCGATCACCAGGTTGCCGCCGGAGGCATCAAGAACCGCTGAGGTGAAGGAGTGCCGGAAGGCATGGGGCTTCACGGCCCCGAGGCCGGCGCGTTTCCCTGCGCGGGCGAGCATCCGCCGGGCGCCGACGGGTGCCAGCGGCTGCCCGGCGGCCGGGCCGTGCAGCTGGACCAGCAGCATCCCGTGCCCCGATTCTCGCGGGTACTCGCCGGTCATGTACTCGAAGTAGGCGTGCACCATAGCCGGGCTGACCCGCTTGACCAGCCCGCCGGTGACCGTGCCGCCCTCGGCCCGCCACGGTTGCCTGGTCTTGGCCTCGGCCCCGTTCGGGTTCCCGGGACGGTGGCACACGTGCAGGTGCGGGTGCCGGCACTCCCCGCAGGCCGCGTCCTGTCGCAAGTGCAGGTCAACGAGGTGAAGCCCGCACAACTCGCCGACCCGCAGGCCGCCGTCGGCCAGCCAGGATACGATCAGCCGGTCCCTCGCCGAGTTCACCGCAGCCGTCAGCGAGTCCCGTGCGCCGTCCGGGAGCATCTTCGGGTGCCGCCGGTACCGGCCCTTCGGGGCGAGCGGGTTCGCCGGCATCTCCGTCTTCACGTGCCCCAGCAGCGCCCGCCGCCGGTCCGCCCGGATCGGCAGCCGCGTCCGGTCGAGCGCCTCGCCCAGCCCTGTGTTGATGCCGAGGGACGACTGGTGCAGGTAGAAGCCCTTCAGGCAGGCCGCCGCCGTCGACAGCGCCGCCCGGCCGTAAGGGAGCTTGCCGGACCGCCACGGCTCGCCCAGCGGCATGCGCACGTCGGCGCCGACGATGCCCATGTAACGCTCGAGATCCCGCAACCGGACGTCTCCGGGAGACAGGCACTCGCGTTCCAGCCACCGAAGGTGATCGACCAGGTAGTACGCGTACGTCTTCTGCGTGCCCGACCCGTCATGGACCCGCAGGAAACGGTCGGCCTCCTCGTGCACCGTGCCCTCGGGCCACACGATCGTCCACGACCGCAGCCCGTTCCTCCGGTCGAGCCGCTGGACCCGCAGGTCCCCGACGACCACCCGCCGTGTCATCCATCCTCCTGTGCCAACCCCGGACATGGACGACGCCCCGCACCAGGTCGGTAAAGGAGTCTAGGACGCCCAGCTCACAGGCTCAGGAGAACGACACGGACACTCTGAAGTACGGTCGGTAAACCCACAAAGGAGCCACTCATCGAGCAGGTCCTGCAAATCCGGCAAGGTCCATAC
>Ga0318498_10000475_pt1 | contig 11355 bp, 7 predicted proteins | sample GRESIP109b1f24_FD_203488 | JGI IMG/M metagenome (GOLD analysis project Ga0318498, IMG submission 203488) | Tropical soil microbial communities from Luquillo Experimental Forest, Puerto Rico - GRE.SIPMG.109b1f24 | ecosystem: Environmental > Terrestrial > Soil > Tropical forest > Bulk soil... | reverse complement strand
CTGATCGGGCTCGGCGGCTCTGCTGCCACCGACGGCGGCACTGGGGCGCTGGCCGCACTGGGCGCCCGGTTTCTCGACGCCGATGGCCGCCCGCTGCCGCCCGGCGGCGGGGCGCTGGCCCGGCTGGCCGCGGTCGACACCTCCGGCCTGCGGCCACCGCCCGCCTCGGTCGTCTGCCTCAGCGACGTCACCGCACCGCTGCTCGGGCCCACCGGCGCGGCCACCGTGTTCGGCCCGCAGAAGGGCGCCACCCCCGGCCAGGTGGCCCGGCTGGAGGCGGGCCTGGCCCGGCTGGCGGACCTGCTAGGTGGTGACCCCGGTGCGCCCGGGGCGGGAGCCGCGGGCGGCACCGGCTACGGGCTGGCGGCGGGCTGGCGCGCGGTCATCACCCCAGGCGGTCCCGAACTCGCCCGGCGGGCGGGCCTGGACCAGGCGATCATGGCTGCCGACCTGGTGATCACTGGCGAGGGCCAGTTTGACCCCACCTCACTGACCGGGAAGGCGGCCGGCCTGGCGCTGACGGCCGCGGCCGCGGCAGGGGTACCGGCCGCGATCGTGGCCGGGCAGCTGAGCGGCGTCGCGCCGGCCGGGGTTGCCGTCCTCACCCTGGCCGCCCTGGCCGGCGGGACCAGACCCGCGCTGGCCGCCCCGGCGCGCTGGCTGCGCGCCGCTGGGCAGGAACTGGCCCGGCGGCGGACGGGGGAGTGGCCGGGCGAGTCCGGGTAGCACTGGGCAGCGGGCGGCTCAGCTGTCCGCGATTGCCCGGGCCACCTGGTCCCGGCTGAGCGGCAGGTCCCGGACCCGCGCCCCCACCGCGTCCGCCACGGCGTTGCCGATCGCGCCGGCCACCGGGCCCTGCGCGACCTCGCCCGCGCCGGTCTCCCGCTCGCCCGGGGCGTCCACCAGCCGCACCTCCACCTGGGGCACGTCGGTAAACCGGAGGATGGGGTAGCTGTCCCAGTTCACCGAGGTGATCCGGGTCCGGTCGAAGCGCACCCGCTCGCGCAGCGCCCAGCTGGCGCTCTGGATGGCGCCGCCCTCGACCTGGTTGATGACCCCATCGGGGTTGATAATCCGGCCGACGTCCACCGCCAGCCACAGGTGGGTGAGCCGCACCTCGGTCTCCGCCTCGACCCGGGCCACCGCCGCGCAGTAGCCGGAGGTGCCCTTGTAACGCGCGTAGCCCAGGCCGTATCCGGTGCCGTCGGCGCCGGCCGGGCGGGTGGCCCAGCCGGCCAGCTCGGCCGCCTGCTCGAGCACCCGGCGGCCGCGCGGGTCGGACAGGTGAGCCAGCCGGAACGCCAGCGGGTCAGCCCCGGCCACCGCCGCCAGCTCGTCCATGACCGACTCGATGGCGAAGACGTTGAGGAAGGCACCGAGCGAGCGCAGGGACGAGGTGCGGATCGGCATGGTGAGCAGCCGGTGCCGGACAACCACCCGGTCGGCGATGTCGTATCCGGGCACGGCGTTGCGGGTGGAGCCCATCGCGCCGGTCGGCGGGCCATCCGCGGACGGGCTGATCGGCTGGCCGCCGGCCCGGTGGGCCAGCGCCAGCAGCCGCGGCTCACCGCCCGTGCCGGGACGGCCGATGAAGCCGTTGCTCCAGACATCCTGCCGCCAGCTGGCGATCCGGCCACCGGCGTCAAGCCCGGCCGACACCCGGGCCAGCATGGCAGGCCCGAGCGGGGCCCAGCTCATCTCGTCCTCGCGCCGCCACAGCACCCGCACCGGATGGCCGGGCACCGCGCGGGCCAGCAGCACCGCGTCCATGGCCGCGTCGTCGGCGCCGTTATGCCCGTAGGCACCGGCGCCTTCCACGTGGTTGACCGTGACCCGGCCGGGCGCCAGGCCCAGCCCGGTGGCGATCGCCCCGCGCAGCGCGAACGGTCCCTGGGTATGGCTCCAGACGGTGACCTGCCCCTCATCCCAGCAGGCGATCCCGCAGCTGGGGGCCATCGACGCATGCGCCAGGAAGGGCCGGGTGAATTCCGCGGTCAGGGTGCGGGTGACCGCGGCGGCCGCGCGCTGGTCGTGCTGCTCGTCCACGATCACCGTCTGGGCCGGCCCGGCCAGCAGGAAGCCTCGCAGGTCGTGCTCATCTGGCAGGGACGCGGTCAGCTGCCAGCTCGCCGCCTTCGCCAGCGCCGCCGCCGCGGCCAGCGCCATCCGGTCGGTGGGAGCGACGGCGCCGAGGAAGGAGCCGTCCCGAACCACCAGCACACCGGCCGGCAGTGGCGGGTCACCGGGGGAGAGCAGCACCGCCGCCGGCCCCGGCGGCCGGACCACCCGGCCGTACCGCATGCCCGGCAGGACCAGGTCGTGCAGGAACCGCGGGCGGCCGGTCACCTTGTCCGGCAGGTCGATCCGGGGGACGCTGCGGCCCGCGACCGACCAGCGGGCGGGCGCCTTGGCTGGCCGTGGCTCACCCGCCGCCCGGTCGAGCAGGCCCCGGCCGGACATCGACCAGTAGCTGAGCCCGGTCCTGGCGCCGCCATCGGTGATCTCGCCGTCGGCCACCGCCAATGCGGACAGGTCGGTGCCGAGCAGATCTGAGGCGGTGGACAGGAAGGCGGACCGTGCTTGCGCACATGCCTGCCGGAGCGCGGACCCCGACTCCTCGATCGACCTGCTGCCGGAGGTGATCCCCTCGTCGGGGCTGGTGGCGGTGCTCACCGGGGCGATCCGGACCCGGGCCAGCTCGACGTCCAGTTCCTCGGCGGCAATCTGGCAGAGCGCGGTCCACACGCCCTGGCCGTACTCGACCTTGCCCGATCTGATCGTCACCACGCCAGGCTCGGTGAAGTCGAGCCAGACCGCCAGCAGCGGGTTCGCGGCCAGGGTGGCCGGCAGTGACTCGCTCATCCGGCGGCCCGGCCAGCGGCTTCGCTGGCCGCCTTCATGACCGCGCCGATGACCCGGCGGTGCGCGCCGCAGCGGCACAGATTGCCGTCCAGCGCCTCCCGCACCTCCTGCTCGGTGGGGGAGGGGTTCCCGCGCAGCAGGGCCACCGCGCTGACCACCATGCCGGAGGTGCAGTACCCGCACTGGGCGGCCTGCTCGTCGAGAAAGGCCTGCTGGACCGCGTCCAGGGTGTCACCGTCCAGCAGCCCCTCGACGGTGGTCACCTGCCGGCCATCGGCGGCCCAGGCGGGGAAGTCACAGGACGAGCGGGGCTCGCCGTCGATGAGCACGAAGCACGCGCCGCACAGCCCGAGCCCGCAGCCGAACCGGGGGCCGGACAGGCCCAGCTCATGGCGGAGCACGTCGAGCAGCGGGGCGTCCGGCTGGCAGCTCAGCAGGTGGCTCTCGCCATTCACGGTCACGTGCAGTTCGTGCTGGTCCATGGTCTCCCCTCGCCGTCGCTGCCATCGGCCGGGCGGGCCGGCCCGGGCGGCACCGGCTGGGCTGATTACCCCTCAGGCTTGACCGTGCCTACCTGGCAGAGTATGCATTCGTTTGCAGAATTTCGCCAGCGAGTCGGGAAGGAAGGCACCATGGACGACCGGGTGGCCATGGCCATCTCCCACTGGGCACCGCGGTTCACGATGAATGGCGTGACCGCTGGTGATTTCGAGCGGATCACCAGCGGGCTGGACTCCTGGGACGATTGGTGTGCCGGGTGGAGCGCGGTGGCGGCGGAGCACGAACGGCTGGGCCGGGACGCGCTCGCCGCGGGCCGGGACCTGTCCGCGGGTGCACATCTGGCGCAGGCGGCGGTGTACTACCACTTCGCCAAGTTCCTGTTCGTCAACGACCTCGGCCAGATGCGCGCCGCCCACCTGAAGGCGGTCAGCTGCCTCAACGACGCGCTGCCCTATCTGGACCCGCCCGGCCGCCGGATCGAGATCCCCTTCGACGGCGCGCAGATGGTGGGGGTGCTGCGGGAGCCGCCAGGCCCGGGCCCGCACCCGGTGATGATCATGATTCCGGGGCTGGACTCGACCAAGGAGGAACTGCGCAGCACCGAGGACCTGTTCCTGGCCCGCAGGCTGGCCACGTTCAGCGTCGACGGCCCGGGCCAGGGGGAGGCCGAGTACCAGCTGGCGATCCGGGGAGACTGGGAAGTACCCGGCGGGGCGATCATCGACCACCTAGCCGGCCTGCCCAGCCTCGACCCGGACCGGGTGGGTGTCTGGGGGGTCAGCCTGGGCGGCTACTACGCACCCCGGGTGGCCAGCGGCGACAGCCGGGTCAAGGCCTGCATCGCGCTGGCCGGCCCCTACACCTTCGCCGCCAACTGGGACAACCTGCCGATCCTCACCCGGGAGGCGTTCCGGATCCGGTCCGGGTCACCGGACCTGGACACTGCCCGGGCCAGGGCGGATACGCTGTCGCTGGCCGGGCGGGCGGAACTGATCCGGTGCCCGCTGCTGGCCGTCATGGGCAAGCTCGACCGGCTGATCCCGTGGCAGCAGGCGCAGCGCCTGGTCGACGAGGCGGGCGGCCCGGCAGAACTGCTGCTGCTGGAGAAGGGCAACCACGGCTGCGCCAACCTGGCCCCGTTTCACCGCTACGCCGCCGCCGACTGGGCTGCGGACAAGCTCGGCGGCCAGGTCAGCCGGGCACCGGCCACGCGGGCATGACCGGCGGGGCGCTCACCGCCGGCGCCTCCGGGCTGCGCCTGCTCGCCCAGCACGGCCTCGGCGGGTACGGCGATGGCATGCAGGTGATCAGGCACGGCGATGCGCTGTACGTCGGGCACACCGGCACCACCGGGATGGGCACCACGGTGCTGGACGTCGCCGATCCCGCCCGGCCCCGGCTGGCGGCCCAGTGGCCCGCGCCCGCGGGTACCCACACCCACAAGGTGCAGGTGGCAGCTGGCCTGCTGCTGGTCAACCACGAGCAGTTCCCCTACCGCGCGGCGCCGGGGCCGTTCTCGGCCGGGCTGGCCATCTACCGGCTGGCCGACCCGCTGCGGCCCGAGCAGATCGCCTTCTGGCCCAGCGGTGGCCGGGGAGTGCACCGGGTGGTGTGGACCGGCGGGCGGTACGCGCACTTCTCGGCCACCCCCGATGGGTTCCGCGACCGGATCTGGATGGTGCTGGATCTGGCCGACCCGGCCCGGCCGGTGGCAGCCGCCCGGTGGTGGTGGCCGGGCCAGCGGGAGGACGAGGAACCGGCCTGGCCGGCCGGGCAGCGATACGCTGCGCACCACGCCCTGACCGGCGGCCACCGCGCCTACCTCGGCTACGACGACGCCGGGATGGTGGTGCTGGACGTGGCCGACTTCACCCGCCCCCGGCAGGTGGCGCACCTGAGGTGGGATGGCGGCGGCTCCACCCATACCTGCCTGCCGCTGCCCGGGCGCGGCCTGGTGGTCGCCACCGACGAGCAGGTGACCGACGGCCCGCAGGCACCCCGCCGCTCGGTCCGGGTGATCGATGTGGCCGCCGCCACCCCGGCGGTGCTCGCGGAGTGCCCGCACCCGGCCGGCTTCGATGGCCTGCCGCTCCGGTTTGGCGCGCACAACCTGCACGAGAACCAGCCCGGCGCTTACCGCAGCGAGCGGCTCGTGTTCGCCAGCTATTTCAGCGCCGGGGTGCGGGTCTACGACCTGGCTGATCCCGGCCACCCGGTGGAGGCCGCGCACTGGGTCCCGGAGCCACCCGCTGGCCAGGCCGTCCCGCAGATCAACGACCTGTTCGTGGATGCAAACGGTCTCATCTGGGTCACCGACCGGCGCACTGGCGGTCTTTACGTTCTCCAGCCCGAGCCCGGCCTGGCCGCCCTGATGGACGAGGCCCGCGGCTGAGATCCCGCGCTGCGGGGCCCACCGGCTCAGGGCAGGGTGAGGATACGCGGCCCGCTGTCGGTGATCGCGACGCTGTGCTCGGCGTGCGCGGCCCGGCTGCCATCAACGGTATGCAGCGCCCAGCCGTCGGGTGCCACCCCGAAATCCTCACCGCCGCCGGCCATCACCATCGGCTCGATGGCCAGCACCAGCCCCGGCCGCAGGCGCATGCCACGGCCCGGCCGCCCGTCGTTGGGGACATGCGGATCCTCGTGCATCCGGCGGCCGATGCCGTGCCCGCCGAACCCGGCCGGGATGCCATACCCGGCTGCGTGGCAGACCGCGCCGATGGCCGCGGAGATGTCGCCGATCCGGTTCCCGGCCACGGCTGCCGCCACCCCGGCGGCGAGCGCCTTCTCGGCCGTTTCGACCAGCACCAGGTCGGCCTCATCAGCGGTGCCCACCGTGAAGCTGATGGCCGCGTCCCCGGTCCAGCCATCCAGTTCCGCACCACAGTCGATGCTCACCAGGTCGCCGTCCCGCAGCCGGTAACGGTCCGGGATGCCGTGCACGATCACGTCGTTGACCGAGGCACAGATCACCGCCGGGAACGGGGTAGGCGCGAAGCTCGGCCGGTAGTTCAGGAACGGGGAGCTGGCACCGGCAGCACGCAGCACGTCGTGCGCGACCTCGTCCAGTTCCAGCAGCGACGTCCCGACCGCGGCGCGGTCCCTGACCGCGGCGAGCGCGTGCGCGACCACCCGGCCCGCCTCGCGCATCGCGGCCACCGCGGCATCGCTCTTGAGCTCCACCATCGCGGTTACTCCTCGGCCCGGCCGCCCAGGTGACGGGCCAGGAACTGTTCCGCGGCGGCGTAGAACAGCAGCCGGTTCTCCGGCTTGGCGAAACCGTGGCCCTCGTCAGGGAACAGCATGTATTCGTGGTCGATTCCGGCCGCCTTCAGCGCGGCCACGATCTGCTCGGACTCGGCCTGCTTGACCCGGGGATCGTTGGCGCCCTGGGCAATGAGCAGGGGAGTGCGGATGCTGGCCGCCCGGGACAGCGGGGACCGCGACCACAGGAAATCGGCGTCCTTCTCCGGGTCGCCGACCCGGGTGTGGAACATGGCGATCATCGGTGCCCAGTACGGCGGGATGGTCTCGATCAGGGTCTTCAGGTTGGACGGGCCGACGATGTCGACCGCACAGCGGAACTCGTCCGGGGTGAAGGCGACCCCGGCGAGGGCCGCGTACCCGCCGTACGAGCCGCCGTAGATCGCCACCCGGGCCGGGTCGGCCCAGCCCTGGCCGACCGCGTAGCCGACCGCGTCCAGCAGGTCGTCCTGCATCTTGCCGCCCCACTCGCGGTCACCGGCGTTGACGAATGCCTTGCCGTAACCGGTCGAGCCACGGAAATTGACCTGCAGGCACAGGTAGCCGCGGTTGGCCAGCCACTGCGCCTCGGGGTCGAAGCCCCAGACGTCCCGCGCCCAGGGCCCGCCGTGCACATTCAGCACCATGGGCAGCCCGCTGCGGCCGCCGCCGGGCGGGAAGGTGGCGTACCCGTGGATGGTGAGCCCGTCCCGGGCGGTGAACTCCACCGGCTCCATCGGCGCCAGCTGATAGCGCGACAGCTCCGGCTGGTGCTCGAACAGGAAGTGGCCTGCCCGGTGCTGCCGGTCGTACAGGTAGAAGGGCACCGCACCGGTGTCGGTGGTGAAGCCCACCACCCACAGCCTGTCGTCGTCGTCCCCATCCCCGATCCCCGGGTCGCCCGGGTGCAGGGCCCGGATAGCGGCGAGGTCGTCGGCCACCGCCGGGTCCAGCGCCAGGTAATGCGACCGCTCCCGGAGGATGGTGACGATCTGCGGTTCGCGGGTATCCGGGTGCAGCCGGACCGCGGTGACGTCGGCCTCCGGGTCCTCGGCCAGTACCCGTGCCGCCCCGGTGGCCAGATCCATCCGGACCAGCCGGGCGGTGTTAGCGCCCACCGAGCTGGTGGCCAGCAGCGAGGCGCCGTCCGCGCTGACCGCGATCGGCTCGCTGGTCATCGCGTCCTCGGCGGCGATGGCCTGCAGCGGCCGCCAGTCGCCGCCCGCCCCATCCCGGACCATCAGCACCATGCCACCGTCGGGCTGGGGGGCGATCCCGCACCGGACGACCAGGCCGGCGTCGGCAATCCAGCCGATGAACCCCGGGTTCTCCACCTCCTTCACCAGCTCACCGGTGACCAGGTCGAGCCGGTAGACATCGTGCAGCTGCGGGTTGTCCCGGTTCAGCCCGACCAGCACCTCGGTGGGGAACTTCTTCTCGATCGCGATGATCTGCGCATGCACCCCCTCGAATGGGGTCAGGTCGCGCCGCTGCAGGGTTGTCAGGTCCACGTCATGCAGCCGCCAGTTCTCGTCCCCGCCGGTGTCCTGCAGGTACAGCAGGTGGCGCCCGTCGTGGGCCCAGGCGTAGAACCGGATCCCGCGGTCGGTGTCATCGGTCACCACCCGGGCCGCGGACCAGTCGGCCCCCGCCGGCCCCAGCGGGGCCGTCCAGACGTTGAGCACCCCGTCCCGCGGCGCAATCCAGGCCAGCGTGCTGCCATCGGGGCTGATCATGGGCCGGGCGCGGTCGGGGTTGCCGAAGAGGACCCGCCGGGGGATGAGTTCGGTCATGCGCCATGCCTACCATGGCCGGCCGGATGGTCAGTAGGCCGGCGGGTGACCCGCGCTGTGCCGGGCACGTCCCCCGGCGGCGCCCGCCGCCGCGGGGGAGAGGCACGCGAGCCGGCCGCCGGTGACAAGATCATCGCAGTGGGGGAGAGGCGGGCGGTCCTGCCCGGGCGCACCGGCTGGGGCCACTCCGCATTGCGTTACCTCCGATTACAGAGCGTGACATTACGCGTTACACAGTGCCACGGACTGGGGGAGTGGGGACGGCGGGCCGCCGGGCCAGCGGCTGGCGCTGCCCGATCACCAGACCGGTCACGAATGGAGAAGCGCGGGTCACGGAACCGCAACTAGCCTGGCTTCTGGCCAGACAGACCGGCTAGCTGTGACCCACGACGTCAGGAGTGACCATGACCAGCTCTTCCACCCAGGGAATCAAGACGGTGCTGCATCCCGTGTCCGACCTGGCGAAGGCAAAGACGGTGTACGCCGCCTTGCTCGGCGTCGCGCCGGTGGCCGACTCGGATTACTACGTCGGCTTCGAGGCCGAGGGCCAGCAGATCGGGCTGGTGCCGGGCGGAGCGGCGCAGGGCATGACCTCGCCGGTGGCCTACTGGCACGTGGCGGACATCGAGGCGAAACTGGCCGAGGTGACCGCGGCGGGTGCCACCGTCAAGGAGCCTTCGCGCAACGTCGGTGGTGGCCGCCTGGTAGCCACCTTCACCGACCCCGACGGCAACGTCCTCGGGCTGATTCAGGACCCAGCCTGAGCAGCGACGAGCTGGCGCCGGCCCCGCTCCCGGCCCGGCGCCAGCAGATGGAGACAGGATGAGCATGGCCACCCGGCCGGGCACGCAACCGCCCGCGCTGCACCTTGCCGACAGCCAGGACCTGATCCGCGTGCACGGCGCGCGCGAGAACAACCTCAAAGACGTCAGCGTCGAGATCCCGAAGCGGCGGCTGACGGTGTTCACCGGCATCTCCGGCTCGGGCAAGAGCTCCCTGGTGTTCGACACGATCGCCGCCGAATCCCAGCGGCTGATCAACGAGACCTACAGCGCGTTCGTGCAGGGCTTCATGCCGACGCTGGCACGGCCCGAGGTCGACGTCCTCGAGGGACTGACCACCGCGATCATCGTTGACCAGCAGCGGATGGGCGCCGACCCGCGGTCCACGGTCGGCACCGCCACCGACGCCAACGCCATGCTGCGCATCCTGTTCAGCCGGCTCGGGCAGCCGCACATCGGCTCGCCCAAGGCGTTCTCGTTCAACGTCGCCTCGATCAGCGGAGCGGGTGCGGTCGCGTTCGAGCGCGGCGGGAAGACGGTGAAGGAGCGGCGCAGCTTCAGCATCACCGGCGGCATGTGCCCGCGCTGCGAAGGCCGGGCCAACGTCACCGATATCGACCTCACCCAGGTGTTCGACGACTCCAAGTCGCTCAGCGAGGGCGCGATCACCGTCCCCGGCTACACGGGGGGCGGCTGGAACTCCCGGCTTTACATCGAGTCGGGCTTCTACGACCCGGACCAGCCGATCCGCAACTACACCAAGAAGGAGCTGCACGACTTCCTCTACCACGAGCCGGTCAGGATGAAGATCGCCGGCATCAACATGACCTATGAGGGGCTGATCCCGCGGATCCAGCGGTCCATGCTGTCCAAGGACAAGGAGGCGATGCAGCCGCACATCCGGGCGTTCGTGGACCGGGCGGTCACGTTCACCGTCTGCCCCGAGTGTGACGGCACCCGGCTCACCGAGGCGGCCAGGTCGTCGCGGATCGGCGCGATCAGCATCGCCGATGCCTGCGCGATGCAGATCAGCGACCTGGCCGGATGGGTCCGCGGCCTGGACGAGCCTTCGGTGGCGCCGCTGCTTGCCGCGCTGCTGCACACTCTGGACTCGTTCGCGGAGATCGGGCTCGGCTACCTCTCACTCGACCGGCCGGCTGGCACGCTGTCCGGCGGTGAGTCGCAGCGCGCCAAGATGATCCGCCATCTCGGCTCCCCGCTCACCGACGTCACCTACGTGTTCGACGAGCCCACCATCGGCCTGCACCCGCACGACGTCCAGCGGATGAACGACCTGCTGCTGCGGCTGCGGGACAAGGGCAACACGGTGCTCGTCGTGGAACACGAACCGGAGACGATCGCGATCGCCGACCACGTCATCGACCTCGGCCCCGGCGCCGGCACGGCGGGCGGCAGTGTCTGCTTCGAGGGCACCGTGGAGGGGCTGGCGGCCAGCGGCACCATCACCGGGCGCCACCTGGGCGACCGGGCAGCCCTGAAGGAGAAGCTGCGAGCGCCCACCGGCGCACTGGAGATCCGCGGCGCGACCACGCACAACCTGCAGCACGTCGACGTCGACATCCCGCTCGGGGTGCTGGTCGTCGTCACCGGCGTCGCCGGCTCCGGCAAGAGCTCGCTCATGTACGGGTCGATGCCCGCCAGCGCCGGAGTGGTCTCGGTCGACCAGGTCGCGATCCGCGGATCGCGGCGGAGCAACCCGGCGACGTACACCGGGCTGCTCGACCCGATCCGCACGGCGTTCGCGAAGGCCAACGGCGTGAAGCCAGCGCTGTTCAGCGCCAACTCCGAGGGCGCCTGCCCCAACTGCAACGGCTCCGGTGTCATCTACACCGACCTGGCGATGATGGCCGGCGTCGCCACCACCTGCGAGGAATGCGCGGGCAAGCGGTTCGACGCGTCAGTGCTTGAGTACCACCTCGGCGGCAAGGACATCAGCGAGGTGCTCGCGATGCCGGTGACCGAGGCGGGGGAGTTCTTCGGCGCCGGCGAGGCGCGCATACCCGCCGCGCACGCCATCCTCAGCCGGCTCGCCGACGTCGGGCTCGGCTACCTCAGCATCGGCCAGCCGCTCACCACGCTGTCCGGCGGCGAGCGGCAGCGGCTCAAGCTCGCCACTCACATGGCCGACAAGGGCGGCATCTACGTCCTCGACG
>Ga0318498_10000474_pt1 | contig 11373 bp, 9 predicted proteins | sample GRESIP109b1f24_FD_203488 | JGI IMG/M metagenome (GOLD analysis project Ga0318498, IMG submission 203488) | Tropical soil microbial communities from Luquillo Experimental Forest, Puerto Rico - GRE.SIPMG.109b1f24 | ecosystem: Environmental > Terrestrial > Soil > Tropical forest > Bulk soil... | reverse complement strand
GCTACCGGCAGTAGGCCGGCGTTAAGCTGCAGCTAAGATCGGTTCGGAGACGCGCATGTCGGCGTCGCTCGATGTCCGCGATCTGCGCAAGCAATTCGCCGCCGGCCGGCCGGCCGTGGATGGCGTGAGCTTTCACGTGCCGGCCGGAGAGATCGTGGTGCTGCTCGGCCCCTCCGGCTGCGGCAAGACCACGACGCTGCGTTGCATCGCGGGCCTCGAGCATCCCACCGCCGGGCGCGTCAGCATCGGCGGGCGATTGATGTCGGCGCCGCTCGACGGCATCCAGGTGCCGCCGCGCTTGCGCAACATCGGCATGGTGTTCCAGTCGTACGCGGTCTGGCCGCACATGACGGTCAGGCAGAACGTCGCGTATCCGCTTCGCCATCGCCGCGCGCCGCGCGCCGTAGTCGCGCGCAAGACTGCCGAGGTATTGGAGCTGGTCGGACTGGGGGAATTCGCCGAACGTTCGGTGGTGTCGCTCTCCGGCGGTCAGATGCAGCGCGTGGCGCTTGCGCGCAGTCTCGTTTACCAGCCCCAGCTGCTTTTGCTCGACGAACCGCTCAGCAATCTCGACGCGCAGCTGCGCCTGCGGCTGCGCGACGACTTGCGCCGCATCATCAAGCAGACCGGAGTCACCGCGGTCTACGTGACCCACGACCAGGCGGAAGCCGTGGTGCTCGGCGACCGCGTCGGCGTCATGCGCGATGGCAAGCTGTTGCAGATGGCGTCGGCGGACGAGATCTACAATCGCCCCGCTGATCTGTTCGTCGCCAACTTCACGGGGGCGTCGAACCTGCTCGCGGGCCGCGTACTCGCGCGCAACGGAGAATTCGGCACCGTCGACGCGGGCGGCCTGCGCCTCACGGCGCTCATGCCGGCGAGCGTCAAGACGGGCGAGGCGGTCAAGATCGCGGTGCGGCCCGAGAACGTGCGGCTCGGCAAGGACGGGACGACCGAGCCCGACAATCGGTTCACCGCCCGCGTCGCCGGGCGCCGCTATCAAGGCACGCAGACGATCTATGAGCTCGCCGCGCTCGGGGGACGGCTCGAAGCGGTCGAGCTCGGCACCCATGCCCGCCATGCGATTGGCAGCGAGGTGGACGTCGTTCTGCCGCCCGCGCTGTGCTGGGCCTATCCCGCACGCGAGGATGCGAAATTGGAGTAGGCGGCGCCATTCTTTTGGCCGCGCGCCCTTCGTTGCGACGGCCGCAACGAGCCGGCTAAACTCCGTGCCGAGAGACGACCGCACGGGAGGAACCGCGCTTGAACAACCAGGCCTTGTTTGCGCTTGCCGTTTGCGGCCTTCTCGCACCAATCGGCACGGCGGCCGCGCAAGCGATAACGGTCGGGGCGACCAGCAGCACGAGCGACGCGCCGATCTACATCGCCGACAAGAAGGGCTATTTCCGCGACGAAGGCTTGGACGTCAAAGTGACCAATTTTCGCTCGGCGGCGGACATGGTGGCGCCGCTCGGGGCCGGCCAGATCGAAGCCGGCGCCGGTTCCGCCTCGGCTGGGCTCTACAACGCGGTTGCGCGTGGCATCAAGATCAAGATCGTGGCGGACAAGGCGTCGTCCCCGCCGGGCTACGGCGGCACTAAAATTCTTGTTCGCAAGGACCATGTCGAGAGCGGGCGCTACAAGTCGCTCCAGGACCTCAAGGGCATGAAGTTCGCGATGAATGCCCCTGGGGTGAGCAATACGTCGACGCTCAACACCCTCTTGCAGTCCGCCGGATTGAAATATTCCGACGTCGAGACCGTCGATCTTCCGTTGCCGGACCATGTCGCCGCGCTCAAGAACAAATCGGTCGATGCCTCGGCGTCGGTGGAGCCTGGTCCTGCGCTCGCGATCCGCAATGGCGATGCGGTCCTGATCAAATCCGACGACGAGATCCTGCCGAATCACCAGATCGCGGTGCTGCTCTATTCGGAAGGGTTCGCATCGAAGCGGACCGACGCCGCCAGGCGGTTCATGCGCGCCTACATCCGCGCCGTCCGCTTTTACAACGGCGCGCTCAGGAGCGGCCGGCTCGACGGAGCGAACGCGGACGATGTCATTGCCATCCTCTCCGAGGCGACGCCGATCAAGAGCCGCGACATCTACAAATTGATCACCCCGACCGGCATGAACCCGGACGGACGCGTAAACAAGGCAAGTCTCGCGTACGATCTCGCCTTCTACGCCGAGCAGGGTCTCATCAAAGGCGCCGTCAATCTCGACGAGGCGGTCGACGGCTCGTTCGTGGAGGCGGTGCTGAAGGAGCTTGGGCCGTACCGGCCTTGAGACGCGTCATGAGCTGCAGCTTCGGAGCCTGATGGAGACCGTCGTGTTGGCCCGCTCGGCATCGATGCGCGACCGCATCGCCATGTACAACGCCAATGCGCTGAAGATCGGGATTTTCGGCGCCAACTGCTCGTCCGGCCGCTCCGCCACCAAGGTGCCGGAGCGATGGTCGGCAAGTTGGACGGACTGCCGGCGTCTGGCCCGCATGGCGGACGAGGCAGGCATCGATTTCATGCTGCCGATCGGTCGCTGGAAGGGTTACGGCGGCGATACCGATTTTCACGGCAGCACGCTGGAGACGATCACCTGGGCCGTGGGCCTCCTCTCGGCGACCGAGCGCATGACCGTGTTCGGCACGGTGCACGCGCCCCTGTTCCACCCGCTGATCGCGGCCAAGGAATTCGTGACCGCCGACCACGTCGGTGAAGGACGCTTTGGCGTCAATCTCGTGGTCGGATGGAACGAGGGCGAGTTCGAGATGTTCGGGGTGACCCAGCGCGAGCACGACGCGCGCTACGATTTCGCCCAGGAATGGCTCGATGTCGTCAAGCGAGCCTGGTTGGAACGCGGCGATTTCGATTTCCACGGACGGTTCCTCGACCTCAAGGGCGTGCGCGCCTACCCCAAGCCCTACGGCGAGACGCGGCCGATCATCATGAATGCCGGCTCCTCGGAGGTCGGCCAGGCCTTTGCGTTGCGCAACTGCGATGCGTTCTTCGTGGCCACCGCGGGCTCGCGAACCTCGCTCGAGGGCAATGCGAAGAAGGTCGCCGAGATCAGGAGCGCGGCGCAAAGTTTTGGTCGCGACATCGAGGTCTTCACGGTCGGGCAGGTGATCTGTCGGCCAAGCCAGAAGGAGGCGGAGGACTACTACCGCCACGCCATCATCGAGAACGCCGATTGGGGTGCGATCGACGGCATGCTCGCGAACAAGAACATCACGCCGCGGACGATCCCGCCCGAGGACTACCTCAAGAAACGCCAGTACTTTGCAGAAAAGGCGATCGGCGGCTACCCCTTCGTCGGAACGCCGGACCGCGTGGCCGATGAGCTCTCGACCATCAGCAAAGCCGGCATGCGCGGCATCGCGCTTTCCTTCGTCAACTATCTCGACGAGTTGCCATACTTCTGCGGCGAGGTCCTCCCGCGCCTCGTGCGGCTCGGCGCTCGGGTGGCGCATTGACTTGAGCCCCCCTTCACAACCGCGCGGTCCGGCCGAGATGCGGGGCCGTTCTTGATTCGTCATTCACCCAGGGTTCATGCTAGGAGCGCGATAACAGGTCGTCGCTCCATCATCAGAAAACCATGATAAAATGGGTGATGCTGTCACAGCGTAGGGGCGGCGCGACTCAAGGGAAGGCGTCCATGTCCGGGTTGGAAGCTCTGCCTTCGTGGAAATATGCCGACGTTCAGCCGACGGCGGCGCAACAGCCCGCCCAGCCGTGGTATCGGGGTCGGGGCGGTGCTTCGGCGCCGGCACGGGCCTCATCCGTCAAGCGCCCGGTGTCGATGGCCGGCGTTTGCACTGCCGCGATGTTGCTCCTCGCCGTTCCGCTTTTCACGCTTGAAGCCGACGCCCGCGGAGGCTTTGGCGGGCACGGTGGAGGCTTTGGCGGCCACGGCGGCTTTGCCGCGCGCGGCGGAGGCTTCGGGGGCGCCCGCTCCTTCGGTGTGGCGCGTTTCGGCGGAGTGGGCGTTGGGGCTCGCTCCTTCGGTGTCGCGCGTTTCGGCGGCGCGGGAGTTGGCCGCCGCTCCTTCAGCGTAGCGCGCGTCGGCGGGTCGCACATTGGAGGCCGTGCGTTCGCAGGCCGCAGTTTCGCCGGGCGTTCATTGGCGTCGCCGCGCGGCATCGCGACCGCGCGGTTCGCGGGCGCCGGCGGCCGCTTTGCCACCGCCTCGGCGCGCACGCTCGCGGGGCCCGGGATACGCGCCGCCAGCTTGGGCGGCCGCGGCGTGTTCGGCAACCGCGCCATCGCCAACGTGGCTTGGCGATCGCAGTTCGCGTCGGCGCGATTCCACGGCCGATTCTTCGGGTCGCGCTGGTGGCCCTGGTGGTGGGGCGGGCTCGTCATCGGCTGGTACGGACCGCTGTTCTGGCCCTACGCCGATTACGACTTCTTCGACTACGTGTACTGGCCGTATGCCTATGACGACTTCTGGCCCTACGCCTACGACGACATCTACTACGGCATCTACGGCAACTACGCCTATATCCCGCCCGCCCCGAGTTCGGGTGGGCACCGCGTGGGTTCGTCCTCCCGCCGTGCGGCGCGCGCGGACGGCGGCGAACGCCGCGCCGCCGAAGTTTGCAGCGACAACGCTGCGCAACTGACCGACTGGCCGATCGAGCGCATTTCCGAGGTGGTAGAGCCAACCGATGCGCAGCGTCCGGCGCTCGAGGAATTGCGGGCCGCAAGCGCCAAGGCCATCGACATGCTCAAGTCCGGTTGCCCGAGGGACCTGCCCAGCATCCCGACCGGGCGGCTTGCGGCCATGGAGAGCCGGCTGCAGGTGATGCTTGCGGCCGTGCAGACCGTGCGTCCGGCGCTCGAGCGCTTCTACCAATCGCTCAGCGACGAGCAGAAGGCGCGCTTCAACGCCGTCGCGCCGGCGGGTGATGCCGCCGCCGCCGCCAAGGACCAGCGCGATCTCACCAGGTTTTGCGATGAGAAGGCGCCGGGCGTCACCGACCTGCCGATCGACCGCATCGCCCAGGCGGTCCAGCCCACGCCGGCGCAGCGGGCCGCGCTCGACGAATTGAGGGATGCGTCGGTCAAGGCGGCGGAAGGCCTCAAGGTCAATTGCCCGACCTACCAAACGCTGACCCCCACGGGTCGGGTCGAGGCGATGGAGAAGCGGCTCGACGCCACGCTCGCCGCGGTGAAGACCGTGCAGCCCGCGCTCGCGAAATTCTACAATTCGCTGAGCGATGAACAGAAGGCGCGCTTCAATTCGCTGCGCTCGCCCTCTAAGCCGGTGGGATAAAACCAGCTCGCGTCGCCGCTTGCACCGCAGCGCTTTCCCCCTATAGTCCGCGCCGCTTTCCCGCGGCCGGCCTGGCCGGCCACGACGTGAGGAGGGTCGGCGTCGCCGGCCGCAGTCGACCATGGCTCAAGGCGGCGCCAAACAGCACGAAGTGAAAAAGGTGGTGCTCGCCTATTCCGGCGGCCTCGACACCTCCATCATCCTCAAATGGCTGCAGACCACGTATCGCTGCGAGGTGGTCACCTTCACCGCCGACCTCGGCCAGGGCGAGGAGATCGAGCCCGCGCGCGAGAAGGCGCTCCTTCTCGGCATCAAGCCGCAGAACATCTTCATCGAGGATTTGCGCGAAGAGTTCGTGCGCGACTACGTCTTCCCCATGTTCCGGGCGAACGCGCTCTACGAGGGCCAGTATCTCCTCGGCACCTCGATCGCGCGGCCGCTGATCGCCAAGCGCCAGATCGAGATCGCGGAGAAGGTCGGCGCCGACGCCGTCGCGCACGGCGCGACCGGCAAGGGCAACGATCAGGTGCGCTTCGAGCTCAGCTATTACGCGCTCAAGCCCGACGTGACCGTGATCGCGCCGTGGCGGGAATGGGAGTTGCGCTCGCGCGAGGCGCTCATCGCCTTCGCCGAGCAGCACCAGATCCCGATCGCGAAGGACAAGCGCGGCGAGGCGCCGTTCTCGGTCGACGCCAATCTGCTGCATGCATCCTCCGAGGGCAAAGTGCTGGAGGATCCGTCGAAAGAAGTGCCGGATTACGTCTATTCGCGCACGCTCGATCCGCAGGCTGCGCCCGATCGGCCCGCTTATGTCAGCGTCGAGTTCGAGCGCGGCGACGCCGTCGCGCTCGACGGCCAGCGGCTCTCGCCTGCGAAGGTGCTCGCCGGCCTCAACACGCTCGGCCGCGCCCATGGCATCGGGCGGCTCGATCTCGTCGAGAACCGCTTCGTCGGCATGAAGTCGCGCGGCATGTACGAGACCCCGGGCGGCACCATCCTGCTCGCCGCGCACCGCGGGATCGAATCCATCACGCTCGATCGCGGCGCAGCCCACCTCAAGGACGAGCTCATGCCGAAATACGCCGAGCTGATCTACAACGGCTTCTGGTTCACGCCCGAGCGCGAGATGCTGCAGGCCGCCGTCGATATATCGCAGGAGTTCGTGACCGGAACGGTCAAGCTCAAGCTCTATAAGGGCCATGTCGCGGTCGTCGGGCGGTCATCGCCCTATTCGCTCTACGATCGGGAGCTCGTGACCTTCGAGGAGGGCAACGTCGCCTATGACCACCGCGACGCCGAGGGGTTCATTCGGCTCAATGCGCTGCGCCTGCGCAACCTGGCGCAGCGCCGGAAGAAGAAGCTGAAGCCGAAGAAGTAGTCGTTATGCTGCGTTCGGGCCGACGACGGCCGCGCGGCTCAATCCGCCGCGTCATGGGATGAGATCGCGATCGTGCAGGGGCGGTCGGATCGATTGCTCCAGGCGTGGTTGGTGCCGCGTTGCACCACGGTGTCGCCGGCGGCGAGGTGCACCTCCTCGGTATCGAGCACCAGCGTGATCTCGCCGTCCAGGACAAGACAAAAATCGAGCGTGCGCGTCTTCTGCATGTAGGGATGCGGCGCCTTGGGCGAATACGTCGAGGCCGCGGGCGAACCCATGGCGCGAAAGAATGCTGCGACCTCCGCCCCGCCGACCTTGCGCCGGAACGCGGCGTCGGGCGGAAATGTGACGATGCGACAAATCGATCCGCGCGGCGGCGGCTCCATGCAGTGCGGCAGCGCCAGCGTCTCGCGCGCGTGCTTGATCCTGACCGGCGTTGCGTCGGTGACCCAGATGCGCGTCGAGACAAATCCCGGCCGCGCGGGATCGGTTCGCACGTCGGCCACCGGCCCGTCCGCGATCGCGACCGACTTCCCGCCGGCATCATCCATGGTAACGATCCGGCGTACGGATTTTGGCGCTTGGGTCATCGATGCAATTCCGTGTTCCGGGTGGGTCTTGGAGTTCGCACGAATTCACTCGTCAAACTTTGCTCCCATCATCACGAACGCCATCAGGCTCGGGGCAGAGGGATTGGTCCAGCCGTGCCAATTGCCGAGCTGCACCACCACATCGCCCGGCTTCATGACGATCTCGCCGTTGTCGAGCACGAGCACGCGCTCGCCCGCCAGCACAATGCCGTAGTCGACGGTTTCGGACTTGTGGATGGGCGAGCTGAATGCGTTCTGACCGCCGCGGTCCCATACGCCGCCCGCTCGCCGTCGCGGCGGATGCAGCGGCACCGCGGCAGGATCGCGCACGGGATCGTAGCCGCGGGGCTTGCCCGGAGACTGCACGATGCGCAGGTGCCCGCCCGCCGCGGGCGGCTCGAAATGAAACGGCAGGTCGCCGTCGTCGCGGTCGCCGGAAATGGGTGCCGGCGAGTGCTGGTAGACCCAAATATCGGTCATGCAGGTGCCGCGGACGATCGCGCCCGGGTTGACGTTGGGGGCGGCGCTGTCGAACAGCACGCGCGAGCGGCCTTGCGCATCGTTGCCGGTTACCACTCGCCGGATCGGTTTGGGTGCTTGCGCCATGTCTCCTTTGTCCTTGACGCTCGTTGAACCTTCCCTGACATAGGTAGCCCCTCGACCGCGTAGCGCGCAGCAAGAAAATCGCGCGCTACGGGAGAAAAACCATGACGGCATTTTCGGGACAAGCACGACGACCAAGCTTGATCCTCGCGATGATCACAATAACAACGGTGCTGGCGGCGGCTCCCGCACTGGCGCAGGACTTTCCCAATCGACCGATCAAGCTCATCGTCGGCCCCAGTCCCGATGTGTTCTCCCGCATCATCGCCGAGCATTTGCAGCAGGCGTGGGGCCAGCCGGTCGTGGTGGAACCGCGGCCGGGCGCCGGCGGCAAGCTTGCCGCCGCGGCGGTCGCGGGCGCGGAGCCCGATGGTCATACGCTCTTATTCGCCACGCCGACCTACACGCTGAACGCGGCGATGAAGCTCGCGTCCTATGATTTGGTGAAGGAATTCGAGCCGGTCTCGATCATCGGGCTGATCTCCTACGCGCTCGTCGTTCACCCCAGCGTTCCGGCCCGCTCCGTCGCCGAGCTCGTCGCTCTGGCAAAGGCGCGCCCGGGCGCACTCAACTGCGCATCGGCCGGCATCGGCACCGTGCCGCATCTCGCCTGTGAGACCTTGAACACGTCGGCCGGCGTGAACGTGGTGCACGTGCCCTATCGCGATGTGAATGCGGCCATGATGGGAACGGTGGGCGGTACCGTGCAGATGTTCGTCGCCGTGTCCACGGTCGCGCGGGCACAGATTCTATCCGGCACGGTGCGCGGGCTCGCCGTCACGACCGCGCAGCGCTCGACGCTGCTTGCGGACCTGCCGACGATGGTCGAATCCGGTTATCCGGACTTCGTGATGCCGGGATGGGGAGGTTTTCTCGCGCCCGCTCATACGCCAAAAGAAATCGTGCAGAAGCTCAACGTCGAGATGAGGCGCGCGGTGCTCAAGCCCGACGTCCAGCAGCGCCTGCTGACCGTCGGCATGGAAACGCCGCCGGCCTACGCCCCCGCGCAAGTGGGAGAGTTCATCGGCAACGACGTGGCGCGCTGGACGCAATTAGTGGAGGCAGTCGGGCTCGAGAAGCTTCGGGAAGGCTCCACGGCGCAGTAAGTCCCGATCATCGTCGTTGCCTCGCCTGCGCAAATGATCAAGATGGGTTGCCTCCGGAGCCGACGAGGCCACGGACGGGACGGAGAGAAAATGGAATTCGGTGTCTTCGACCACCTCGACCGCTGTGGCGGCACGCTCGCGGACTACTACGAGGATCGCCTGAAAATTGCAGAGGCCTACGATCGCGCGGGGTTCTACGCCTATCATCTTGCCGAGCACCATTCGACGCCGCTCGGGATGGCGCCCTCGCCGAGCGTGTTCCTTGCCGCCGTGGCGCAGCGCACGACGCGGCTTCGCTTCGGTCCGCTGGTCTGGCCGATGCCGCTCCACCACCCGCTGCGCCTGATCGAGGAAATCTGCATGCTCGACCAGTTGAGCGGCGGGCGCCTTGAACTCGGCTTCGGGCGCGGCGCCGCGCCCATCGAGCTCGAATATTATGGCGTCGATCCGCAGGACGCGCAGGAGATCTACGCGGAGGCGGTCGAGCTCGTGCTCGAGGGACTGACCCACAAGGTGCTCGACTTCAAGGGCCGGCGATTTTCCTTCAGCGGCGTGCCGATGGAAATCGAGCCGCTGCAGAAACCGCATCCTCCGATCTGGTATGGCGTGCATGCGCCGGAGAGCGCTGAGCGCGCGGCGCGCCGCAATCTCAACGTGGTCAGTCTCGACCCGCCGAACGAGACGCGTCTCTCCATGGATCGCTATCGGACCATCTGGCCGCAGGTTCACGCGCGCACGGCCGCCTTCCCCAAGCTCGGCCTCGGCCGTTTCATCGTCGTGGCGCCGAGCGACGCCACGGCGCTGGTGTTGGCGCGCCGCGCCTACCTCGTCTGGCACGCGAGCTTCACGCATTTGTTCCGCCGGCATGGACGCCCGCAATCGCATCCCCGTCCCGCGACCTTCGATCTGTTGGTCGAGCGCGGCCAGGGCATCGCCGGCTCGCCGGCAACGGTGGCGCAATTCCTCGCCTCCCAGCTCGCCGAAACCGGTTGCAACTACGTGGTCGGGCAATTCGCCTTCGGCGATTTGACGCGCGCGGAAAGCCTGCAATCCATCGGCCTCTTCGCCAGCGAGGTGATGCCGCTCCTGCGCGCGAAGGCCACCGCCGGTGCGAAGGAAATGGCCGGCGTTGCGGCGCATGGGCGCCGTTGATATCGTCGCTCTCGCCGACATGCCTGCCGGAGCTTCCGTTTGAGCACGATGGAGTCAAGTCGAGTTCGGCTGGCGGCCGACGTGGGCGGGACCTTCACCGATGTCGCCGCCTTCGACGAGACGACCGGGGAGCTCCGCCTCGGAAAGACGCTCACAACCCCCGCGCGGCTCGTCACCGGCGTGGAGAGTGGGGTGACGAAGGCCGGCGCGCAGTTCTCGTCCGCGCGCCTTTTCCTTCACGGCACGACCGTTGCGATCAACACCATTTTGGAGCGCACAGGTGCGCCGTGCGCGCTCCTCACCACCCAAGGCTTCCGCGATATCTACGAGATCGGCCGCGTCAATCGGCCGGAATCCTACAATCTCTTCTTTCGCCGCCACCAGCCATTGATCGAGCGCGACCTGCGCTACGAGATCCGCGAGCGCATGGACGCGCACGGCAAGGTGCTGATCGAGCTCGACGAGGATCAAGTGCGCGCCGCCGTGGCCGACGCGGTGCGGCAGGGCGTAGAGGCGATCGCTATCTTGTTCCTGCACTCCTACCGCAACCCCGCGCACGAGCAGCGCGTGAAAAAGATCATCGAGGAAAGCCATCCGCATCTTTTCGTCACCGCCTCGCACGAGCTCTCGCAGGAATACCGCGAGTTCGAGCGCACCTCGACGGCGGCGGCGAATGCTTATATCGGGCCGCGCGTGCGACGCTATCTCGGCGAGATCGGCGATCATCTCGCGGCCGCCGGCTTCGACGGCGACTTTCTGATCGTGCAATCGACCGGCGGCCTGTTCGGGGTCGAGGAGGCGCAAAGCGCCTGCATCCGGATGCTCGAGTCCGGCCCGGCAGCGGGCGTCATCGGCACCAAGGCGCTGTGCGACCGTATCGGGCTTAAGAACGCGATCGCCTTCGACATGGGCGGCACGACCGCCAAGGCCGGCGTCATCCATGGCGGCGACGTGCTGATGACCGGCGGCGCGCTCATCGGCGGCTATGCGACCGGGCTGCCGGTGCAGATCCCGATGATCGACATCCAGGAGGTCGGCACCGGCGGCGGGTCGATCGCACGCACCGAGATGGGCGCGCTGCATGTTGGGCCGGAAAGCGCGGGCGCTCAGCCCGGCCCGGTCTGCTACGGGCTCGGCGGTGTCGAGCCCACCATCACCGATGCCAACCTCATCCTCGGTCGACTCAACGCCGATCGTTTTCTCGGCGGCGAGATCAAGCTCGACGTCGAAGGCGCAAGGCGCGCGCTCGAAGCGCGCGTTGCCACGCCGCTCG
>Ga0318498_10000467_pt1 | contig 11431 bp, 7 predicted proteins | sample GRESIP109b1f24_FD_203488 | JGI IMG/M metagenome (GOLD analysis project Ga0318498, IMG submission 203488) | Tropical soil microbial communities from Luquillo Experimental Forest, Puerto Rico - GRE.SIPMG.109b1f24 | ecosystem: Environmental > Terrestrial > Soil > Tropical forest > Bulk soil... | reverse complement strand
CCCCTGGGGGCCCGGACCAGGATGAGGCCATCGACGAGTTCCGCGCCTTCCTCACCGAACACGACGAGATCTAGGCCGGGCTTCCCGCCCGCGCCCGTGCCTCCGGCCGGCCACCCTCCTGAACGTTTGCTAACTTCTGGCCTATGCTCCATGGCCGGTCCGCCGAGACCGCACGCATCGACGAAGTGCTGGCGGCGGCCCAGGCCGGCCGCAGCGGCGCCCTGGTGGTGCGGGGCGAGGCGGGAGTCGGCAAGACCGCCCTGCTCGACTACGCGGCGGGCACCGCCGCCGGGATGCGACTGCTGCGCGGCACCGGCATCGAGTCCGAAGCCGAGCTGCCGTTCGCCGCGCTGCAACTACTGCTGCGGCCAGGGCTCGGCCGGCTCGACGTGCTGCCGCCGCCGCAGGCGCGGGCGCTGCGCGGCGCATTCGGCCTGGCCGAGGCGCCCGGCACGGACCGGTTCCTGATCGGCCTGGCCGCCCTGTCGCTGCTGTCCGAACTGGCCGGGAGCGGGGCCCTGCTCTGCCTGATCGACGACGCGCACTGGCTGGACCGGGCCTCCGCCGACGCGCTGCTGTTCGCCGCGCGGCGGCTGGAAGAAGAGGGCGTCGTCCTGCTCATCGCCGTCCGCGAGGAGGAGGGCTTCGACGCTCCGGGCCTGGCCGAACTCCCGCTCGGCAGGCTGGACCGCGACGCGTCCCGCGCCCTGCTCGCCGAACGTGCCCCCGGCCTGCCGGCGGTGCTCGCCGACCGGGTGCTGGCCGAGGCGGCAGGCAACCCGCTCGCGCTGCTCGAGCTGCCCGCGGCCCTGTCCGGGTTCCCGGTCGCCCCGGCGGATACTCCGGCGTCTCCGGCCGCGCTGGCCGCGTCCCTGGAACTCCCCGCGCCGCTGCCGCTGCCGCGCCGCCTGCAGCACTCCTACTACCGCCAGGTGGCGGGCCTGCCCGCGGCGGTCCGCACGTTCCTCCTGGTGGCGGCCGCGGAGGAAACCGGGGACCTGGGCCTGGTGCGGCGTGCGGCCCACGGTCTCGGCGCCCCCGCGGCGGCGGCCGAGGAGGCCGAGCGGTCCGGGCTGATCGTCGTGGACGCCCAGGCGGTGGCGTTCCGGCATCCGCTCGTCCGGGCCGCCGTCTACCAGGGCGTCACGTCCGCCGAACGCGCCGCGGCCCACGCCGCGCTGGCCGCCGCGCTGGGTGATCCGCTGGCCGGCGAGCTGGGTGCCGACCGGCGCGCCTGGCACCGCGCGGCCGCCGCGGACGGCCCCGACGAGCAGGTCGCGGCCGAGCTCGAGCGGGCGGCGGCGCGCGCCAGGCAGCGCCTCGGGCACGCCGCCGCCGCGGCCGCGCTGGAGCGCGCGGCGCGGCTCACCCCGGAACAGCCGGACCGGGCCAGGCGGCTGATCGCCGCGGCCGGCGCGGCGCTGGACGCCGGCCGCCCCGACGCGGCGACCGCGCTGGCCGCGCAGGCGCAGGACCTGACCACCGAGGCCGCCGCGGTCGACGGGGACGAGCCGCGCTGCCGCGACCTGGCCGCCCGCGCCCTGGACCGGGTCGCCGCCGAGGATGTCGCCAACGTCGCCACGATGGCGGAGTGGGCCCTGGCGCTGCTCGACCTGGGCCTCGGCCGGTACGGCGCGGCACTCGAGCGGTTCGAGCTCACCGCCTCGGCGCCGCTGCGGCACTACATCCAGCCGATCTTGTTCGCCCCCGACCAGATCGAGGCGGCGGTGCGGCTCGGCCTCCCCGGTCACGCCGCCGATCGTGCCGCCGAACCGCTGGCCCGCTTCGCCGCCTGGGCCGGGGCTACCGGCCAGCCGTGGGCCGACGCCGTCCTGCACCGCTGCCGGGCCCTGGTCGCCTCGGCTCCGGAGGCCGAAGACCACTATCTCCGGGCGCTGCGCCAGCACGCCGTCAGCGGCCGTCCGTTCGAGCACGCCCGCACCGCGTTGCTGTACGGGGAATGGCTGCGCCGCCATCGGCGCGGCACCGACGCCCGCGCGCACCTGCGGGCCGCGCTCGCGCTGTTCGACCGGACCGCGGCCCGGCCCTGGGCCGACCGGGCCCGCGCCGAACTGCGCGCGGCGGGGGAGCCCACGGCCCCTGGCGCGTCGGCACCGGACCAGCTGACCCTGCTCACCGCGCAGGAACTCCAGGTCGTTCGGCTGGCCGCCTCCGGTGCCACCAACCGGGACATCGCCGCCCAGCTGTTCATCAGCCCCCGGACCGTCAGCCACCACCTGTACCGCGCGTTCCCGAAGCTCGGCGTGACCAACCGGACCTCGCTGGCCCGCCTCGACCTCGCCGGCCCCGACGACCCGCCGTGATATCTCCCGTACCCTCTGATCGTGGAGCCGGCTCATCCGCTGCTGGGCGCGCCGGTGCTGGCGGCGATCGAACGCGCCGCGTCGGCGCACCGGGGCCGCCGCTGGGCCGGCCAGGGATTCACCAGCCTGGACGACCGCGCCTCGCATCCCTGCGGCATCCTGCACGGCACGCCGTTCTCCGTGTTCGCCAAGCTCGGCCCGGCCGCCGGCGCCCGCGAGCAGTTCACCGCGGAGCTGGCCGGGCTGCGGCTGCTGCGCCGGGCCGCGCCGGTCCCGGTGCCGGTGGCGTCCGGCCTGGCCGAGACGCCGGCCGGGGCGCTGCTGCTGTACGAGGCGCTGCCGGAGCGGCGGCCCGAGGCCCGCCAGCCCCGGGACTGGCGGGCGATCGGGCAGGTGCTCGCCGCCCTGCACCAGGTCCGGCACGAACGATTCGGGCTCGACGGCCCGGGCGGGTTCTTCGGCCCGCTGCCGCAGGACAACCGGCCGGTCCCGGCGAACCGGTGGGCCGACTTCTACCGGGAGCGCCGGCTCCTCCCGATGCTGCGGACGGCGGTGGACTCCGGGCACCTGCCGCCCGACCTGGCCGCCGGGATGGCGGAGATCGCCGCCCGGCTGCCCGCCCTGGCGGGCCCGGAGCCGCCGCCCTCGCTGCTGCACGGCGACGCCCAGCAGAACAACTTCGTCAGCACCGCGGCGGGCGCGGTCGTGATCGACGCGGCGCCGTACTTCGGTCACCCCGAGGCCGACCTGGCCTTGGTCGATTACTTCCAGCCGGTCCCCGGTGAGGTGTTCGCCGCCTACCGGGACATCGCCCCGATCGATCCGGGCTTCGCGGAACGGCGGGAGCTGTGGCGGCTGGCCGCCTACCTCGCGGTCATCGCCGTCGACGGGCCGGGCCCCTTCGGCCGCCGCTACCTCGGCCGTCTCACCGCCGCGGTCCGCTCCTACCGCTAGAGGGGCTCGCCGCGCAGGGGATCGTCGGCGGCGGCCGGGAGCTCCTCCAGATCGGGCCACCGGGCCAGGATCCGCTCGCGCATGGCCGAACTGACCGACGCCAGCCCGGCCAGCCGGGGATGGTCCGCGCCGAGCGCGGCGACGACCGCGAGGCGGTGCAGGAGCCGCTGCCGGGCGGTCGCGGTGCCCCACCGCCAGTCCTCGTCCGGCAACCGCGCCAGCTGGTCCGCACGCCCGCGGTGAGCCCGTTCGACCAGCGCGTCGCCCCGGATCAGCCAGCCCGCGCACGCCTCCGCGAGGTCCCCGCTGACCTCGGTACCGGTGACGGCGTGCCACGTCGACCGGTACGCCGCCTCGGCCTGCCGGAGCACGGGTCCGGGGACCGATTTGGCGCACCAGCAGGTGGGAAAGCCGATCCGCAGGTACGCCAGCTCGGCGCAGCCGTTGCCCATACAGGCCTGCTCGAGATCCACGAACATGAACCCGCTGGCCGTGCGGATCGCGTTGCCGGGACACGGATCTCCGTGCAGCAGTGCGTGGTGCCCGGCCGCGTTCAGGCGCACGGCCACGCCGTCGAGCGATGCCGTCAGGCTGGCCGGCACGCCGACCCCGAGCCGTTCCGCCAGGCGCGTGAACGCGCGGGCGTCGGCGTGGCTCGGGCCGACCCAGGCGGGCAGCGCGCCCGCGTCGTCAGGCCCGGTCGCGGCGTGCAGCCGGGCCAGCGCCGTCGCGTACTCGGTCATCCAGTCCGGTGCGGACTCCTGGCCGGGCTCGGCCAGGTACTCGAGCACCATGACCAGCCGGCCCGGTTCGGTGCCCAGCACGCCAGGCACGACGAACGGGCGGACCCGCCGGGCCAGCCGCAGCGCCGTGACCTCCCGCGCGAAGCGCGCGCCGGCATCGGCCCCGCCGGTGATCTGCTTGATGATCGCCCGGGAGCCGTCGAACTCGGCCAGCCACACCCGCGAGCGAGGGCTGCTCGGCAGGCGCCGGACCACGTCCGGCGAGCCGAGCACGGCGCGCAGGTCCTCGCCCAGCGGCGGCGGGTCTAGCCGCATGGGTCGATGTGGATCTTGGTGCCCGCCCCGGTGCTGATCTTCCCGGCCAGCGCCTCGGCCGCGTCTTCCAGCCCGACCGTCACGGCGGCGATGCGCGACGGATCCACCCGCCCGTCGGCGTAGTGCCCGATCGCCGGCCCGAGCCCGGCCGACGCGCCGAGGATGCCCACCGCGGTCATGTCGCCGAGGACGAGGTCGCGGCTGTCGATCGGGCTCGGCACGCCCGCGATGCCGATGTAGACCAGCCGCCCGGTCGGTTCGGCCCTGGCCAGGGCGGCCGCGGGCATCCGGTGGTCGTCGGTGCAGTCGACGACCGCGTCGTAGCTCCCCGGCGGCGGGTCCTCGGCCGTCCAGTAGCCGGCGGCGCCGAAGCCCGCGGCCAGTTCCTCCCGGTCGCGAGCCAGCCCCCAGACGTCCACCTCGGCTCCCATCGCCGTGGCGAACGCCGTGGTCAGCATGCCGATGGTGCCCGGCCCGCAGACCAGGATCCGCTTCCCGGGACCGGCCTGGGCGGCCGAGGCGGCCCGCCAGCCGTTACCGCCGGGTTCGACCAGGGCGCCGGACCGGTCGTCGATGGCGTCGGGCAGCCGGTACAGGCTGGACGCGCGGACCAGGACCTTCTCCGCCAGTGCGCCCGGCCAGTCCACGATGCCGACCTCGCGGCGGTTGGCGCACACGTGCCCCCGCCCGGCCGCGCACCGCGGGCAGCATCCGCAGCCGAGCATGGTGTCCCCGGTCACCCGGGCGCCCAGCCATCCCTGGTCGACCTCGTCCCCGAGCGCGGACACCACGCCGCACCACTCGTGACCCGGGCGGATCGGGAAGCCGATCTTGCCCTGGGCGAAGTAGGCCAGCTGCCCGGTGAACAACTCGACGTCGGTCCCGCAGATCCCGGCCCGGCGGACATCGACGACAACCTGCCCCGCCCCGGGTACCGGCACCTCGACATCCTCCACCCGGGCGGCCCCAGCCCCGGTGATCACAAGAGCGCGCATGTACCCAGAGTCCCATCACCGTCGGCCGAACCGCCTCCCCGCCTCAGCCCGCCAGCCCTCTCAAGTCCCGGTCAGCTTGTTGCAGCAACGCCCGCGCCACATCCGCGAAAACGGACATCCGTCACTCCGGCTCCTCCCGGACCAGGCCATAAGGCGTGGATGCCACATCCACGTCGCATCAACAACATGGCTGGGACATCCACGCCTTATCCGGCGGAGGCGGCCGAGCGGACTGGAACAGCGGGCGCGTATCACCAGTCACGGCAGCGTGCCGGGAGCGCAGCAACACCAGGAAGCAAGGCCCGGGCGCGCACCGCCCGCCCATGATCAACCTCAGCTGACCGGGAACACCGATTCCGCGCCCGCCGCGGAGGAGCAGGCCAGCGGCTCGCCGGGACCTAGCTCGCGACCAGGGGCTCGTCCTCGGCTATCGGGACCTCGCCTGCCGACCCGGCCAGCACGCGCAGCGCGTCCGGCGGCAAGTAGACGTTCACCGGGGTGCCCTGGGCCAGGTCAGGGCGTGAGCCGTCGTTCTGCATCAGCGCCTGCACCTGGATGCCCGGCGCCAGCCGCAGCAGGACTTCGGTGGCCGAGCCGAGGAACACCACGCGCTCCACCATGGCCGGCACGCGGTTCTCGCCGGCCGAACCATGCTGCTCGATCCGCACCCGCTCCGGCCTGATCACCGCGTGCGCGGGCCCGGGGGCGGCCCTCTCGCAGCGATGCGAGGTCAGCGCGAAGTCCCCGATCCTGAGCGCGCCCGCCGAGACCACCTGGACCTCCATCAGGTTGGCCGCGCCGAGGAAGTCGGCCACGTAGTTGTCCGCGGGCTCCTCGTAGACCTGGCGCGGGGTGCCGATCTGCACGATCCGCCCCGCGTTCATCACCGCCAGCCGGTCGGACATGGTCAGCGCCTCCTCCTGGTCGTGGGTGACGTAGAGGAAGGTGATGCCGACGCGTTCCTGCAGCGCCTTCAGCTCTATCTTGAGCGAGCGCCGCAGCTTCGCGTCGAGCGCGCCGAGCGGCTCGTCGAGCAGCAGCACGGCCGGGTTGAGCACGAGCGCGCGGGCCAGCGCGATCCGCTGCTGCTGCCCGCCGGACAGCTGGCCCGGCCGCCGCTTGGCGAACGCGGTCATCTTGACCAGCTGCAGGGCCTCGTTCACCCGGCGGCTGAGCTCGGTCTTGCTCACCCCGTGGTGTCGCAGCCCGAAGGCCACGTTGTCGAAGACGGACAGGAACGGGAACAGCGCGTAGCTCTGGAACACCGTGTTGACGTTGCGCCGGTGCGGCGGCACTTGGGACACGTCGACGCCGTCGAGCAGGATCCGCCCGGAGGTCGGCTGTTCGAAGCCGGCGATCAGCCGCAGGGTGGTGGTCTTGCCGCAGCCCGACGGGCCCAGCAGGGAGAAGAACTCGCCGCTGGCCACGGTCAGGTCGATGTTGTCGACGGCGATCTCGCTGAACCTCTTGGTCAGCCCGGACAGCTCGATGCTTCCCCCGGCCACGGCATCACCCCTTCAGCTACGAAGCGCGTTTGCGCGTCCGCCGGCCCGCGGGCGCGGGCGCGGGCGTCCAGTCGAACCCAAGCTGCCCGGACGCGAACCGCATCGCAAGATCGTACGTGCGCTGCGGCGGCACCACCGGGTCCTCGAGCGCGATCTGCACCGCTAGCCCGTCCAGCAGGGCGGACAGCATGATCGTGAAATCGTCCGCGTCCACGGGCGCGAACTCGCCCGCCTCCTGGCCGGCCAGCACGATGGAGCGGATGGCCTCCCGCCACCGCTCGTCGGACTTCTCCCGCACCGCGCCCACCCCGGGGTTCCGCGGGGACAGCGCCCAAAAGTCCAGCCAGAGCAGCCAGTAGCTGTGCGGCTCGGGGTCGGTGCCGGGCAGGCAGTTCATGCCGATCAGCTCGGCCATCCGCCCCGCCGCGGTCGGGATCTTCTCCATCCGCCGCAGGTACTCGGCGTACCAGAGGTCCTCGGAGTACCTTATGGCCTCGGTCAGCAGCTGGTCACGGGTCTTGAAGTAGTAGATGACCAGCGCCGGGCTCGTGCCGGTGCGCTCGGCGACGTCGGCGATCCTGGTGTCGGCATAGCCGCGCTCCACGATGACGTCCAGCGCCGCCCGCAGCATCTGCTCGCGCCGTTGCTCGCCGGCATCCCGCGGGCCGGCTGCGTCCCGCGAACCCCCCATGCGCTCCTTCATGTCCAGATCTCCTCCCTTGTGGGCAATCGTAGCAGCTTCTAGACTGAATGTTCAGTCAATCTTTCGGAGGGGTCCGGATCCATGGCAACCAAGGCAACCGAGGCGGCGAGGGCGATGGCGGATAAGGCGGTGAAGACGGCACAGGCGGCCAGGGCAGCGCAAGCGGCCAGGACGGCCAGGACGGCCAGGAGGGCCCGGCCATCCGGACCCGCGGACTATGACGCGATCATCGTCGGCGGCGGGCACAACGGCCTGGTCGCCGCGGCGTACCTGGCCCGTTCGGGCGCGCGCACGCTGGTGCTCGAGGCGCGGCCCAACACCGGCGGCGCCGCGACCACCGAAGCTCCCTGGCCGGACGCCCCGGACTTCAAGGTGACCCGGCTGTCCTACGTGATGTCGCTGCTGCCTCCGACCATCATCAACGATCTTCAACTGCCAAGGCACGGCTACAAGATCTACCCGATGGGCCCGTACTATCAAGCTTTTCCCGAGGGCGGGTCGATCAGGCTCTACGCCGACGACGCCAGGCGCAACCACGATGAGGTCTCCCGCTGGTCGAAGAAGGACGCCGACGCGATGCCGCGCTGGGACGCTTGGCTGGCCGGCCTGGCCGACGTGCTCGGCCCGCTGCTGCTCACGGTGCCGCCGAACCTCGGCTCGCACAAGCCCCGCGACCTCAACGAGACCCTCCGGCTGGCCTGGCGCCACCGCGGCCTGGGCGTCCGCACCGTCGCCGACGTGACCCGGCTGATGACGATGTCGATCGCCGACCTGCTCGACGACTGGTTCGAGTCGCCGCAGGTCAAGGGCGCACTCGCGGTCAACGGCGTGATCGGGACCTGGGCCGGCCCCTATGAGCCGGGCACCGCCTACGTGATGGCGCATCACTCCATCGGCGACGTGGGCGACGGCCACCTGGGCAACTGGGGCTTCCAGGAGGGCGGCATGGGCGCCGTCGCGGACGCCATCGCTGGCGCCGCCCGCCAGGCCGGCGCCGAGATCCGCATCGACGCGCCCGTCCGCAAGCTCCTGCTCACAGACGGCCGGGCCAGCGGGGTCGAGCTCGAGAACGGGCAGCGGCTCACCGCCAAGGTCGTGGTCACCAGCCTGCACCCGCGCACCGCGTTCCTCGACCACGTGGGCCGGCAGAACCTGCCCGACGACTTCGTCGCCGACATCGAGCACTGGAAGACCCGCAGCGGTGTCGTCAAGATCAACCTGGCGCTGGCCGAACTCCCCGACTTCACCGCCAACCCCGGCACGAACCTGCAGGAACACCACACGGGTTCGGTCGAGATGGCGCCCACGATGCCGTACATCGAGCGCGCCTTCGCCGACGCGCGCGAGGGCAGGCCGGCCGTGAGGCCGTTCAGCGACGGGGTCATCCCGACCGCCTTCGACCAGACGCTGTGCCCCGAGGGGTACCACATCATGTCGCTGTTCACCCAGTGGGTGCCGTCCGACTGGAACGAGCAGCCGCACACCGAGGAGCTCCAGGCCTACGCCGACCGGATGATCGACTGCTACAACGAGGTCGCGCCCAACTTCAAGGGCTCGATCCTGCACACCGACATCGTGGGCCCGTACCAGATGGAGCACGAGTACGGCCTGGTCGGCGGCAACATCTTCCACGGCGAGCTGTCCCTGGAGCAGCTGTTCCACATGCGGCCCGCGCCTGGCTTCGCCGACTACCGCACCCCGGTGCCCGGCCTGTACTACGCCAGCTCGGCCACCCACGCCGGTGGCGGGGTCTGCGGCATCCCCGGCATGCAGGCGGCCCGGGCCGCGATCGCCGACCGGCGGGCCGCGGTGCGCATTCCCGTCCGCCGGAGGTGACAGCGCCAGCGCAGACACGTAGCGCGCTCACCGCGATGCTCGAGGCCCGGAGCGTGGCGCTGGTCGGGGCCAGCGCCCGCCCCGGCAGCCTCGGTGCGCGCATGATCGCGGAGGTGGCCAGGAGCCCGTCGCGCCCGCGCACCTACCTGGTCAACCCGCGGTACGCCGACATCGACGGCGTGCCCTGCCTGCCCGATCTCGCCGCGCTGCCCGAACCGGTCGACCTGGCCCTGCTCGCGGTGCCGGACACCGTGCTCGAGCAGCAACTCGCCGCCGCGGCGGGAACCCAGGCCCGTTCGGCCGTTATCTTCGGCAACGCCTTCGACCCCCCCGGCCGCACCGGGCTACGGCGCCGGCTGGCCGCGATCGCCGGCCGGGCGGGCATGGCCGTGTGCGGCGCGGGCTGCATGGGGTTCGTGAACGTCGCCCGCGGCCTGCGGGCCATCGGCTACGTCGAGCCCGACCCGCTGCCACCCGGGCCGGTCGCGCTGGTCACGCACTCGGGTTCGGTGTTCTCGGCGCTGCTGCGCACGCGCCGCGGCGTCGGGTTCAGCCTGGCCGTCTCCTCCGGCCAGGAACTCGTCACCACGGCCGCGGACTACGCCGGCTACGCGCTGGAGCTCGCCGAGACCAGGGTGCTGGCCCTGGTCCTCGAGGCGATCAGGGACGCGCCCGGGCTGCGCGCGGTGCTGGCCGGCGCGCTGGCCGCGGACGTGCCGGTGGTGCTGCTCAGCGTGGGCGCGTCCGAGGCCGGGCAGGCGCTGGTGTCGGCTCACTCCGGCGCGCTGGCCGCGGCCGACGGCGCGTGGGAGGCGCTGGCCGGCGCCTACGGCCTGCACCGCGTCCGCGACCTGGCCGAGCTGGCCGACACGCTCGAGCTCTTCGCCGCCGGCCGCCGCGCCGCCCCCGGCCAGGGCATCGCCACCGTGCACGACTCGGGCCTGGAACGCGCGCACACCGCCGACCTGGCCGCCGAACTCGGCGTGCCGTTCGCCTCCCTCACCCCGCCGACGCACACCCGGCTGGCCGCGGCGCTGGACCCAGGCCTCGAGCCGGCCAACCCGCTGGACGTGTGGGGGACCGGCCGCGACACCGAGCCGCTGTTCGCCGAGTGCCTGGCCGCGCTGGCCGCCGACCCGGCCGTGGCCGCGGTCGCGCTGGCCGTCGACCTGGTGCCCGAGCTCGACGGCGACGAGTCCTACCCGCGGGCGGCGCTCTCCGCGGCCGCGGGCACGGCCAAGCCGGTCGCGGTGCTGGCCGGGCTGCCGGCCGCCGTCGACCAGGCCGCCGCGGCCCGGCTCCGCGCGGCCGGGGTCCCGGTCCTCGAGGGCACCCGCACCGGCCTGCTCGCGCTGCGCCACCTGCTCGATCACACCGAACGTCCGGTGCCCGCGGCCGCCCGGGAACCCTCACGTCACCCTCGTGAGGACCATCTCCCCACCGGCGGCCCCGAGCTGTTCGACCTGCTGCGCGAGTACGGTATCCCCGCCGTGCGCACCGAGGCCGCCGCGTCGCGGGATGCGGCCCTGGCGGCCGCGGACGAGATCGGCTACCCGGTGGTGGTCAAGACCGACGAGCCCGGCATCGCGCACAAGTCCGACGTCGGAGGGGTCAGGCTCGGCCTGACCGGCCCGGCCGCGGCCGGCGCCGCCTACGACGACCTGGCCCGCCACCTGGGCCCGCGGGTGGTGGTGTGCGAGACCGCCGCGCCCGGCACCGAACTGGCCCTGGGCGTCGTCCGGGATCCCGCGCTCGGTCCCCTCCTGGTGATCGGGGCCGGCGGCGTTCTCGTCGAGATTTTGGCCGAACGGGCCGTGCTTCTCGCCCCGGTCACCCGGTCTGCCGCGATGGCGGCACTGGGCCGGCTCCGGATCGCCCCGGTGCTGGCCGGGAGCCGCGGCCAGCCCGCCGCCGACCTCGGCGCGATCGCCGACGCGATCACCGGCCTGTCCCGCCTGGCCTGCGACCTGGCCGACGCCCTGCAAGCCCTGGACATCAACCCCCTCATCTGCACCCCCACCGGCCCCCTAGCCGTCGACGCCCTCCTCATCCCATC
>Ga0318498_10000464_pt1 | contig 11440 bp, 9 predicted proteins | sample GRESIP109b1f24_FD_203488 | JGI IMG/M metagenome (GOLD analysis project Ga0318498, IMG submission 203488) | Tropical soil microbial communities from Luquillo Experimental Forest, Puerto Rico - GRE.SIPMG.109b1f24 | ecosystem: Environmental > Terrestrial > Soil > Tropical forest > Bulk soil... | reverse complement strand
ACTGCTCATCGAGCGCAACGCCTCGGTCATCCGGCCGGAGCTGGGAATGCGACTGCGGGCCGTGGTGCACGCCGGCGAGATCCACGAGGACAACAGGGGCTTCTACGGCGACGATCTCGACGTCGCATTCCGGCTGCTCGAGGCGCCGAAGCTGAAGAAGACCCTCAAGGAGACGGCCACGTCGCCGCTGGTTCTGGTGGTCTCCGACACGATCTTCAACGCGATCGTCCAGCAGGGTTACCTCGACGCCGACGAATACCGGTTCCTCGGCCGGGTTCGGGTCGGCAACCGGCAGCGCCAGGGCTGGGTGCACATCCCGGTCCCGCTGAAGCCGGAAACCCCCACGGCCGCCCGCCGGCCGAAGGGCCCGCTGTCGTCACTACCGCTGTCGTCACTGCCGCTGTCCATCGCGCCGCTGAACGGCCGTGACCGGACCCTGCCGGAGGACCGCGGGGCGGGATCCAGCGTCAACGGGCGCGGAGGGCCTCGACCAGGGCCGGGATGATCTGGTGCAGGTCGCCGACGACGGCGTAGTCGGCGTGGGCCAGGATCGGCGCGCCCGGGTCGGTGTTGATCGCGATGATGTGCTTGGCGCCGGCGCAGCCGGCGATGTGCTGGATCGCGCCGCTGATGCCGCAGGCCAGGTAGAGCTCCGGGGTGATCTTGGTGCCGGTCTGCCCGACCTGCTGCTTGTGCGGGCGCCAGCCCTCCGAGGTGACCACGCGGGACACCCCGACCACGCCGCCGAGCAGCTCGGCCAGTTCCTCCAGCGCGGCGAAGCCTTCGGGGCCGCCCACGCCGCGGCCGCCGCCGACCACCACCCGCGCGGTGGCCAGGGACGCGCCGCCCGCGCCGGCCGGCGACTCGACGGCGCGCACCACCAGGTCGGCCTCGGCCAGCTCGGGCTTGTGCACGTGCACCTGGATGGCGGCCGGGGTTGCTGCGGAAACGCTCGCCACCGAGTCGGTGGCCACGGTGAACAACGCGACCGGTGCTTCCATGACCGCGTCCTCGAGCAGCAGCCCGGCCCAGCGGTGCCGCACCAGCCGGTGCGTCTTACCGCCGTCCGGGGTGACCAGCGTGCAGTTCGCCGCCATCGGCAGGCCGGTGATCGCGCCGAGGTGCGCCAGCACCTCGTTGCCCCGGTCGGTGCCCGCGGCCAGCACGGCGGTCGCGCCCGTCTCCGCCGCCAGCCCGGCCAGCACCCGCGCCCAGGCCTGCGGCGCATACCCCTCGAGCGCGCTCCGCTCGATCAGGAACACGTCGGTGACGCCGTAGCGGGCCAGGGTGTCCCGAGGCGCGGCATCGGCGAACAAGACGGCGTTGACGTCGCCGAGCGACCGGGCCAGGGTGACTGCGCGCAGCGAGGCGTCGGCGGGCTCGGCGCCGTCGAGTTCCACCAGGGTCAGCACGGTCACGAGAGCACCCCCATTTCCTCCAGCACGCGGACGAGACCGGGCACCGCGTCGACCCCGTTACCGAGCACCTCGGCCTGGTGCTTGCTGGACTCGGGCACCCGGAGCGCCTCCTTGCGCAGCCCTTCGGCCGCCCAGTGCGGCACGGACCGGTCGACCGCGGCACGCTTGGCCCGCAGCCGCCCGGGCAGCGACGGGTAGCGCGGCAGGTTGATGCCCTCCTTGACGGTGACCACGGCCGGCAGCGGCAGGGAGTACGCCTCCTCCACGCCGCGGTACTCGCGACGCGCCACGACGCCCTCGGACGACACCGACAGGTTCTTGATCCCGGTGGCGACCGGCCAGCCGAGCTCGTGCGCGAGCCGGACGCCGACCTGATAGTCGCCGGTGTCGGCCGCCTCGTTGCCCAGCAGCACCAGGTCGTACGGGCGCGCCCGGACCTCGGCGGCGATGGCGGCGGCCGTCGCGATCGGGCCGAACTCCCGGCCATCCGTCTCCAGCAGCACCGCCCGGTGAGCGCCGAGCGCGAGCGCGCCGCGCAGCTGCTCGATCGCCGCCTCGGGACCGAGGGTCAGCACCGAGACCGAGCCGCCCGCCCGCTCGGTGATCTGCACCGCCTCCTCGACCGCGCATTCCTCGTGCGGGCTGATCGAGAACCCGGACGCGCGGATGTCGATCTCCTGCCCGTCCGGGGTCACCGTGATCTTGCCGCCCACGGTGGGAACCCGCTTGATACAGACCAGAATTTCCATGACCGTCTAGCTCCGGATCCGTGCGTTCTCCGGGTCGAACAGCGGCGTGGCGCTGGCTCGCGCCACCGTGACCGGGTACTGCTCGCCCAGGTACTCCACCAGCAGCGAGTTGCCCTCGACCGCGTGCTCGGCGGGCAGGTAGGCCATCAGCAGGTGAGCGCCCGCCGACGGGCCCGAGCCGGCGCTGGTCACGTACGACGGCCGTCCCTTCGCGTCGACCAGGCGCTCGCCGGCCGGCGACAGGATCGGCTCGCCGCCCAGCATGTACCGCAGCGACCCGTCCGCCGACCGGTGCGAGTCCACGGTCAGCGTGCACAGCACCGCGCACGGCGGTTCGGAACGCTGCCGCAGGTAGGCTTCCTTGCCGATGAACTCCTGCGTCTTCACCTTGGGCCGGGTCATGCCGGCCTCGACCAGGGTGTAGTCACCGGTGAGCTCGGCGCCGAAGGCCCGGTACCCCTTCTCCAGCCGCCCGGTGGTGCCGTACACCCCGATCCCGGCCGGCACCAGGCCGTGCGGCTGCCCGGCCGCCCACAGGGTGTCCCACAGCCGCAGGCCCTGCTCGATCGGCGCGTGCAGTTCCCAGCCGAGCTCGCCCACGTAGGAGATCCGCGACGCGAGCACCACGCTGCCGTTCACCTCGATCTCGCGGCAGGTGCCGAACGGGAAGCCTTCGTGCGACACGTCGTCGGCGGTCACCGCGGCCAGCACGTCCCTGGCCCGCGGCCCCCACAGCCCGAGCGTGGTCCAGGCCGAGGTGAGGTCGGCCAGGAACGCGCCAGGCGGCAGGTGGCGGCGGATCCACGCCACGTCGGACATCCCGGTCGCGCCGCCGGTCACCACGCGGAACCGGTCCGGGCCTAGCCGCATGACCGTCAGGTCGGCGCGGAAGCCGCCGTTCTCGTCCAGCCAGGAGGTGTAGACGACCCGCCCGGCCGGCACGTTCATCTGCGCGACCGACAGGTTCTGCACCGCGTCGAGCGCGGCGGGCCCGGATATCTCGAGGACGGCGAACGCGGACAGGTCGACCAGCGCGCAGGCGTCCCGCATGGCCAGGTGCTCGGCGTTGATGATCGGCGACCACCAGCGCGACTCCCATTCCGCCGTCCGGTCCATCAGCCGTCCCGCGTACCGCTCGGTCAGGCCGGAGTTCGACGCGTACCAGTGCGGCCGCTCCCACCCCGCGGTCTCGTAGAACACCGCGTCCAGCGCGCGTTCCCGCTCGTACACCGGGCTGACCCGGACAGGCCGGCCGGACTCCCACTGCTCGGCCGGGTGCACGATGCCGTACATCTTGTTGAAGCCCTCCCGGGCCCGGCCGCGGACGTGCCCGGCCGTGGCCTGGTGCGGGTAGAACCTGGCCGCGTCGGCCTCGTGCACGTCCACGGTGGGCACCTGGCCGGACATCAGCTCGGCCACCGCGCGGCCGCAGCCGGGACCCTCTTTGATCCACGACGCCGCGGCCGACCACAGCCCGGAGGCCTCGGGCATCGCGCCGAGCAGCGGATGCCCGTCGGGGGTCATCGATATCAGCCCGTTGATGGCGTACCTGATCCCGGCCCGCTCGTCGCCGAGCAGTTCGGGCATCAGCTCGAGCGCCTGCTCCAGCTGCGGGTCGAAGTCGTCCTGGGTGAACGGCATCTCGGTGGGCGAGAGCACCGACTCCTCGATGGACGGGATCTCGTCCGGCGGGACGATGATCGGCCGGTGCGCGTACGAGCCGACCTCCATGTCGCCGCCGTGCTGGCGTTCGTACATGTTGGTGTCCACGTCGCGGACGATCGGGTAGAAGATCTCACCCGGCGTGTCGGCGAACAGCGCGATCGGGCCGACGCTGATCATCTGGTGCACGATCGGGGTGAGCGCGAGCCGGGCGCCGGCCATCCGGGCGATCCGGGGCGACCAGACCCCGCCGCAGATGACGACGTTATCGGTCTCGATCTCGCCCGCGCTGGTCGTCACCGACCGCACCCGCCCGCCGGCCCCGCCGGCCAGGCCAGCAGCGCCGTCCACCGTGATGGCGTGCACCTCGGTCCCGGCCAGCACGGTGAGCGCCCCGGACTTCTGCGCGCTCTCCCGCATCAGCGTCCCGGCCCGCAGCGAGTCGACCACCCCGACGGTGGGGAAGTGCGCGCCGCCCAGGATGACCGACTCGTCCAGGTAGGGCACCAGCTTGTTCACCTCGCCGGGGGTGACCAGCTCGGCCGGGATGCCCCAGGCCTTGGCCTGGCTGCACCGCCGCCGCAACTCGATCATCCGCTCCGGGGTGCGCGCCACCTCGATGCCGCCGCTCTGCGTGAACACGCCGAGCTCCTGGTACTGCGCGGTGCTGTCCTCGGTCAGCTCGAACATCATCTTCGAGTACTCGATCGGGAAGATGAAGTTGGACGCATGGCCGGTCGAGCCGCCCGGGTTCGGCATCGGCCCCTTGTCCACCAGGACGAGGTCCCGCCAGCCGAGCAGCGCCAGGTGGTGCACGAGGCTGTTGCCGACGATGCCGGCCCCGATGATGACGGCGCTGGCCCGCCGCGGAGTATCAGTCATGGTGGTCATCCCGCCAGTCGTGGTTGGTCGATTCCGGTGCGCTCCAGGGCCGCCCGGCGCCATCGCTCGGCCGGCTGGAGCTGGTTGAAGGTGAACAGGTGCAGCCCGGCCACGGCCGCGCCGGGCGCGGTGATGGCCGGGGCCGCGCGGTCGAGGAACCGGTCCGGGCGGTACCCGCCGGGCACCCAGAACCGCAGGATCCAGCCCGGGTGCCTGGTGATGAAGCGGGCCGACTCCGAGGCGCCCGCCACCGCGGCCATCCGCAGCAGGCGGGCCCGCTCGGCCGGGCCGGCCAGCCCCACGTACAGCGGCAGCGTCACCCCGCGCGCCCTGATCCGCTGGATCCACCGGCCGAGCGCGGCCGCGTCGAAGCACACGTTGCTGACGATGTAGCTGGCGTACTTGCGCTTGTCCCACATCGCCTGGATGGTCAGGTCGTCGTGGATCTTGGGGTGGCTCTCCGGGTAGCCGGTGATGCCGATCCGGCCGAACGGGCGGCCCATCGCGTCCAGCCGCTCCAGCAGCGGCAGCGCGCCCTCGAACGGCCCGGCCGGGTGCGTCGCGTCGCCGCCCGGCACGAACACGTCGTCCACCCCGCAGGCCTTCAGCCGCGCCACGATCTCGGCCAGGTGCGCCTCGCCGGCCACCGAACGGGCGGCCAGGTGCGGCACCACCCGGTACCCGCGCGCGGCCAGCTTCTCGGCCAGCTCGATGGTCGGCTCCAGGCCCTTGACCGGCGACGCGGTGACCGCGACGGTCATCCCGGCCGGCAGCACGTCCGCCACGGCCTGCTCGGTGGCCTTGGCCGGGATCACCTCGTACCGCAGCCCGGACAGCAGCTCGCGCAGGCTGCTCATGGTGCCGCGGCCACCAGCTCGGCGAGGGCCCGCTCCAGCCGGGATACCCCGACGTCGACCCGGGTCAGCGGCAGGCCGAACAGCCCGGCCACCCGGTCCGCCTCGGCCGCCAGCGCGGCCGAAGGTTCCTGGGCCAGCCAGACCAGCCGCCGGTAGTGGCCGAAATAATCGGGCCAGAGCTGGGGGTACCTGTCCAGGCCGAGCTCGGCCAGCACGGACCGGTCGAAGCTGCGCAGCAGGAAGTCGGTGAGCACGTAGGTGCCCGGCTCCGCATCGAACATCGCCGCGACCCGGTCCGCGCCCGCGAACACGTCGTAGCAGTGCAGCCCGGGCAGCCGGCGCACGCCGTACCGGGCACACAGCTCATCCAGCGCGCCGTAGGTGCCGCAGTCGGCGTAGGCCAGCACGACGGTCCGGCCCGAATCGAGGGCGGAGAGCACGGCCCGTTCGGCTTCTATCACAATCGTCCGCGGCCGGTTGTGCAGCACGGCGGGCAGCGGCCGGACGGCGGCCGGCCAGCCGCGGCGGGCCACGATCTGCCTGACGTGCCCGGCCAGCGCCCCGCAGGCCACGACCTCAATCGGAGGGGAAGGGCAGCTGCCCGACGAAGCGGTCGTTGAAGTCGGCGTGATCGGAGAGCTCGACATACCTCACCTCCTCGAGCAGCGCCAGGGCGCCGGCCCGCTCGCGCAGGCTGAGCAGCGCCATCTTCGCCCCCTCGCCGGCCACGTTGCCCGCGGACACCACCCGCATCACGGGGACCTTCGGGACCAGGCCGATCCGGATCGCGCTGGCCGGGGACAGGTAGCTGCCGAACGACCCGGCCAGCAGCACCTGCTTCACGTCGGCCGCTTCCAGCCCGGCCTCCTCGAGCAGGAGCTGCCAGCCGGTGGCGATGGCCGCCTTGGCAAACTGCAGCTCGCGGACGTCGCGCTGGGACAGGTAGATGCTGTCTTCGGCCGCCGGGGCTCCGGTTCCCCGCCAGTGCAGCACGAACACCCGTTCCTGGCCGATCCGCGTCAGCCGGCCGGCCAGCCCGGGGGCCACCTCCCGGGCCGAGTCCTCGCTGACGAACCGGCCCGAGGAGTCGAGCAGGCCCACCTGGACCAGGCCGGTCACGGCGTCCACCAGCCCGGATCCGCACAGGCCCTGCGGCTCGGCGTCGCCGATCACCTTCAGGGTCAGGTTCCCGGGGGTCATCGTGACCACCTCGATGGCGCCGTCGGCGGCCCGCATCCCGCACCTGATCGCGGCGCCCTCGAACGCGGGCCCGGCCGGCGCGGCCGTGGCCAGCAGCCATTCCCGGTTGCCGAGGACGATCTCGCAGTTGGTGCCGATGTCGACGAACAGGCGGATCCGGGCGTCCCGGTCCATCCCGCTGGCCAGCAGCCCGGCCGTGATGTCACCGCCCACGTAGGCGCCGAACGCGGGGAATACCACCGCACGGCCCCGCGGGTGCACCGCCCCGGCCAGGCCCAGGTCGGCCGCGAGCACCTCGGGGAACAGCCGGGTGGACAGGATGAAGGGCGCCACGCCGAGCGGTTCGGGGTCGATGCCGAGCACCAGGTGGGTCATGGTGGCGTTGCCGGCCACCGCGACCTCGTACACCTCGTGCGGCTGGACGCCGCCCAGGGCGCACACCGCCTGGGCCAGCTCGGCCAGGGTCTGGATGGCCAGGTTCTGCAGCTTGTCCAGCGCGCCCGGGTCCATCATGGTGGCGCTGATCCTGGTGATCACGTCGGCGCCGAACGGCTGCTGCCTGTTCAGCGTGGACTCCACCGCCACCGGCGTGCCGGTGGACAGGTCCAGCAGGGTGGCCACCACCGTGGTGGTGCCCAGGTCGAAGGCGATGCCGAACCGCCGCCCGGTGGTGTCGCCGGGCTCGACCGCGATCAGCACGTCGTCCACGACCACCGCGGTGACCTGGTAGTCCGCCTCGCGCAGCGTGCGGCCGAGGGTCCTGAGCACCGCCAGCTCGATCCGCGGTTCCAGGTCGTCGAGCTGCGCGAGGACGCGTTCGGCGTCGCTGGCCTGGTCGGCCAGGCTCGGCTCGGCCAGCTCCAGGTACCGCTTCTGCACCGCCGGGCGCAGGATCACCTGGCGGCCGACGCCCACCGTGGCGGCCTTGGGCCGGGTGGTCAGCGGCGGCACCTCGACCTGGATATCCCGGGTGGCCGCGGTGCGGCAGGCCAGCCGCCAGCCGTCCTTGATCTCCTGGGCGGTGTAGGCCCTGACGTCCAGGCTGGACGGCGCGGGCGGATCGTCCGCGATCCTGATCCTGCACTTCTTGCAGGTGCCGTGGCCGCCGCAGGTCGAGTCGATGGCGATGCCGTTCCAGCTGGCCGCGTCGAACAGGGTCACGCCGTACGGAACCCGCACGGGCCGCTCGTTGAAGACCAGATTGACCCGAACGGGCTGGGTTACCGCTTCCTCCGCCGTCGTCACGTGCCGCCCTGACCCTGCGCTCTGGCTTCCTCGGCCGCTTTCTGGGCGGCCCGGTGCGCGGCGATCCAGCTCGCGCCCCACTCGTCGCGGTTCAGCACCAGGTCGGCGGCCTTGACCGCGCGCACGATCTGCGGCGCGCGGGCGTCCATGATCGCGCTGGTCAGCCCGTGGCTGATGGCGATGGGCAGGAACGTGGCCGCGATCGAGTGCCGGTCCGGCATGCCGAAGCTCACGTTCGACGCGCCCAGCGTCATGTTCACCCCGAACTCGGCCTTGATCATCGCGATCGTCTCGATCGTCCGGGTCGGGTGCAGGGTGTCCGCGCCCACCGGCATGGCCAGCGGGTCGATGACGATGTCCTCGACCGGGATCTTGTACTTCTCGGTGGCGACGTGGATCAGCTTGCGGGTCAGCTCGACCCGCCGGGCCGGCTCCTCGGGGATCTCCTCCTCGTCGTTCGGCAGCCCGATCACCGCGGCGCCGTACTTCTTCACCAGCGGCAGGATCTCCTCCATCCGCTCGTCCTCGGCCGTCACCGAGTTGACCAGCGCCTTGCCCTGGTAGGCGGCCAGGCCGGCGTCGAGCACCTCGATGATCGAGGAGTCGATGACCAGCGGCACGTCGGTCAGCTCCTGGATCAGCGGGATGACCTGGCGCATCAGCTCCGCCTCGTCGGCCAGGGGCGCGCCCATGTTCACGTCGAGCAGCATGGCCCCGCCGGCCACCTGCTCCTTGACGTCGATCTCCACCCGGGACAGGTCGCCCGTACGCAATTGCTGCTGGAAGATCTTCCGGCCGGTCGGGTTGATCCGCTCGCCGATGATCGCGAACGGCTGGTCGTCACCGATCCGCACCGTCGTGGTCGCCGAGGACAGGATGGTGTGCACGGGCTCGTTCCCTTCCGGGCGTGGGGCTGGTGCTAGGCGTTGACGCCCACGGGGGGCTTAGGGGGGTTGTCCCCCCCGGCCAGCGGAGCGCGGCGCCGCGCGAGGAGCTCCTTGGCCAGGACCACGGCCGCGGACGCGTCGGCCGCGTACCCGTCGGCGCCCACCACGTCGGCGTACTCCTGGGTGACCGGGGCGCCGCCGACCATGACGATGACCTGGTCCCGCAGGCCGGACTTCTGCAGCGCGTTGATGTTCGCCTTGAACATCGGCATCGTCGTGGTCAGGAACGCCGAGAACCCGACGATGTCCGGCTGGTGCTCCCTGATCGCCTCGACGAACTTCTCCGGCGCGACCTGCACGCCGAGGTCGATGACCTGGAAGCCGGCGCCCTCGAACATGATGTTGACCAGGTTCTTGCCGATGTCGTGCACGTCGCCCTTGACCGTGCCTATCACGATCGTGCCGATGGTCGCGCTGCCCGTCTCGGCCAGCAGCGGGCGGAGGATCTCCAGCGCGCCGGCCATCGCCTTGCCCGCGATGAGCATCTCGGGCACGAAGAAGTCGCCGCGCTCGAACCGGGCGCCCACCTCTTCCAGCGACGGGATCAGCGCCTCGTACAGGAGCGTCTCCGGACCCACGCCCTGGGCCAGCCCCTGGTTGGTGAGCTCGAGCACGGCCGGCCCGTTGCCGACCAGCGTCTGGTCATAGAGCTGGCCGAGCAGCTCTTCTGTGGTCATGCGGCACCTGCCTTCCGGTTCTGCCTGCTGGCCCGCTGCCGGTAGCCGAGCACGGCGGACAGGCCCGCCGCCTCCTCCGCGCAGTAGCCGGCCACGGTGGCCACGCTGTCCTTGCTCATCCGGGTCGTCGGGGCCGAGACCGACAGCGCCGCGACCACCGCGCCGTCGTAACCGTGAATGGGGGCGGCCACCGCGATCAGGCCGGGTTCGAGTTCCTCGTCGGTCACCGCGTAGCCGCGCGTCCTGACCGCGGCCAGCTCGGCGCGCAGCGCCGCGTCGGTGGTGACCGTCTTGTCGGTGCGCCGCACGAGCGGGCCGCCGGGCAGCTGGGCCGCGCCGTAGGCCAGCAGCACCTTGCCCAGCGCGGAGCAGTGCAGCGGCACCGACATGCCGACCCAGTTGGTGCCGCCGATCAGGTAGGTGCTGTCAACCTGGGCGATCTGCTCGACCAGCCCGCCCGAGGCCACGCCGAGGTTGATCGTCTCGCCGGTGGCCTTGCCGAGCCGCTCGAGGAACGGCTGGGCCACCGCGACCAGGCCGGCCTCGGCGCCGCCCCGCCAGGCGAAGCTGACGAACATCTCGCCGGGCAGGAACCGGCCGTGGTCGTCCCGGCGGACCAGCCCGTTGCGCTCGAGCGCGAGCAGCAGCCGGGACGTGGTCGACTTGGCCAGCCCGGTGGCCGTGCTCAGCCCGGTGAACGTCATCGGGTCGGCCGAGTGCACGACCTCCGCGAGCAGCCGAGCCGCCCGGTCCACCGCCTGCGTGCCGCTCTGGTTGCTCATCGTCGGGTTGAGTTTCCGTTCGTGCGTGTGTGACATGGGTTCCACTTTATGGGACCGAGTTCTACTATGTGATCGTAGGGTCCGGGTCTAAGATCGGTCAAGTTGCTGCTGCTTCGTCCCGAAGGGCACGGTGAAGTCGATGTTCGTGAACACGATGCCGAGGTACGAGATCCTCTCCGCCGACTCGATCGCGGTGCTCGACCGCGGCTGGCGCCGGATCGTCTCCGAGATCGGCATCCAGTTCGCCAAGCCCGAGGCGGTCGGGCTGTTCGCCAAGGCCGGGCAGCAGGTGGACGGTGACGTGGTGAAGCTCGATCCTGAGTTCGTGCTCGAGCAGGTGGCCAAGGCTCCCCGCGAGTTCGACATGCAGGCCCGCAACCCGGCTCACAACGTGCGCATCGGCGGCGACCACATGGTGTTCAGCGCCGTGTACGGTCCCCCGTTCGTGCGGGCGGGAGACGTCCGCCGGGACGCCACGCTGGACGATTTCCGGCAGCTGTGCATGTTGTCGCAAGGCTTTGACGAGCTGGATTCGGCCGGCGGCGTCATCTGCGAGCCGAACGACGCTCCGCTCGACTCCCGGCACCTGGACATGATCTACGCGCTCGCCACGCTGACCGACAAGATCTTCATGGGCAACGTCATCTCGGGGCCGAACGCCGCCGACACGATCCGGATGACCGAGATCCTGTTCGGCGGCGCCGGGGGAAAGGGCAGAGCGGCGATCGAGCGGACGCCGGCCACGGTCTCGCTGATCAACTGCAACTCGCCGCTGCGCTGGGACGACCGGATGCTGGACGCCCAGTTCGAGTACTGCGCCGCCGCCCAGCCGGTGGTCCTTACCCCGTTCCTGCTGATGGGGGCGATGTCGCCGGTGACCATCCCGGCCGCGCTGGCCCAGCAGCTGGCCGAGGCGCTGTCCGGCATCGCGCTGGCCCAGCTGATCCGGCCGGGCTGCCCGGTCATCTTCGGCTCGTTCCTGTCCAACATCGACATGCAGTCCGGGTCACCGTCGTTCGGC